>Ga0102588_1000040_pt1 | contig 342108 bp, 261 predicted proteins | sample AraplaMF_Col_mMS_FD_76854 | JGI IMG/M metagenome (GOLD analysis project Ga0102588, IMG submission 76854) | Arabidopsis root microbial communities from the University of North Carolina, USA - plate scrape MF_Col_mMS (SPADES assembly) (version 2) | ecosystem: Host-associated > Plants > Roots >... | reverse complement strand
AAAATAGTCTTCTTTTTTAATTTTGTCTGTTAGTCACTGACTTTAAAATAAAGCGACGGTATTCTGTACTTGAATGCGTACTTCATTACCCCGCTACGCTACATTGACATCTCTTTTAAGAACTTATCGATCTGGTAAACCTCACGGCCGATCTCTTTTTTATCTTCTGAACCGAAGTTCGTCTGTATCTCTTTTTTTAAACCCCTTTCCGACATCCGCCGTTCCGGGAACCCCTTTCGTTTCCGTTTGGGATTGCAAAGGTAGAAAAACTTTTTTAATCCGCAAGAAAAATATTTTTATTTTTCCGCTTTCCTTTTCAACCTTATTTCAATTATCACCCTCTCCGTATCCCCCTATCACTTTCCGTTCCTTCCGAACCGGGCTGCAAAGGTAGTGAACTTTTTTAATCCTGCAAGAAGTATTTTAAAATAATTCTAAACCCCTCTTTTCATCCGCTTTTGCACACCTTTTAAGCTAAACCGTTTCCTCCGAAGCGGGATGCAAAAGTAGAAAAAATATCCAGGCCGGCAAATAGTAAATGCCTTTTATTTTAGGTAATCCGCCTAAACAAATGGTTATCAGCATGAAAAAATAAAACAGGGGGTAAAACAAACCCAGGGAAAGGTTGTTTGGGCGGCAAAATGGGAGGCTGTATTTTTAAAAAGTTAGGCAGCCAGTCCTTCGACAAGCTCAGGATGACAGTTGATGGTTGTGATGCCACCTCACATGAAAGCCCCGATTCTAAACCAGGACAAGCTGTTGAAACGCTTAACAGCTTACTTTCCTTCGACAGGCTCAGGATGACAATTGTGGTTATGATAACATCTCAACATGAAAGCCCCGATTCTAAACCGGCACAAGCTGTTGAAACGCTTAACAGCTTACTTTCCTTCGACGGGCTCAGCATGACAGTTGATGTTTAAGATAACATCTCAACATGAAACCCCCGATTCTAAACCGGGACAAGCTGTTGAAACGTCTAACAGCTTACTTTCCTTCGACAAGCTCAGGATGAGAATTGATGACCGCAGCAATCTAAATGCACAGCAACCTGATTTGCTAAAAAAGGAAGGCGGAATGGATTGCAGCAAGTTGAAAATAAAGTTGTTTTTTTGACCTTACATTTAATGGCTGAAAATTGATATACATATATATACTATATAGCATTGATTAAAGAAAAGTACCTTACCTTATATATATGTTAAAATTTGTTAAGGGCGAGCTGCTACTGAATTGCTTTAGCTAGCTTAGTGCCCGATTGTTTTTATTGATGTTATCGTATTATTAATTATCTTTGCAGAATGTTTAAAGTTAAACACTTAATTATTTTAGTATTTGTTGCCGCTTTGGGTATGGCGGGTTGTAAAAGTCGTTTCGAGAAATTGAGGGCTAGTAATGATGTTGCAAAAAAATACCAGGAAGCGCTCCGTTTATACAATAAACGCGATTACAGTAAAGCCCTGGTACTTTTTGAAGATCTTTCTCAAAAATATCGCGGCCGTGCAGAAGCCGAGGATTTGAACTATTACTACGCGTATACCTTATATAGATTAAGTGATTATACTACCGCCAGATATCAGTTTAAAAGTTTTGCAGATACTTATCCTGCAAGTAAGAACGCTGAAGAAGCGCGTTATATGAGTGCCTATTGCTACTATCTTGAATCTCCTATTTTCTCTTTAGATCAGGAAAACACTTATAAAGCAATTGATGCTTTGCAATTATTCATTAACTTATATCCAGCCAGTGACCGTGCCGCAGCTGCTGGAAAATATATTGCTGATTTAAGAGGTAAGTTAGAGGATAAAGCTTTTGAAAATGCTAAAATGTATTTAACTACAGGGCCAAGCAATGTAGATAACTACAGGGCAGCTGTTATTGCTTTAGAAAATGCTCAGAAAGACTATCCGGATATTAAGTATGCAGAAGAAATGGATTTCTTAATGATCAAAGCGCAATACCTGTATGCTAAAAACAGTTATGCTATTCGCCAGGAAGACCGTTATAATGAGGCGATAACTTTATATACTGATTTTACAGAGAAACACCCTGAGAGCAAATTTACAAAAGACGCTAAACAGCTAAAAGAGGATATTGATGCAGGAATTGTACTGGCTAAACAAGAGCTTGCTGAATATGCAGCACAAGAAGCCAAATACAAAGAAATGCTGATCAGAACAGGTAAGTTGAAAGATACTACCATCATTAACAAAACAGATAATAAAAATTAATAATAGATGAATACTAACAAACCTGCAATACCAAATACAACGGTTACCAGAAATGTACACGATTTAGATAAAACAACTGACAATTTATATGAATCGTTAGTTGTAATTGCTAAAAGGGCAAATCAGATTTCAAACAACATGAAAGAGGAGTTGCATGGTAAATTAGCTGAATTTGCTTCTAGCAATGATAACCTGGAAGAAATTTTTGAAAACCGTGAGCAGATTGAAATCAGCAAGCATTACGAACGCATGCCTAAGCCTGTTTTAGTTGCTATGGATGAGTTTTTAAGTGGTAAAGTTTACCATAGAAATCCTGCTAAAGAACAAAAGTAATTAGCAAAGGGCAAGGAGCATGGCGCAATTTCCTAAGCATATTAATGCTCTAAGCCCCATGCCCAACACTCCATGCTAAAAGACAAAAATATACTCCTTGGCGTTTGCGGTAGCATCGCGGCATATAAGTCGGCATTTTTAGTTCGGCTTTTAGTTAAATCTGGTGCAAACGTTAAGGTTGTTCTTACCACTGATGGCGCAAATTTCATTACGCCACTTACCCTTGCTACGCTTTCAAAAAACCCGGTATATACACAATACTTTGAAGAAGAAACCGGTGTTTGGAGTAATCATGTTGAATTAGGCCTGTGGGCCGATTTGATGATTATTGCCCCTATCAGTGCCAATACCCTGGCCAAACTCGCTACCGGAATATGTGATAATTTATTAACTGCAGTTTACCTTTCGGCTAAATGTCCGGTTTATGTTGCACCTGCAATGGACCTGGATATGTGGAAGCACGAAACTACTCAGCATAATATTAAACGTATAACCAGCTTTGGCAATACTGTTATTGCTCCGGCAAGTGGTGAACTGGCGAGCGGTTTATATGGGGAAGGCAGAATGGCAGAACCTGAAGAAATAGTATCGTTTTTAAATCATGCCATTTTAAAGGCCATGCCTTTGTATGGCAAAACAGCTATGGTTACTGCCGGACCGACTTATGAAGCCATAGATCCGGTACGGTTTATTGGCAATCACTCTTCCGGAAAAATGGGTTTTGCCATTGCAGATGCCCTGGCACGCCTGGGAGCTGAGGTAACTTTAATTGCCGGACCAACGGCGCAAAAGGCTACCCAACCATTAAAACGCATAGATGTTGTGAGTGCAGCTGATATGTTTAATGCCTGTTCTGAACATTTTCCGCAAAGCGATATCACGGTGATGTGTGCCGCTGTTGCCGATTATAAACCCAAAACAGTAGCGGAACAAAAAATAAAGAAGAAAGACAGTGACCTCAATCTGGCTTTAGAAAAAACAGTTGATATTTTGGCGAATCTTGGTAAAAATAAAGCAAACGGCCAGGTATTGGTTGGCTTTGCCTTGGAAACCAACGATGAAGAGAATTATGCCAAAGGGAAGCTGGAGAAGAAAAACCTGGATTTGGTTGTGCTCAATTCGCTGAATGATAAGGGAGCAGGGTTTAAATCAGATACAAATAAAATTACTATTTTTAACAAGGCTTTAGAGAAAACTACTTTTGAAATGAAATCAAAAACTGAGGTAGCCAAAGATATCTGTGAAGCCATTTTAAAAATTATAAAATGATAAAAAGAATTGTTTTTTTCTGTTTGCTATGCGGTTTGGGAAAACTTCAGGCACAAGAACTGAATGCAAGAGTTACACTTTTAGCGCCTCAGGTTTCTAACATCAGTAAACCTGCTGTGGAAGCATTGCAAAAAACAATTCGTGATTTTTTAAACAATAACAAATTCAGCAACGAAAGTTACAAACCTGAAGAAAGGATCGACTGCAGTTTCGTTATTACCATTAACTCCTGGGATGGTGGTTCAGGTTATACCGCTGAAGCTCAAATTCAAAGTAGCAGACCTGTATTTAACAGTACTTACAACAGCACCCTGTTAAATATGAGTGACAAGAATTTTGATTTCAGTTATAATGATGGTTCAACGATTGATTTCTCTGATCAGAACTATATCTCAAATATCAGTGCACTCCTCACCTATTATGCCTACACCATTATCGGTTTAGATAAGGATAGCTTCGGTAAACTGGGCGGTACATCTTATTTTAAAAAAGCACAAAACATTATTAACCTGGCTCAGGCATCGGGTAATACAGGCTGGAGAGCTGCAGATGGACTCCGCAACCGCTTTTGGTTTAATGAAAATACACTTAATCCTATTTTCGGAGAATTAAGAAACTTTATATACTATTACCACCTTAATGGTTTAGATCAGCTAACCGATAATGATAAAGGGTTAAAACAAATTCTGGCTGCCCTGCCGGCACTCCAACAAATGGATAAACAAAAATTGGGCTCTATATTCCCTAATGTTTATTTCGCTTCTAAAGCTGAAGAAGTAACCAACGTACTATCAAAACTGAATGTTCAGGAACGCCTGCAAGCCTACAATATGCTGGCAGAAATTGATCCTGCTAATATTGGAAAATACGAGGGACTGAAGAAATAGTTTATGGTTGCCTAACTGTTTAACTGATCAGTGGTGCTCACTGTTGCATAACCTTTACCCAACCATTACTATTAACCGCTCGCTACAACAATAGCCCAATCTAACAGTTTAACAATCCTCCAACTCAACACCTCACCACCTTACCAGCTCACCAATTATCACCTAAACATTCCCTCTCTATGCAACAATCCGGATTCCGGCTTGTCTTATGTTAAAAATCTGTTAAAATATTTTGTTATTACGAATATCTTCGTACATTTGAATACGAAATAATTCGTACAACTGTAACATATGAACAATCACAACATCAAACCTACCGAGGGAGAAATGGAGATCCTGCAAGTGCTGTGGCAAAACGGTCAGGCAACTGTAAGAGAAGTACATGAAGCTTTGAATAAAAAGGATTCTGGTTACACCACTACCCTCAAACTGATGCAGATTATGCATGAAAAAGGCATGGTAGAAAGGGATACCAATCAGAAAACACACATTTATAAAGCATTGGTTAGCCAGGATAAAACTGAAAAACAATTGGTTAATAAAATGATAGACAATGTTTTTAATGGTTCGGCAGCAAGGTTAGTGATGCAGGCTTTAGGAAATCATAGTGCAAGCGCCGATGAAATTGAAGAAATAAAAAAATACTTGGATAGCCTTAAATAAGGTAAAAGGAGCAGGTTAAACGGTGGAGGGCTAAAGGCCAATTAAATGATAACAACAGAGCTTAGGCTCAGAAAAAATTAAAATCACCAACATGGAAACGCTATTACAACAATTTATCAAAGCATTTGGCTGGAGCATCTTAAACTCACTCTGGCAAAGCGCCCTCATTTATGGTGTGCTATTTATCGTTATGTTCGGACTTCCGAAAATGGCAGCAAAATATAAGCACAACTTAGCTTTTGGTTCAATTGTACTTATGTTCCTTTGTTTTAGCTACAACTTCATCTATCAGATGATGATTAGTTTGCCTCAAACACAGGTAAGCGCGCAAGCAGGCCAATTTCAACTTTCTCCCTACTTTAACAATTTGCCGCAGAGTTTCAGCAGCAAGGCCGAGCAATACTTCCCTATCATTGTAGCATTTTACATCATAGGTATTATCCTACAACTTTTCGTCATTACTAAAGGCTATAATCAACTTTCCAAATTTAAGAAAATAGGGCTGAGCACTGTGCCAGAAAACTGGAAAAGCATATTTACCCATGTAACTACCAGCTTAAAAATTAATAAACAGATCAGATTTCACTTGTCAACGATTGTGAATGTACCACTTGTAATTGGTTACTTAAAACCAGTTGTACTCTTTCCGGTTGCGCTGGTAAACCAGTTAGATACCGATCAGGTAGAAGCCATCCTCATCCATGAGTTATCGCACATCAGACGGAATGATTTTCTACTTAACCTGATTAAAACAGCTATTGAAACATTGCTCTTTTTTAATCCATTTGTTTGGATGGCTGGTCGCTTCATACACATTGAACGTGAACATGCCTGTGATGACCTGGTATTAAAAGTTACCGGAAAGCCTTTAAACTATGCCCATGCCTTATTAAAACTAGAGCTATTGAAGGATAAAAACAGTCCTGCTTATGCGCTGGCTGCTACAGGCAAAACCCAAAATTTGTATCAACGCATAAAAAGAATAACCAACATGAAAACAAATTATTTAAATGCAAAACAGCAAATGGCAGCCCTAACATTGGGTATCGCCTGCTTGTTTTCTATCGCATGGATTAATCCGACAGAGAAGAAAAAAGAGAAAGTTAAAACAAATAAAGTTCAGATTTATAGTATTCGCAATACCAATACTAACCTGAATACCTTAGTTTGCCTGGATACAACCAAGAAGCGTAAAATTAAGATTGTAACCATCGATGCCAATGGTAAAAAAACAGAGTATAATTCTGTTAAAGAAATGCCTGATAGTTTAAGAAAGGATTTTTACCGGGATGAGTTGTTACAGGGTAACCGGGTATTTAAATTTAGAGCAGATAGTGCTTTCCATTTTAAAGATTCTTTATTACACGCCAGACTCTACCGCGAATTTAATTCTCCGGAGGCTAAACTAAAATGGAAAAAATTTGGTGAAGACATGGACAAAGAATTTAACTCTCCTGAGGCCAAAGCGAAATGGAAAAAAATGGGTGAAGATATGGCGAAAGAATTCAATTCTCCTGAAGCTCAGGCCAAATGGAAAAAAATGGCTGAAGACATGCAAAAGAAAATGAATTCGCCGGAGGAACAGGCCAAGTGGAAGAAATTTGGAGAAGATATGGAGAAAGAGTTTAACTCTCCAGAAGCCAAAGCCAAATGGAAGAAAATGGCTGAAGATATGACAAAGGAATTCAGCTCACCAGAAGCTCAGGCTAAATGGAGAAAAATGAGTGACGATATTGTTGTTAAAATAAACTCTGGGGTAAGGGCTCAGATCGATGGAGCCAAAATGAGGGCTTTATCAAACGACCTTAGAAAGCTGGAAGGAAAGAGATTTCACATCGATTCTCTTCGTACTCACCTTAGGTATGATAGCTCAGAGCCCCGTGTTTTATACTTTGAAGATAACAACAGTAAAAAATTAAGAGAATCTCCAGAATATAAAAAAATCAGAGAAAAATACGAGCAGGAAATAAAAGAGCTTAAAGAGAAAATAGAAAAGAAGGAGAAAAAGGAGAAACAGGAAAACTAGCATTGAACAACATAACAAATGATACCAGAGCAGCGAAGAATAAACTTCGCTGTTTCTGTTTTATAGCCTATGTTAAAATAACTTTTTAGTATTTTCGTAGCAGTATGCTACAGAAACTTTCAATACGTAATTACGCTTTAATCGATAGTCTGGATATTGAGTTTGATAAAGGACTAAATATTATTACCGGAGAAACAGGAGCTGGTAAATCCATTATGCTGGGTGCACTTTCGCTTATTTTAGGCCAACGGGCAGAAAGCAAATATTTCTTTAACCAGGAGAAGAAATGTGTTATAGAGGGTAATTTTCGTTTGGCAGATGAAAATCTAAAGCTGCTTTTTGAAGAAAATGATGTCGACTTTTTTAATGAAAGTATTTTAAGAAGAGAAATTTCAATTGATGGAAAATCGAGATCATTCATTAACGACACCCCTGTAAATCTTTCCACATTGAAATTGATTGGGGAAAAGCTAATTGATATCCATTCACAACAAGCTACACAAGAGCTCAACGATGCCGATTTCCAATTACTGATTGTAGATGCCCTGGCCAATCATCAGGCTTTGTTGTTTAATTATCGCTCTGGTTATAAAAAACTAAAGCAATCCATAAAAAATTTAGATCAGCTTAGCAAAGAAGCGACTGAGGCCCACAGCAAACAGGATTACGAACAATTTCTTTTTAATGAGCTGGAACAAGCCAATTTAAAAGCTGATGAACAAGAAAGCCTGGAGCAGGAATTAGAACGTTTAACACATGCAGAAACCATAAAACGAGGTTTGCTCACTGCTAATGGTCTGCTTACTGAGGCCGAACCATCTGCTATTCAAATACTCAAAGAAGCGCAACTTCAGCTGCAACAAATCGAAAAATTTGATCCCGCAGTTAATGCACTTTATGAGCGGCTAAAATCAACAGTGATTGAAATTAAAGATATAGCCGATGAAGTTGCAGGTATAGAAAATAATACTTTACACCAGGCAGACCGATTAGATTCTATCAACCAAAGACTAGATTTATTATACTCGCTGCAACAAAAACACAGGGTTGCCAATAACCAGGAACTAATAGACTTACAGCAACAGCTGGAAAACAACCTGAATAAGCTTCTATCTTCTGATGAAGAAATAGAAAAAATTCAGGCCGAAATAGCACAATTAACCATTGAATTAAAAAAACAAGCGAGCCAACTGAGCGAAAACCGCAAAAAGGCAATTAAGATAGTAGAGGATCAAACCGGAGCTACACTCAAAAAAGTAGGCATGCCAAATGCAAAACTTGTTTTAGCGCAAAACTTATCTGCTGAATTAGGCAAAGATGGGATAGATACAATTAACTTACTCTTTACAGCCAATGCAGGCCAGGTGCCGGCACCGGTAAGTAAGGTTGCCTCTGGTGGTGAACTTTCCCGCTTAATGCTCTCTATAAAAGCACTTTTGGCTAAACACACCTCCCTTCCAACCATAATTTTTGATGAAATTGATACCGGAATTTCTGGTGAAACTGCGGTTAAGGTTGGCGAAGTAATTGCAGAACTTGGTGAAAACATGCAAGTAGTTTCCATTACACACCTGCCACAAATAGCTGCAAAGGGTCAATCGCACTATTTCGTCCATAAGCATGAAGCAGGTGGAAAAACTACTACAGGGATCAAAAAATTAAAACAAGAAGAGCGCATTGAAGTGATAGCGGAAATGCTTAGTGGAAAAAATCCAGGCTTATCGGCTATAGAAAATGCGAAAGAACTTTTAGCCTGATCAAATTTCTTTAATTTCTAAATTCCTGTACCTTAGCTTTACCTTAACAAAACAAAAAGCATATGTACAATTTATTAAAAGGTAAAAGAGGAATCATAACTGGTGCATTAGATCAAAATTCGATTGCCTGGAAAGTTGCTGAAAAAGCGCATGAAGAAGGTGCTACTTTTGTCCTCACCAATGCCCCTATTGCAATGCGCATGGGTGAAATTAATGCTTTAGCAGAAAAAACTAATTCGCAGATTATTCCTGCCGATGCAACAAATGTAGACGACTTAACGCAACTATATACCCAGTCACAGGAAATTTTAGGTGGTAAAATCGACTTTGTGTTACATTCTATTGGAATGAGTGTAAATATTCGTAAAAAAATACCTTATGCAGCATCCAACTACGATTACTTTATGAAAGGTATTGATGTTTCTGCTTTGAGTTTTCATAAAATGCTGGCTGTTGCCAAAAAACTAGATGCCATTGCAGAAGGTGGCAGTGTAGTTGCCTTAACTTATATGGCTGCACAGCGCACCTATCCTTTCTATACCGACATGGCTGATATTAAGGCTATGTTAGAGTCTATTGCCCGTAGCTTTGGTTATCATTATGGCCTTGAGAAAAAAGTGAGGATCAACACCGTATCCCAATCTCCAACCAAAACTACTGCAGGAAGCGGAATTAAAGGCTTCGGCGATTTCTTCGACTATGCTGATGCAATTGCACCGCTGGGTAATGCCGATGCCGAAAGCTGTGCCGATTATTGCATTAGCCTCTTCTCCGACTTAACCAGAATGGTTACCATGCAAAACCTTTTTCATGATGGAGGATATTCTTCAACAGGGGTAAGTGATGTTGTTATGCAAAAAATGGGGTTGGAATAAGCTAACTTCTCCCCTTTTAAAAGCGTATCTAAAGCCGTAAATTAGATACGCTTTTTTATAGCTTTAATAAACTATAAAATTAGTTTATATTTATATCATGAAAGCCCTATTGATATCATTTTTATGTATATGCACCACTTTCACCAGTTTTGCCCAGCAGCAATTTAAACTGAGCGGAACACTAAAAGATAAAAGAGGGGAAGTGCTTCCCGGCGCAGGAGTATATGTAAGTGGTTATAAAATGGGTACCATCACCGATAATGATGGTAAATTTAACTTAATTCTAAAACCTGGAAATTACGACATTCTTATTCAATTAATGGGTTATAAGGCTTCAAACAAGAATGTCATTATTGCCGATAAGCCTGTTAAACTTGATGTCGTATTGCAGGAAAATGTTACACAATTAGCAGAAGTTACAATTAAGGCAGATCCTAACCGGGCAAGATACATTAATTTATTCAAAGGGTATTTTATTGGTACGACCCCAAATGCGGAATCCTGCAAAATACTCAATACAGATATATTAAACATTTCTTACAACAAGGAAACCCGTATTTTAAGTGCAAACACCACTGATTTTTTGATTATCGAGAATCGGTCGCTAGGCTATAAAATCAAATACTTATTAAATGATTTCCAATATGATTACGATAACCGGGTAGTTTATTATGAAGGCTATCCCACTTATGAAGACTTAAAAGGATCGGCAAGCAGGAAAAGAAAATGGGCGCAGAAACGATTGGAAGCTTACAATGGTTCGGCTCAGCACTTCTTTACTTCTTTGTACGCAAATCGGTCTACAGAAGAAGGATTTATTATCAACAAATTATTAAGAAAAATAAATCCCGACAGACCTTCAGACAGCCTTATCAAACTCAACATCAGACGACTCACAGCAGCCAAAGCGGAAATGAACAGAAACAGAACCGATTTAACGAATTTAAAACTTCATCTCGGCCTAAATGAGGTTGATTCTTTAAATTATTGGATGAGAAAACAAAATATGCCCAAAACCATTTCCGTTTTGAGCAGAGCTGTTGTTGCCCCGGATACCCTGGTACACACTTATAATGAAAGCATCAAACGTATTGATTTTACAGATATCCTGTATATCGTTTATACCAAAGAAAAAGAAGTAGATGCTTTTAAAGACCGGATTGGCTTATCTATTTCCAGACCAATGGAACTTGCCGATTATCAGGTTTCACTCGTTAACTTACAGATAAGACCTGTATTCTTTTATAAAAACGGTTCCATCTCCAATGCTAAATCTATGATTTATGAAGGATACTGGGGCTGGGAAAAAATAGCAGACAGTGTGCCTATGGACTATGTACCTACACCATGAGCGCAGTTTTTATTGGTAAATGATTAATTGTTGAACTGTTTAATTGAACAATTGACAAATAAACCAATGACCATTCACCAATGACTAATAACCATTACCAAATGCCCATCTACTCCTAAACTTTTTTACTACATTCGTTTCCATGTTTAAAAATCTCTTAATACCATTGTTCCTAATCATTGGTATTAATTCATTTGCACAAAATACTTATTCCATTTCCGGTACCGTTCGCGATGTGAAAGATGGCTTGCCCGGTGCAAGCATTTATTTAAGTGGCTATAAAATTGCTGCAGTTGCCGATAATGACGGAAAGTTCCGTCTTGCTAATTTACAACCCGGCAGCTATAATTTATTGGTTCAAATGGTGGGCTATCTTCCCTATTCTAAAAGTGTAATTATTGCCGACAAATCAGTTCAGGTTGATCTGGTATTGAAAGAAAATACAGTAGAATTAAATGAGGTGGTGATCCGTGCAGATCCGAACAGGCAAAAATACATCAATCAGTTTAAAGAATTTTTTATTGGAAAAACGCCTAATGCCTTACAATGCAAAATTCTTAACCCTCAGGTATTACGTGTTGATTTTGATATTACCAAAAGTACATTAACTGTTAGCACTACCGAATTCCTGATCGTTGAAAATAAAGCACTCGGATACCGCTTAAAGTATATGCTGGATCACTTCGAATATAATTCCCGCACCAGAATAATTTACTATTCCGGACACCCGTTTTTTGAAGAACTCAAAGCTTCGGCAGCCAAAAAGAAGAAGTTTATTGCGGCCAGAGAGACAGCCTATTATGGATCATCTCAACATTTTTTCAGATCATTATATAACGGAACAGCTCAGCAGGAAGGTTTTATCATTAATAAAATGCTGAAAGTGCCTAATCCCAATCGCTATCCAGAATATGTGATCAATACCAACCTTGATAAAATCAGATTCACTGCCGAAAAGACCGGCATAAGACAATCCAAAGGTAAGGTAGATACCGCTTTACTGACTTTTTGGACCAAGCAGAAAGAAATGCCCAAAACCATCGATAAATTTTCGAGAGCTGATGTACAGCCTGATACCTTAGTGCACGATTATGATCAAAACCTTAAATGGTTAAATTATACAGATGCACTTCTGGTTCAATATACCAGGGAAAAAGAATCATTGGCTTATTCCAAAACTGGTTTTTGGATTTTCAGACCCCTTGATGTACCGGAAAATGAAATTTCTGTAATTAACCTCATGCAGGCCCCTGTTCGTTTTTACAAAAATGGTGGTATTTATGACTCCCGTTCGCTATTGTATGAAGGTTATTGGGCCTATGAAAAAGTGGCCGATATGGTACCTATGGACTATGTACCCCTTTCCAAAACAACATCACCAGCCAAATGATGCTATAAAAGGTGCATAACTTTTTATCAAAAATACTAAAAATATTAGTAATTTTATATTATGGCAGCTGGTGAAGAAAAAACCCATTTCAAAGGTAGAGGGGCGCAGGTTAATCCCCATAATAAGTTTCTAAAAGATGTTTATGTAAAAGAACATGAAGAAGGAATAGACGACTGGGAAGAGCAAGATAAAAAAACCTCATTCATTTTCGAAAGTTCCAAAACGATTGTTAATAAAGTAGAAAGTCCGGATGTAGGAATGGCTTATTCTTTAAATCCTTATCAAGGCTGTGAACATGGTTGTACGTATTGTTATGCGCGCAACTCGCACCAATATTGGGGCTACAGTGCTGGTATAGAATTCGAAAGAAAAATAATTGTCAAAAAAGATGCACCTATCCTATTTAAAAAATTCCTGGAGAAAAAAGGCTGGGATGCCACAACTATTTCCTTATCGGGAAATACAGATTGTTATCAGCCAGCTGAACGTAAGTTTAAACTCACCAGGCAGCTTTTAGAAATTGCCCTGGAATATAAACAACCTATCGGGATGATCACTAAAAATTCTCTGATACTCAGGGATACTGATATTCTTTCGGAATTGGCCAAACTGAATCTTTGCATGGTTTATGTTTCAATCAACAGTCTGAATGAAGATTTAAGACAGGTGATGGAACCCAGAACAACAACCGCCAAACAAAGACTTAAAGTGGTAGAAAAGCTGAGCGAAGCCGGAATACCAATGGGTGTGATGGTTGCACCTCTTGTTCCTGGTTTAAGTGATCATGAAATTCCAAAAATTTTAAAGGCTGTTGCCGATGCCGGAGCCAGTAAAGCCGGGTATACAGTTGTTCGTTTAAATGGTGCCATTGGGCAGATATTTGAAGATTGGCTTAGAAAAAATTTTCCCGACCGCTTCGATAAGGTGTGGCACATGATTCAGAGTTGCCATGGTGGTCATGTTAATGATAGCCGTTTTGGGGATCGCATGCGCGGAGATGGCAACATTGCGCAGCTCATCCGTGATAGTTTCAGACTACATTGTAGACTGAATGGCTTAAATCAGAAAGAAATCACTTTAGATCATACCTTATTTAGAGTGCCACGTGCACAGACCAGTTTGTTTTAATTTTGCCGCTGGTTTGCCTTGTAAAGCCGGAACTGAAATTAAGCTCATAGCGAGACGCTACGGAATTTAAACGTAAATATGCTACAACCGATGAAGATAATATAGCCCTATTTAGCCGCAAAATCCTGTGTCCAGAAATTTCCTTGCCTGCCCGCCCCCATTTCCTTGAATTTTGCATTCATGATGTTTTTGCAGTGTCCCTCACTTTTGATCCAATCGTTGAAAACCTGCGCTTCTGTGGTTTGCCCCTGGGCTACATTTTCACCTGCCGTACTCCAAACATAACCAGCTGCTGTAATTCTATCTCCAAAAGTTTTGCCATCTGCAGAGTTATGCGTCATCGTGTTCACACTTGCCATGTACTTACTATGGCCTACAGCCGCGGCAGCCAATTGGTTATTCCAGGCTAAAGTGGGCACAGGGGGCATAACTGTTGTACCACAATTACATCCGGCAGCCCGGGTATCATTTACCAGCTTTAGGAGTACTTCGTTGTTTAGGTTGGTTTGTACGGTTACTAAAGGATCAGTAATAACCTCAGGATCTGTATTAGAATTCTTTTTACAGGACAACGCACAGCACACTGCCAGACCAATTAAGGTGATAGACTTAAATTTCATCAATAGGGGATTTATTGAACCGAATTTACGCAGTTAAACTCAAAAACACTAACCTAATATCAATTATTTAAGCAGGGATCGGGAACTGCTACATAAGTATCAAGTGCATATACATGCATAAAAAAGCTCCCAATTTTCATTGGGAGCTCTCATTTATTTGCTAGATGATCCTTCTTCTTCTTTAGGCTCTTGTTTTTTCTTTTCGCCTTTTTTATGCTGAACAGATATTAATTCCGTTGATTTATCATAATCAATTTCCAAAACATCTCCTTCTGCCAGTTCACCTTTAAGGATTTCTTCAGCAATTGGGTCTTCCAGGTATTTTTGAATGGCTCGTTTTAACGGACGTGCACCAAAATTACTGTCAAAACCTTTTTCTGCGATATATTCTTTAGCATTTTCAGTTAAAGCAATATCATATCCTAAAGTATGAACGCGACCAAATAAAGCTTTCAACTCAATGTCGATAATTCTGAAGATTTCTTCTTTACCTAAACTATTGAATACAACTACGTCATCTACACGGTTCAAAAACTCCGGAGCAAATGCACGTTTTAATGCGCTTTCAATTACTCCACGACTGTGTTGTTCTGCCTGATTGGTTTTAGCTGCTGTAGAGAAACCAACTCCCTGACCGAAATCTTTTAACTGACGGGCGCCGATATTAGAAGTCATGATGATAATCGTGTTTCTAAAATCTACTTTTCTACCCAAGCTATCTGTTAACTGACCTTCGTCTAATACCTGTAATAAAATATTAAATACATCAGGGTGAGCTTTTTCGATTTCATCTAATAAGATAACGGCATAAGGCTTTCTTCTAACTTTTTCTGTTAACTGACCACCTTCTTCATAACCTACATATCCCGGAGGCGCGCCCACTAAACGTGAAACCGCAAATTTCTCCATGTATTCACTCATGTCAATCTGGATCAATGCATCATCGCTATCGAACATGAAACGAGCCAGTTCTTTAGCCAATTCTGTCTTACCTACACCAGTTGGACCTAAGAAAATGAAGGAACCAATTGGTTTTTTAGGATCTTTTAATCCAGCTCTTGTACGTTGAATCGCTTTGGTTAATTTCTTAATGGCATCATCCTGACCGATAATTTTCTCTGCAACCTTATCGTACATATTCAATAGCTTTTGGCTATCTGTTTGTCCGACACGTTGAACCGGAATACCAGTCATCATGGCTACTACCTCTGCAACATTATCTTCTGAAACCTCATAACGTTTGGTTTTGGTTTCAGCTTCCCACTCAGCCTTGGCTTTATCTAACTCTTCGATCAAATTCTTTTCAGTATCACGAAGTTTAGCTGCTTCTTCATATTTCTGGCTGCGCACAACCTTGTTTTTCTCTAGCTTGATATCTTCAATTTTAGCTTCGATATCAATAATGTTCTGAGGAACATGAATATTGGTTAAATGCACCCTTGATCCTGCCTCATCTAAAGCATCAATGGCTTTATCGGGTAAGAAACGATCAGAAATATATCGGGAAGTTAAAGTAACACAAGCCTCAATTGCTTCTTGGGTATAAGTTACCCCGTGATGCTCTTCGTACTTATCTTTAATTCGGGTTAAAATTTCGATGGTTTCATCTGGTGTGGCCGGCTCAACCATTACTTTCTGGAAACGACGATCTAATGCACCATCTTTTTCAATATACTGACGATACTCATCTAAAGTTGTTGCACCAATACATTGTATTTCTCCCCTGGCTAGTGCCGGTTTAAACATATTAGATGCATCTAACGAACCTGAGGCTCCTCCTGCTCCAACAATGGTATGAATCTCATCAATGAATAAGATTACATCGGTAGATTTTTCCAGCTCGTTCATAACGGCTTTCATACGCTCCTCGAACTGTCCACGATATTTAGTACCTGCAACTAAAGAGGCCAAATCCAAAGTAACCACACGTTTATTAAATAAAACACGTGATACCTTACGTTGAACGATGCGAAGTGCCAAACCCTCTGCAATAGCGGATTTACCAACACCTGGTTCACCAATTAAAATTGGATTATTTTTCTTTCTGCGGGATAAAATCTGCGATACACGTTCAATTTCTTTCTCGCGACCAACAATTGGGTCTAAACGACCTTCTTCTGCTGCCTTGGTTAAATCACGACCGAAGTTATCTAATACAGGAGTTTTCGATTTGATATCAGAAACTTTCTTTGGAGCGCTAAAGCTTTCCTCTTCACGATAATCATCGTCTCCCCCGGTTGAAGCGCTATTAGAAATATCATCTCTAAAGCCATTTTTATTTACTTCAACTTCTTGTTTAAAAACATCATAAGTAACGCCATACTGTAACAAGATTTGCGAGGCGATGTTATCATCATCTCTCAAAACTGACAACAATAAATGTTCGGTGCCAATTAAATCGCTTTTAAATATTTTAGCTTCTAAGTAAGTAATCTTTAAAACTTTTTCTGCCTGTTTCGTTAACGGGATGTTACCCAGATTAACTGTTACACTCGAAGTGCCACGAACGGCATCTTCAATTGAGCGGCGCAATTTACCAGTATCTACTCCTAACGATCGTAAAATTTTGATGGCCATCCCATCCCCTTCACGGATGAGGCCCAACAATAAATGCTCGGTTCCGATGTAATCATGTCCTAAACGGAGAGCTTCCTCTCTACTAAAAGAGATCACATCTTTTACCTGTGGTGAAAATTTTGCTTCCATAATACCTTTCTTAACAGCTACGTCCCTAAACTATAAAATAAATTATAAAAAGAGGAGGTACTGTTTTGTTTATTTTATCAACAATTGCGCCATATGGGTGGATAAGAACCTATTTGCGCTAATCCATCCCGAAAAAAATCATTACTTAATCGTGTAGATTACTTTTAAATAACTGATGATATATATACGTAATACCTGTTTTACAAGTTTTAAAAGGGCTTTTTACTCAGATTTAGATTAAACCCTTCTCTTTGTCGGTTTATTGTAAGGATTTTTGCCAGGTTTTATACTGACAAATTGTTTCTTTTTACTAAGGCAATTTACAAGTTTTGACAGAAAAATAAAAAGAACGTGACATCATTTAACATATTTATTACTGCTTAACTATACAATAGCCCAACAGTTCAGTAATCCTTTAATACCCATACGAAAAAAACGAACAATCGGTTGTTTTTGTTTCAGCTATTTTCTGAAAAAAGATAAAGAAAGGGCAATCATTGTTGATCGCCCTTCGCTATTTAAAAAAAACTTGACTTTGACGTCAAAACTAAAATGCGCTTATTAGACGAAGAATACCGACAAATGTTTCTGATTTCACAAAATTTAACAAAAAAGAGCCTTCCATCTGCCGAAAGGCTCTTGGAATAAAATCGTCCCGTTGATTTAATTCTACATCACAAACATAAAAAGATAAGGTCAGGAAATTTAAAAGAGTAGATGAAAGACCAGAAAAAATCGTTTAACACCAAAATCTGTATTACAAAGTATACACCAAACAAAATAACGTACAATTCAATCATTATCAAGCCGATACGAAAAATAGCATTTATTCGCCCCAATCGTTGATTTGGCAACAATAAGCACTTTATACCGCTCAAAAACAAACGTTTGCGTTTAACGCAATTGTGCTTAAATGATTAAGCTTCCTCATTCTTGTAAAAAAGCTAGGATTAAACAGCTTTCTGCCATTTCAGGTAGTTGTTTCCAAGCAAACGTTTGCGCTGCATTTATCATTTGAACTTAGCTTTTATGCTCATAGATTAGGGAAAACCATTGCTAACAAGGTGTATTATTCGATGAACTTAAGACTGATTTTCAGCCCACCCTAAGTTAACTCTCCGCTCTGCAACAAACTAAAACTAACCTAAATCTTAAACAAAATGAAGCAATTTATTCTAATGATTTTCTTTATTGTTTGCGCCTATGTATCCAACGCACAGAACCGTGCTGTTTCGGGTACGGTAACAGACAATAAAAAACTACCGCTCCCTGGGGTTACCGTAAGCGTTACGGGAACAAAAACAGCAACGCAAACCGATGCAAACGGAAAATATACCATCCAGGCAGATAACCAAAGTACGCTTGAATTTAAAGCGCTTGGATTTGCAACACAATCCATCCGCGTTGGCAATAACAGCACGTTAAACATTAGCTTATCCGATCAGACTACAGACCTAGATGCTGTTACAGTAGTAGGCTATACTTCGAAAAAAAAATCAGAAATTTCCAGCGCGGTAAGTACTGTGAGCGGATCACAGCTAAACGATGTGACTTCGGTGAATCTGGGCAATCTTTTGCAAGGAAAAGCACCTGGGGTAGTGGCAAGCTCGGCTTCGGGTGATCCAACAGCAGGCTCAACCGTTGTTGTTCGTGGTGTAGGAACCATTAATGCCGGAATCGGCCCACTGGTAGTGGTAGATGGTAATATTGGTGGCACATACAACCCTGCAGATGTAGACAATGTAACCATTTTACGTGATGCCGCAGCAACAGGATTATATGGATCGAGGGCGGCAAATGGAGTTATCATTGTAACCACCAAAAAAGGAAAAGCCGGAGAAACCAGATTTAGCCTGAATTCAAGCCTTGGTGTTGCCAAAGCTACCTCTGGGAATTTTCAGTTAATGGACGCACAACAGCTTTATGATTACCAAAGGACTTTCTTTACAACCCCTCCGCCAGCATCTGTAACCAATATTAACACCAATTGGTGGGATGAAGCATTTAGAACCGCAATGGTTAATAACCATACCTTAACTGCTTCGGGAGGTACGGAAAAAAGTCAGTTTTATATTTCAGGCAATTATTTCAAAGAAGAAGGTACATTAATTAATAATGATAAAACGCAATACAGCCTTAGAGCAAACCTCACTTCTCAACTGACCAAAAAGTTAAAGCTGACAGCGCTTTTAAGTGGCATTGTAATTAACGACAACTACAATCCGGAAAGTGCAGTTTATCAAGCCTATCTTAACCTGCCTTATGATCCTGCTTATGATGCAAATGGTACCCCAACAGATCCTAGAACCATCCCATCCTGGAGAGGCCGGGACCGTTCCAACTTCTTACAGAGTTTACAATACAACTATTCTAAAGCCAGAAGTTACACCACAACCGGAGATGTGAATTTGGATTATGACCTTATTAAAAACCTGACCCTTTCCAGTTATAACCGGGCAACCATCGCCAGTGGAAGATCTAATAACTATTATGACAGAAGAAGTCAGAGTGGTGCTACCAACCTCGGAACAGCATCATTAAGTAATTCATTCGCAACTACCTTATTGTCATCCAACAGAATTAAGTACGCATTGAATGTTGGTGACCATAACTTCAGTGCACTCGGTGTTGCCGAAATTGAAAGCTATCAATACGATGAAACAGGCATCACAGCAAAGGGACTTCCAGCCGGAATGGATGCGATCAACACAGCAACCGATATCATTAACAAACCTACTGGATTCTATAATGGTTATCGAAACATTAAGTATTTGGCTCAGTTAGATTACAGTTTTCAAAGCAAATATTATTTAGTAGCCTCCATTGTAAACGAATATGCATCCCGATTTGGTAAAAATAATCCGGCAGCCACTTTTTATCAGTTTGGGGCATCATGGATTCTATCCAACGAAAGCTTCCTGAAAGGCAATAATGTATTAAGCTTTTTAAAACTAAGGGCCAGTGCAGGAACGACCGGTAATCAAGGTGGTATTGATTATTATCAGTCTTTCGGATTGTATAATTTAAATGCAGCAGCTTCTTATAATGGTGAAACTGGTGCTTTTCCAACACAATTAGCAAATCCGGATTTAACCTGGGAAAAATCCAGAACCTATAATTTAGGGGTAGACTTTAGCCTTTTTAACCGCATCGATTTTACTATTGATGCTTATGACAAGCGTAACTCCGATTTACTGTTTGCTGTGCCATTACCTTCAACAGTAGGCTATGCAAATATCAGGAAGAATATTGGATCTGTTAGAAACAGGGGTTTAGAGTTTACCATTAATTCGAAAAACATTCAGCAAAAAGATTTCAGTTGGGAAACCAATTTCAATATGTCGTTTAACAGAAATAAAGTGATGGAGCTTAATCAGGGGTTATTGGTTGTAAATACCAGCACACAGCCAATTGCTCTTGGTCATGATATGGATGAGTGGTATATGCAAAAATGGGCGGGTGTAAATCCTGCCGATGGAAAGCCGTTATGGGAAAAATTAGATGATCCAACTGGGGTGACCAGCACGTATAATCAGGCCACAAGGCAATATACAGGCAAATCATCGGCACCTAAATTTAGTGGAGGTATCACCAATACCCTGGCTTATAAAGGTTTTACACTATCAGCCTTTGTTAATTTTGTTTATGGCAACTGGGTATATAATGATAGCCGTTTCTATTTTGATAACGATGGCGTTTACGAGAGTTACAATCAACAGGTATTACCAAAAGGTTCGGTAAGATGGACCACCCCCGGACAAACCGATGCCACCCATCCACAAGCTAAGTTTGGCGGAAACCTTCAATCGCACCAAACCTCTACAAGATTTTTGGAAAACGGTAGTTATTTGAGGCTGAGAAATGTAACCATGGGCTATAACTTACCAACAACATGGTTAAAGAAGGCCGCTATTAATGCAGCCCGCATTTACCTGAGTGGCGATAACCTGTTTACGGCTACAAAGTTTTCGGGTGTAGATCCTGAGGTGGATTTAACAGGTGGTATATCTTCTTTCAGGTATCCATCAAGCAAGCGATTTATTTTGGGCGTAAACTTAACTTTCTAACCTAAACTACACTAAAATGAAAATTAATCACAACCATATCATCAAAATAGCCATGGTAGCAGGCGTTATTTTAACTGCTTCCTGCCGAAAAACTTATTTCCCTTCAGACCGCGTAGAGGATACCAACCTCCTCACTACTCCAGATGGTTTGCGTACAGCAACCTTAGGAAACTACGCCACGCTCAAATCACTGAACTATGAAAATAATTATCATTGGTTAGCAGAACTTCCATCAGATGAGGTAGCGCAGGGTCAAAATTCATCCAGCGATGTTACCAACCTGTTTAAATACACCCATTTGGTAAACTCTGCCAATGCGACTACATACTTCCAGCAAGCTTACTATATTATTACTGCTGCTAATAAAGTAATCAGGTCAATACCAGAAAGTGCTACTACAGACCTCCAACAAATAAAAGGTGAAAACTTATTCCTTAGGGCTATGTTGCATTTTAACCTGGTGCGTATGTTCGGCAGGCCATATCAGCAATCTCCCACCACTAACCCAGGTGTACCTATCTTGAGTGAAACGGTGAGTGAGGAAGAGGCGGCAACAGTTAAAAGAAGTACGGTTGCACAGGTATATGACTTCATTCTTGCCGACTTATTAAAAGGGGCTCAGTTGATGACCGTTAATAAAAGCAATAGTTTTGCGACCAAACTTGCTGCATATGCCCTTTTATCCAGGGTATACCTTTACATGGACAATAACGCTAAAGCTATAGAGTATGCTAACCTGGTAATCAGTGCCAACAAATACCAGTTGCTGCAAAATACAGAATACCAAACTTATTTCAGGGTAGCTCCAGAAACAAACAAGGAAAGCATTTTCGCAATTAAGCACACCAAAACTGAAAATTATGATTACTCAGCAGTAGGGTCTTTATATTATAGTGGCGATGCCAATGGGAATGCCCTTGGTCAGGGCCAAAGTGGCTGGGGAGAAATATATGCTTCCAAAAAGTATTATGATTTTCTCAACCAGAATCCGCAGGATAAGCGCAAAAGTTTCATCTCCCCATACATTGTAGATGGTGTACAGCAGATAAATACCAAATTAACACCTGGTGCACCCATGTATTATGTAAACAAACATAATCTGCAGGAAGGGGTTGTTAATCTTACATCACCGGTTTACTTACGCTTAGCTGAAATGTATTTAAACAGAGCTGAGGCTAATGCCAAACTTAACAACACGCAGTTAGCTTTAGATGATGTTAATGTAATCAGATTACGTGCAGGAATTCCTACTTATGCATTAACAGATGTCACTGCCGCACATACCATCCTGGATATCGTGTTAGAGGAACGCTGGTTAGAACTGGCATTTGAAGGTCATCGTGCATACGATCTTTTCAGAAACAACCGTCCGGTAGTACGTAATTACCCCGGAACACATTCGACCATCAATGGTACGGTTAATCAAACCATAAATCCAACTGACGCCAGAGTGATTTATTTTATTCCTCAAACCGAAAGAGATAAAAACCCGAACCTTTCCCAAAACCCTTAATAAAAAAGAGCCTGTATCATTTTCATGAACAGGCTCTTTACATTAACTAATGTCCTACGGTATCTACTAAGAACTAATCCGTTACTAAAAGTAACTGATTTAATGCGCCCAGCAATATTTAGTTCTTTTTATGAACTTTAAGTGATAATTACATTAAATAGAGATTAGAATACATCTTTTTAGGTTAAAATGACCCCAAATTAATGCAATCTGTCTTAGCTAATCTTAATTGAAGGCGCGCTTATTAAGCTAATAGTATTTTATAGATGAAAAGCTTTATTTAATCATTATCTAAACTAGTATGCCTCTTCAAAACACTTGTGCCTTTCTAAATATGGGCACCTCAGAATTTTTTATCGTCATTGTTGGCTTAGCACTACTCTTTGCGGTGGCCAATTATGGCCGAAATACTTCACTGGGGCTTTTTGGTTCCTTACTATTGGCGCTGATCACCTCCCCTTTAATCGCTTTTTTTATTATTTATATTTTCTTTAAGAAAAATATTGGGGTTGCAAAAAAAGGCAATAAAAAGTTACCGGATACATCAGCTTCCTAAGTGGATTCCGTCATCACCCTGGAAAGTTATCATATACTTGATAAACCATTTGGTTACCCGCTTGCCTTCCTTATCTTTGTAACCTTTGGGAAATTTAATTCCTTATCATTATAATATCCTTTAAATAGTATAAAGTAACATGTCAGACGAGAAAATCATATTTTCAATGGCGGGTGTAAATAAGATTTACCCCCCACAAAAACAGGTTTTAAAAAATATATACCTTTCTTTCTTTTACGGAGCCAAAATCGGTGTTATCGGTCTAAATGGTTCTGGTAAATCATCCTTATTAAAAATTATTGCTGGTTTAGATAAATCTTATCAGGGTGAAGTAGTTTTTTCTCCAGGTTATTCTGTAGGTTATTTAGCCCAGGAGCCTATTTTAGACCCTGAGAAAACAGTACGTGAAGTTGTAGAAGAAGGCGTAGCAGAAATTACTGCTGTTTTAAAAGAATACGAAGAAATCAACGAAAAGTTCGGATTACCGGAAGTTTATGAAGACGCAGATGCGATGGATAAACTCCTGGCCAGACAAGGAGAGCTTCAAGACAAAATAGATGCAACAGGAGCTTGGGAAATCGACAACAAACTAGAGCGTGCAATGGATGCGCTACGTTGTCCGGATCCAGATACTAAAATTGGCGTATTATCCGGAGGAGAGCGCCGCCGTGTAGCCATGTGCCGTTTATTGTTGCAACATCCGGATGTATTGTTATTGGATGAGCCTACCAACCACCTGGATGCAGAAAGTATCGATTGGTTAGAGCAATTCCTCCAAAACTATGAAGGAACCGTTATCGCCGTTACCCACGACAGGTATTTCCTTGACAATGTTGCCGGCTGGATTTTAGAGCTAGACCGTGGTGAAGGCATTCCATGGAAAGGAAATTACAGCAGCTGGTTAGATCAAAAAGCGAAACGTTTATCACAGGAAGAAAAAACAGAAAGTAAACGCCAGAAAACTTTAGAACGCGAATTGGAGTGGGTACGTATGGCGCCAAAAGCACGTCATGCAAAATCCAAAGCCCGTTTAAGCAATTATGAAAAATTAGCTTCAGAAGATTCGAGAGAAAGAGAAGACAAACTGGAGCTATTTATTCCACCAGGTCCACGATTAGGTAATGTAGTAATCGAAGCCACCAATGTTACGAAATCTTATGGAGATAAAGTTCTTTTCGATAACCTTACTTTCGCACTTCCTCCTGCAGGTATAGTTGGTATTATTGGCCCGAATGGTGCAGGTAAAACCACCTTGTTCAGGTTAATTACCGGACAGGAAGAGGCTGATGCAGGAACATTCAGGGTGGGTGAAACCGTTGAGCTGGGTTACGTAGATCAAATGCACAATGATTTAGACGCCGATAAAACTGTTTACGAAAATATTACTGATGGTTTAGACAATATCCAATTGGGTAATAAGGCAGTTAACGGCCGGGCCTACGTTTCTAAGTTTAACTTTAATGGAGGCGATCAACAGAAAAAGGTTGGCATTCTATCCGGAGGAGAAAGAAACCGTGTTCACCTGGCTATTACTTTGAAAAAAGGTGCAAACGTACTTTTGCTCGATGAGCCAACCAATGATATCGACGTGAACACACTTCGTGCATTAGAAGAAGCATTAGAAAACTTTGGTGGCTGTGCAGTAGTGATTAGTCACGACAGGTGGTTCTTAGACCGCATCTGTACACATATTCTGGCATTTGAAGGTAATTCAGAAGTTTATTTCTTTGAAGGAAATTACTCCGACTACGAAGAGAATCGCAAGAAACGCTTAGGTGATATAACACCGAAACGCATCAGATATAAAAAATTAGGTTAAATTAGAAGCTCCAGAAATGGAGCTTTTTTTGTTTCAGCCAGCCCAACCATCCACTAATTCTATCATTCACTCATCCACTCATTCAATAATTCAATCATTTCCTAACCTTCAGTCCCAGTCCCTTTTTACCACCAAACTGGTTGATGCTATAGGCTAAACTAAACTGTACATACCTGCTTATAAACCGGGTTCTGTTTTCTGAAATCGAATTATTGTTGATACTCGAACGGAACAATACGCCCTGGTTAAACAAATCGTTCGCCATAACTGTAAGTGTTAACCTGTTGTCTTTTAAAAATGATCCGGTTGCTCCTATGTTAACAAATAAGGGATTTCCCTGATTTATTCTGTACCCAAAATTAAAACTCTTAGAAGCAGTACCATTGATTTTAAACTTTGGGCTAAAAATCCAGGATCCGGAAGCACCCAGGCTAACAATTTGAACATTGCTAATGTTTTGGTTGAGTACCGAATAAGTATTAGAGCTATAACTATAAGCTGTATTTGCAGTAAAGCTGTATTTTTTCTGGTTCATATTAACCCTAAACGAGCTGATGACATTAATTCCACTGCTCCTATTCAATATATCATCCGTATAAAACACATTGTGCGAATAGCCAACATTTCCATTCCAGGATACTATAAGCTTTTCCTCTAAGAATCTTTTGCTTAAAGAATAATTTGCATCAATATTATAAATGCCATTAACATTTTCAAAGGTGGTTTGCTGTTTGAGGTTATCCAGGGTATCGGTTAAAAAAACAGTATTACTCACTACACTATTGAAGGCAAACGTTCCTGAGATACCAACCATCATGCTAAAACCTCCCTTGAGCCCAAACTGGTTATAGCTTAAATCGGCTGTATGGCTAGAAGTGGCTTTTAAATTAGGGTTTCCAATTGTAATATTCTGCACATCATTCGTATTCCGTATTGGCTGAAGCTTATTAAAATCAGGTGTGCTGGTATAACCACTGTAATTGAAGCCAAGACTACTGTTCTCTTTCAATTGATAATTGATATTACCACTGGGCGTGAAGTTAAATTGGTAATTTTTTAATCGTTGACCAGTAGAAGCATACTCCCCCAGGATAACACTTGGCGAAAAGGTAAGGCCAAAACCATAGCTCAGTTTTTCCTGGTTACTATTAAAACCTAAACCTAAACTTTGATTAATAAAGTTTGAAATATAATCTTGTCCTAACGAGTCGATCGGAACTTGTTCTCCTAATTGCGAAGCCACCGTTGTTTTTTGTACATTTTGTGTTCTGCTTGCAGAAAACCGATAAGAAATACTCAAATAACTGTAGCTAGTACTATCCCCTTTATTTTTAATGGCATTAGAAAACTGAATACTTCCACCGATATTAGAATTTATAGTATTATTATTTACCAACCGGTTTAATAAAGAATCTTTCACCAGAACACTCGTACTTTCATTGTAATATTTAATAATATCATTGATATCGCTTTCAGATTGCCCCTCATTTCTTCCAAAATTTAGCCCTACAGATAAAGAACGTTTGGTATTGGCTAATCGTCTCGACCAGTTTAAATCACCACTAATACCAGGATTTTTACTTTTGACATGAGCATTCGATAACAAATCTTGCTTAATAAGCCCGGTCTTGTTTGATACAGAATTTGCATCGTTACGATTGCTGTTTAAAGCACCTGATAAAGATAAACTTAAATAGTTTTTATTGTTAGAGCCATTTAAGCCCAGGCTCAAAGAATTATTTAACAACTTCGTTTGATTCAGGCTCTCTCTGAGGTCATATATCGTTCCCTGAGGATTAAAAGTCTCTGTAAAAAAGCTTTGAACAGCTTTATTGTTACTATTTGAAAGGCGATACCCTGCGTTATAGCTAAAGCTTTTATTAATTTTATTTCGGATACTGCTATTAAAACTATTGTTATTTACCTTGCTAAATCGGTTATTGGTTAACCCAGCATTCCCCCCAAAGCCGAATTGGTTAGCCTTTTCCCAAACATTTCCATTTAAATTCAGACTATGTGCGTTATTGGTTCCAGAATTTTCAGATACGTTGCCAAATACTCCTTTACCCATTTCGGGCTTGGTAACCAGATTGAGCATTTTTTGAGGTTGACCTATTTTAATACCGGTAAAATTAGCCTCATCACCATAATCATCTATCACCTGAAGTTTCGCGATAATATCTGCTGGCAACTGCCGGATGTAATCTTCAACGTTGTTGGTAAAAAAATCCTCCCCGTTAACGCGAAGTTTAGTCATCTTTTTACCCATTGCCTTTACCCTACCGGCATCATCAACCTCAACACCCTGAAGCTGTTTCAGCAAGTCTTCCACCTTGTCATTTTCTCTGATAGTGTAGGCTGCAGCATTATACTCAATGGTATCCTTCTTAATTCTGATTGGATCTACTTTTACCTTAATCTCAACATCCTGAAGCAAAATAGATTCAGTTTTAAGTGATATGGGTTCAAGGACAATACTTTTTTTAGCCCTGTCAACCTCAAAAACAGCGGCTTGAGATTTATATCCTAAAGCCATGAGCGATAGGTAAAAATGATGATGTTTAACTTTCGAAAAGCTGAAGTTTCCCCTGGCGTCAGTGTGTGTTCTTAAGGTGTCTTTATCGCCGATCAACTTAATACTAACCCCATCTATGGGTTTATTAAGCGAATCAACTACAGTTCCGGAAACTTTAATGGCGGTTTGAGAGAAAGCGTTAAAAGAGAACGTTAGCACTATGAAAAATAATAAAAAGCATGTTTTATTGCTTTTTCTCATCTCTAGGTCCCCTTTTATAAATAACCAGGCCATTTAAAAAGTTACGCAAGATCTGATCACCACAGGGTTTAAAATTCTCGTGATCTTCATTTCTAAATATATCGCCTAATTCTGCTTTGGTTACCTTAAATCCTACAAGATCGCAAATGGTAATAATATCTTCAGTTTTTAATGAAAGCGCTACGCGCAGTTTCTTTAGTATATCGTTGTTACTCATAAATATATTGTTGTGCTGGTTTTGCCCGGCTTATTGATTATTACTTAAATTAGAAATAGAAAAATTTACTTTGTTACAATTAAACTGAAATAAGCTGTTCTTATTTTGCTATTGCCAATTTTAATTTTTTGCCCTTGATTTTCTCGTTGCTTAAATTTTTTAACAGCTCTTCCGCCTTTTCCCTTTTTACCGCAACATAGCTTGATGAATCTTTAACTTCAATTAAACCCAGATCATCTTTAGCCAGTTTCCCCTTTTGCAAGAATACGCCTACTATATCTATTTTATTTATTTTATCTTTTTTGCCGTTCGGAATATATACCGTCACCCACTCACTCACTTCAGGAACATCATAACGATCGGCCAGAACCTCTGTTTCTATATCTGCAGGTAAATACTTGTAATTTTCCTCTTCAGTTAAAATGGCATAAGCCGTACCTTTTGCATGCATCCTTGCTGTTCGCCCATTTCTATGAATGTAAGCATCTTCTGTATAAGGCAATTGATAATGAACAATATTGGCAACAGTGGGTATATCCAATCCCCTTGCCGCCAAATCTGTTGTAATTAATATTTTATGGCTGCCATTTCTAAACTTCAGCAGTGCTTTCTCCCGATCTATCTGCTCCATACCACCATGAAAAACGTCATGCCCCAGGCCATGTTCAAAAAGCAAATCACTTATCCTGTCTACCGTTTCCCTGTGGTTACAAAAAACAAGTGTGTTCGCATCACCTATCTTACTCAATAATCTAAACAGTACCTCCAGTTTATCAGCCGCAGGCGCAATTACCTTTTTTAAGGTCAAATGAGGCTTTGCAGGTAAATGTTCTGTAAAATCTATTTCTATTGGTTTTTCAAGAGCCAAAAAAGCCGGAAACTCCGCCATTTTAGTAGCAGAAGTTAATATCTTCTGATTAACTGAACGAAGGGAATTAGTGATATAGGACATATCAGATTCAAAACCAAACTCCAGCGACTTATCAAACTCGTCTAAGATAAGGCAGGTAATCTCTGATTCATCGAAATTATTATACTCCAGGTGGTAAGCAATTCTGCCAGGTGTTCCGATCAGCACTGCAGGCGGGTGTGCCAGATTATTCTTTTCAATTCTAACCGAGTGGCCACCATAGCAGCAATTTACCTTAAATGGCGTGCCCAATTGCTTAAATACTTGTTCAATTTGTAAAGCCAACTCTCTGGAAGGGGTTAAAATTAAGGCCTGAACACCCTTAACTTCTGCCTTTAACCGCTGTATTAAGGGTAACAGAAACGCTAAAGTCTTACCTGAGCCGGTAGGTGCAACAAGTACAATATCCTGACCGGTACCAGCCGATTTCAGTGCGGTTTCCTGCATTTTATTTAATGCAGTAATATTTAATCTCTTTAAGGCTTTTTCTAACATTCGGCTATAAAGGTACGTACGATTTTAGACATTAGATGTACGATTTTAGATTGAGGTGTGATATGAAAGATGAAGGCAAGCGGAAATTAAATATACCGATCCTTCATGTAAATAAATCTATCCGGCTATTTAATATATGCAGGTTGCCTTTCAATATGTGCATCCGTACAGTTAAATTAAAAAGCAATATAGTTACATCGCACATCGACAGAGTTAGATTATGCATCCGAAACTATACAATATGCATCCGCATCTATAAATTTTGCAAACGTTTTGTTAAATATTTTAAGGTAAAACAATCCCAGCAGGGCTTCTTCCTTCAATCTCTTAACTCCAAACCGCAACCCATAAAACCAATCTTATTTCTTAAAAAAACGCTGTCTTAATTTTTTAAGCTTAGAGAAACTCAACTTGCTTTCCAACAACATTAACATGCTCCCACGCTTAGAAATTGATGAAGCGAATTTCTCATTCACTGCCTCAACAGAAGACATAAAGTGATCAGTTAGTTCTTCAGCAAATTTGTTAACCCGGCTTTGCTGCAACAATTGAAGTTCATAGATAAGTTCAGTATTCATAAGAAATTAATTTTGTTGTTCTAAATACAACGATACGATCTGGCATTTGTTTCAAAATATCCGTCAATAACAGGAAATTTTAAGTAACTTGTTGATAACTAACTTTTTGTTAGCAAATAAACCATTTCCTGTTAACATATATTTAATTTATAGCGCTTATTTTTATTAAAAACCTGATTACCACTTGTTAACCTCAAAAACATAGCGTATGACCTGGAAAAAATTCAGCGGAGAAATCATTCATTCAACCATTCTGGAAGAAGTTGAAAAAGCAATCATCAGAGAAACAGAAAATGGCTTTAAGCTAAAAGTATGCATCGGAACAGACTCACAGGTAAAGGGAGCAACAACCGATTTTGCTACTGTTATCGTACTTTTGAGAGAACATCATGGAGGTTTTATGTACATCCATCAGGAGAAAAGCACCCAGCAGGTTAGTATTAAAGAAAGAATGTTAATGGAAGTGCAAAAATCTATCGAAACAGCTTATTCCATTTGCGATTTATTGGATATTTATGATGTAGCTTTAGAAGTGCATGCTGATATCAACACCAACCCCTCGTTCAAATCAAATAAGGCATTAAATGATGCCATGGGTTATATCTTAAGCATGGGATTCATTTTCAAAGCCAAACCAGAAGCCTTTGCAAGCTCTACCTGTGCTGATAAGATGGTGCATTGAGGCAATAAACAAAGCAAAGTGAGAATTATTGAACTGCCAGCAACAAAATGGTCATTCAACTGTTCTCCATAAAAAACATTTTGAAAACATACAGATTAGAATTTAACCAGAAAATCCCGGTGCCGATTGAAAAAGCCTGGGATTTTTTCTCTTCGCCATTGAACCTGGCAGATATTACACCTGCAGACATGACATTTGATGTCACATCACCGATAGCTAAAGATGAAAAAATGTATGCAGGAATGATTATCACCTATAAGGTAGCTCCCTTATTTGGCATCAAGTTGAATTGGGTCACAGAAATTACCCACGTAAAAGATTTAAGCTATTTTATTGATGAGCAACGCTTCGGGCCCTTTGCATTTTGGCACCATTATCATCATTTTGAAGCGATTGACGGAGGTGTAAACATGCGCGACATCCTCCATTACGGCATCGGCTGGGGACCCATCGGCACGATTGCGAATGCCGCGATAGTGAATAAAAAAATAAAAGCAATATTCGATTACCGTTTTAAAAAAGTCGAATCGCTCTTCGGCAAATTATAACTTACAATTAAACAGTTAATCATTTAGTCAGTTAAACAATTACACAATTGTTCCCCTTACCATTTCTTCACTGAAATCTTCTCCTCCTTCTTTTTAGCCTGTGGCTTACGTTCTGTGGCTAAGAATTTTTGAAAATCAGCTGCAATCTTATCAATCTTAGTATAAGCACTGGCTAAAATCGCTCTCCATTCTGCTGCAGCCAGCTTACTTGGGCTTCTTTCCAATGGAGTTCCCATATTGGTTGTAGCCACATAATTACCATAGCGGTCACGCTGATAAGGAATAAATTCAAAATTACTGAACCAATAACGGTATTTACCCGGACGTACTTCAAAGTTGAATGAATATTTTACCTCTCCGCTGGGATGGGAAGCTACCAGCACCGTTTTATCAATAATTGTTTTCCCTTTTGCAGTGATTGCTGTATCGGAAGCATTTTCTGTGGAAATATACTGCTTGTTTTTAGTGATAAAGCCTTTTGCTCGAAGTATTAAACTATCCCTGTTAACAGATTGCGAATCCACAACCTTATAGTAGATATATTTCCCGTTATCATCCAAAGGAAAAGACTTTTGTTGCGCCCAAAGTTTAGCGGATAACAAAACAAATGAGATAATGAGGAACTGCTTCATGGTAGGATAATATTATTGATTTTAAAGATACTAAAAAGCCGCCAGTTAGATTCCGGCGGCTTTTAATTCTGAGTAAATTATTTTTATTAAAAAGCGTAAACTGCGGCTAAGCTGAACTGACCAGCATTTGGAGCAGCCCCACCATTACTTTTTACAAATGGAAGATCTTTATTGTGATCTAATCTCACCTCTGGGATGAAAGTTAATCCGCCAGATTTGATATTTGCAGTAAGTGTAACACTGGTAAAAGCAGTTCCTGCAGTAGTGCCCACGTCTTTAGTTTTGAAGTATTCACCTCGCAAACCTAAAGTTACAGCATCAGCTACCGCATACTGTGGGTATAATGCAACACCTGCATAACCACCGCCATCATTATCTATATCATAATTCGCAGCATTCAAACCCAATTTAAACTTATCTGTAATCTGGTAAGAAGTAGTTAAATCTTCTATGGTTCCATATCCGTAACCACTTAATCCAGATAAAACATTTAAATAAGCTGTCCAGCCTTCTACTGGCGACACCATTAACTGTCCACCAATACTCGATACACCTCTTGTAGCACTGTAAACATTCCAATCGTTAAATAATCCAGCCATTAAACTCACTTTATCAGAGAATTTATAAGTGGCTTTAATACCTGCGTTTTGGAAGGGCCCACTGGTAAACAAATAAGAAGTTGAGTAGTTAAAGTTGCCTACCGGAGAAATTACTTCATATCCGATAAAAGTACCCATGTAACCGGCTGTCATGGAGAACTGATCCGTGAAATCATAATTCACATATAAGTTCTGAATGTGGAACGAAGAACCATTTGCCGCTTCATCAGGAATTGATTGCGTTTGTCCTCTGGGACCAAAAGAAATTTCACCCACGAATGAAGCTTTGCCTGTTTTTTTCTTTAATACCAGGTCAATCATACCCAATGATACTGAATTGTGATCACTGGCAAAGGAGGTGGTAATGTTTGGTTGTTTCGCAAAATCGTATTTAAAGTAAGTATCTACCGATCCTGAAAATTCCAGTGGAGATGTTGGCGCCTCTTGAGCTAAGGCATAGGTTGAGCTGGCTATAGTTAATATAGCGGATAAAAGTTTCTTCATGTTTGAGCTGAATTGGGGTTTAGATATATAAGTTGATTGTCTTTAAATGGTTAGCTTAAAGATTCCTGTAGTGGACTGTGTTTTTCAATATAAGTCACTTTCTCTTCAACCAATAAAGTTCCTTGAGAATATTTTTCGTTGTGTTGCGACTCATCAAGACCCATTTCTTCTTCTTCTTCAGACACGCGGATTGGTTGAATTAAGTTGATAAATTTGAAGATCACGAATGATACTACAAAACTAAATGCAATTACGATTACTGCACCTTTTAATTGAGTAAAGAAGAATTCAGTTCCGCCGTAGAACAAACCATCTGCACCTAATGAATTGACTGTTTTAGTAGCAAACACACCTGTTAAGATCATACCTACGATACCACCAACACCATGGCAAGGAAAAACATCTAAAGTATCATCTAAGCTTGTTTTTTGTTTCCATGAAACAACAAGGTTAGAAACAACCGCAGCAATTACACCGATAAAAATACTTGAAGGAATACTTACGAAACCTGCTCCTGGAGTAATGGCAACTAAACCAACTACCGCACCAATACAGAATCCTAAAACTGAAGGTTTTTTACCTCTTGCCACATCAAAGAACATCCATGATAAACCAGCAGCACCCGCAGCTGTATTGGTAGTGATGAAAGCTGAAACCGCTAATGCATTTGCACTTAAAGCAGAACCTGCATTGAAACCGAACCAACCGAACCATAATAAACCTGTACCAATTAATACGTAAGGGATATTTGCAGGTGGAACTTCTTTATGCTCCATGTGAGATTTTCTACGCTTTAAAACCAATGCTCCGGCCAAAGCTGCCATACCTGCAGAAATATGTACTACAGTTCCTCCGGCAAAATCTAAAACACCCATTTTTAATAAAAATCCGTTTGGAGACCAGGTCCAGTGTGCCAGTGGAGAGTACACGAAAATGGCGAATAACACGATAAATAAGATGTAAGAGGTAAATCTGATCCGTTCAGCAACCGCACCAACTACTAATCCTGGTGTAATGATGGCGAACATTAATTGGAAAACAGCAAATAATGACAGTGGAATAGTTCCCCATGCTGGTCCCGAGTTTACCCCTTGAAAGAACAAATAGGTTTTAGGGCTTCCGATAAAACCACCGATGGTATCGCCAAACGCAAGGCTAAATCCTACAACTGTCCAAAGCACAGTAATAATACCTGCTGCCACCACACTTTTAATCATGGTTGAGAGTACATTTTTGCGATGAACCATCCCACCATAGAAAAATGCTAAGCCTGGAGTCATTAAGAAAACTAATGCTGAAGCTACCAATACAAATGCAATATCAGCTGCACTGTATTTACCTTCATCAAAGTTCGGTAAAAGAGGAACAAAGAGCGATAAAACCGCGACTACCATCAAGACTATAAATGGCGCGTACTGTTTAAAGGAGAAATTACTCATAATTTTTAGTTTAATTTGTTTGTATTGATAAATATTTAAGTTATTCGCTTTTAATTTTTATAAAAGTACGAGATATCACAGTTTTTACACCATATTTTCTAATATTTTTAATATAAAACCGTAATTTTTGTAAAAACAATTAAAATATTATCCTAAAATTAAAATAAAACAAAAAATCACTAACAAATAATACCATTTTTTGATAAAAATTAAAATAGACATTTTCAATACATTATATGATTTTGACCAATTTTTATAAAAAATTACCACTAAAAACACCTTTAAAAACAAAAAACTCATGAAATTTCATGAGTTTTTATAAAAATTATAATAAAATTTAAGTTTTACACTAAAAATACTGTGATCCCTGAACCACTCCCCTTTTTTCAATTTCTTTATCAATATAGGTTTGAATTGAAGATTTATTAAGGCCCCAATTAGGTGCAATTAACAAATCCCAATCTGAAATCCCGAAAAGTCGCTGAATTACGATATCAGGTCTTAACAATGGAATGAGCTCACAAAGTAAATCCGTATATTCTTCCAGTGTAAATAATTTAAAAGGTTCTTTTTTATACTTCACCCCCATTATCGATCCTTCTACAATGTGGAGGTGGTGAAATTTAACAAACTTAATCTGCGGGAAACGATTGATCTCATGAATATAACCGCGCATCTGCTCGCGCGTTTCCCATGGGAAGCCAAAGATGGTATGCACACAAAGATCCAGCTTGGTATTTTCCAACAACTTAACGGCTTCTACAAATTCACCATGGCTACAGCCCCTGTTAATCTGATTAAGGGTTTCATCATAAATAGATTCCATACCCATTTCCAGATCCACGTCGAAACGATCGGTATAACTTTCCAGTAAAGCTACCTTCTCGGCATCAATACAATCCGGACGGGTACCCACAGCAAACCCTACAATGTCTTCTGTATTAATTGATAGTGCTTCATCATACATCATCTTTAAATAATGTACCGGAGCATAAGTATTGGTATTGGGCTGGAAATAAACAATGAATTTATCTGCTTTATAAGAATTCTTTGCCCGTGCCATTCCTTCAGCAAGCTGATCCTTAATTGCCGGGTTCTTTCTTGATGGCTCTGGTGTAAACGAATCTACATTACAATACGTACATCCGCCATAACCCTTGGTACCATCCCTGTTCGGACAAGTAAAACCACCATCTACAATTACTTTAAATACACGTTGCCCGTTATATTTTTCGCGCAAATGCGTACCGTAATTTTTATATCCTTTAAAACCTAAATCTACCTGTGTTCCCATGAAATGCAAAGATAAGTAAATAGTTTGGAGTCTGAAGTTAGAAGCCCGGAGTCTGAAAGATGAAACTTTTAAAACGAATTAAAATAGAGGCATCTAAATGGCAGTAATTATGGCTTTATACTCAAAGATCCTTCAGGATGACAGATTTTTATTAGTACTCCCGTCATTCCCACGCAGGCGGGAATCTTAAAATCGCGCTAGTAAAATCGTTGCAAGATTGCTTCGTCGTTCCTCTTCGCAATGAAGATTCCTCTCGCCATATGAATTCACTAAATCCCCTCGCTGCCGCAGACCTGCCGCGTGTGTCTTTATATTAATTACCAACAAGTAATAATAATCCCTTTCAAATCATTCAACATCCACATTAAAAAAATCGAAAACCCTTGGAGAAATCCTCAAATCGGGGCGGAACAGCAAGACACCCTGGATAAAATGTTTTTTTAATTCTTTACCATTTCTAATGGAAAAGGGTGTTTCAAAAGTAATGGCTTTACATGCTATTTTATTTGCAAGGTAATCCTGAGTGTAAACAAGTAATTCTATACTTACATCATCGCCATCCGATAGATCAACATCATACATTTTGTTAAGATTTGGCCGTAAGGAATCAAAAGTAATTGATTTAACTTTTTTGAGATCTTCAACATGATGGAAACCCTGTTGATCAACAATCACCCTTGTGATTTTATTGATTTTATCTTCGTTATTTTGTTTAAAGAAAGTTCTTATTAGAAAAAATAGCAGAAATAATGCTAGTACTGTTGATAAAATTTTTAAAACAAGATCTATTTCGTTAGACGAAACTACAGTGATTGTAATGGCTGTTATTCCGAAAGTAGTTATTGCATAAAGCAGGTAGCCAACTAATTTTGCCAGAAAAGTTACTTTTTCTGCCCTTTCTGATTGTTTTGCTTGAAATTCAATATTACGAGTAACCATTATACTTTATGTTTGCTACATTCTTCAACTTATTCCGAAATTTTATCAGTTGCATGAATCAGGGTTTGGCTAGAACGACAGTGTGTATTCATTGATCTAAATAGTTCAAATTTTAAAACTCTTTTTGGGAAGGATCAACCTTTAAAATGCACCTGGTTAAGTCATATTCAATTTCATGCTGCTCAAGATACTCATTTGGGAACATCAAACAGAAATAACCAATTAGCAATGGCGTAAAATACAAATAAAAAAAAGGGCCATGTCATAAAATCAATTTATGATATGGCCCTTTAATTTAATAATGGGTTGTCTTAATCCATATTAAGTTATTAAGTAGTCCTTTTATTGATAAAAAAGTAAACCGGAACGCCTATCAATACAATGATAAGCCCTGGCCAGGTATATTGTTGTTTATAAATAAGCAATAAAATACAAAAGGCAGCACCAATCAATAAGTATACAATAGGTGTAACAGGGTAAAGCCAGGTTTTATATGGCCTCTCCAAACCAGGTTTGGTAAATCTTAAATAAATAACACCAAAAACAGTAATCATATAAAATAATACGATCACAAAAGAAATCATATCCAGAAGATTACCGTATTGTCCACTTAAACAGAGTACAGAAGCCCAAATCCCTTGCATCCAGAGTGATTTCGCCGGAACCCCATTTTTGTTATTATCCAGGGCGGCTTTAAAAAACATTCCATCCTTTGCCATGGTCTGAAAAACCCTTGCACCTGCAAGTACGATTCCGTTTACGCAACCAAAGGTAGAGATCATCACCAGTACGGCCATTATGATTGTACCGATTCCGCTGCCAAAAATCAGCTCAGAGGCAGCAACTGCTACCCGATCATTATGTGCAAAAGCAATACCATCTCTATTTAAGGTATTGAGGTATATAAAATTAACCAATAAATAGAGCGCCATCACAGCAGAAGTACCTAACACCATAGCACGTACCACGTTCTTTTTAGGGTTTTCGATTTCTCCCGAAACAAAGGTTACATTTTCCCAGGCTACACTAGAAAATACAGAACCTACCATCGCAGCCGCAATACCACCCATAATGGTCATCCCTGAAATGGATTCCCAGCCAGCCTTTGTGAAATTCCCGGAAACATCTGTTTTTAAATTATTGAACGCATCCCATCCAAAACTCATATTCTCTGCCCAAAAACTGCCTTTCACTAAAATAAAGCCTAAAATTATTAAGCCTATTAAAGCAACTATTTTAGACCCTGTAAAAATATTCTGCAGCCACTTACCTCCTTCAACACCTTTGGTATTGATAAAAGTTAGCAATAAAATAACACCTATAGCCAAAATCTGTATCCAGGTAATTTTATAACTTCCATTTTGAAATATTGGAGCGGCATCATTCAGGGCTGGTATTAAATAGGCTGTAAATTTACCGAAAGCCACTGCAACAGCAGCAATGGTACCGGTTTGAATGACCGTAAAAAGCCCCCAACCATACAGAAAGCCCATCATTTTGCCGAAAATTTCTTTCAAATAAGTGTACTGTCCACCTGCCTTCGGAAACATAGAAGATAACTCTCCGTATGAAATTGCTGCAGCAACAGTCATCACACCTGTAATTATCCAAACAACGATTAACCAATAGCCAGAACCCAGGTTCCGCATAATATCTGCACTCACGATAAAAATCCCGCTCCCAATCATTGATCCCATGACCAGCATTGCGGCATCAAAAAGGCCTAGCTTTTTTTTAAGAGGTCCTTTTTCCTGAAGTTTTTCCATTTTTTAGTTTTTGCTTGGTTTTAAAGTTTAGTTTGTGGCTAATTTATTTAAAAAATCAATACCTGCAGGTATTGTCATGTATTATTTTAATCGAACAAAAAATATTTTTGGCTGTTGTTAAAATTTTAAGCTGAAGAAGAATATTTTATTATCTTGCTAAATAATAACCAGATATAAATACAATACCCCGAACAACTGAGCACGCTGATGTTGTACTGTACTTTTAATGATTAATGGATATGAACAACCCTAACAAATCAATAACCAAATATTAACTATGGATTTTTTACAAAACAATTTACTTTATGTGATTCCGGCCTTAGGCCTGATCGGAATTATCGTGATGATGATCAAGAGCGCCTGGGTAAGTAAGCAGGATGCTGGCGACAAGAACATGCAGGAACTGGCTGGCTACATTGCTGATGGGGCAATGGCCTTTTTAAAAGCAGAATGGAGGGTATTAAGTGTATTTGTTGTTTTTACAGCTGCACTGCTCGCCTATTCTGGTACAATTACTGAAATTAATGGTGTAATCATGCATTCCAGCTGGATTATTTCCATTTCATTTATTATAGGCGCGGTGTTTTCTGCTACTGCAGGATACATTGGTATGAAAGTAGCCACGAAGGCGAATGTACGTACCACACAGGCCGCAAGAACCAGCTTGAAACAAGCCCTGAAAGTTTCTTTCACCGGCGGTACCGTAATGGGGCTTGGTGTTGCCGGACTTGCTGTTTTAGGCTTAGGAGGATTATTTATTGTTTTCTTACAGCTATTCCATGTTACCAACGCCAATAGCACCGAAATGCGCACAGCTATCGAAGTATTAACAGGTTTTTCTTTAGGTGCAGAATCAATTGCACTATTTGCCAGGGTTGGCGGTGGTATTTATACCAAAGCGGCAGATGTAGGTGCTGATTTAGTTGGTAAAGTAGAGGCTGGAATCCCAGAAGATGATGTACGAAACCCTGCAACTATTGCAGATAACGTAGGAGATAACGTAGGAGATGTGGCGGGGATGGGGGCCGATTTGTTTGGCTCATATGTAGCAACCATATTGGCAACCATGGTATTGGGGCAAGAGATTTCGGTAACCGATAAGTTCGGCGGAATGTCGCCAATATTACTACCCATGGTTATTTGTGGCTTGGGTATTATCTTTTCCATTATTGGAACCTGGTTTGTAACGATAAAAGATGAGAAATCTAATGTTCAAAATGCATTGAACCTGGGAAACTGGTCATCTATCATTATTACTGCTGTAGTTTCTTTCTTTGTGGTAAAATGGATGCTCCCTGAAACTTTAAGCTTAAGAGGATACGAGTTTTCGAGCATTAATGTGTTTTATGCAATTATGGTCGGCCTGGTTGTAGGTACGATTATGAGTATTGTAACGGAATATTTCACTGCAATGGGCAAAGGACCTGTTAATTCCATTATTCAACAATCATCAACCGGCCATGCAACAAATATCATTGCCGGACTTTCTGTAGGTATGAAATCAACGGTAATTCCTATTTTGGTGTTAGCAGGTGGAATTATGTCATCATATCACTTTGCAGGTTTATACGGCGTTGCCATTGCTGCCGCGGGAATGATGGCTACTACAGCGATGCAACTGGCTATTGATGCCTTTGGTCCTATTGCAGATAATGCTGGCGGTATTGCAGAGATGAGCCAGTTGCCACCTGAAGTTCGGGAGCGTACAGATAATTTAGATGCTGTTGGAAATACCACTGCAGCCACAGGAAAAGGGTTTGCCATTGCATCCGCAGCTTTAACTTCATTAGCCTTATTTGCCGCCTTCGTTGGTATTGCAGGTATTAGCGCTATCGATATTTATAAAGCGCCTGTACTGGCAGGTTTATTCATTGGCGGCATGATTCCTTTTATCTTTTCGGCACTTTGTATACAAGCGGTTGGTAAAGCCGCTATGGATATGGTACAGGAAGTACGCAGGCAGTTCCGTGAAATACCTGGTATCATGGAGTATAAAGCAAAACCGGAATACGAGAAATGCGTAGCCATATCTACAAAAGCATCCATCAGGGAAATGATGATGCCGGGAGCAATTGCATTAATTACCCCAATTATTATTGGTTTCACTTTTGGCCCGGAAGTTTTAGGCGGGCTGCTTGCCGGTGTTACCGTAACGGGAGTATTAATGGGAATCTTTCAGAGCAATGCAGGTGGAGCCTGGGATAATGCCAAAAAATCATTTGAACAAGGCTGTGTAATTAACGGTGAAACTTTTTACAAAAAATCTGAACCACACAAAGCATCCGTTACCGGAGATACCGTGGGAGATCCTTTTAAGGATACTTCCGGACCTTCCATGAACATTTTAATCAAATTAATGTCTATTGTATCCTTAGTTATTGCCCCTTATATCGCTGTAAAGGCTGTTACTTCCGAACATAAGCAAGAAGTTCGCAAAGAAATCAGAATTCAGCAGAAAACAGATAGTCTGGGCAACACAATTATTGATACTTTAACCAATACGACCGATACTTTAACACACTAGTTGTAAAAACTAAGATATAAAAACGTAAAAAAGGGGTTTTAACAAAATCCCTTTTACATTTTCGTAATTTTTATTTAGGTTTACGGCTTATTATCATAAAAAAATCGACAAACATAAAAGACTAAACAACTTATGAATCTAAAAAAGCCTATTGATGTGCTTATAGCAGAATCTGCTGAAAGTGGTGAGGGCACGCTAAAGCGCACGTTAAGCAGTACGAGCCTTGTTGCTCTGGGTATTGGAGCTATTATTGGCGCAGGGTTATTCTCTTTAACAGGTATAGCTGCCGCAGATCATGCCGGCCCTGCAGTAACATTATCTTTCGTACTGGCCGCAGTAGGATGTGCTTTTGCAGGATTATGTTATGCAGAGTTTGCTTCAATGATTCCGGTTGCGGGAAGTGCATACACGTATTCTTATGCAACTATGGGCGAATTTATGGCCTGGATCATTGGATGGGACTTGGTACTCGAATACGCATTAGGTGCTGCTACAGTAGGGGTTTCCTGGTCTGGGTATTTTAATAAACTATTACACGAGTTTGGCGTGGAAATGCCACTCTATTTAACCAAATCTTTTGCAGAAGTTGACGGTGGTGGTGTTAACCTTCCGGCAATTGTGATCGTTTCCCTATTATCACTGATGCTGATCCGCGGTACAAAAGAATCAGCAAGCTTAAACAACATTCTGGTTATTGTTAAGGTTGCTGTGGTAATATTATTTATTTCACTTGGATGGAAATTTATTAACCCTGCAAACCATACACCTTACATCCCACAAAATACCGGCGTTTATGGTGAATTTGGTATTTCAGGTATTGCTGCTGGTGCAGCATTGGTATTCTTTGCTTTTATTGGTTTCGATGCAGTATCTACTGCAGCACAGGAAGCTAAAGATCCGCAAAGAGGTATGCCAATCGGAATTTTAGGTTCATTGGTTATCTGTACCATATTATATGTATTATTTGCACACGTAATGACAGGTTTGGTTCCTTTTAATGTATTTAAAGGTGATGCTTCTCCTGCTGCTACAGCATTTAAAGTTACCGGATACAACTTCTTGCAAATGGGATTAATTATCGCAATCCTTGCTGGTTACACTTCGGTAATCCTGGTGATGTTAATGGGACAATCGAGGGTTTTCTACACCATGTCTAAAGATGGATTGTTACCAAAGTTCTTCAGCAGCATTCACACTAAATTCAGAACTCCTTTCAAAACCAATTTATTCTTCATGGTGTTTGTGAGTATTTTCGCTGGTTTTGTTCCTGTAACTGATTTGGGCCACATGGTATCTATCGGTACTTTATTTGCCTTCTCGTTGGTATGTATTGGTGTAATGTTATTACGCAAAACTGATCCAGACAGGCCTCGTCCGTTCAAAACGCCTTTGGTTCCTTTTGTTCCAATTATGGGTATCGTAGTATGTGTATATTTAATGTATTCGTTACCTTTTGAAGCCTGGATCAGGTTGGCCATCTGGATGGGATTAGGTATTGCTATTTATTTCTTCTACGGAAAAGGAAACTCAGTACTTAGAAACAAAGGAAAAGTAGTTACTCCTGTTGATCCGCCAAGACCGGAATTATAGTCAACTTAAAAATATGATCAAAGCCCACGAATTAAATCGTGGGCTTTTTTTTTATTAAATAATTGTTAATAGATTACCTTTGCAAAAAAATCTGAAATGAACTTTAAGTTGTTGCCCAAGTATAAATCCCTAATTCTTTCGTTCTTTATATTATCAGCTTCTTATCAGGCAATTGCCCAACGAACCATTAATGATGTAATGGATTCAACTACTGTAAATCACCTGCTTATTATTTCTAAGAAATACGGCTCCTTGTCGTTTAGCGGTTACCTGCAACCTCAATTTCAGTTTGCAGAATCTAAAGGTACACAGGCAGAATATCAGGGTGGTAACTTTGGAGAATATACCAGCAACAGATTCAGGTTAAGACGCGGTCGTTTAAGAGCCGATTACATGATGTTAAACGAAGATGGAAGTCCTTCAACCTACTTCGTACTTCAGTTTGATGGTACTGAGCAAGGCGTAGCCATCCGCGATTTCTGGGGGCGTTATTATGAAAATAAGTGGAAAATCTTATCGGTAACTTTAGGTTTATCAGGCCGTCCTTTCGGGAATGAGTTGCAACTGTCATCTTCTGTTCGCGAAGCGCCGGAAAGGGGAAGAATGTCTCAGATTTTGATGAAAACAGAACGCGATTTAGGGGTAACCTTTACATTAAACCCACGCTGGAAAGGTGCAAAATTAAAAAATGTTTCCCTTGACATGGGCATCTATAACGGGCAGGGCCTGGCAGGATCTGGTGAATTTGACAACAGTAAAGACTTTATATTCAGGCTTAGCCACAAATCCATTCCGATTAAAAACACGCCTTTCACGATAGCCGGCGGAATCAGCACCTTACAAGGAGGCTTAAACCACCGTCTTCCGGTGAGTTATCGCATGCAGCAAAGTAATGAAACGTGGAAAATGGTAAAGGATTCTTCGGCCAATACCATCAACCAGGTAGCTCCCAGAAGATACTACGGAGCCGATGTACAATTGGCGACCAATAAAAAAAGCTGGAAATCGGAGCTTAGGGCTGAAGTAGTTTCGGGTTTACAAACGGGTACAGCTACAACTTCCACCACTCCTGGTTCTTATCCTGTTGACAGTAAAAGTGTTGCCTTACCTTATTATACCAGAACATTCAATGGTGCTTATTTTACATTTGTTCAAACGCTAAACAGCACCGATAATCAATTAATATTAAAGTATGACTGGTATGATCCAAATGCCAAGGTAAACGGAAATGATATTGCTGCAGTTAATGGCTTATCAGCTGCCGATGTCCGTTTTAACACCTTTGGTTTTGGATTCCTGCACCACTTTAACCCCCATTTTAAAGCGGTTATTTATTATGATGTTATCAAAAATGAATCAACCCGGATATCTGGTTACGAAACAGATCGAAAAGATAATGTTTTCACGTTAAGAACACAGTTCTACTTTTAAGTGAACAGATAAAATCTGCGTCGAATGATTTGAATTATACAAATTGAATTACCTTTGCCTAAAACCCTATTGCTATGGAATTCGATTTTCTGAAATTCAACTTAAGCCAGATTCTTTCTACCACAATGGTACTGTTTGCAATCATAGATATTTTAGGTTCTATTCCGGTTGTTATAGAATTACGCAGAAAAGCAGGCCACATTGAATCAGAAAAAGCCGCAATTGTAGCTACCGTACTGATGGTTTTGTTCCTTCTGGTAGGAGAATCGTTGTTAAAGGTAATTGGTTTGGATGTTGAATCATTTGCCATTGCAGGTTCTTTTGTAATTTTTTTCATTGCAATGGAAATGGTTTTGGGATTAACCATTTTTAAAGAGGAAGCTCCGGAAACGGTCTCTATTGTGCCCCTTGCCTTCCCTATCATTGCCGGTGCAGGAACCATGACTACCCTGCTCTCTTTAAAAACCGAATATGCCACGCAAAATATCCTGATCGGAATTTTACTCAATATGCTTTTTGTTTATTTCGTATTAAAAAACACCAACAGGTTAGAAAAGCTTTTTGGAAAGTCTGGATTGAATGTGTTGAGAAAGGCCTTTGGTGTAATTCTACTAGCCATTGCGATAAAGCTTTTCAGAAATAATACAGGCCTTTAACGCAATAACTGTTATCAGGCAGAAACATCATTTCTACAAACTTATCATATAGATCGCTCTTGTCATCCTGAGTATATCGAAGGATAGACAGGCTCAGATTGATAACAATATAAAGTAAACAAGTGTGAATTTCCTGTAACAATTCGCCCCTTTTACCATCTAACTAACAAAGCTACAAGATGAACAGATTTGAAGAATATACTGCAATTATTGGAGGAATCGCTGTTTTAATCGAAGCTATAAAACACCTTAAACGAAAGTTTAAATCATGGTTTAAGCATGCCTAAGTTTTGATTAACCGGGCTACAAACATGGTATCAGCTTTCTGCCCGTAACCTTTAATCAATTCCATTTTTTCCAATTTTAAAGGCAGATTATCGAGCATAAACTGCACAACCTCTTCATTTTCTGCGGCAAAAGCAGAACAGGTAATGTAAATCAGGGGTTTATCCTGCTTAAGGTATTTGATTACATTTTGCGCAATGCCTTTTTGTATGGCAGAAAACTGGCCAATTTTTCGGGGATCGAAAAAAGTAAGCATTTCAGGCGTTCTTCCCCAGGTACCCGAACCGGTACAAGGTGCATCTAAAATAATACCATCAAATTCATAATGATGCAACGACTGGTCGTTATTCTGCAACAGATCGAGTTCTTTCTTTTGATATTTCTTTATCCCTGCTAAGCGGAAACGCTCATCAAGATTAGCCAGTACACTCTCTCTTAAATCTGTTACCAATAAACTTAGGTTAGGTTCCAGACTATGCAAAAGCAAAGTTTTACCACCTGAGGCAGCACAGCAATCCCACCATTTTTCCCATTTGTGTGGTTCGAAAAAGCTTCCTGTATGTTGTGAGGATAAATCCTGAACCTGATAACTACCTTCTTTTAAAACGCCTTCCAGTTTAGTTCCATTAGGTAAGGCTATAGTTGTTGAGGATAATTGTTCTGCTGTTATTCCTGCTGATATCAAATTAGCCAGGATACCTGTCATCTGTGTATCTACAACACGGATAAACAGATCTGGTTGCTTAAAAAAAGATGCATAAAAGGCTGTCTGATCCATATCCTTAGAGAGATAGGAATGGAAAGGGAATACTTCTTCCAGTTTAAAATCGGGATATTTATCCTGGATAAGTTCTATTTTTTGATCTAGGCTGAAAGCACTCTTTTCAGCTAGCTCAGGAAAATTTTTATTTACAATTAACCCGGGAGTTTCATGGCACAGAAAATCTGCAACGCTTAACCGAAGCTCATTGCTCAAGTTTGAAAGGGCTTTCCCCAATCTAAAAAAGCTGTAAATATGACGAGTTGCCCATCTTCTGTCAGAAGAGCCCATTTGCTTATTAAGCTTAAAGTATGAAGGTAAAAACCTGTGCAAAGGCATGCTACCATCATAACTGGATAAAATTTGCTCAAAAGCTTTTAACTGGTGCTCTGCTCTCATGTTAGTTGGGGAAAAATCTGATTATTCTACGATATTTAACGCGTAATTTTTATATCTCAACAGCATTAAACTGGTATTGATATAACCGAACTTCTCATCGTGTATGAAAGAGAAGCTATTATGTAAACCTTTGTATTTTTCTTTGGTCAGATAATCTCTGTAGTCTTCTCCGTAGGTAGCCAGCAATCTGCCAAAATAGTAGGCAATATCAAAGCCCTTAAAAGCATATTCGCCAGGTTCAAACCCGTATTTACTTCTGTATCGCTTAATAAATGAAACGACCGCAGCGTTCTTATAATCAATTTTATAGGAAGAGCTGATCATGGTATTCAAATTCTCGAGTTTTTCAACCGGATAATTCTGCTTTACCCAATTGGGGTGCCCAAAAAGCTGAATATTGTACCCTCCGGCAGCAAGATTTTTAAGCTTGTAAAGTTTTTCTATGGTAGGCAATACAAATGCTCGATCTGCTGAGGTTACAATCACCGCATACTGCTTGCCTTTAATCATTTTAGTTTCAAAGGCGTAAGAAGATGCGTATTCCTGAACAATAAATTTACCCTTAGCGGTATTTTCAAAAAAGGTTTTGATGGGTGATGCTAACTGTTCATCTTCCGTTTTCTTCGTATTGATTAACACTACGATTGTGTTGGCCGGATTAAAATTTCTGGCAATGTAGGCCGCAATTTTTTTCCCGTGAAGATCGATGTTATTTACAATCGATACCAAATTAGGATTGTTAAAATCTGCTGGCTGTGAGGCCGCCAAGGGCGATACTACTAAGTTGTTATTGTCTTTGGAGTAGTTGGCGATGAATTTTTGCCCTTCAGGAAAAACAGGGCCAATGATCAGATTACTTTGCTTAAAACCATCGTTTTTATACAGACTGGCGATATGGGTATTATCATCTCGCGTATCAAAAACATTGAGTTTAAAATTTAACCCAGAAGCTGCAACAGAATCAATTCCGAGTTTAAAGCCCTGATAAAAATCGATGGGCATAGCAAACTTTTCAATATCAGCTTTGGTAGCAGTTTTTAAATTAACCTCGTTGAGTTTAAAAGGAACCAGCAGAGAAATATTGGCTTGAGAAAATCTTTTAACAGGTTTCTTCTCTGCAACTTTTTCCTTTTCTGTTGGTTTTGATTCGGGCTTAGGTGTTCTGATCTTTGGCGAACAAGCCGCTAAGAAAACACATCCTAAAACCAGAAACCAATATTTATATTTTAAACGCATACCTTACTATATTAACAAAATATGCTAGCAAAGTTTATTCCACCTTGCTAGCATAATCGTATCATTTATATAGACTCTCGACTAAATACTCAAGACTCTGGACTTAAATTATTCCCACTCAATAGTTGCAGGAGGTTTAGAGCTGATATCGTACACCACTCTGTTAATTCCTTTAACTTTATTAATGATTTCGTTAGATATTTTCGCCAATACATCATATGGTAAATGACACCAGTCAGCCGTCATCCCATCAAGAGATTCTACTGCACGTAAAGCGATTACATTTTCATAAGTACGCTCATCACCCATTACGCCTACTGACCTTACGGGTAAAAATATGGCGCCTGCCTGCCAGATTTTATCATATAAACCAGCCTCTTTAAGGTTATTGATGTAAATATGATCTGCATCTTGTAAAATAGCTACTTTCTCTGGCGTAACCTCTCCGATAATACGGATACCTAAACCTGGCCCCGGGAAAGGGTGTCTGCCTAAAATGAAAGCTTCTAAACCTAATGTTGTTCCAACGCGGCGAACCTCATCTTTAAATAACGATTTTAACGGTTCAACCACCTTCAGTTTCATAAAATCAGGCAATCCACCTACGTTGTGATGAGATTTGATTGTTGCAGAAGGACCTTTAACTGAAACCGACTCGATTACATCCGGATAAATGGTTCCTTGTGCCAGCCATTTCACATCCTGAATCTGATGCGCTTCATCATCAAATACTTCGATAAAAACACGACCAATAATTTTACGTTTGGTTTCCGGATCTTCAACACCTGCTAATGCACCCAGAAAACGATCTTTAGCATCAACACCTTTAATGTTTAAGCCGAAATCTTTGTACTGTTCTAATACACTTTCGTATTCATTTTTACGTAGAAGGCCATTATCAACAAAAATACAATGAAGATTTTTGCCAATTGCTTTGTGAAGCAATACTGCAGCCACACTACTATCTACACCACCAGAAAGGGCTAAAACTACTTTATCATCTCCTATTTGTGCTTGTAAATCTGCAATTGTTGTTTCTACAAAGGCTGCTGAAGTCCAATCCTGGCTACAACCACAAATATCTACCAAAAAGTTTTCTAAAAGCACTTTACCATCAATACTGTGCGTTACTTCCGGGTGAAACTGGATAGCGTAAGTATCAGAGTTTTTTACGTGGTAAGCTGCTACCCTTACACTATCTGTGCTGGCAATCAGTTCAAAATTATCTGGAATTTGCGTAATGGTATCTCCATGGCTCATCCAAACTTGCGAATCGATATTAATGCCTTTGAAAAGCTTATTTTCCTGGTTTACAAAACTGAGGTTTGCACGTCCATACTCTCTTGTTGAAGAAGGCTGAACATCGCCGCCTGAATGCTGGGCAATGTATTGTGCACCATAGCAAACGGCTAACACAGGGTATTTTAAATGAAATTTTGCTAAATCAATTTGAGGGGCATCCTCCTGACGAACCGAATAAGGACTTCCTGAAAAGATTACACCTTTTACATCGTCAGCAAATTCCGGAATATTGTTATAAGGATAAATTTCACAGTAAACATTCAGTTCGCGAACCCTACGGGCTATGAGTTGTGTATATTGCGAACCAAAATCGAGGATAATGATTTTTTCTAGCATGGGCAAAGATAGGATTTTATGCTGAAAGGTAAAAGCCGAAAACTCAAAGAAATAAGATAAATTAAAAGGGCTGTCCTATCAGTACAAAATGTGCCTCAAGCGGAGTCAAAAGCCATGACATTATTTTCATAACGATAAGTTATTTAGTTAAATTCCAATCAAAATCAATATTCCATCAATTTCACCTCAACCCCAAATTTTCTCAAAAAGTCTACCCCCTCATCACTTGGTAAACCTTTATATGCAGCGTAAGATTTAGAATAGTATACCAGTTTAATACCTGATGACAAGATTAATCGCGCACATGCAATACAAGGCGACAGTGTAGTATATAAGGTGCAGCCTTCTATTTTAGAGCCATTTTTTGAAGCGTACAAAATTGCATTCTCTTCGGCGTGTAAAGCTAAAGAGCAGCTCCCTTTGCTGTCCCTCGCGCAGCCATGCTCCGGCCATTCTTCATCGCAATTGTGAGTACCCGCTGGCGGACCATTATATCCGATGGAGATGATGCGCGTATCTTTTGTTAAAACAGCACCTACATGAGCTCTTACACAATGTGAGCGGGCAGCCAGATCGGTTGCCAGGTTCATAAATATGGTATCGAAACTTGGTTTATCCATTATATTAAATAAAAAAGCCACAGGAAGATCCTGTGGCCGTAAAATTAATGCTTTAAATATTAATGTCCGCCAGAAATCTTTTTATCAAAACTGATTCCCTGGCTTCTTAAAATGCTGCTTACTCTCCAGGCATAAAACGCAAGGTACGCAAAACACAATACACCAATAATATAGCTGTATTGGATGCCTGTAAACTCTGAAATGAAGCCTTGTAACCAACTAACAATTCCACCGCCCATAATCATCATGATCAGGAAACTACTGCCCTGACTGGTATGTTTACCTAAACCACTAACTGCTAAGGTGAAGATACATGGCCATAATGTACTACAGAATAAACCTACACTGGTAAAGGCATAAACACTTACCATACCCGTAGTGAACATTCCAATTAACGTAGCCAGAATACCGAAACCGGAGAAGATTAACAGCATTCTTGCCGGATTACCTTTACTGGCCATGTCTGCTCCGATTAATACTAAAATAATCAAAGCATATACATAAAACGGACCTAAATCGTGTTTAGCAATAGCGTTTACAATTAAGAATACCCCAAAAGCAAGATAAGGTGCAATAAACCTTAATATTTTTTGCGTACTCATGTTATCGGTAAATGCTTCAACTGCGCCAGTCCATCTACCAATCATTAAACTTGCCCAATATAAAGAGATGTATGGAGCAACATCTGCTATAGCAAATCCTAAATCTTTTTCCATGTAAGCAGGCAAATTACTTGCTGTAGAAACCTCTACACCTACGTACAGGAAAATTGCAATCATTCCCAATACCAACTGTGGAAATTTTAAAGCAGATCCTTCTATTTTAGCTTCGCCATCAGTCGCTTCAGAAAGTTCTGGTCTATCAGGCAATGATGAAAATTTTAAGAAAATAGCAACTGCAATAAAAGCCGCCCCCAATATTAAATATGGAATTTTAACACTCTCAATACTGATATTTGAAGTTGCACCTGTGTTAGAGCCGAAAATGGCAAAACTAACGATAAGTGGGCCAATGGTTGTTCCGAAATTGTTAATACCACCTGCTAACGTTAGTCTTTGAGATCCGGTAGTGATGGGACCTAAGGCAATAGCTAAAGGATTAGCCACCGTTTGTTGCAAAGAAAAGCCGAGTGCTACAATGAATAATCCCGAGAGCATTAAGGCAAATGAGCCGGTATTTGCAGCAGGGTAAAATAGCAATGTACCTACGGCAGATATGGCTAAACCGAGAGCTAAACCGTTTTTATAACCAATCCTGTTTACAATATCTTGCTTCATTACGACAGAAATCCCGTTGTAAATTAATGCGCCCACTGTATACGCAATATAAAATGCCAAAGAAACCAACTGACTTTGCGATTGGCTAAGTTTAAATGCTTCCTTAAATACAGGAATCAAGATGTCGTTACTTGCGGCTACGAAGCCCCAAAAAAAGAAAACCGTAACGAGGGGAATAAATTGCCCCCATTTGGTTTGTGTCTGCTCTGAATTCATTTTTAAAATTTAGTTTTAGTGGGGCTAAACTTAAATAAAAAAAAATTAAAATCGGGTAACTTTTGTGCAACCTGATGCAACAAAAATAAATGTGAGATGTTTAGGTATAAAATTGCATATTCGCATATCATAAACAATACAATGCATGTTTGAAGCCATCATCTTAGGTATAGGGGCAGGGATTATTTCGTCGTTTTTAACAGGTCCGGTATTTTTTGCAATGATCAAAACCAGTATAGAAAGAGGCTTCAAAGCTGGCTTTTCTCTAGCCATTGGTGTCATTATCAGCGATGTAGTCTTAATAGGCCTCGTACTTTTTGGTAGTCAGTTTTTCGAGTATAAATCAGAATTTGATAAATATGTGGGCACCGTTGGAGGTGCCTTTTTATTGGCGGTAGGCATATACTACCTACTTTCTAAAATAAAAGTACATTATGATAATGCCACACTCCAAAAGGTAAGTAAGCGTAATTACATCCTCAAAGGATTCTTAATGTGCATACTCACACCTTCTACTTTAATGTTCTGGATTATCGTTAGCGGGATCATTTCCGTTAAACTCAACAACATGCTGACCGAGAAACTGGTCTGTTTTTTTATTGCGATGGCCACACAGCTGAGCATTGATGCTACCAAAAGTTTCTATTCGAGCAAACTGCGCTACAAAATTAAGGAAGATGCACTGAAAAAGCTTAATAAAATTGCCGGAGTGGTCATCATATTTTTCGCCATATGGCTCATTGTCAAAACGTATTTGAAGTTTTACGCCGCATAGTGTTGTATGTTATAGCTTGTAAGGATTGTCAATACCTGAAGACTAACTACCTGGTAACCTGTAACACGTAAAAAATCAAAAGCCCCGAAATTGTCGGGGCTTTTGATTAATATGCTCTTTGGTTATTTCCTTCTTTCCAGTTGATAAAGGCCTTGTTTACGACCTTATTACCACCAGGAGTTGGATAGTTTCCGGAGAAGTACCAATCACCTTTGTTTTTCGGACAAGCCTCATGCAGGTTTTCCAGACTTTGGTAAATTACTTCTACTTCAGCCACTGTGCCTTTTGGCGTAATAATCTCTGCAATCTTCGCAGAAATCTCCTCAGGAGTAAAGGGTTTGTAAATATCTTTAACGTGATTTACGATCTCCTCTTTGGGTAACAATAAAGATGCTTTACATTTGGTGTACACATCTTCAATTACCTGCCACATCCCGCGCTCGGTAAGCAACTGTATAGCTGCATCGAAAGCGACAAACTGCCCCATCCTGCTCATATCTATACCGTAACAGTCAGGGTAACGGATCTGAGGTGCAGAAGAAACAATAATAATTTTTTTAGGATGTAAACGATCTACAATCTTAATGATACTCTGTTTAAGGGTGGTACCACGAACAATCGAATCATCCAGCGCCACCAGGGTATCCTGATGATTGTTAATAATACCATAAGTGGTATCGTATACGTGCGCAACCATTTCACTTCTATCTGCATCTTGCGTGATGAAAGTACGAAGCTTCACGTCTTTAACAGCCAATTTTTCTACACGCGGAGCCAATGACAACAATTCTTCTAATTGTTCATCGTTCAGTTGCTCCTTTTTATGTAATAGCGTATCCTTTTGCAGTTTGCGCACATATTGATTTACCCCATCAACCATACCAAAGAAGGCTACCTCTGCAGTATTTGGAATGAAAGAGAAAACAGTGTTTTTTAAATCGTGCTTAACCGCATCTAATATTTTATCTGTTAATAACCTACCCAATTGCTTACGTTCGCGGTAGATTTCAGCATCACTTCCTTTTGAGAAATAAATACGCTCAAACGAGCAGGAAAGGCGTTCTGTAGGCTCGCGGAACTGCTCCATACTTACTTCACCATCTTTCTTAATAATTAAGGCATGACCTGGATCAATTTCCTTAATATCTTTAAATTGAATATTGAAAGCGGTTTGTAATGCCGGACGCTCAGAGGCTGCTACTACAATTTCATCATCATAGTAATAATATGCCGGACGAATTCCTGCCGGATCGCGCATGATAAACGAATCACCGTTACCCACCATACCACAGATTGAATATCCTCCATCCCAGGTTTTAGCTGAACGGCGAAGGATGTTTGCAATATTGAGGTTATCAGAAATTTTGTGGGTGATGGCTACGTTATCGTGACCTTCTTTTTTATAGGCATCAAAAAGCTCCTGGTTTTCATCGTCTAAGAAGTGACCGATTTTCTCCAGTACCGTAACCGTATCCGCTTTTTCTTTTGGATGCTGACCCAGTTCGTAAAGTTGCTCCAGTAGTTCGTCAACATTGGTCATGTTGAAGTTACCGGCAATAACCAGGTTTCGGGTCATCCAGTTGTTCTGGCGTAAAAAAGGATGGCAATTTTCGATGCTGTTTTTTCCATGTGTACCATAACGCAAATGGCCCAATAACACCTCGCCAATAAAGCTAACGTTGTTTTTGAGCCACTCTGTATCCTGCATCAGTTCAGGGGTATTTTCCTGAATATCTACAAACTTATTTTGTACATATTCAAAAATATCTGCTACGGCATTCGAAGCCATGCTCCGATATCGGCTGATATACCTGCTGCCTGGCTTCATATCCAATTTAATGGTTGCAATACCTGCGCCATCCTGGCCCCGGTTGTGTTGCTTTTCCATTAAGAGATATAACTTGTTTAGGCCGTAAAGGGCAGTACCGTACTTTTGCTGGTAGTATGAAAGTGGTTTTAACAGGCGAATAAACGCGATTCCGCATTCGTGTTTTATCTGATCACTCATTGTGTGGGTTTGAAGCCGCAAAGTTATCCTTTTAAATAATTACAACCTAGATAAAAATGCATTCTTTTTAGAATGATGAGGTTTGGCTGACAGAGGAGGTAAATCGTTAAAACGCTGTATGATTAATTAGAATCTTTCTAAATAATTTGCAACCTAAGTGTATTTTTAACACTTTTGCGTAATTATTAAGATTTAGTCTAAATTGAAAAAACTTTACACATCCTTATTTTTATTTTTTATTTGTTTCAGCGGTCTGGCGCAGGTAAAAAACGTGGTTACCGGAAAAGTTGTAGATCCACAAAACAAACCCTTAGAATTGGTAAATATCAAGGTTGTAGAAACCAACCAGTATACCATTACCGATAAGAATGGAATATTCAGGATCAACGGATCGGAAACAAACAACATTTTAACGCTCGAGTTTTCCTATATCGGCTACCAGAAGCTAAGCTTACCCCTAACCGTTAAAGCAGGAGAAACCAATCTTGGAAATATCCGGTTAAAGGTTTTAGATCTAAGTTTGGAGAATATTGAGATTAATGCCAAGCGTAATTATTCAGGTTCTACCAACTCTTCATTGATTATTAACCGGGATATGATTGAACAAATACCTGCGCTTAGTGTGAATGATCTGTTAAATCAGATTCCGAATAGAAAGATTCAACCACCATCATTGCAGAATGTACAAAATTTAACATTGCGATCTACATTCGCGCCTACCACTAGCGGAAGAAGTGATTTTGAATTAAATAATTCATTTGGAATTGCCATTATATTGGATGGCAATCCGGTAAGTAATAATGCAAATATGCAGAGCAGAAATGTGGGTATAAGCGGAATGGGAAGTTCGGCAGTAACTTCCGGATCAGGATATGGCTTGCGAGGCAGTGGAAACAAAACTTATTCTGGCGACTATGCATTTGGTGGTACAGATTTGAGGCAAATTCCAGCAGATAATATTGAAAGTATTGAAGTCATTTCTGGTGTTGCACCTGTTAAATATGGCGATTTAACTGATGGTGCAGTAATAATTGAAAGGCAAGCAGGTGTTTCACCTTATTATGTACGAATGCAGTTAAGGGATAATGCAACCTCGTATGGAATTTCTAAAGGCCTAAAGTTAGGAGATAAACTGGGGGCTTTAAATTTGGGCCTTAATTACGTGAATTCTTTTGCTGACAATCGTGATAAACTAAAAGAATACAGAAGGGTTAACACCAATATGATGTGGACCAATAGCTATGGTAAAGACAGAGAATTGAAAAATACCTTAAGCTTTGATTATGGTAGGAATTTGGATGGGATTAAGCAAGACCCTGATGATCCAAAAAGCACTAAGACCAGATTTGATAGCTGGAACCTGAGCCTAAGCAATCGAACAAATTATCGGTTTAAAGATGTTTTTTTTAAAAGTATCAGCTTAAACTTAAATTATGCTGAAGGCCATCAGGTTACATATGATGAACAATTGGTAAATGAAGCTTATATCTTATACTCAGATGCTGTAGAAACAGGAATTACTCGTGGCAAATATGATACTGGGGTTTATACGGCTATTTCTCAGATCGATGGTCGCCCTATAAATTTTTCGGCACGATTAGATTTGAATTCAGAGTTTAAGACTGGCGCGACAAATCACTATTTATCTTTTGGAGCAAATTACAATTATAGCGCGAATAAAGGCTTAGGGCAAATGGTTGACCCCAATGCCCCCAGAAGTGGCATTAGAGTAACCTCCACCACATTCTCATCAAAAAGTTCAGAAAGATTTTACGATTTTAATTTAGCCAATGCCATAAAAGATTTAGGTTTTTATACTGAAGATATGTTCAAAGCTAAATTATTTAATCACGATTTGAATGTCAGGGCAGGTGTCAGGCTTGATATTCAAAACGGTTATACTTCATTTGCACCAAGAACAAATATTAATTATTCATTGAGTAATAATTTTAAATTTGGTCTGGCTTATGGCCTGGCCTTTAAATCTCCAGGATTAGCCCAAAGGTATCCAGGTCCTACATTTCGGGAAATTCCATTGTTAAATGCTTACAACGGAAATGTAAACGAAAGTATTTATTTGTTGTATGTAAACAGATATGAGCCAACCAACGAAAATTTAAGGGCTTCAAAGAGTGAAACAATCGAATTTACTACACAGGTAAAAATTAAAGATTTCAATTTTTCCTTAACTGCCTACAATAAAACCAATACAAATGGTATAAGTACAGTCCACGATTTTAAAGCCTTAACTTTACCTACCTATTCTGCAGTAATTACTCCTGGCCAACCGGCAACCTACACGCAAACTGGATCAAGAATCTATTCCTTAGATTATTTCAGGTTTGACAACGACCTCCGATCAGAAAATCAAGGATTGGAAATAATCGTAAATACGCCGGAAATTAAAGAAATAGCTACTTCATTTAATATTAGCGGAGGTTTCTCCAGAACTGCTTATAAATCAACATATCCGAGAATTACAAACGCAGTTAGCTCATTAACTACCAGTACTAATCCCAAATATGCAGTTACCGGAATTTATGCTCCCCGTAATCAAAGAGCTTATTTTAGTACAAGCAGAATAACAGCATCAACGCACATTCCTAAAATAAGTTTAATACTGCAATTTACTGCTGAGTTTGATCTTTTCAATAAAACGATTAGTGCTGCAAATCAAAATATACCAATTGCATATTATACTCTTGATAACAGTTATGTAATTGTCAATAATTTTGACAAGAATGATCCGCTAACAGGCCATCTGTATATTACTCCTGAAGAGCTTAGTGCAAATAATTTACCTAAAATTATATCAAACTATCACGTAAGTATTGGAAAAGAGATTAAAAAACGCTTCAGATTTTCTTTTAATGTATACAACGTATTTAACTATCAACCCTACTACACCAATAAAGCGGGATCATTAATCTTTCCTAACTCTGTCCCAACATTTGGAGCTGAAATGTCAATAAAGCTTTAATTCTAGAAATGATGAGAAAATTAATAATATTTATATTCAGTATTACAGTCTTATTATCCTGCAAAAAAATCGGAAATCCTGAGCTTCACTCAATCGATTTGAAGATTAGTACGATCTATGCATCAACAGAACTCGGTAAAAAATTATCGTTAAATACCATACGGGTTAAAATCCTAAATGTAAATACAAATGTGGAGAAAGAATTGTTAACCGATGCAAGCGGTAATGTTTCTTTTAATGGCATTTCCCCTGGTGTATATGATATTAGTGCAACCATAAAAATCTCTGCAGCAACATATACCACATTAACGGGAGAGATTGTCGATAAAGATGTCATTTTTAATGCTTCAGATAAGAATAAAACTATCGGTTTGAACGATGCGTCTCTATCACTAAAATTAATATCTGGAAATATTGGAAGTTGGTTAATTAAGCAAATTTACTATGCCGGTTCAAATACCACCACTGGCGCAAGTTTTCGAGATCAGTTTATTGAAATTTATAACAACACCGATTCAATCATGTTTGCGGATAGTTTATATTTTGCTGAAATTACTGGCCGCCAAAGCTATACAAACACTACCTATTATACTTTGTCTAATGGCCAGTTGGATTGGAATAAATCAGTAAATATGCCTACCAATATAGATGCCAATAATAATTACGTTTACCCCAAAGCATTGTTTATGCTACCTGGTACAGGGAAACAATACCCTGTACAACCTGGCAGCAGTATTGTAATTGCTCAAACTGCAGTTAACCACAAAGCACCGTTTACCGGAACTGACGGAAAAACTATTACTGTTCGTGACCCCTCATTAACAATTGATTTAAGCACCGCAGATTTTGAAGCTTATTATGCACCATTTTTACCCAGACCACTAGCATCTGATATAGATAATCCATCTGTTCCAAACTTAGTAGTTCTGGCATATAACGGTACCGATATGCTATTTGACAATCCTGGCAGAACAGCATACATTGTTTTTAAAGGAGATGGACTAACAGATGTTAAGAATTATCCTTTATATAACTATCCAACCATTTCCGTTCCATCTTCAACTTCTGACAAATTTTACCAGATACCAAATGATATTGTAATTGATGCTGTAGAAATACAGCCAAATACCGCATCGGCTAGGGTTCCAAAGAAATTAGGGGCATCCTTAGATGCTGGCTATACGTTTGTTCCCAATGGGCAATATAGTTCTCAATCCGTTATTAGAAAAACGGATAAAATTGAAAATGGCAGAAGAATTTTAAAAGATACCAATAATTCTACTGAAGATTTCGATTACTTCAGCCTAGCTTCTCCAAGAGGATTTAAATAAACCAAAAATCTGGCCTACATGTACCAGTGCCATTTGTACTATATAATAAAATGAAGAAAATATTTTTATCGATTTTAATATTACAGTTACTTTGCCTCCATGGTTACGGGCAAATAGACAATGTATCAGCAACTCAAAGCATAACAAATAAAATTTTCAGTGTAGATTCTGTATCAAATTCTTCTTTTGAATTTGCCAAACAAAGTCCTTTTAATATTCGCTCATTAATGCCTGCCCAGTACAGCAGCATAGCCCTTGGTTATAAACAGGAAAAAGGTTCTTTGATGCTGGCCCAAAATGCGGAAAAAATCAGTAATACTTATCTAAAAACGGAAGGCAGTACAGAATTGGGTACTGTTAGATTGTGGGGGCTTTTTAGCTACCATAAAACATTTGAAGATAGTACAATGTATAACCACCAAACCAGAAATAATATTTCTGCTCCATATTATTTTGGTTCACCAATTAATGTTAGCTATGAACGTGCGGTTTACAATCTTAAAGTACTGTCCGAGAAAAACCTGATTAGAAATAACTTACCTATGGGTCTGGGCGCAGATTATCGAATAGGTAACCATTTTTCCACCAACGATCCAAGGGGTGCAATATCCGATTTCCAATTTAATATTATCGGAACATTAGGCTATACTTTCTTTAAAAAACTTAAATTAGGTGGAGCATACAGATATGGTTACGGCCAAGAGCGTTTTAGTGTGGATTATAAAAATAATAGTTTTTCACAAATCGTTTTATTGCCTGCATATAATAACTACCTAATCAATGGCTACGGTGAGGCCTATGTAAAGAATACAGAGCGCGACTTTAATAACGATCAAACTAGAAATGGTATTGATACATACATTAATTATGAATCTAATGACGTTGGCAAATTCTATTTTTCATATTCATTTGTTAAAGAGAAACAGAAGTATATAAGGTCGAACGGTCAAGGAATATTTAATTTTAATCAGTACAACACCGAAAAGAATAACTTTAATTTACTTTGGCTTAAGAGCTTTAATAACAAAAGATTATCTATCATTCTAAACTATAACAACATTGGCGGGAAAGACTTAAATTATATATACTTGGCAAACAACTACCTTTACAACGCCGAACAAATCGGATTAAAAACATTTTTTTCTGTTAAAAATGAAGCCAATTTATTTAACTATACGTTGGGTATAAATAAAAATGGAGAGGAAAGAAAGGATGGTCTTACTGAGAATGATATAAAGTACAATCGCTTAGATTTAACCGCGGGATTTGGATACACCAGAACAACTCCAAAGTTAAATAATTGGGGAATTAGCTTGACAGGAATTTATAGTTTACCTCTCAATGATTATTTTTTTGTGCCTACTGTAAACGTTGGAGAATTTACTCAAAGAGTAATTTATTATGATTATCTGTACAACACCACCAGCAGAATTGGCGGAAATTTAATTGCAGATTACAGCTTTTTGGCCTTTAATCAAGTTCAGGCTGGAATTAAAATTGGCATAACTTATTTATCACGTACCGATATTAAAGATCTTAGCTATACATACCAACCCGGCAAAGATCGCTTTTCTTCCAATATCAGCCTAAATCTGTATTTTTAACCCATGAATAAAGTTTTTGTCGCGCTCGCTGTTGTACTTTCCGTTCTCCTTTTGTTTTCATTCCAATCTGGCGATTTTAACAATGAAGATGAACTGAGCATTGATAGCTTACGCAAAGTTTATTCAAAAACTACTGATCAATGGCCTAAACCTACTGTTGATGAAGGTGCTGTTTTTCAGGAATTAGGCGAACTTCCGCCCTCGCCTGTCGATTTAAAAAATGATTCGGTAAAAAATGTAGTAGAGCTTGGTAAAATCTTATTCTTCGATCCCCGCCTTTCAGGATCAAATCAGATTTCTTGTTCAAGTTGCCATGCTCCTGATTTGCACTGGTCAGACGGCCGGCAGGTTTCTGTAGGACATGACCACCTAACGAATATTCGCAACGCCCCTTCTTTAGAGAATGTTTGGTTTTATAAAAGATTATTCTGGGATGGACGTGCAAAAAGTTTAGAAGAACAAGCTGAAAGCCCGGTAGCAGCACACAATGAAATGCATCAGGACATGAAGGTTCTTCCGAAGAAGCTGAGCAAAATTAAAGGCTATCAGCCCTATTTTACGGCCGCATTCGGATCAAAAGAAATTACCAATAAACGAATTTTCGAGAGTTTAGCTACTTTTCAGCGTACCATTGTAAGCAGAAGAACACCTTTTGATCGTTTTTTAGCCAAAGATAAAAAGGCTTTGACTGATCAGCAGATTATGGGCTTACATTTATTCAGAACAAAAGCCCGCTGTATCAATTGCCACAATGGTCCTTTATTTACGGATAATGAGTTTCATAATGACGGACTAACCTATTTCAAAAGAAAATATGAAGACTTAGGTTTATATAACGTCACCAAAAAACCTGAAGATGTGGGCAAATTTAAGACACCTGGCTTAAGAAACGTAATGAAAACTGCACCATGGTTTCACAACGGTTTATTCCCCGATATGGACGGGGTAATGAACATGTACAATGTAGGGATGCCGGTACAGCGTGTTAGACCAGAACAGGTAAACGATCCTCTTCTCCCTAAAAATGATAAGCTCCTGAAAGGTTTAATGTTGAGTAAGGCTGAAAAAGATGCAGTGGTCTCTTTTCTGGATGCATTAACCTCTCCTACCGTATTAATCAGAGTGGAGCAATTGCCTAAGTAAGCAGGTTTATTAGTCCATTAGTTATTGGTGCATTAGTCATTAGTTTATTGGTCATTGGTTTGCAAAAAGCAAACTCAAAAACCACCTGCTTTTATTTAATCTAAAGCCTTACATCTTAGCCGATTTCAACGGCTCACCGAAAAATATTGAGGCATGGGCATCGAAGGCCAATGGATCGCCACTGGTATAAAAAGATTTAAAACCCGTTTTACCAAGTTTTTGTTCGATTTCCGGGTGTCTGGCCAGGTAATCGACCAAACTGTTTGCCACTATTTCTCCCTGGCTTAGAATCTCTATATAATCGGGAAAGGTTTTTTTCAGTTTTGGAAGCAATAAAGGGTAGTGCGTACATGCCAAAAGTACACAATCAATGTCATCAGATTGTGCCATCAGTTGGTTGCAGTACTCCTGGATAAAAAAATCTGCACCTGCTTGTAGATGTTCATTATTCTCAATGAGTGGAACCCACATGGGACAGCTTTGCTGATAGACTTTAACTTCTGGAAAAAACTTATTGATCTCTAAAAGGTAAGATTCAGAATTAACGGTACCACGCGTTCCCATTACCCCTACTGCCTGGCTTTTGGTGTAGCGGCCAATAACTTCGGCAGTAGGCCTGATCACTCCAAGCACCCTTCTGTCCGGATATTTGGCTGGCAGATCTCTTTGTTGTATGCTGCGCAGCGCTTTTGCTGAGGCCGTATTGCAGGCCAGTATAACCAGCTGACATCCTTTAGCGAAAAGCCACTCTACACACTCTAATGTATATCTATAAATGGTATCGAAAGAATGATCTCCGTAAGGCGAACGGGCATTATCTCCCAAATAGATATAATTATATGCAGGTAAACGGTCAGCTATAGCTCGAAAAACGGTCAATCCGCCATAGCCTGAATCAAAAATCCCTATCGGTGATGTATTCTTCATTATTATTGGACAATATAATCCCTTTAAAACAATAAAGCGGAAACAAGTTAAACTTATTTCCGCTTTATTAAATGGCTCGAGACTAACGACTCAAGACTGTTGACTATTTTTTAGGTGCAGCTGGTTTAGCAGCAGTTGCTGTAATACCTAATTTAGTTTTAACTGCAGCAGTGATATCATCACCACCTTCCCAGAATACTAAATTGTTACCACCTTGACCGTTTGCGATATCGAAAACGTAAGCCAATCCTTTTTCTTTTGCTACAGCAGAGATTGCTGTTGCTACTTTAGCCTGGATAGGTTGGAATAATTCGCCTTGTTTAGTACCAATATCTTGTGATGCTTTAGTACGGGCATCAGTAATGCGTTTTTCTAGGTCTTGTAATTCTTGTCCGGCTGTTTGTAATTCTTTACCTACAACTTCTTTGTTAGCCTCACTTAAAGTTTTTTCTTTAGCCTGAGCTGCCGCTAACTTAGTCTGATATTCTTTGATCATTGCATCAATATCAGTTTGTTTTTGTTTACCTAATGTTTCTAAGGTAGTTTGTGCTGCTTTAGCATCTGGCAAGTTAGCAAAAACCTCTTCAGAATTAATGTGACCTACCTTTTGTTGTGCACTCGCCATATTCGCTGTAAACAATAACCCTGCTGCTACAAAGAATACGTTAATTAACTTTCTCATCTTTTCTATTTTACTTTTTTATTTTTTCTAATTGTTTTTTCGATTCCTGGGCGAATATACTAATTTGCCGTTCCTGGTTTATATCCTAATTTTACAATTACATCACTACTTAAGTCATAATTGCTACTGGCATAAATCATCATTGTTGCCTCGCTACTTTTATCGAAGATAAAATCTAAATATTTCGCTTTAGCAATTTGTTTAATGGCTTCTGCTACCTTATCCTGAATAGGCTTAATCAGCTTTGCCCTGCTTTGAAAAAGTTCTCCATCCGGACCAAACTTCTGACGTTGAAATTCTTTGGCTTGTTTTTCTTTCTCGATAATTTCGTTTTCACGGCGTTTACGCATATCATCAGTTAATAAAACCTGATCTGCCTGATAGGCCTTATACATGCGGTCTATTTCTGAAAAATTCTGATCTACCTGCTGTTGCCACTGTTTAGAAGCTACATCTAACTGGCTTAACGCCGATTTGTATTCTGGCAGATGTTTTAAAATATACTCTGTGTCTACATAAGCAAACTTTTGGGCAAAAGCACCAAAGCTTGTGCAAAGTAGAAATGCGATAAAAAGATACTTTTTCATTGTGTGTGTTTTATTGATTTCGTTAATAACCTAAGCTTTCTATAAACTCAACTTGCTATGTTTTATTGCATAATTAGTTAAATTTTTACTCTTTATCAATTAAAATCCACCTAATTGTTGTGCAATACTAAAATGGAACTGCCCTTTGTTTGAACTTGGTAATCCCGGAATAGCATCAAAACCATAACCGTAATCAATTCCTAACAATCCAAATATCGGTAAGAAGATTCTTGCACCAACACCTACTGACCTTCTGATATTGAATGGATTGAAATCGCTGAATCTATTCCAGGTATTACCACCTTCAGCAAAAGCAAGAACAAACGCAGTTGCCTGCTGGCTTGCAATTACCGGATAACGTGCCTCTAATACGTATTTAGTGTAAATAGGGCTACCAGATTGTTGAGCAATGCTTGGATCTGATCCTACCGGGATAACTGTATTGTTTGCATAACCACGCATCGCGATTAACTCAGAACCCTGCAAGAAGTCGAAACCTTGCATACCATCACCACCCAATTTGAAACGCTCGAATGCAGATTGGCCTACCGCTTTGGTGTATTGACCTAAGAAACCAAATTGTGCCTGTGCTTTGATAACCAGGTTACCAGCAACACGTTGGTACCACTGTGAATCAAACTTCCATTTATGGTATTCTGTAAAGCGATATTTTTCTTTATCAGATGCTGTAGCGTAGTTGATTTTATTAAACAAAGAATATGGTGGAGTAGCCTGAACTGTAAAACGGATAAATGAACCCGATTTAGGGAAAATAGGCGAATCTCTCGAATCTCTGCTTAACTCTTGTGATAAGTTTAAGTTATATGACGTACCTGTTTGGAATAAATAACCTGCATAGTTATTCAAAATATATTGTTGCAGGTTAATGGCATGGCTTAACTGGAAATAGTTATCTGGCCAGTTTAATCTTCTACCTAAACTCACAGTAACCCCATTTAAACGGATCTTCATGAATTGAGCATTGTCTGAACTTAAACCATTAGATTGTAATGAAGTAAATGCACTAATCCCAAAACTTACCGGCTTCTCGCCGCCAAACCAAGGTTGTGAGAAAGAGAAACTGTAAGATTGATAGTATTTACCATTGGTTTGACCACGTAAGCTTAATTTTTGTCCATCACCTTTAGGAAGTGGCTTATAAGCTTTCAGGTTAAATAAATTACGTAATGAGAAGTTATTGAAGGTTAAACCCAATGTACCAATGATACGGCCACCACCAAAACCACCTGACAATTCAATCTGATCTGAAGGTTTTTCTTCTACGGCATATTCGATATCCACAGTTCCATCGGCCGGATTAGGGCGAGGTGTAGGTACAGTTTTAGATTCATCGAAGTTACCTAACTGACCAATCTCACGAATGGTACGGATTAAATCACTTTTATTGAATTTCTGTCCCGGTTTGGTACGAATCTCTCTTAAAACTACCTTATCATTGGTAATGGTATTACCTTTTAAAGTAATGCGGTTATTGGTATACTGTGGCCCTTCATACATCCTCAGTTCTACGTCTACAGTATCACCATAAATGCGGGTTTGAACCGGGTCTATATTGAATGTTAAATAACCGTTATCAGTATACAAACTGTTAATATCACCACCGTTTTCGCCACCACCATTAAGCTTTTTGTTTAAACGCTCTTCACTAAAAACATCACCTTTTTCGATGGTTAACACTTTTCGAAGGATAGAGTCGGGATAAATTGCATTTCCTGCCCAGGTAACGTTACCGAAATAGTATTTTTTACCCTCGTATAAATCCATTCTGATATTTACCTTCTTCGCGTTATGCTGGTAAATGGTATCTTTTAATAATTCGGCATCACGATAACCTTTCTCGTGAAGTTTAGCGATCATTTTGATCTTATTTTCTTCGTATTTTTCTTTAGAGAACTTTCCAGAACCCCAAAAACGCCACCATGCAAACTGCTTAGGGTTTTTCAAATACTTTCTCAGCTTTGCAGATTTAAAATCTTTATTTCCGGTAAAATCGATATGTTGAACTTTAACACGATGGCCTTTATCAATATTGGCCTCCAATACAACACTGTTTTCAGCGTTTGGGTCTTTACGTGTTTTATAATCTATTTTAGTAAAGAAGAAACCTTTATCAAGCAAATATTTCTTTACTATTGCCGATGTTGTATTGTAAAGGTTATCATTTACAATCTTTCCGGTTTTATCGTTTAACTTTTCCTGAATGGCTGTTTTTTCCGACTTACGAACACCTTTTAAATCAATAGAGCTTAATCTTGGACGTTCTACTACTTCTATCTCGAAAAAAACTGAGTCTCCAACAAACTTTTCGATGTTTAACTTTACATCATCAAATAGTCCTTGCGCCCATAAGGTCTTAATGGCATCAGAAGTTGCATCTCCTGGCAAAACCACTTTATCACCTTTGGTTAATTTAGATAAGGTAACCAAAACATCTTTATCTAAATATTGTGTTCCGGTAACGCTTGTACCACCAATAATGTATTCTTTAGGACTAAAGTAATCGACATCCAAGCCACCAACCTTTAAAGAGGGAGTTGCCGGTGCCTGACCTTGAGGGCGAATCTGAGCGAAGGCCGGAGCGGCTAAAACTAGAAGGATTAAAACTTGAAATATTCTTTTCATCAAAATAATTTGTTCAGTAATGTTCAGGGTAATGGAAATGGGTTATAACTTCCTTTTTAATATTCCTTACCTTGATTCATTTATCGTATAAAAGTGGTGCTAAGTTAGTTTAAACGCTTGTTAAAAAGTGTTAAAAGAAAAATTAGTTTAATTGTTCGCTAATTTTTCCAAAACGACGTTCGCGTTTTTGGAAGTCTACAATGGCTTCAAAAAGATGTTCTCTTCGAAAATCCGGCCATAAAACATCGGTGAAATAAAACTCGGTATAGGCCATCTGCCACAGCAGATAATTGCTAATGCGGTGTTCTCCACTTGTCCGGATCATCAATTCCGGATCAGGCACATTTACTGTAGTTAATTTAGAGGAGAAGAGCTCCTCATCAATATCGTTTAAGTCGATTTTGTTTGCCTTAACATCCGCAGCAATTTTTTTGGCTGCTTCTACAATTTCCCATTTAGCACTGTAACTTAAAGCCAATGTTAAGGTACATTTTTCATTGTGTGCTGTTTTTGCCATAGCCTCTTTCAAATCATTTATACATTCTTGTGGTAAAGATTCGATATTGCCTATTGCATTGAGCTTAATATTGTTTTTATTAAGGGTTTCAGTCTCTTTATTGATGGTTGAAATGAGTATTTGCATTAAAGCATCTACCTCTTCTTTTGGTCTGTTCCAGTTTTCTGTAGAAAAAGCATAAAGCGTTAAGTATTCGATACCTATTTCAACGCAACCTTCTACAATATCTTTTACAGAAAGTACGCCCTGTTCGTGTCCGAAAACCCTTACTTTGCCCTGGCCTTTTGCCCATCTGCCATTGCCATCCATGATTACAGCAATGTGTTTTGGCAAACGATTATAATCTATTTGTTCTTTAAATCCCATTAATTATGTCAAAATCAGCTTAAAAGGAATAGCATTTTGAGGATACAAAGGTAAAAGATATGCCAACACTAACAAATAGATAAGTGTCCCTTTTTCTAAAATCGCCTCTTTGGGTACCTGGATATCCTGTTTGGTGCAATGAAGGGTCTGATAAATTAACCTGATTAGGTGAATCTCCAACAATTGGTTGTGCCACAGGATATACGCCGCTCACGTCATCTATATAATCTGTAAAGGCTGTTCTATACCCTATTTCAGAGAAAACACTCCAGGCACCTTTGTAGTTATATCGTAATCCCACACCATAAGGAATGGTTAAAGCAACGTTACTATAACCTTCTTGCTGCCCTTCTGTTAAAAATCTGTTTAATCGATATTTGGTATCATTATATTCTGCAGTGGGCTTAAAAACAACAAAACCTACTCCGGTAAACAGGTAGGGTGTAAATTGTCTGGTACCGCCGCCCAAATTATAATTAAAGAAATTAAAATCAACCAGGGTACTCAGTTCATTGAGGGATGTTTTAAACCTGAGATTGCGTTCCCTGAACTGGGCATTATTGGATGTGGCATCGTCGGCTTTAATCTGTCCGTAGGTATAATTCAACCTAAGTCCTATATATTGATTAAAGTTTCGCTTGGCGTACAAGCTGCCTGACAGGCCGCTAACTTGCAGTGGATTATTCTGATTCAAATCTCCCATATAACCCGCTCCCCCAGCCATGATACCTAACTCCCAGTTTGCTTCTTGTGCAATAGCATACTGATTAGATAAAAGGATAAGAAAAGGAATTACAAGGAGTTTGTTCAGCGTCATAATTAATAGTTACGGGTATCTATGCCCCATAATAATTTATTCCTTAACGTGTTTAAGTAAGTTTCATTGTTAAGGCGGATAAGATTTATGCAAAAATCTGCTTTTTTTATGCTAATCTTTACCGAACGTTCAACGGTTACTGTTCTGCTGTCGCAAGAAACAAGAAACTTAGATTCTCTTGCCTCTACCTCAAAAGATAGCGTATTATCGTCCGGAAGCACAACCGGCCTTACATTAAGGTTATGCGGCGCAATTGGTGTTACTACAAAATTTTCAGAATCCGGGTAAATGATTGGCCCTCCACAACTTAATGAATAGGCCGTAGATCCTGTTGGCGTTGCAATGATTAACCCATCGGCCCAATAAGAGTTAATAAACTCATTGTTCATTGAAGCATGGATAATCATCATTGCCGAATTATCACGACGGTGGATGGTAATATCGTTTAAAGCAAAATTCTCTTCACCAAACAATCCATTATCTGATTCTAATGTGAGCAGAGATCGACTATCAAGTGTGTATTCTCCATTGATTAAAGCATTTAACGCCGATTCAATTTCGTTTTTATTGATACTGGCCAAAAAGCCCAAACGACCAAAGTTTATCCCGATTACAGGAATATTAGAATTTCTGATGAGTGATAGCGTATCTAAAAGTGTCCCATCCCCTCCTAAACTCAATAACACATCGGCATGAGCCTTTAGTTCTTCATGATTATGAAAAACAATTGTATTTTGAGGTAGTGTTACCTTTCCATCCAGGTATTTTTTAAACCTGGAATAGATTATGGGTTGGGTATTGTGATTTTTTAAATGATTAAAAACCTCTTGTACATAGGGCAAAACTGTATCATTGAAGTCTCTTCCGTAAATTGCAATCCTCATACGTTGGTTTTATACATTTAGATAGTTCATAAAGGAATCATAACGTTCTTGTGTTCCATTATCAACTTGTGTATTGTTATAAACTTCTTTTACCTGATAATCATATCGCTCAAAAGAAGCCACTAAGCCAGTTATTTCTGTTTTATTTACTTTGATCGTTACTTCTAAGCGGGTAGAATCTTCGAACGAATTGACATAGGAGGATAAGATTTGTGCATTATCTGCTTCTACAATCTGGGCGATATGGGCCAAGGAGTTATCGCGATTACCAATCTCCAAAACAATAATACCGCCCGGCTCATTTACCGCATACTGCTGAGCAACAGCGTTAATCAGGGTACTGAGAGAAATAAGACCCTTGTAATTTTTTTGCTGATCTAAAACAGGTACTGCAGTTAACTTCAACTGGCTCAACAAACGAATTACATCATATGTATGCGCATCATTCAACGCAAAAACAGTTAATAAATTAACTCCTGCGTGTGCCAAATCAACTTTATGGTCGCGAATATTAATCAAATCATCCTCTGCTACCAGGCCAAGGTAAGCCCCATCGTTAACTACAGGCAAGTGCTTTAGTTTAAATTCGTTCATGCGATCTAAAGCTTTTTGCACCGAGTCATCGGTTCTTAATGGTAGTATGGCATTCGATATGATCTCTTCAGCAAACATTATTTAAGCAATATCCTATCTAAAAATTTCTCAAGATAATTATTAAAAATTTCGGGATGCTCCATCATAGGGGCGTGCCCACATTTATCTACCCAGTTTAACTCCGAATTTGGAAGCAGTTCATGAAACTCTTCTGCAACTTCTGGCGGAGTTACCTTGTCGTTTTTACCCCAGATCAATGAGACAGGGATGGTAATTTTTGACAATTCCTTAGCCATGTTGTGCCTGATTGCAGACTTGGCCATTGTCAATATCCTGATTACCCTCGATCTGTCATTGATGGTCGCAAATACGTCATCAACCAATTCCTTTGTAGCAGTAGCAGGGTCATAAAATGTAAACTCTACTTTTTCCCTTACATAATCATAACTTTCTCTGCGCGGGAAAGAACCTCCAAAAGCATTTTCGTATAAGCCTGAGCTTCCTGTAAGTACCAGCGCTTTCACAAATTCCTGGTGAGCTACGGTAAATACTAAACCTACATGCCCACCCAAAGAGTTACCTACGAGAACAACTTGGTTAAAGTTTTTATATTTCAAAAAGCGGTGTAAGTACCTTGAAAGTGCTTTAACACCTAAAGTTAAAATTGGCAATTCATAAATTGGCAAAATAGGCACAACAACATGGTAGCGATCTTTGAAACGATCAATTACCTGCTCCCAGTTACTTAATTCACCCATTAAGCCATGTAGCAATACCAGCGTTTCGCCCTGTCCAGCTTCGATGTATTTAAATCCGTCTTCTTCTTTTATCTGGTGTGTCATATATATTCTAGATGGTACTGTGCTACTAAGTTAATAGAGTAAAGTTAAATTTTTGCATTTCTTTGCCATTTTATTGAAATAAAAACGAAAACGGTATAAAAACCTTTGTTGCGCTATCGGGAACTTAGTATCAAGATGTAAGTTGCGAGACTCTAGCAGTAGTATCAAGACTCAAGTAGAAAGACTCAGGTATCGAGACTTTAGTAAAAAGATGAGCTAAACAAAATCATTTCCTTCCGCTTACCTTTTCACTTCCAACTTTCAACTTTTCACTTTCAACTTTCAACTTTTCACTAGGCTAACTTTTCCTTTACTATTTCAGCAATCAATTTACCGTCTGCCTTTCCTGCAAGTTCTTTATTGGCTAAGCCCATCACTTTTCCCATATCTTTAACTGATGTAGCGCCAGATTGTTTGATCACGTTCTCAATTATAACCGCAACTTCTGCTCTATCTAACTGTTTGGGCAAGAATTGGTTAATTACCTCAATTTCTTCTTGCTCTACCTGATAAAGGTCCTCCCTGTTCTGTTGCTTGTAAATATCTGCAGATTCACGACGTTGCTTTATCAGCTTCTGAAGAATCTTTAATTCTCCTTCTTCTGTAAGTTCTTCTGCTGCATCTTTTTCGGTTTTAGCTAACAATAATGCCGCTTTTATGGCTCTTAACCCTCTTAATTGAGCATTGTTCTTGGCCAACATGGCTTTTTTTATCTCCTGATCTATTGTATTTGATATCATTGTTTAATTGTTTAAGTGTTTAAGTGTTTAATTGCTGAATTGTTTAACTGTTGGACTCACGACTAAAAACTCCCGACTCAAGACTCAGATTACCCCTTTCTCAGCACTTGTGTTCCATTTGCCTGTGCAGTAGGCATAATCAACATATCATTAATATTGACATGTTTGGGCCTGCTTACAACATACCAGATTGCATCAGCAATATCATCCGCAATCAAGGGCTCCACCCCTTCATAAACTTTCTTTGCACGCTCCTCGTCTCCTTTAAAACGAACCAGAGAAAACTCGGTTTCAACCATTCCTGGATGGATTGCCGTAACCTTTATGCCATGGGGCAGAAGGTCTATCCTCATTGCTTTGTTCAATGCATCAACCGCATGCTTACTGGCACAATATACGTTTCCATTCGGATAAACTTCTTTACCTGCTATTGAACCAATGTTAACAATATGTCCGGATTGATTCTTAATCATCCAGTTAGAAACGATTTTAGTTACATATAGAAGTCCCTTAACATTGGTATCGATCATGTTGTCCCAATCATCTATATTTCCTTTGTCAATTGGCTCTAAGCCCTGACTAAGACCCGCATTATTAATCAAAACATCTACTTTCTTCCAATCTTCGGGAAATGCTTCTAAGGTTGTTGTAATCTGCTGTCTTTCGCGTACATCTCCAATAACCTGCTTTACTGTAATTGCATATTTATCTTCCAGATGATGGGAAAGCCTGGCTAATTTTTCAGCCCTGCGGGCCAGTAATATTAAATGATAACCTTGTTGAGCAAAGGTATGTGCACAAGCTTCGCCAATGCCAGAGGTAGCTCCCGTTATAAATGCAATTTTGGACATTTCTATGAATTTTAAGTTTCGATGAAAATCATCAAAGGACGCTCATCGATGTGAGCAAAGGTAAGTTTTTTTGACCTTTTTTAAAGCTATTGAAAGATCAAACTGAATGTTAATTGACGTAATTTTAACTTATCTATCGGAGAAGCAAACACCGTATTATCATGCTGCAAAAGATCATCAACTGAATAAGAAAGCTTGATCTCGGGAGACATTTTAAAATATTCGAAATAAAGATCGAAACCTATACCTGTTTCGTACGACAAATAATTTCGTCTGTTTTTTAGAAACTTATTCATCGGCGATTCGCCTTCATCGAATGTTTTCTTTTTGGAAGCAATGTCTATCGAATATTTTGCTCCACCAAGCCAGTATGCCCGAAAATTATTCATCCGGTTAGATTTCACTTTAATGCCCAGCGGAAATTCAAACATTGTAGCTTGTACTTTTCGGTCAATGGCAGTCTGATAATTTCTGGTTTGCCCATTTGGGAGACCTACAGAAGGTAAGGGTTCGTATTCATAATGCACAACCCGATCACTGAATATCAGGGAAGGTGTAGCACGAATATCAAAATTCTCGGCAATACGTCTGTTCATTACGAAGCCTAAGCCAAAGCCTTGTGAGGGAGGGCTCGAAATGGAGTTCAGTGAATTGGCTACTAAATCGCCGGATGCAGGATCTCTTGAAACGCCCAGGGTATTTGGCACTTCATAAAATGGCGATCTCCAGTCTAATTTTTTAAGAATTTTGTACTCAGCAGAAATGTATTGAAAGTTAAAACCCCAGCTCCAATCTTCATCATCTACACCCCCACCCCAATTTTGGGAAAAGGCTGTTGTTGATACCATAAAGAGGGAGATAATGAGGCTTAATTTTTTTATCATTTAGTTCCGGTGTAAATCGAACTTATTCCAAACGTTAAAATCTGTTGTTTGGTACTTTTGAACCCTACTTTTTGCAATAAATCAGTAAATTCTTTTCCATCCGGGAAAGCGGCTACCGATTCGGGCAGATAAGAATAAGCCCTGCCGTCTTTGGAAAAAAGCCTGCCAAAGAATGGTGTGATTTGCTTAAAATAAAAATTGTAGAGTTGCTTAACAGGAAAAACGCGAGGCTTAGAAAATTCCAGCACCACAATTTTACCGTTTGGTTTTAATACCCGAAACATATCAGATAAACCTTTTTCCAGGTGTTCAAAATTACGAACCCCATAAGCAACGGTAATGGCATCGAAGGTGTTATCCTCAAAATGAAGCCCCTCAGAATCACCCACCTGAACGGTAAAAACTTCAGTCAATCCGCGTTCGTTGATTTTCTTTTTCGCTACTTCCAGCATCCCCTCAGAAATATCCACTCCGATAATTTTTTCGGGATGCAGTTTTTTAATGGCCTCAAATGCAAAGTCGCCAGTACCTGTGGCTACATCCAGCATAATGCGCGGATGGATAGACACCAACTCCTTAATCGCTTTCTTACGCCACAACACATCAATACCTAAAGAAAGAAAATGATTTAAAAAGTCGTAAGTTTTAGAAATGTTATTAAACATATCTGCAACCTGTTCTTTTTTGGTTGCATCTTCGATTTGATAAGGAGTGATATTCTGATTCATGATATGAAGCAAAGATAGAGAAAAAGTCCGAAGTCGGTAGTCTGAAGTCTGAAGTCAGGCAGCATCTGTCGAATTTGACATTCTATCCAAATTCTGAGGCAGTCTTCCCCCGCAAAAGACTAAAAACTAATTGTTACCTTTGTAATATGGTTATAAAAACGGCAAATTTTATTTGCAGCAACACACAAGTATCGGCCCTACCGCCAGCAGTTATGCCTGAATACGCCTTTATTGGTCGTTCGAACGTGGGTAAATCGTCATTGATCAACATGTTGGTTAACAAACACGGTTTAGCTAAAACCTCTCAGCGTCCGGGCAAAACTCAATTGATCAATCATTTTTTGATCAATGAATCGTGGTATATTGTAGATTTACCTGGTTATGGGTATGCCAAGGTTTCGAAAACAAGCAGAGAAAAATGGGAAAAATTTATCCGTGCCTATATCACCAAAAGAGAAAGCCTGCAGTGCGTTTTTGTATTGATTGACAGTCGACTTGAGCCGCAACAGATCGATCTTGAGTTTTGTTATTGGCTGGGAGAAAAGCAGATACCTTTTTCATTGATTTTCACAAAAGCAGATAAGCAGGGAATGAACGTTACTTCAAAAAATGCTGCTGCTTTTAAAAAATCGCTTAGCCAATGGTTCGAAGAAATCCCTGCCAGCTTTATCACCTCAGCCGAAAAAGCGCTTGGTAAAGAGGATGTACTACAATTTATTGAAGAGGTAAACAAAGATTTTGTTAAACCCATTCTTAAAGAATTCTAAAGCCGCAACCCTATAAATATAGTATATAAATAAAATGAAGAAATATTTTTCACTGGTCTTATTTGCGCACTCTATATTCGCATTGCCTTTCGCTATGATTGGCTTTTTTTTAGGCGTTACCACTACCGACAGCCCCTTTATGTGGCAAAAACTGGTTTTAGTATTGCTCTGTATGGTTTTTGCGCGTAACTCTGCTATGGCCTTTAACCGCTATTTAGATAGAAATATTGATGCAAAAAATCCGCGCACTAAAATGCGTGACATCCCTTCCGGAAAAGTATCCGCCAAAGAAGCTTTAACCTTTGTAATTATCAACTGCATTCTGTTTGTTGTTACAACTTTCTTCATCAACCCATTATGTTTTTACCTTTCTCCAATAGCCTTATTTGTTGTTTTATTTTACAGTTATACTAAACGTTTTACGGCGCTTTGTCATTTGGTTTTAGGCTTGGGGCTCTCACTGGCACCTATTGGGGCCTATATTGCAGTTACTGGTCACTTCGCACTTGTTCCGGTACTTTATTCTTTCGCTGTGCTTTTTTGGGTAAGTGGATTTGATATCATTTATGCTTTACAGGATGAGGATTTCGATCGCGGAGAAAAATTACACTCTATTCCATCGGCACTTGGCATAAAAAATGCATTAAATGTTTCCGTGATCTTACATATTTTTTCTGCGGCATGCGTTATCGCACCTATATTTTTAATGCCTGATGCATTTAGCTGGGTATACTATTTAGGTGTATTGTTTTTCTGCTTTGCGTTAATCTATCAGCATTTATTAGTTAAACCTACCGATATAAGTAAGGTAAATAAAGCTTTTGCAACCACAAACGGAATGGCCTCTGTTGTATTTGCACTTTGCTATTTAATCGATACTTTTTTAAGAACAAGATAAAAAAAGGATACGGCCCCATACCACTACGTAACACTTACGGGGCTGTTGATAATCAATACTACTATGAGCTTAATTATAAATAAGAAACCAAGAACCTTTATACCAGCTGATTTGACCATCACCTGGGAAAACCTAGAACCCCTTTTTAACGAATTAAAATCCCGTGAAATCGGCAGTGCTGATGAATTGGAAAAATGGTTGAAAGACCGCTCTGAGCTTGAAGCTGCTTTGGAAGAAGATTTCGCATGGCGTTATATTAAGATGAGTTGCGATACCGCGAATGAGGAGCTGGTAAAAAGCTTTCAATATTTTGCAACAGAGATCGAACCCAAAGTTTCTCCCCTATCCAATGAACTGAATAAAAAGTTTGTAGATAGTCCCTACATGGACAATCTGAACAAGCAAAAATACTTTGTTTACAGCCGGGCAATTAAAAAAGCGCTGGAGATTTACAGGGAGGAGAATATCGAACTTTTTACTGAGCTACAGGTTAAACAACAGAAATACCAGGGCATTACCGGTGCAATGAGTGTAGAAATTAATGGTCAGGAATATACCTTAGAGCAGGCTTCTGTTTTGGTTAAGGACCTGAACCGTGAATTACGTGAAAAAGCCTGGAAAACTGTTCAGCAACGCAGATTGGTTGATAAGGACGACTTAAACATCCTGTTTGACGAATTGGTTCGCTTGCGCAACCAGGTGGCCTTAAATGCTGGTTTTGAAAACTACCGCGATTACATGTTCCAGGCCCTGGGACGTTTTGATTATACACCTCATGATTGCTATGATTTTGCTACGGCAATTGAAAAAGAAATAGTACCTATTTTAAGGGAACAGGCAGAAAAAAGAAGAGCATCCCTGGGCTTAGAGATTTTAAAACCTTGGGATATGGAGGTAAGTGTAAGCGGGAAACCTGCTTTAAAGCCTTTTAATAATGGTGCTGAATTAATTGATAAAAGCATTGCTTGCTTTAATGCCATCGATCCTAAACTTGGAGAGAAACTGGCTACCATGAAAGCCAACAATCTCTTTGATGTTGAAAGCAGGAAAGGTAAAGCCCCAGGAGGATACAATTATCCATTGGCAGAAACAGGCGCTCCTTTCATTTTTATGAATTCGGCAAATTCTTTACGCGACCTGACTACCATGGTACACGAAGGTGGCCATGCAGTACATACTTTTTTAACCGCTGGCCTGGAGTTAAATGATTTTAAACACTGCCCATCTGAAGTGGCAGAATTAGCTTCCATGAGTATGGAGCTCATCTCTATGGATAATTGGGATGTTTATTTTGACAACCCGGAAGAACTTAACCGTGCAAAAAAAGAGCAGCTGGCCGACGTACTTAAAACCCTACCTTGGGTGGCAGTGATTGATCAGTTCCAACATTGGATTTATACCAATCCCAATCACACGGCAGCAGACAGAGAAGAAACATTCAAGCAGATTTATAATCGTTTTGGTGCAGGTTTTACCAATTGGGATGACCTGGAGAAGGAATTTGGTAATGTTTGGCAAAAGCAACTTCACTTATTTGAAGTTCCCTTTTACTACATTGAGTATGCCATTGCTCAATTAGGGGCTATAGCCGTTTGGAAAAACTATAAAGAGAATCCTGCAAAAGCATTGGAACAATACCTTGCTGCACTTTCTCTGGGTTATACCAAACCCATGAATGAAATTTATGAAACTGCAGGGATCAAATTTGATTTCAGCGCAGCCTACGTGAAAGAGCTTGCCAACTTCGTGAAAGAAGAATTAGAAAAATTAGGCTAGTCAACATTATCATAAAAAAGCTCGAAACTGCAGTTTCGAGCTTTTTTTATTCACTTAATCAGCAATTGTTGCCCCTTCCTTATTCTTAATTTTCAGGATGATATACATTACGATAAGCGATAGCAAAATCATAATCAGATAGCTATAGCTCAAATTACGTTCATCTTTTGCTGGAACCACATTAACAATACCATAGCTTAAAAAAGAGACAATCACGTAGGTAATTCCTCCTGTTAAGCCACCGGCAATACCCGCATTCTTCGGAAATTTACTCAAACAAAATGTGAAATAGTTATTAAAGGTAAAACCCGCTCCGATATGGATGATAAACGCAAAAAAGATCAATGAATAAAGATTGCTGATAAAATTAAGGCTGAAGATCATAACAATCACAAAAGCCAGTTGTAATACTGTGTTTATTGCCAATCGTTTAAAAAATGGTTTATTAATGGTTGCTTTTCCTATAAATCCACCTACCATCCAGGCAAAACCAAGTACCAAAGAACTATAACCTGCCACTATGGGTGTAAGATGCAGGTGATGCTCAATAATAAATGGCCCCGTCATATTGTATACCATTACCATACAATAGGCAAGACCCAACATCACGATCCCTAAAGTAAAACTTGGCGTCTTAATCATATTCAAATAGATATTGGCAATTTTCTTCAATTGGAAATCGGTGAAATGTTTTAGGGTTTCTCCACTAAACACATACTCTAAAATGGCAAAAACAAGTGCAAAGCCCCCCAGAAAATAGAAATTAGATTCCCAGCCAAAGGCACTTTGAAGGTACCCGCCAATAAAGGGTGCTACAATTGGTCCTGTTGACCAGATGATAGAGAACAAACTCAAATAGTGCTTAAGCTGCTCACCCTCAAAAAGATCAACAAAATAAGCTCTTTTAGCTACTACAATGGCTCCAACGGTTAATCCATGAATAATTCGCATTAGATAAATAAGATATATATTGTGGGTAACAGCAATGACTATGCTTGCCGCAGCGAAAATCAGCAAGGAATATAATCCAATTTTATACCGGCCAAAGCTGTCCAGAACACTTCCAATAAATAATTGGGCAACACCGTAGCTGATTAAAAATATACTTAAAGTGAGTTGCACCTGCACACTGCTTACCTGCATCTCTCCTGCCATTGTAGGTAAGGAAGGGATATAAATATCTGTTGCAAATCCACTTAAGGGGATCAATGCAAAGGCGAGACTTGTAGCTATTTTTTGATTTTTCTCTTGGATAATGGATGAAGATTCAATAATCGTATTCATAGTGATGGCATTCGGTAATAAAATCTACCTCGATAATAAATCGGTAGCCCGGGATGGGTTGCAAAATTAGCACTTTGGAAATGCCTGTCTAGATTAAATAGATATAATGACCTAATCGCTACAAACTTTGTTTAAGCGCTTAAAAAACAGCATTCATCTCAGCACATAGTATTTTTATATCATGCGTTAAACGTTTTTAGCCGATATTTTTTTAAGTTTGAAGAATACTTCAACGAAACACAGATGTTCGAAAAGCTATTTAGAAAGAAATCCATTTCAAAGATATTACAAGATGCAGCCAAGGGTTATGGCGACCATGAAAGTTCTTTACATAAAACATTGGGGGTACGTGATTTAACTGCCTTTGGTATTGCTGCAATTATTGGAGCCGGGATTTTTAGTACCATTGGAAAAGCCAGTGCTGACGGTGGGCCTGCGGTAATCTTCCTTTTTATCTTTACAGCGGTTGCCTGTAGTTTTGCAGCTTTCGCATATGCTGAATTTGCTTCAATGGTTCCTGTTTCCGGAAGTGCTTACACTTATTCATATGTAGCTTTTGGTGAACTTGTAGCCTGGATTATAGGTTGGTCGCTCATAATGGAGTATTCCATTGGTAATATTACAGTTGCCATTTCCTGGTCTGATTACTTTACGGGGCTTCTCTCCACAATAAAAATACCCTTTTTAGGCATAGATGGTATCCATGTTCCAGACTGGATGACTATGGATTACCTGACGGCTTTTAATGGACACAAACATGCAGACGCCTTATTAGCAGCCGGTAAAAATCTGGCAAATTTAGATTCGGCAACAGCCTTAGCCAATAATGCCTGGATTACTGCCCCACAGATTTTAGGTTTTCACTTCGTTGCCGACATTCCTGCTTTAGGGATTATTATACTGATTACCTGGTTAATCTACCGTGGTATGAAAGAAAGCCGTAATGCCAGCAATGCTATGGTTGTGGTAAAGTTAGCCGTAATCCTTTTAGTATTAGCAGTAGGTATATTTTATGTAGATACTAAAAATTGGGATCCCTTTGCTCCAAATGGCGTTTCTGGGGTTCTGAAAGGTGTTTCGGCCGTGTTTTTCGCTTACATCGGCTTTGATGCTATTTCTACTACAGCAGAAGAATGTAAAAACCCTCAGCGAGACCTTCCCCGTGGAATGATGTGGGCCATTATTATTTGTACCATATTATATGTAGCCATTGCACTGGTTTTAACTGGTATTGTTAAATCTGATACGCTGGCTGTAGGTGATCCTTTGGCTTTTGTTTTTGATCAGATTGATTTAAAGCTGATGAGTGGAATCATTGCAGTAAGTGCAGTTTTTGCCATGGCCAGTGTATTATTGGTATTTCAAATGGGTCAACCCCGTATCTGGATGAGCATGAGTCGTGATGGTTTATTACCAAAATCCTTCTCAAAAATCCACCCAAAGTATAAAACACCTTCATTTGCTACTATTGTAGTAGGATTTGTTGTAGCTGTACCTTCACTGTTTATGAATCTGACCATAGTAACAGACCTTTGTTCAATTGGAACTTTATTTGCCTTTGTATTGGTTTGTGCAGGTGTTTTGGTTCTCCAGAACCGTCCCGATGTTCAGCGGGGAAAATTTAAAATCCCTTATGTAAATAGTAAATTTATCATACCCATTGCATTAATTGCAGCCATAGCATTTGCTTTTACTCAATATGGTAAGGAAACCAAAGCATTTATATTTAACAGTCCAAAAACGATCGAAACAGTAACGTTTGTTACTTCTTTAAGTGGTGACGAACTTAAGATTGTTAAAGAAGAAATTATAAAACATGCTGCTCCACAATTAACACTAACAGAAAAAGTGGATGCAGAATCTTACCTAAGCAACCTACCTGCCGATCGCTACGAACAATTTATTGCGTCTTCTCAAGTAGCCGTTGATAAAAAATATGAGCATGGCTGGGGATTATTTAAACACAAAATCCCTATGTGGATTTTCCTGATTATCTGTCTCATTATCACTTATTATAGTTTCACAAAGAACTTATCTTTAATTCCTGTATTGGGATTAATCAGCTGTCTTTATATGATGTGTGAGTTGGGCATTACCAATTGGATTGGATTTGGTGTATGGTTAGTTATTGGTTTGATCGTATACTTTGCCTACGGTTACAAACATAGCAAACTGGCAATTGCAGAAGACTAAAAAAATCCCTTATCGACAGGCAATCACCAGCCGATAAGGGATACGATTTTTTAGATTCAGTTTGGTTAATTAAAATATTTTCAATCCGAGAGACAGATTAAATATCCCTGTCTTTTCTCCCAATCCTTTATTGATTTTGGTCAGTCCCCTGCTATATCTTGCATCAATAGTGAGGTTGCCAATATCTACACCAGCATTAATTACTCCTCCTGCTGTGAACTTTTTGTAATCAAACCCGGTGGGTCCACTTACTTTATTCAAGGTATAATTAATATCTGGGCCAGCAGAAACCCTAAAGTTTAACCCCTCAGTATTGATGATTTTATATCCCACCATCAACGGTAAATTCAATTGACTAAATTTTGGCTCATAAGTATTTGACGCATAACGGTAAGCACTTTTAAATTTCACGAAGTTCAGCTCCGGCTGAAAATAAACTGCCTGCCCAACTCGGGCAAATGCACCAAAATTATAACCAATTTTGCCTTCTTTATCGGTAATACTGCTTATGCTTGTAGGCAGAGTGGCATAGTTTACGCCTGCTTTTAGGCCGAAATTTACACCAGAATCCTGTGCTTTTACTGCTGCTGCCGCTAGCACCATTACTACCATCATTAAATAAAACCTGATTGTTTTCATACTTTTCATTTGAATAAATAAATGTTGTTTTTGATAGTATGACAACGAATCTTGGTTATACCCCTACGTGAAGGAAAAATAAATGTTCACAGCATGTCAACCAACCCAAAAGACATTTTACATCATATACTTTCCCGCTTAATATCTATCTCAAACTAACTATCGACTTCTATCGGTCTGGTGTCCTCACCGACCGAAACAGGCAACTTCAACACTTAAATTTTCAAAAAAATTCCTATCTTTCTTTTCAATTATCCCTGTAACTTAACAATGATATTATGCATATCTTTCATAAAAGACAGGGTCAAATGGATTTTAATTATCCATATTTTTATACTCAATCCATTGTAAACTTCAGTCACTTATTAAAAGATGACAATTTAAAAATGGTACTCATTAAGTCGCTAAAATTTTTGATCTCTAAAAAATTAATCGAGGTTTATGGCTATGTAATAATGCCTAATCATATTCATTTGATTTGGCGTATGCTCAAATTAAATGGAAAAGAGAGTCCTTCGGTTAGCTTCAGTAAGTTCACTGCGCACAAATTCAAAAAATATCTGGAGTGGCATAGTCCACACCTTTTAGAAAATTATCGATCAGATAAAATGGATTGGGGTTATCAATTCTGGAAGCGAGATCCACTGGCGATACCATTAGATAAAGAAAGTAGCCTAATTCAAAAACTGGACTACATTCATGATAATCCTATACAGGATAAATGGAGCTTGTCTATCTGCCCCGAAGATTATAAATGGAGCAGCGCAGGTTTTTATCTGAATGGAGAAGATAGTTTTGAATTAACCAGCCATTATAAAGATTAATATCTCGGTCGGTGGGGACACCAACCGATAGATCAACTAATAATAATCTTCTATAGTATGACAACGAATCTTGGTTATACCCCTAAGTGAAGGAAAAATAAATATTCACAGTATGTTAACCAGGCGATAGATCGATTATGACTTCTTAACCCAGACCTTCCTCAGATAATTCCTTATTGGGATATCCATAAAAACCAAAATGGAATAGGCCAGGACAATTAGCCCAAACACTCCAAACAACATGATAACAGACATCTGTTGAAGGTCAGGTTTATAACGCGCCACATAGCTCATAAACAACCAGATGAAAGGGTAATGAATCATGTATAATGGATAAGAAATTTCTCCAGACCAGTTGCAGATCTTTTCCCATCCCGACTTCAGCTTTGCTCCTGCACCCAATGCCACCAAAAAAGGAAAATATAGTATGACTATCAAAATATCGATAATAGCATTCGTCTTTTCAGAAAAAGGAATTAAAAATACCATTATCAAAAGTATGGCAAGAGATAAAAATCCTAAACGCGATTTAATGACCCAGTTGGATCGATAAACCAATATTCCGGCAGTAAACGAATAGAAAACCCTTATTCCTCCTCCCAGTATATTATCTCCACCCCATCCTACACCAAGGTAGCCTGAATGAAAAGATTCGTAACAGATGGCTACAGCGCCAATGGCAGCCAAGATCCACATCAGTTTATTACGCAGTCTGATTAGAATTAATGCATAAACAATATTAGCCAGGTACTCCCAAAAAAGTGACCAGGTAGGTGGATTGAGATGAAAGAGATTAAAATAGCGCTCGTGTACAAGTGGATAAGGAATCATTAAACACGATGTGATAAACATTAACGGTGTACGATCTGCATAAAGCTGATAAAGGTTGCTAAATGGATCAAAAACAAAAGCCAGAAGCCCGATAACTGACCCAATAATTACCAATGGGTGTAAACGAATGAACCTGATTTTTAAAAACATTGTAAAACCTATTTGTTTTAACTTATGATCGTAAGCATAAGCAATTACGAACCCTGAAAGACAGAAGAAAAAATCTACAGCCAAATGCGCATGGGCAATAAAACTCTGGTGATAATCCGGAACAGCAATTTCCATGAAATGATAGATGACTACAGCTATTGCAGCGAGTCCACGGAGGCCATCTAAAATGGCAAAGTGCGGTCTTGTTTTTAAAGCGACCGCTGGGGCATTGGTTTGAGACATTTGGTTAGTGTTGAAGTATTATTTCACGTCATGAACGTACCTCACAAAGAAAACACATATCGCTCGATAGCTCATCCCATTACCGTATCACTTTTTCAATATTTCATCTCATTTTTTGTGTTTTCCAAAGTCTTTAGTTAAAAATAAGCCCGAACCAGAAAATAAATCCTGATCCGGGCATCCTTTTGGGTGCTAACTACTTGTTTTGAGAAGCTGAGATAATTACCCTTGCTACTGCATCAGGATTCGAGGCAAAAATGACATGACTGCCTTTCACTTCTGTAATCTTGGTGTTGGATCTTTTGTACATATTGCGTTGAATATCCGGATTGATGCTTTTATCTTCTGTGGCTACTATACCATAACTAGGTTTAGTTCTCCACGCTGCATCCGCTACAGGAGTTGAAAAACTCTCGGCGTAAATTGGTTGTTGTGAGTCAAACAGAAAATCTGTTTCAGCTTTACTTAAATCCGCAGCAAAACCTGCATGAAATTTATCCTTAGCATAATATACAAAGCCTTTATCATCTGGAGGCAAAATTCCGAATTCTGGAGCTGATGGTAGTGAAGATGCCCATTTGATAGTATTTTCACCCTTGTCTGGCTGATATGCTGCAACGTATACCAAAGCAGCCACATTTTCGTGCAGGCCAGCCTCTGTAATAACAACACCTCCCCAGGAATGCCCAACTAGTATTGTCGGACCATCTTGTTTATCCAGTATCCTTTTGGTGGCTTCAATATCATCTTTCAAACCTGTTAATGGATTTTGTACAACTGTAACGTGATATCCTTTCTGAACCAGAATGTCGTGTACCCCTCTCCATCCAGATCCATCAGCAAACGCGCCATGAACAATGACTATATTTTTAATATTTTTTTCCTGAGCTGCAGTAAACTGTGCCAGGAAGGTTAAACTACCCAAGGTGATTAAAAGGGCCACAAATGTTTTCGAAATACGGTTAATAAAATTGATTGGGGTTTTCATGATGATATATATTTTGTTGATTAATTTACTTAGCAAGCGTTCTTTTTTATCTTCTTTACTTTGGTTACAGCTCCGGTTTCCAGCATATTATCCATAGGGTGAGTGATTGGAAAAACCGCTGTCATCAATTGTGCAAGGCCTATTAAAAGGCCGTTCACGTGTTTTGTTTTATGATTTGCCATCAGATTATTATTTATTTATGAGTGATTTACCTCAATCTTAGTTACAGCGGTGATTTGTCCGGTTCTGGTATTCTGAATCAGCCCGATTATCTCCCAATCCTGTTTTCCTGCATCTTTGGGAAAGCTTAATATTGCACTGCCAGCATGTGTCTCCTTCAAAGAAACCATAGCGGTTTTGCGAACGATTTGAATGTGTGAAAGACTACGTCCCTCATTTTCTCCTCTTTTAACATCGGTATGCCCGTTTTTTTGCACCAATGCCAACACTAACTCCTCCCCAGCCTGAACAGCTTTCGCATCATATGTTACCGTTACTGCTTTAGCATCTGCCTCACTGCTCAGGGATAGCGCAGTAGTATGTTTAATTAGCAACTGTTCATCAATTGCATTACTGATTTTCGGCTCATCCGATCCAATAAATTCTGATGTGCCATTAACCACAAGTTGTGGGGTATAAACCTGTGAATTTAACCAGCTACTATATCTTTGCTGTCTCCTGGTATTTTCTGCACTTCCAAAAACATCTTTCCAACCCAGGTTATCAAAATAATCTACATGATAGGCTAACACATAAACTGGCTTCCCATTTGATCCACGATCTATTTTAGCTAAAAGTTCTTCTGCCGGAGGACAGCTCGAACAACCCTCCGAGGTAAAGAGTTCTAATACCGCAAAACTTTTTCCGTTGATGGGTAGTTCAACAACTTTATTTGTAGTGGCGCTTGTCCAGATGAATGAATTGAGTACAACAATTGCAATGACGACCATACTTAATGCTGCTATTTTTCCAAAAGTTTTCATATTTCTATTTCTTTTTTTGATCAAAAATACCGGCCGTTAGCCCCCTGAACCACTATAAAATGGCTGAGTTAGACAAAAGGGATGGGGAGATGGACGGGAAGGGTTTTGAAAAATTAAAAACAGGAAGCAGAAAGCCCAAAGATTAAGGCCAAAAGGTAAAAATCACACTAAATTATTGCACGCGATTATGCAAAGTGCTGATTGCATTAACATCAGCACTTTGCATATTTTAACTTTCAACTATTCCGTGTTTTTGTTTCCCTTCAAACGATTGCGGTGCTGCTTGCCCCACTTAATCATTTCCAGGATAATATCGCCAAAAGACTCGCAGTAATCGGTTGAGGTATATTCGACTACAACAGGGGTATCATCAATAACAGTGCGTTTGATCAGCTGATTAGCCGTCATTTCTTTAAGTTCTTTAGAAAGCATTCGGGTGGTAATACCTGGGATACTTCTTTCAATATCTCTAAATCGGCGGTTTCCATTACAAATGGAGTTAATAATTGGCAGCTTCCATTTACCCCCCAATACATATAAGGTATCTTGTAGCGCCTGTATTTCTTCCTTCTGATTTCTAGGATTAGACAATACTTCCTTTGCTAATTTTAATCTACTTTCTTCTGCCATGATAGACCCACATTAAGTAGTGTGATTACAAATGTATACCAAATATATTTAATATTCATAAATATATCCTGATGAGAATAAACCAAGCAGGTCATTCAATTTAAAAAACCTCCAACAAAAACATAGAAAAACTATCTTACTCTTCGCTCGTTTTCCTGTATTGCAAGGTCATTTATACTGGCAAATCTCTTTTGCATTAAACCGTTTTCATCAAATTCCCAATTTTCATTACCATATGCCCTAAACCACTGACCATTAGCATCACAATACTCATATTCGAACCTCACCGCAATCCGATTATCTGTAAAAGCCCAAAGCTCTTTTTTAAGTCTGTAATTCAATTCCTTTTTCCACTTAGCAGAAAGAAATTTGACAACCTCTTCTCTACCATTGATAAATTCTGAACGATTACGCCATTCTGTATCTTTTGTATAAGCCAAAGACACTTTTTCAGGATCCTGACTATTCCAGGCATCTTCTGCCAGCTGGACTTTCTGTGTCGCGGTCTCAAAATAAAATGGTGGAAGGGGAAGTTTTTGTTCCATAAATGTTGTATTTAAAATTAAGATCCAATCTATATTTCGATATAAATCTATCGAAAATCATTTTTTGATTTATAATTTAATTAACAAATAAAACTTACCTCTAAAATTTGAAATACATGAGCTATCTTCAATAAAGAATTATTCTAGAACACATGAATTATGCGGAACTGGCATTTACAGATGCCATCAAAAAACTACAAGAGCGGCTCGGGAGTCGTCTCAGCTATGATCGGATGGAAAAAACGAGCTATGTTGATGGTTTAACAGAACATGAAATTGACTTTATTGCGCAGATTGATAGTTTTTACCTGGCTTCATTCGGTGAAAACGGTTATCCCTATATTCAACATCGCGGCGGTCCCAAGGGATTTATCAGGGTAATTGATAAATCTACCATAGGGATCGTAGATTTTATTGGAAATAGACAATATATTTCGGCAGGAAATATTTCCGAGAACCCCAAGGTTTCACTGATATTACTTTCCTACCCATTACGAACCCGACTAAAAATTTATGCCGAAGCTGAAATTGTGGAACTCAGTGAAGACAAAAGTCTTTATGACTTTTTACGTCCAAAAGATTATAAATTCAAGCCAGAAAGGATGATGATATTTAAAATTAATGCCTACGACTGGAACTGCCCGCAACACATTAACCCGAAATACACAGTAGAGGAAATAAGAGAGCTTCTTGAGCCTCAAAAGCAGTACATAGATACATTAGAAAAAGAGATTAAAGCACTCAAGGAAAAACTACTCCAGCAACAAGCGTCAAAATCAGACCCAAAAAAACCAGACGATAATCAGCGCTAATAAAAAACCCATTTAACGCTCTTGTCGTTAAATGGGTTAGCATTGCCTATGTTAAGCAAATTAAAAAAATCAATCCTTTTTTATAAATGCCATCGCAGTAATGATTACCAAACCAAGGCCTGAAATCATTAGATATCTGTCGGCGTTGTTCCACTCATAAATCTTAGCTGCAGGACCTATAAGAAATAAACAGATGGCTATAATCAACAGCACACTTCTCATATTAAACCGGAAGCCTGTTTAGTTCAATTGCATCTGGTGTAACAAAAATCAACGGCACTTTCTCTACATCTACATAACTGCTATCCAAACCAAAACTTCGTTCCTCAGACAAACTCAGGCGTTTAAGGATGAAGTAGTAATCCATAACGGTACGTTCATAGAAACTCAAATTGGTAAATTTAGACAGGTGTTTCTCCAGAAGGACAAACCTAAAATCACCGGCAATTTTATGCTTATTTAAGGAAGTATATTGACTGGTAATATCAACCTCGCCGTTTTTAACCAGTTCTTCTACCACTTTACGATAAAGTAGGTTTACCCGCTGCTCAATTCTGAAACCTAATTTAAAATCTATCCGAATCAGTTTCCCTGGAATCAGAAATTCGACTTTATAGTCCATGGTATAAGGTTCATCCATTACGTCTACGTGAACAAGCCAGTACACGTCGGCCCTTTTAGGCTCTTTCTGAATAATGGAATAAATAATCTTCGATTCAATTTCCGTTTTAAAGTTTGCGCTGGTTAAATAAACCAATTGAGATGAATACTTCGGCACACTCTCATCCCCACTCAACTCACTTAAAATTTCATAATAATCTTCAATCTCGACATATTTAACAAATCTGTTTTTGATCTTGCGGGCAACAAACCAGCTCCACATAATGGTGAACAATAGCGAACCAATCAAAACCGTTACCCAGCCACCGTGTAGAAACTTGGTTAGGTTACTGATCAAAAATGTGCCCTCAATTATTACATAGGTAAAGAAGAAAGTGGCTATAATATACTTAGGGAAGCGCTTACTTCTGAGATAAAAACTCACCAGGATGGTGGTCATTAACATGGCAATGGTAATAGATAATCCATATGCCGCATCCATACTTTCAGATTTCTCGAATAAAAGCACAATACCACAACAACCTATCCATAACATCCAATTAATGGATGGAACATATAACTGTCCTTTGGAAACTGAAGGATAGACGATTCTGATTTTTGGCCATAGGTTAAGCCTAACAGCTTCAGAAATTAATGTAAATGATCCGCTAATCAGGGCCTGACTCGCAATTACCGCTGCCATAGTAGCCAGGATAACCATTGGAATCTGAAACTGATCGGGTACAATCTGAAAGAATGGGTTCATTTTGGCTCCAGGAACGTAGGAATCGCTATTTTGTAAGATCCAAACGCCCTGACCTAAATAATTAAGGATCAAGGTTATTTTCACAAAAATCCAACTGGTGCGGATATTGTTTCTTCCACAATGTCCTAAATCTGAGTATAGTGCCTCGGCTCCTGTAGTACAAAGGAAAACACCGCCGAGAATTAAGAAAGCGAGATTGTTTGTAGTTAATAAATGGATAGCATAATATGGATTAAATGCCTTTAGAATGCTGAAATCCTTTACAATAAAGGTGAGCCCCAATACACCGAGAACGGCAAACCACACAAACATAACCGGCCCAAACAACTTACCTACCAGGTTGGTTCCAAATTGCTGAATGATGAACAATACCGTTAAAATTGAAAGCACAATTGGAATAACCGGAACATCAAATTTCTTTGTTAAACCTTCAATTGCTGAGGTGACCGTAATACTGGGGGTAATAATACCATCTGCAAGGAGCGCGCAGCCACCAACTATTGCTGGCAGAACCAGCCATTTGGCCTTCTTACGCACAAGAGAAAATAAAGAAAAAATACCACCCTCACCCTTATTATCTGCCCGAAGCGTAATAATAACGTATTTAACAGTAGTTTGCAGCGTTAATGTCCAGATTATGCAGGACAGTACTCCCAGCACGTTTAATGGATTAATATCCTGCTTTCCGCCCAGGATAGTGGTAAAAATAGCGTTTAGCGTATATAACGGAGACGTACCGATATCGCCAAATACAATTCCTAAACTGATTAGAACCCCACCGGCGGTTAATGCGTTGACATTTTTATGACTTGACACCTTTATTATATTTAGTGCGGCAAAAGTAAACTAAGTCTAACAATTTAACAACCAAATTATTGTGTTAATTTTCACACTTTGTTTTTTAAAAATTTTTGTTAAATTGTGTTAAAATATGGCTTTTAAACAAAATGTTTAATTTCTTTGTTTTAAATTAATACATTTGCCTAACAATTTGATGAAACTCTACACTAAGATAACGTTACTCACCAGAACCCTGTGCATTATGTGTATGGTTTTGTTGTGCAACACTAATTCTTGGTCTCAACAAACAGATTCTCTACGTCTTACCTTAAAGTCTAGAACAAAAAAAGTAAGCAGGGTTCCTGAAATAAAAGCTAATATCCAACCTTACAAGCCTTCATATATGTCTATTGGCGGCTCGGGCATGTTCAATACCTACAATGTAATACCTAAAACTGCTGCTGCCACAAACGGGAAAGACAAACTTTTATCTATAATTAAGATTTATCCAAACCCGGTTGAAGATCAGTTAAACATTATCTTAAACATTGGTAAGGATGGCACACAAACCACCATCAAAATTATCGATTTATTAGGCAATGAAGTGTTAACGCTTGCCAATGAACGTCTAAATGCAGGTGAGCAAACTAAAAGTTTCACTATCCCAAGCAGATTAAACGCCGGAATTTACTTTTTGCGCGTTGTTGCCGGTTCTGAGAGCCAGGTAAAACGGATCTCAGTTTTATAACACCATTTTCTTTTCTATTTTTGAAAGGATTTGATTGCAATCAAATCTAATTCCTCATATTCAAAATTATAAAAGAATGAAAATCATTGCTATAGGACGAAATTACGCGGAACATGCCAAAGAACTTAATAATCCTATCCCCACTACCCCGGTAATTTTCCTGAAACCAGATACGGCTGTACTTAAAGACAATAAACCTTTCTATATCCCGGATTTCTCTGATGACGTACATTTCGAACTAGAAGTTGTACTCAAAATCTGTAAGGAGGGAAAGCATATCGCAGAAAAATTTGCAGCTAATTATTATGATGAAATTGGCTTGGGTATTGATTTTACAGCGCGCGATATCCAAAGTAAGCATAAGGAAAAAGGATTGCCCTGGGAATTGGCCAAAGCCTTTGACAATTCTGCACCCATTAGCACCTTTCTGCCAAAAAGCGATTTTGAAAACCTTTACGATTTAAATTTTGAGTTGCAAATAAATGAGGAAATCCGTCAGAAAGGCCATACCAAAGATCTTTTATTCTCGTTTGAAAAAATAATCAGTTTCGTTTCTCAATACATCACACTAAAAAAAGGTGATCTTATTTTTACAGGAACTCCAGAAGGGGTTGGTAAAATAAATAAAGGGGATAAAATAGCAGCCTGGCTGGAAGGAAAACAACTTTTAAATTTTGAAGCGAAGTAAAAGATGAAGGAAAAACAAAATTATAATCAATATCCCCTATTCACATTTTTACTTCTCTTATTTTTTTCGAATTTCACTGCTCAAGCTCAGCAGATATTCAGTGCAAATAAATACCCCATCACCGATTTCCGTCAGCCTTTAGATATTATTCCTCCCGCGCTGGCAGGATCTTTTGGAGAAATCCGTGGTAATCACTTTCACTCCGGCATCGATTTCAGGACCAATCAAAGAGAAGGTTATCCGGTATATGCAGTAGCTGATGGTTATATTTCCAGATTGAGGGTACAAAACAGCGGATTCGGACTTGCCCTATACATCAACCATCCGAATGGTTTCACTACTGTTTATGGTCATTTACAACGCTTTTCACCAAAAATCGCAACAATTGTAAAAAACCTGGAGTATGAAAAAAAATCTTTTGAAATAGATGAGTTCCCTGATGCAACGCTGATTCCTGTATACAAGGGTGAGATTATTGCCTGGTCTGGAAACAGGGGCAGTTCTGGCGGACCTCACCTTCACTTTGAAATCAGGGATACCAAAACAGAAGAAACAATCAATCCCCAGTTTTTTGGCATCCAAATTCCAGATAATATCCCCCCCATAATTCATGGTCTATATGTTTATCGCCTGAATGGGAAATCGTTTAACGAAAATACACCGAAACAGGCCATTGCCATTTCCGGGGCAAGTGGAAACTACAAAACCCTTGCTCCCATCAGTTTAACTGGAGAAGTAGGCTTTGGTGTTATTACAACAGATAGACACAATGGTTTATCTGGCACTAACGGTGTTTATGCTATACAGCTTGAGCTGGATGGAAAAACAATTTACACTTCTGCTTTGGAACGTTTTGCGTTTGAAGACAGCAAGGCCATCAATGCCCATATCGACTATCCTGCCTATATCAGTAGTAAAAGAAGTATCCAAAAAAGCTTTGTCGATCCTGGAAATCCATTGAAAATTTACAGCAGCCTGGTTAATAACGGGAGAATTAATTTCAATGATGGTCAAACACATCAATTGAGATACATCATTACGGATTCCAAAGGAAACTCATCTGTACTTCCATTTACAGTTAATGCGGGCTTAGCTCCCTTGCTTGCACCAACGATTCCGGCAGGGCCTTTGTTAACATTTAACAAAGTGAATGAATTTAATACAGATGAGATCAAAGCAATTTTTCCAAAAGGTACATTATATAATGATTTAAACTTCATTTATAAAAAACTACCTAAGCCAGCAAGTAGCAATGCATGGTCTGCCCTGCATCAAATTCACAACCGGTTTACACCACTGCATGTTGGTTTTGAACTGTGGATAAAAGCTGAAAACCTACCCGAAAACTTAAAAGATAAGGCATTAATCGTTAACTCTAACGGCTCTTCTCAAGGTGGAAATTTCGATAATGGATATATCAAGACAACTCCAAAAAATTTTGGCAGCTTTTATATCGCAGTAGATACCATTGCACCCAAAATAATTCCATTGAATGTAACGGAGGGAAAAAATATGGCAGGTTTATCTAAAATGACTTTTAGAATCAGCGATAATTTATCCGGAATCAAGAGTTTTAATGGATACCTGGATGGGAAATGGGTACTAATGGAATTTGACACAAAAACAGCAACGCTTTGGCATAGCTTTGACGAACGCAGCAGCCCAGGTCGTCATACCTTAGAATTGGTTGTTTCTGATTTGAAAAATAACGAGAAAAAATATACAATTTCCTTTTTTAGGTAAAATTAGTGCAAAAACTGGCCAATTATTACTGCGTTGCAAGATGTATTAGTAACTTAGCCTATAGTAATACTAGAAATAATCAACAAAATAATATGGCAGAGCTAAAAGAAGGTGATCAAGCACCTGCAATTACATCAAAAGACCAGAATGGGAACACGGTTTCTTTAAATGATTTTAAAGGAAAAACCGTAGTTCTATATTTTTACCCGAAAGATGATACCCCTGGCTGTACAGCTGAGGCTTGTGATTTTAGAGATAATTATCAAGGTTTGCAGGCTAAAGGAATTGTGGTATTGGGTGTTAGTGTTGATGATGAGAAATCTCACCAAAAATTTATTACCAAGCACAACCTACCTTTTACACTCCTGGCAGATACCGATCAGAAAATTGTTAACGACTATGGGGTTTGGGCTGAAAAAAACATGTATGGGAAAAAATATATGGGAACAGTAAGGTATACCTTCATCATTGACGAAAACGGTAAAATTGCACATATTATTAAAAAAGTAGATACTAAAAACGCTACTCAACAAGTACTCGATTTAATCAATAACTAATTAGGTTATAGCAGGTAAAATATTACCTTTGCTAAGTAACACAACCTCTTATTTTATAATTTTAATGAAACATACAATTAAAGAATTAGAAGATATTGCCTCTCAAATCAGAAGAGATATCGTAAGAATGGTTCATGGATGTCAATCTGGCCACCCGGGCGCTTCGCTTGGATGTACAGATTTTTTCACAGCCTTGTATTTTGAAATATTGAACCACAAAACCGATTTCACAATGGAAGGTGCTGGTGAAGATTTATTCTTCCTTTCTAATGGACACATTTCTCCGGTATGGTATAGCACGTTAGCGCACGCTGGTTACTTCGATAAAAGTGAGTTGGCAACTTTCCGTAAGTTAGATTCAAGATTGCAGGGTCATCCTACTACGCATGAGCATCTACCAGGAATCAGAATTGCTTCAGGTTCTTTAGGACAAGGCTTATCTGTTGCCATTGGTGCTGCACTGGCCAAAAAATTAAACGGCGACAAATCGTATATTTTTGCATTATTAGGAGATGGAGAATTACAGGAAGGACAAAACTGGGAAGCAGCCATGTTCGCTCCGTTTAATAAGGTAGACCATTTAATTGCAACTGTTGATTATAACGGACAACAAATTGATGGACCTACAAGCAAGGTACTTTCTTTAGATAACCTGCAAGCTAAATTCGAAGCTTTCGGATGGCACGTAATCAATACAGATGGTAATGATATGCAAGCCATTGTTGAAGGCCTACATTATGCAAAAACTTTAACTGGAAAAGGTAAACCAATCTTAAATTTAATGAGCACACAAATGGGTGCTGGTGTTGATTACATGATGGGTACGCACAAATGGCATGGAACTGCGCCTAATGATGAGCAATTAGCTGCAGCTTTAGCCCAATTACCAGAAACTTTAGGAGACTATTAAAATAGACTGGAGACAGTAGATTTGAGATTTGCGACATTAGTCGATAAACCTCCTATCTAAAATCTTATATCTCATATTTTGAAACAATGAAAAAATATACATATACAGAAAAAAAAGATACACGTTCGGGTTTTGGTGCTGGCTTACATGAAGCAGGTAAGAAAAACGAAAATGTAGTGGCTTTATGTGCCGATTTAGTTGGCTCATTAAAAATGGATGCTTTCATTAAAGATTTTCCGGAGCGTTTTACCCAGGTTGGTATCGCCGAGGCGAATATGATCGGTATAGCTGCTGGTATGACTATTGGTGGTAAAATTCCTTTTACCGGAACTTTTGCCAACTTCTCTACGGGTCGTGTTTACGATCAGATCCGTCAATCTGTAGCTTATTCTAACAAAAACGTTAAAATCTGCGCTTCTCACGCTGGTTTAACCTTAGGAGAAGATGGAGCAACTCACCAGATCCTGGAAGATATAGGCTTGATGAAAATGTTACCAGGAATGGTCGTAATCAATCCATGTGATTATAACCAAACCAAAGCAGCAACAATAGCGATTGCCGATTATGAAGGTCCTGTTTATTTGCGTTTCGGACGTCCTGTTATTCCTGTTTTCACTGATCCTGATCAAAAATTCGAAATCGGCAAAGCCTGGATGGTAAATGAAGGTACCGACGTTACCATTATTGCTACCGGCCACATGGTTTGGAAAGCAATTGAAGCTGGCGAAAAACTGGCTGAATTGGGTATTGATGCAGAAATTATCAACATCCACACCATTAAACCTTTGGATGACGAAGCCATCTTAAAATCAGTTAAAAAAACCGGTTGTGTGGTTACCTGCGAAGAGCATAACAAATTTGGTGGTTTGGGCGAAAGTGTTGCCCGTTTATTAACTACCGAACTACCTACTCCACAGGAATTTGTAGCTACAAACGATACTTTTGGCGAAAGCGGAACACCAGATCAGTTAATGGCTAAATATGGCCTTGATGCGGTAAACATCGTCGAAGCTGTTCAAAAAGTAATTGCTAGGAAAAAATCCTAATATTAAACAGAACAATTAAAAAGGCACCGAGAACACCAAGTACATCTTGTTGCGCTTAGTGCCTTTTTAGTTAATTTAAAATCTAATGGAATAAATGGTTCCATTAGATCGTTAATCCCTAACCTTGATGAAACAAGTTGAAGATTCGGAAATACTAGCCATGTTTGCTGTCGAGAAAACTCGAAATGAAGCTTTTAACTTGCTTTTAAAGAAATATCAGCAGAAAATTTACTGGCACATCCGCCGATTGGTACTCAATCATGATGATTGTGATGATCTTTTACAGGAGGTTTTTGTTAAGGTTTGGAAAAATCTTGATAAGTTTAGAAGTGATTCCCAGCTTTATACCTGGATTTACCGCATTGCCACCAACGAATCGATCACTTTCTTAAACAAGCAAAAACAGCGCAGTAATACCCCTCTGGATGAAGTGTCGTCCGAACTTGCGGATAATCTGGTTGCATCATCTTATTTTAACGGCGACAAACTCGAGCTTAAACTGCAAAAAGCCATCTTAACCCTACCCGAAAAACAACGTATTATCTTCAACATGAAATATTTTGATGATATGAAATACGAAGAAATTTCGGAAGTTTTAGGCACCTCGGTAGGCGCTTTAAAAGCGTCATTTCACATTGCGGCAAAAAAAATTGAAGCTTTTATAACAAATGATGAGATAGACTATTAAACCTTTTCACTTTAATTGTATCATATATCTGTGATGAACGAAAATATAGAAAATAACGACTGGATGAAGGAAGCTCCAACCCTGGCGGCCATGAGCAGAAGAAATCCTTTTGCTGTACCAGAAGGGTATTTTGAGCAATCAACAGAAAGTATTTCTACGGCTATATTTATAGATCAGTTAAAAAACAGTCAGACTAGTCAGCATAGCTTCGTTACGCCGGCGGGTTATTTTGAAGATTTAACACAACGTATTGAAACACGCATTGCCACAAGTGAGCTGCCAAAAGCTTCTAATACATTTGATGTTCCGTCAGGATATTTTGAAAGCTTACAAGATAGAATAAATGCAAAGGTAATTGCGGCAACTGAGCCTAAAAAAGAAGCAAAAATCATCCCACTCTGGAAAAAAGGAATGGTGAAATATGCAAGTGCAGCATGTTTCTTACTTGTTTCTGCTTTTGGTATTTATGTTTATCAAAACAATAACAATACTGAAGCCCAGCTTCATGCAACAGAACTCGCCAATGATCAAATGTTATATGACATTGATGAAAACATGATTATTGAGCACTTAGAAGCACAAACAACTCCATCACCAAAAACTAATTCTGCCTCAGATACAGAAATGGAAAACTACATCCTGAATAATTTCTCATCGAGTGATTTAAGCCAGGAACTAAATAATTAATTACAAATGAAAAACCTATTTTTTGCCTTTTTAATGATTTCATTACCTTCAATGCTTTGGGCACAACGGCCTAAACCCGGAGAGATTGAATCTTTAAAGATTGCTTTTTTTACTCAGAAACTGGATTTATCCCCTGAGGAAGCAAAAATTTTCTGGCCGATTTACAATGACATGCAGGCAGAACAAAATGCATTGAGAAAGGAGCGTTTCCAAAAGATGATCTCCTTTAAAAAAACTACCGAAATTGACAATTTAACTGATGCTCAGATACAAAGTTTAATTACCAATGAGTTTGACATGAGGCAGAAAGACCTGAATCTGGAAAAGAAATACTATAACAGATTAAAATCTTCTCTCCCAATAAAAACTGTTGGCAAATTCTACCGTGCTCAGGAAGCTTTCAAAAGAGAGCTGTTAGACAGGTTTAAAGGCAGGCAAAGAAATTAAAAGATTAGACTTTCAGGAATACACTAGCCTGTTGTCATTGCTTTCTTATTTCCACGAGCTCAACAATATTGCTTATGATAAGATGGGTTAGTTGCTGTTCCGTATACCCAAGGTGAACACTAATCCATTCGTTCAGATAAGTTGCACCACCTATAAAAATTACGTCAGCTGCGAGCGCTGCAAATGCATCACAAACCACTTTGATTCTTGAAGATTCTGGTGATGATTTTTCATAATATAATTTCTTTTAATATTTCTAGAGCCATTTTGACCTCTCTGGCCTTTCCAACTCGAATAATATCAATACTAGCAAGCAGAAAGTATAAACGATCGTCATTTAGGGATCCCTGAGCTACAGCATTATGTAGAGGAGATATTAACTGGCCTCGAGTTGCACCTTCCAGGGATGGCCATACGTAAGGCTGATCACTCAAAAATTTTTGCTGAAAATAAGGGTGAGAATGAGCAGTATATATGCATTCTGTTCTTTGTTCGCGATTTGCGAACAAAGAACAGAACAATTTAGAGATCTCGGTATATTGGTTATTAATAATAAGTTTTTTGTTTTATTGCAAGTGCCCTTTCTGTACTTTTGTACCATGCTTACACAACGTCAGTTGTTTTTACAACACAATGCGCAAACCTCCCCTACGCCCCTATTATTAGAATTTGTAAAGGCCAAAGGGATATACATGTATGATTCTGAAGGAAGAAAACACCTGGATCTTATTGCCGGAATTGGTGTGAGTAATGTAGGTCATTGTCACCCGGCTGTTGTAAAAGCCATTCAAGAGCAAGCCGAAACCTATATGCATTTAATGGTTTATGGCGAATATGTACAAAGTCCCCAGGTTAATTTTGCCAAAGCTTTAGCTGATGTGCTTCCAAAAAACCTAAACAGCACCTATTTTGTAAATTCGGGGGCAGAAGCTGTGGAAGGTGCAATGAAGCTGGCCAAACGTTATACCGGTAGAAAAGGCTTCATTGCTTGCAAAAATGCTTATCACGGGAGTACACAAGGTGCAGAAAGTTTGATGGAAAGTGACTTCTATTCTAAGGGCTACGGTCCCTTTTTGCCGCATGTAAGTTTTATAACACACAGTAATATTGCTGATCTCGATAAAATCACCACCGATATAGCAGCAGTATTTATCGAACCCATACAAGGCGAGGCGGGCATTAGAGTGCCGGATGTAGCCTATATGAAGGCTTTAAAAGAAAAATGCCAGGAAAAAGGTGTTTTATTGGTTTTCGATGAGATCCAGTCTGGTTTCGGCAGAAGCGGCAAAATGTTTGCATTTGAACATTTTGATGTTATTCCAGACATTCTTTTATTGGCAAAAGGAATTGGTGGAGGTATGCCAATCGGCGCTTTTATCAGCTCTTTGGAAATCATGTCTGTACTTTCCGATAATCCCATCTTAGGTCACATGACAACTTTTGGAGGTCACCCTGTTTGTTGTGCAGCAGGGCTGGCAACCCTTCAAATCCTCCTGGAAGAAAATATTGTAAATGAGGTAGAGAAAAAGGGTCAGTTGTTCAAGTCACTTTTACAACATCCTGCTATTAAAGAAATCCGCGGAAAAGGCCTAATGCTTGCCGTAGAGTTTGAAGATTTTGAAACCAATAAACAAATTATCGACGCTTGCATCTTAGACGGGGTAATTTCGGACTGGTTTCTACACTGCAGCAATTCTATGCGCATTGCACCACCATTGATTATAAGCGAAGCAGAAATAGAAGAAGCTTGCAGCATTATCTTAAAAAACGTAAATTCAGTGCTCCAGCTTAAAGCTTAAAAAACTAAGAAATTAATCCACTATAATGAATGTATTAATCGTTGAAGACGAAAAGAGCCTCGCCCTGGAAATGGATGAGTTCTTAAGCAATGAAGGTTTTATTATAGAGCATGCCTGGAAGAAGGCATCCGCAGAAGAAAAAATTTTTGTAAACAATTACGATTTTATTTTACTGGACTTAGGCCTCCCCGACGGAGATGGGTTTGAGGTGTTGAAGCAACTGAAAGGTTTAAAAGACCGGGATGATGCTGTAATCATTTTGACCGCAAGAAGTGCGGTGGACGACCGCATTAAAGGGCTTGATGAAGGTGCGGATGACTATCTACCTAAACCTTTTTCATTAAACGAACTGCTTGCCAGAATGCATGCCATTACCCGAAGAAAACATAAACTGGAGAAAAATGAGATTAATGTTCATGGTTTCTCCCTGAACATTCAGAACCGGATGGTTTCTTTTAACGATGAAAGGTTAAACCTGACAAAAAAAGAGTTTGAGATATTCAATTATCTTGTACTTAACAAGAACCGGGTAGTATCGCGAATGAGCTTAACTGAACACGTGTGGGGAGATATCTTGGAGGTAAACTCTGACTCCAATTTTGTTGATGTACACGTTAAAAACCTACGCAAAAAACTATCTACGCTTAGCCCAACCGATTGGTTTGAAACCGTTAGAAGCATTGGATACAGGATAAATTGTTCCTAATTGTAATTTATCAATGAAATTACAGGTAAAATTCTCATTATATAACGCCATAACCAAGGTTGCAATTATTCTGGTATTGGGAGCAATTATCCTTTTTTCATTAGACCGGCTAGCTTATAACCAGCTTGACAATAGGATTCTCAAAAAAAAGAATAAAATTATTGAGCATCTTAATGACCAGGAGATTGATAGCCTGCTCAATAATGAAGAATCCTTTACTGATTATAATATCCTCAAAGAGGAATTTATCATTTTAACCGATATTCCGGATAACCAAAAAACCACAGAAGCTGTAATCTTTACCGAAAAAAGAGAAATTGAAGGTGATGTTGAAGTATACCGGATCCTGAACTATAAATTTCTTTATCATACTAACTGGTACAATTTAGAGATCGGTGAAACCATGACAGCCCTGGAATCGATTAAAACGTCTATACGTGGCTACACCCTGATCGTTCTTGTGGCTGCCTTATTTATTACTTTACTTGCTGATTTCACCTTCTCCAATTTTCTGCTCAAACCTTTTTATCTGATTATCGACAAAAAAATTAACCTTGTTGATGATCCGGCACATTTCAATTACGAAAATATACCCACCAATACCGACGATTTTAAGATTTTAGACAATAGCATCAATTCGTTAATGCGAAAGATAAATACCTTATTCGCGCTCGAAAAACAATTTATTGCTAATGTGTCTCACGAACTGCTCACGCCCATATCGATATTGAGTACCCGGTTTGAGAATATGCTCAATACCTCAAATATTCCTGAAGAGCATGAAAACAAAATCTATGCTTCCCTAAAAACGCTAAATCGTCTAAAGGTGATTATCAATAGCTTATTGTTGATTTCGAAAGTAGAGAACAATCAGTTCTTAAAAAAGGAAGAAATCAGCTTGGTTCAGGAATTAACTGATATCTATGAAGACCTGGAAGATCGGATCATGGATAAGAAAATCATTTATACACAAGATGTCAGAGAAGATTTCAAATTCACAGGGAATAAAGCCTTAATCCATACCTTATTGGTCAATATCATAAATAATGCCATCAAATACAACAATCCCGGAGGAAGCATATCCATTAAAAGTCAAGCGCATGATCAGTATTTTGAGCTTCAGATCATCGATACCGGCATTGGAATGAGTAAAGTACTTGCCGAAAATGCATTTGATCGTTTTAAAAGGGGAAACAGTGATGAAAATGGTTTTGGTTTAGGCCTGGCCATTGTACACAGCATTGCCAAATTCCACGAAATAGAGATTGATGTGCAATCTGAAGAGGGCAAAGGAACATCCATTTCGTTAACTTTTATAAAATAGAAGTTTAAACGAATTGTTAACACCGTTTTGCTCAATAAACAAATTAGTACCTTTGCATTTAAATGCTTACTATTCATTTCAAAAAATCCTTTCTTTCGATTGTCTGCCTATTTTTGGTCTTGCTATCCTCAAAGGCGCAGCAGGTAGTTTCTATACAGGATACAGTTTCTCAACATATCTTTACCTTCAAAGAAATAGAAGTAATTGAAGATACGACCAATCGTTTTACATTTGAACAAATCAGCAGTAAAGCATTCGATAAAGAATTTAAAGCGAGCAGCAGCAGTACCCCACAAACTAAAAAACTCAATCAAACTTATTGGTTTCGGATTAAGGTTAAACCAAACGAACTGGCCAGGAAGTCATTTTTGTTAGAGTTTTTCGATCAAACGATTGATCACATTACCGCTTATATTCCGCAAGGGGATCATCATTATAAAGTTGAAAACCTTGGAGATGCTAATGAATTCAATAAACGACTAATCCACCACAAAAACTTCGAAATCCCTTTGCAAAACGAGGGTAAGGAGGTACAAACCTATTATTTTAAGATACAATCATCTCAGATATCGGATATTATTATCGTATTGCGAACTGCAGAATGGTTTATTTCTTATGCGCTTGATGAGTACTTCTATTTTGGTATTTTTTATGGAATGATCCTGGTATTCAGTTTCTACAACCTGATCATGTTTGTAGCCATGAGGCAAAAACAGTACCTGTATTATGTACTCTATAATTTAAGTGTGGGCCTCTTTGAGATGAGTACTGATGGTATTGCTTATCAATACCTATGGCCAAATGCAAGCTCATGGAATCAGGTATCCTATGCATTTGCTTTATGTGCGACAAGTATTTTCGCCCTTTTATTTACCCGCGAACTTTTATTTGTAAAAGCAAAAGCGCCTAGGCTTAATAAACTGATTATGTGGGTTATTACCTGCAGAATTGTATTTTTCGTATACTGTTATTTATTTGATCAGCATTTATTCAGTTATAAATTTTTAGAGGCCATTCCGCTTTCAGTTGCTTTCTTTACCGGGATTTACATTTATAAAAAGGGCTACCAGCCCGCACGCTTCTTTGTTTTAGGTTATAGTTTCCTGTTTGCCGGATTCTGCCTCAAATTTCTGATCATGTTAGGAATTTCCTGGCTAAATTTTGGTGCAATCAGCTACTACAGTTTAAGCTTTTGCTTCATACTCGAAATGGTATTTCTATCCTTTGCCATTGGTGATAAAGTGCGGATTTTAAAATTGAAAAAAGATAAGGCGCAACAGAAAATCATCCGCCAGATGGCTGTGAATGCTAAATTAAAAGACACGCTCAACCAGGAGTTAGAAACGAAGGTAGAAGAACGTACAAGAGAAGTTTACCACAAATCGCTCATCATCGAAAGTAAAAATCAAGCGCTGGAAGAAGCCAATGCACTGCTACAACAACAGGCAGAAGAGATATCCAGAATGAATGTACTCCTTGAACAGGATAACGAAGAGCTGCAAACCAGCGTGGAAAAAGTAACACGTGATCGTGTGATGAATACGGATGTGGATTTCGAGGAGTTTAGTAAAATTTATCCTGACAAAGAGAGTTGCTATGCCTTCCTGGCCGAACTAAAATGGTCTAAAGGTTATCATTGTAGAAAATGTAACAGTGACCACTATTTTAGCGGGCATATTTTGCATAGCCGCAGATGTAGCAAGTGCGGATATGAAGAATCGGTAACCACCTACACAGTTTTTCACAATACCCGTATTCCAATTAACAAGGCATTCTATATGATTTTCCTCATCTATTCTTCAAAGGGAAAAATTTCTTCTCATAAGCTTTCGGAATTACTTTCGATCAGACAAAGTACCTGCTGGACTTTTGGCAGCAGAATAAAAAAAGTGATGGAAGACCGAAAAAAAATCCTGAAGAAAAATTCTAAAAATGGATGGAGCCAGCTGGTAATTGAGTAAACCCACTCCAACATTTCAAAAAAATTGTTTTTTTTCAAGTTAAAAATCCAAGGTACTTAAGCGTATCAAAACAGTACATTTGGTTGGGTGAAACCACGTACTTAATCATTGACTATCAAGCCCTAAGAGGCTATTTCCACTGCGGTACTAAAGCGTATTAAAATCAATGCAAAATACTTATTATCAGTAAGTTACGGATTATTTTTTATTAAAAACCCTTGCTTTTAACGTTAATTCCGCGTTAACTTTACATCATAATAAATAACAAGAGCAAAAATTATGAGAAAAAAGTTTACTTTGCTTATGGTTAGTTTGTTGTGCTATGTCTCTTTGAGTATGGCTCAGAATATTACCATAAAGGGTCAGGTGAAAGATCAAAAAGGTCTGCCCCTGCCAGGCGTTTCTGTGAAGGTAAAAGGCACTAACCTTGGTGCATCTACTGCCGATAATGGAAGTTACAGTTTAACTGCGCCACAAAATGCTACCTTAGAATTCAGTTTTATCGGCTACAAGTCAGTTGAAGAAGCTGTAGCTGGCCGTACATCCATTAATGTAACCTTATCTGACGATAACCAGCAGTTGAATGAAGTGGTAGTAATCGGTTATGGAACAACTACCAAGAAAGATCTCACCACAGCCGTTGTATCTGTTTCATCAAAAGATTTAGAGAATCAGCCTATAACCAACCCATTACAAGCAGTACAGGGACGTGCTGCAGGTGTTCAGGTAAGCTCGCAATCTGGTAAGCCAGGTGCAGGTATATCCATCAGTATTCGTGGAAATACTTCCATTACGGCATCAAATAGTCCATTATATGTAATTGATGGGGTAACCTCCAGAGATGCGAGTTTTCTGAATGCCAACGATATCGAATCGATGACGATTTTAAAAGATGCATCTGCGGCAGCCATTTATGGTTCAAGTGGTGCAAATGGGGTAGTTTTAATTACGACCAAAAAAGGTTCTGCCAGTAAATTAAAAGTTGCTTTTAATGCTTTTACAGGCTTCTCCAACTTATGGCAAACTCAGGATGTGCTGAACAGCGAACAATATATCGCATTGATGAAAGAATTGGGTTATACCACTTTCGGAGGTAACTATAACACTGATTGGCAGAAAGAAACCTTTGGAACAGGTACTCAAAGTCAGTATCAGGCTTCGATTTCTGGTGGGGTTAAAGGCGGGCAATACTATTTCTCTACTGGATATCAACAAGATAAAGGAGTGGTATCTCCTGCAAGATTAGACCGCATCACGGCTAATTTTAACGGATCACAAAACCTTACGCCCTGGTTAAAATTAACCGGAAACGCGGTTTTAACTTCAAGCACTTCTATTGATGTTGGAGACAACAGCAGTGTATCTCGTGGTGGTGTTATTTTGGGGGCACTAACAACCCCTCCCACAATTGGTATTTTTGAACCCAACGGACAATACACAACCATCCCAAATGCAGGTGGCTGGGATAATCCACTTGCACTAGCTTATGGATCTGATAACAGAACCCGTAATTTCAGGTTTATAGGTGCGTTTGGGGCTCAATTGAATTTTACTAAAGATTTATACCTGAAATCTACGATCAGTACCAACAATAACAAAAAGTTTTATCGTTACTTTACCGATAACTTCCTCACTACTTATGGCCGCCAGGAAAGAGGTGTTTATCGTGATAACACCACGAATGATCAGGTTTGGTTAAATGAGAACATTCTAAACTACACCAAGAATGTGGGCAAGAATGCTTTCACAGCCACCGGAGGTTATACCATTCAATCATCGGATTGGCAATACAGTAATAATGAGCAAACCCGCTTCTTTGATACTTCCGGAAATCCAATTGCGCCATCTGTTGCATTAACTATTCCGCAGAGGGCACAATGGACGAAACAGTCTTATCTTGCCCGTGTTACTTACGCTTATGACAGTAAGTATTTATTCAGCTCGAACTTTAGAGCAGATGGATCATCCAGATTTGCAAAGGATAACCGTTTTGGTTACTTCCCATCATTCTCTGCAGGATGGAGAATTTCCGGGGAGAACTTCATGAAAGACAGCAAGACCATCAATGACCTAAAACTTCGTGGTAGCTGGGGTAAAGTAGGGAATGATGAAGGTATTGGAGATTATGCCTATTTAAAACTTTATAGCATTAATGCACAAGGCGAGTACAATCTTCAAAATCCGGCAAACGATAGACTTTCCTGGGAGAAAACTACTCAAACCAACATTGGTTTAGATTTAAGCATGTTCAATAGCCGGATTACTTTTACTGCTGATGCTTATCTTAAAAAGACAAATGACTTATTGATCAATGTTCAGTTGCCACCTTCATCTGGTTTTGCAAGTCAGGCTTACAACGTTGGAGCCATGGAAAATAAAGGTTTGGAGTTTGTTTTATCGACAAAAAACTTTGATCGTGAGAAATTCAAATGGAGTACAGATTTGAACTTTTCACTTAACCGAAACAAAGTAACAGACCTGGGCTCTACAACACAATCATTAGATTTCGCTGGCATTTATGAAAGAGATGCAGCGGTTCGTATCGTTACAGGCAAACCACTTGGAAGTTTCTATGGTTACGTGTTTACTGGTGTTAACCCGACAAATGGAGCAGCCACTTATGCAGATATCAATGGAAATGGCGTTACCGGTTCGGCAGACCCTGGAGACAGAACTTTTATCGGCAATGCCCAACCTAAATTTATTTATGGTGTAACCAACAATTTAACCTGGGGTAACTGGGGTTTAAATGTCTTTTTTCAGGGTGTACAAGGAAGCGAATTGTTTAATGCATCCAGAATTGATTTAGAAGGAATGTTTGACTCCAAAAATCAATCGGCAGCGGTATTAAATCGCTGGACTACCCCCGGACAGGTGACTACAGTTCCTAAAGCACTAAAAAGCAGCTCTGAGAACTCACTTACCTCTAGTCGTTTCGTTGAAGACGCCTCTTATTTACGTCTGAAAACCGCCACTTTATCTTACAGCTTCAGTTCTTCAGTGCTAGAGAAATTGAAAATGAGCAAATTAACCATTTTTGCCACAGGATATAACCTGTTAACCTTTACTAAATATTCTGGTTTGGATCCAGAAGTGAATGTAAATGATGCAAATGGACCATCAATGGGTGTAGATTATGGTACCTATCCACAATCAAGAAGCTTCTTATTTGGTGTTAATGTTGGATTTTAAGAATTAAGAAAATGAAACTAAAAATATATTCGTTAGTAGCAGCCGCAGCATTAACCATCACTTTGCAGAGCGGATGTAAGAAGGATTTCCTGGATAAGCAACCATTTAACCAGGTAACTGGTGATGTAGCCTTTACCACAGCTGCCGGAGCAGAAAAATTAATGGCAGGTGCTTACGGGGGTATGTATAATGATTACCACATCTGGGATTATATGATTAACGGTGATGTTACGGCAGATAATGCCTATGCTGGAGGTGATAACCCAGCCAATATTCAAATTGATCTTTTTACCACCAATTCTACCAATGGAAATGTGGGACGTGATTGGAGCGGACTTTATGCGAACATCAAAAATGCCAATGAAGTATTGGAAAATGTGCCTAATATTCAAGATCCATTACTAGATGCCAATGGCAGAAGAAGCCAGATTCTGGGTGAGGCTTCAACGCTAAGAGCCTATTTCTACTTTCATTTGGTGAGATTATGGGGAGGTGTTCCATTGGTGCTAAAATCACCTACCAGTCTTGAAGAAATGCAAAAACCACGTTCTACAGTTGATGAGGTTTACGCACAAATTATTAAAGACTTAGAATATGCCTTACCAAATGTACGCGCAACCGCAGCAAATAAAGGCATTATTACCAAAGGAATTGTTAACGCTTTACTGGCTAAAGTATACGCTTCGAAACCAAACCCGGATTGGGCTAAAGTGCAGCAATATGCAGATGCAACAATTTCTGGCGGTTACGGATTGATGGGATCTTTTGATCAGCTATTTGATGGCAACCATAAAAATAATAGCGAAGCCATTTGGGAAATGCAATATGATGGCTGGGGTGGTCCTAACGGACGTGGCAACTGGATGCCAAGTGTTATTGTGGGAACCGGCTGGAAGCGTTTCTGCACGCCTACAAATGACTTAGTTGCAGCCTATGATGCAGAAGGTGATGTAATCCGTAAAAATGCCAGTGTGAGCTTTAATAACGCCAGCAGCGAAGGATGGTCTGATGATTACTGGGCGAAATCGAGTTATCCATACATTAATAAATACCGAAAGGATGACGTTAGTGATGCTTATTTTATCCGTTTAGCCGATATTATTCTGTTAAAAGCGGAAGCTTTAAATGAGCAAAGCGCAAGCGGATGGTCAACGGCTAAACCTTTGGTGGATCAAATCAGGGGCCGTGTAAACCTGGGCGGTACGCCTGCAAATGATCAGGCAAGTATGCGCCTGGCCATCGAAAAAGAACGCCGCTTAGAACTCGCTTTTGAAGGTCACAGGTGGTTTGATTTATTAAGAACCAACCGTGCTGTGGCAGTGATGAATGCCCAAAAAGATGGAAAAGGCAATTCATTGAACTACAATGTAACCAGTGCGAAATTGTTATTCCCGATTCCACAGGCCGAGTTAGACAGAAATCCTAACATTCGTTAGCAGCTATTAAGGGGCAGGCTTGTCTTGCCCCTGATTTCTATAGAAAAATCCTGTTGGATTTGACCATTAAAAACTTTATTCGAGACCCCCAACTCTCTGAATCTTTTATTCCCCCTTTCATGAAAGCAATTTACAGTATCTGCATGGCTACAAGCATTTTATTTGCCGCTTGCGCCTGCCGAAAAACCAAAACAAATGAATCTGGCACTGCAACCACCACAGAGCAGGTAAAAACTGAAGTAAGCATGTGGCTCACAAAAGGCGATCAGACCGCTTTACTTCAAAAGCAGAATATTGCCTTAAACTTCTCTGATGAAAGTAACGGTAACCCTTCAATTGAAGTTGATCCTAAAACAACTTTCCAAACCATGGATGGCTTTGGCTATACTTTAACCGGAGGTAGCGCCAGCTTGATCAATGCTCTACCAACAGCCCAAAAAGATAAATTAATAAACGAACTATTTGGCTCGGCAGATGATGCCATCAGCATCAATTACATCAGAATAAGCATTGGAGCATCTGATTTAAGTGCCACCCCGTTTACTTATAACGATTTACCGGCTGGGCAAACAGATGTAAATCTTGATAAATTTTCAATAGCAAAAGAACAGGAAGATTTAATCCCTATTCTTAAAAAAATTGTAGCCATTAATCCTAAAATCAAAATCTTAGGTTCGCCCTGGACTGCACCGGCCTGGATGAAAACCAACAATAGTTTTATTGGTGGAAGTTTAAAACCCGAATATTACCATACCTATGCCAATTACCTGGTAAAATATATAAAATCGATGAAGGCAGAAGGTATTGTAATTGATGCCATTACGCCTCAAAATGAGCCATTACATCCAGGCAACAATCCAAGCATGTATATGGAGGCCCTGGATCAGGCAAATTTTATTAAAACCGCCCTGGGTCCTATTTTTGAAAAAGCAGGAATCAGCACCAAGATTATTGTTTATGACCATAACGCTGATAAACCAGAATATCCCATCACCATTCTTAATGATCCGGAGGCTAAAAAATATGTTGATGGTTCAGCCTTTCACCTTTATGCAGGTGAGATTACTGCGCTAAGCAAAGTACACAATGCGCATCCTGATAAGAATCTATATTTTACAGAACAATGGGTTGGTGGGCCAAGTAATTTCGGTGAAGATCTTAAATGGCATGTTTCAACCTTATTAATTGGCGCGCCGAGAAACTGGAGTAAAAATGTACTGGAATGGAATCTGGCAGCAGATGCAAACTATAACCCACATACCGATAAAGGCGGTTGTACCTCTTGTTTGGGCGCAATCACTATCGCACCGGCAATTAGCCGAAATGTAGCCTATTATGTGATTGGACATGCTTCAAAATTCGTACAAACAGGTTCAGTTAGAATAGCATCAAACATCAGCAACAATTTGCAAAATGTAGCGTATAAAACGCCGGAGGGAAAAATAGTTTTAATCGTTTGCAACGGTAACAACAGCAGTACCGTCTTCAATATTAAATACAATGGAAAAATAGTTACCAGTAGCTTAGAAAAAGGCGCTGTGGCTACCTATGTATGGTAAATCTAGTTTAATTGTTAAGATGGCCCCGCTTTGTGGGGCTTTCTTTTTGGCCTAAACTTTTTTGCAGCGCTTTTGTTTTAAAGAAATACCTAATTCAAAAACATGAAAAAGTTACTTTCCCTTATCCCCGTTGGTTTAATGTTGATGGTGGCCTGCCAGAGCAAATCTGTTAAAGAGGCAAAATCTAAAATAGATTCTACCATCACCAGTGCTGCAGATAACGACACAGCTGCGAGCCAGTGTTATCAATACCTTAAAAACCGGGATACAGCATTTTTAACCTTAAAAATTGATCATGATCAGTTTACTGGTGCACTGAGTTATAATCTGTTCGAAAAAGATAAAAATGCTGGAAATGTTGCAGGGATTATTAAAGGCGATACACTTATTGCCGAGTATACTTTTCAATCTGAGGGCAGCACCTCTACACGACAGGTGGTTTGGTTAAAAAAGGGAGATCGCCTTGATGAAGGATTTGGAGATATTGAAGAAGTAGATGGCAAAACAAGATTTAAAAATACGGCCTCATTAAAATATAGTGAAGCGATGGTATTTTCAAAAACTCCTTGCAAATAAAGCTTGTAGCTTAGCAGTTTTCAAAACGTTCCCAAAAACCATCTACCGGAAGTTTGGCAAATATGTTAACCGGCTCTTTCTTTACAGGATGGTTGAATTGTAGGCGACGGGCGTGCAAACAAATGCTTCCTTTTTTACTTCCCCTGGGATAGCCATATTTATTATCTCCAACAATCGGGCATCCCATAGACGAAAGTTGTACCCTGATTTGGTGAGAACGCCCGGTTAAAGGATCAACTTCTAAAAGGAAGAATTCACCCATCTGAGCAATCAAACGGTACGAAAGTTCTGCCCGCTGACTGTTGGGCACCTCTGTTTTGTAATGTGTAACCACATTCTTTTTAGGATTTTTAATGAGCCAGTGCACCAGTTTACCTTCAGGATTCTCCGGTTTGTTTTTAACTACAGCCCAATAGGTTTTCTTTACTTCCCTATTCTTAAAAGCGGCATTCATCCGCTCAAGTGCTTTACTGGTTTTAGCAAACAGAATTACCCCGCTTACCGGCCGATCCAGGCGGTGAACGACCCCTAAAAATGCCCCATTGGGTTTGTTGTACTTTTGGGCAAGATATTTTTTAACCTGCTCATCCAGTGGTTCATCCCCTGTTTCATCAACCTGTACAATATCCCCTGCTCTTTTGTTAATGGCAATAAGGTGGTTATCTTCAAATAAAATATCTTTATCGGTAATGGGCATTTTAATATTGCTCTTTATCGTTAGGGAAATCTAAACCTTTAACGTCACGAATGTAAGATTGTGCTGCACCGTATATTTCCTCATAAAGATTAACATACTGACGCAAGAACCGCGGCTTAAATCCTTTTGTTAAACCGATCATATCATTTACAACCAATACCTGCCCATCACAATGCGGTCCGGCACCAATGCCAATAGTCGGAATATGTAAACTTTCTGTAACTACCTTACCCAATGCAGCAGGAATTTTTTCCAGCACGATACCAAAACAACCTGCTTCCTGAAGTGCCAATACGTCTGTTTTCAGTTTATTAGCTTCTTCTTCTTCCTTTGCCCTAACCGTATAAGTACCAAATTTATAAATAGATTGCGGCGTTAAGCCCAGGTGTCCCATAACCGGGATGCCGGCAGTAATAATACGCTGAACGGATTCAATAATTTCTTCACCCCCTTCCAACTTTACGCCATGCGCACCGGATTCCTTCATAATTCGGATAGCAGAATTTAAAGCTTCTTTAGAATTGCCCTGGTAAGATCCGAAAGGTAAATCTACTACCACAAAAGCACGTTTAACGGCCCGAATTACAGACGCAGCATGATAAATCATCTGATCTAAAGTAATGGGTAATGTTGTTTCATGACCTGCCATCACATTAGAGGCAGAATCGCCCACCAATAATACATCCAATCCGGCATCATCTAAAATGGTTGCCATAGAATAGTCATAAGCGGTTAGCATGGATATTTTTTCACCACGCTGCTTCATTTCCTGTAAAGTATGGGTGGTAATGCGTTTTACTTCTTTGTGTACCGACATTATAATCTGTTTTGTGCCTCCAAAAGTATTGTTTTTTCTTTAAAAGAGGGCCTAAAAACAAAAGCTAAAAGTATGGGTTTATATTAATTGAACGTCATTTTGTTTAGCTTGCTTTCTTTGATGGAAATGCGGCTAATCCATACACACATTTTTAATTTCAAAATTCATTTTACATTACCAATGTAAAACTCTATCTTTGTACCCCGAAATGGAAGGGATTAGTTCATCATTTTTTGCACCCTGCAAAAACGGCTTTAATGCCGAAAGCCACCCTTTTTTCAACTCTTTTTTAATCAAAAATCAATATTGTAATTACCATGACTAACTACACCAAGTTACCTGCGATTCTATTACTTGCTGATGGCACTGTTTTTTACGGCAAAGCTGCCGGAAAAATTGGCACCACTACAGGCGAAATCTGTTTCAACACAGGGATGACAGGTTACCAAGAGATTTTTACTGACCCAAGTTATTTTGGTCAAATTATGGTTACTACCAATTCGCATATTGGTAATTACGGTATTCATGCCGATGAGATTGAATCGGACTCGATAAAAATCGCTGGCTTGGTTTGTAAAAACTATAACATTGTTTACAGCCGTAAACAAGCAAAAGAATCTATTCAGGATTATTTTCAAAATGATAATCTGGTAGCGATTTCAGACATTGATACTCGTGCATTGGTTCGTCACATCCGTGATAAAGGTGCAATGAATGCCATTATCTCTTCAGAAATTACTGACCTGGAAGAATTAAAGCAAAAGCTTGATGAAGTTCCTTCTATGGAGGGTTTAGAACTTTCTTCTAAAGTAAGTACTAAAGAACCTTATTTTTATGGAAACCCTAATGCGAGCTTAAAAGTTGCTGCTTTAGACTTGGGTATCAAGAAAAACATTTTACGCAATTTCGACGCAAGAGATATTTATGTTCAGGTTTTCCCTGCAAAAACCACTTTTGCGGAGATGGAAAAATTCAATCCGGATGGATATTTTATTTCTAACGGCCCTGGCGATCCTTCGGTAATGCCTTACGCAGTAGAAACTATTAAAGCTATCCTGGCAGAAGATAAACCATTATTTGGTATTTGTTTAGGTCACCAGTTATTGGCTGAATCTAACGGTATCGGTACCATGAAAATGTTCAATGGTCACCGCGGATTAAACCATCCGGTTAAAAACATCATCAAAAACCATTGTGAGGTTACTTCACAGAATCATGGTTTCGGTGTTATTCCCGATGAAGTTAGAAACTCTGACAAAGTGGAGATCACACACGTTAACCTGAACGACCAATCTATCGAGGGTATTCGTGTGAAAGGCAAAAAAGCATTTTCAGTTCAATATCACCCTGAATCTTCACCTGGCCCTCACGATTCACGTTATCTTTTTGATGACTTTGTGGATGTAATGACCGGTAAATTAGTTTGGTAATCCAACAACAAGTTTAAATAAAATAAATCTGCGGATCTAACAGCATAGCGAGGCTGTTGATTCGCAGATTTCGTTTAAAGGCTTGTCGTTACATCATTTAACCGACATTTTCTAGTCTATTCTGATCAAATTCATTCTCTATTCATATTAAGCTTCTTACATTCGCAACATGGAAACAAGAAAGGCCATTATCAGTGTTCATAATCTGGTCAAAAATTATGAAGATTTTAAAGCTGTTCAGGGGATAACCTTTGATGTTTATGAACATGAGATTTTTGGGTTGTTAGGTCCCAATGGTGCAGGCAAAACAACCACACTTGAAATCATTGAAACCCTGAGAACTAAAACCTCTGGTGAAATTTCAGTGGATGGTCTTTCGATTGACAAACAGGCCCAGGAGATTAAACAAATCATTGGGGTTCAGTTACAGGCAGCAGGTTATTATCCAAATCTTAATTTAATTGAGCTGATCGAACTTTTTGCCGGGCTGTATGGCGCCGATATTAAGCCCATGGATATGCTTGAAAAAGTTAATCTTCAGGATAAGGCCAAAGCCAAATACAAGGCGCTTTCCGGCGGACAAAAACAACGCTTTTCTATTGCCACCACCCTGATTAACCAACCTAAGATCATCTTTTTAGATGAGCCCACAACCGGTTTGGACCCTCAGGCGAGAAGAAATCTTTGGGACCTGATTAAAGAAATCAGGAACAACGGCACTACAGTTGTTATCACTACCCATTACATGGATGAGGCAGAACAATTGTGTGATCGTGTAGCTTTTGTAGAAAGAGGTAAAATCATTGCATTGGATACACCTGATAATCTGATCGACAACCTCGTCAATAGTGGTTTCGAACGCAAAAAAGAAGTTAAAAAAGCAAATCTCGAAGATGTATTCATCAATCTGACGGGTAAAGAGTGGCGGGAATAACACATATAGAAAACGATCAACTCAACAGTATTAAACAGGCAAGAAATATGCAAAACGATATACAACCTGCAAAGGAAAACCCTGAGAAGGTACAATTCAGCAACACTAAAGCAACGCTGGCTTTAGCCAAAGCAAGCTTCCGTTCGATTATGCGCAGCCCCTCTGCTGTGATTTTCACACTCGCCTTTCCGCTCATATTCATATTAGTGTTTGGCTTTTTGGGGGGCGGAGGCACGCACATAGATGTAGGAATAACCCCGGGCTCTGATATCAACAACCCGGTAATCGGCATGTTGGAACAAACCAAAATGATCAGATTGAAAAAAGATAAATCGAAAGCTGATTTTGACAAACTACTTGAAAAAGGCAATATAGATGCCATGATCGAGGTGCAAAGGAAAGTCAGCTCTCAGGCATATTCTGTTAAGGTAGTTTATACTTCTGCTTCATTGGATAAAGGAAATATTTTAAAATCTGTACTCAACAATCTTTTCTATGATAAAAATCTAAAACCGAATATCGCTGAGATCAAAGAGCATACAGTTGAAGGCAGGGAGTATAAAACGATCGATTTTATCCTCCCGGGACAGTTAGGGTTCTCTTTACTAAGCACCGGTGTTTTCGGAACAGCCTTTGTTTTTTTGAGTTTACGTCAAACGCTGGTAATCAAACGTTTTTTTGCCACTCCGGTAAGGCGTTCGAGCATTGTAATTGGTGAAGCGATTGCCCGTATTGGTTTTGCCTTAATAGGCGCTTTATTTATCATTGTCCTGGGCCATTTCTTTTTCGGATTTACCCTGGTCAATGGTGTACTCACAGTCGTCAATATGCTTATACTGGCCACTTTGGGCGTAATAGTATTTATGGGCTTTGGGTTTATTATTTCAGGAATAGCCAAGAACGAAAGTATGGTTCCACCCATTTCCAATATCGTAACACTTCCTCAATTTTTATTATCGGGTACTTTTTTCAGTATAGAAGCTTTTCCGAATTGGTTGCAACCCATTAGCAGGGCCTTGCCTTTAACCTATCTGAATGACGCCATGCGGAAAGTGGCCTTCGAAGGATTAGGTTTATGGGATGTTAAACAACAGATACTCATCCTAATTTTGTGGGGGATAGGCATTTACGCGGTAGCAGTAAAAGTTTTTAAGTGGGAATAATTCCCGGCAGTAAATCGGATGAACAACCACATCCGATTTTTTTATGGAAAAAAATCTAAATATCGGTATACTGCCTTTTTAATCCGAAACGATATTAGTAACTTTAGGGTATGTGGGAATTTGAATTGAACAATCTGGAAGAACTGCAGCCCCAGATAGATCGCTTATATGAGAAAAAATCAAAGTTGGATAACTCCAGGCCATTGCCGGGCAGTGCGCTTAATCGAATAAAAACTGATTTAAACCTGGAGTGGACCTATAATTCTAACAGTATAGAAGGCAATACACTCAGTTTAAAAGAAACCCAGATGGTTTTACAAGAGGGATTAACTGTTAGTGGTAAATCTTTAAGAGAACATTTTGAGGTTTATAACCATGAAAAAGCCATTGACTACCTTTACACTTTAGTTAATGACCGTTACAAACTTAGAAGCATTGATGTATTATCACTTCATGGCTATGTATTACGAAGCATAGAGGATGAATATGCGGGAAGATTAAGAAATGGAGGTGTTCGGATTGTGGGCGCCAATTTCACCCCTCCAAACGCCAATAAAGTTTCTGATTTACTCGATGAGCTTGTCATATTTATAAATGATAATCCTTTGGGCTTAAACGATATTTTACTGGCTACAATTTTCCATCACAAACTCGTATGGATACACCCATTCTTTGATGGGAATGGCAGAACAGTTAGGCTTGCAATGAACTTACTGTTAATGCGTAAGGGTTTCCCTCCTGCTATCATCTTAAAGAACGACAGAAAGAAATACTACGAGGCGCTAAATCAGGCAAACAAAGGAAACTACCACAAATTATACCTTTTAATGCTACAGGCTACGGAGCGCTCTTTAAACATCTACATTAACGCGCTTCCCGAGCACAGCTATGACGACTATGAACCCATTTCTTTTATTGTTTCAGAACCTGATGTACCTTACGGACAGGAATATATTAGTTTATTAGCCAGGCAAGGCAAAATAGATGCTTATAAAGAAGGTAAAGACTGGTTAACCACCAAAACGGCAGTAAAAGATTACATTCTAAAACGAAAAAGAAAGCGTTAACCTTTTTTAACTATTTATATCTGGATTTTGAGATACTTTTATCCCAAAATCGCAATGAAATACTTAAGCATCTGCCTGCTCTTTATCTCTGTTTACGCACAGGGACAATACAAATTCATCGACAATACCAGCTCGGATCAATATGAAGCTAAAATATTTGTTGCCAATTGCGAAAAAAGCTCCTGTGATGGAAAAGGAATAATTATACTGTACAATAAAATTTCGGGAGCAGAAATTCAAACCTTTCATTCCGTAAACCTGGAGTTTTCACTCACCGATAAGCAAGATGCTAAATTGGGTTGGCTCCCATTAGGAAAATATCAAAGTCCCTTAATCTTTGGCGATTTCAATTTTGATGGCTTTGAGGATATTGCTATCCGCAATGGTAGTAAAGGTAGTTATGATAGTCCTTCATATGATGTATATGTAGCTACCGTAAATGCCAAATTTAGCTTAGATGCCAGGCTCACAGCATTGGCCGGCCAGAATTTGGGCATGTTCGCCTTAGACAAAAAGAATCAGTGGATTTCTACGGAAGAAAAAAACGGCTGTTGTTACTTGAAAACAACCCGTTATAAGCAAGATCATAAAAAACAATGGCTCGTTGTTGAAACCGTGATTGAAGACTCAAGTATTGGCGAAGATGTATTGGTCATTACACAGAAACTGATTAACGGAAAAATTCAAAAAACCGTAAAAAAGTTTAAGATAAAAGACTACTACACCAACTGATCGATCTGTTTACAAAGCAGCCTTCACTAAAAATGGAAGTATCTCTTTTTGGAAGCTCACGAAGTTTTTACGTACATCTGAGTCGCTAACAGAAGTAAATGCAAAAGAAAATACAATGCTTTTGCTGGCTTTAAGCAAAAAGGCTAAACCTTCTCTCCTGGCAGGATTGTTTTTAAAATTATCCAGTTCGAGATATGCCGCCAATAAAAGGGCCTCTAACTGATCAGAAAGGTGCTTTAAGAATTCCTGAGAATTGGCATTCTCCCTTACGAAATCCCAACCGATAAATTCATTGCAGGCTGTGAATGACAATCGACTGGTTTTCATAACTAAAGCTTTAAGATACTCTTCTTCAGACGAATAACTCACTTTATTATGCAAGATTTCCTTCAGGTTCTGATCCAGATAGTCCATTAGAATACTGTCTAAAACCTGTTCTTTACTCTCAAAATATTTATAGATAGTAGCTTTTGCGATACGTGCTTTTTTGGCAATCTCATTCACACTGGTTTTGTGATAACCATACTTTCTAAAGAGTTCTTTGGATGCTTTCTTTACGGTATCTTTTATTTTTTCGGCTTCCATTTTTAATTCGTTACGCGTATCGTGTTGCCTGAAATGGCTACTGTATATTGTTTTAAATATTTTTCTGCTGGTGCTTTTGCCGGACTTCCATCTTCCAATAAAAACTTAGCACCAGAGCAAGGATCGGTTACAGTGATGTTTGATTCATCTACTGTTACCGCACATCTGCTTTGAGGATTCACCGAGCTACACCGATCATAGGCCAGGTATCGGCCGGTTCCACTGCGATATAAAATTAAACCTGCTATACCATAACCATTAACGGTTATTGCTTTTCCCGAGCTCAGTCCGGTTAAAGTGGGATCGGTAAGCAAGGTAGTGTAATTAACCGGGATATCTGGAATAAAATCTTCCTCCTTACCACATCCGGTAAACAAAACCAGCAGTAAAAAGAGGCAGGCTAGGTTTTTCATCATTAGATCAATGCAGATTTGTATTGCTTTAAAAAGCGAAGGTCATTTTCTGAGAATAAGCGAAGATCTTTGATCACAAACTTAAGGTTGGCAATGCGCTCAATACCCATTCCGAATGCAAATCCGCTATATTTTTTTGAATCTATACCACAGTTTTCCAATACGTTAGGATCAACCATACCACAACCTAAAATTTCTACCCAACCACTGTGTTTACACAACTGGCAGCCTGCTCCATTGCAAATGGTGCAAGAAATATCCATTTCAGCTGAAGGCTCGGTAAATGGAAAATATGATGGACGGAAACGTACTTTAGTACCCTCACCATAAAGTTCCTGTACAAAATAAAATAAGGTCTGTTTTAGATCAGCGAATGATACATTTTCATCTACATATAAACCTTCAATCTGGTGGAAGAAACAATGGGCTCTGGCAGAAATTGCTTCATTTCTGTACACCCTACCCGGCATAATTGCACGGAAAGGAGGTTGCCCCTGCTCCATCATGCGCACCTGTACTGATGAAGTATGTGTACGCAATGCGATATCACCTTTTTCACCACCCTTTTTAATGAAGAATGTATCCTGCATATCTCTTGCAGGGTGCTCTTCAGGGAAATTTAAAGCCGAAAAGTTGTGCCAATCGTCTTCTATTTCTGGCCCTTCTGCAACAGTAAAACCCAGTTTAGCGAAAATCTCTACAATTTCCCGGCGTACAAGTGCTAAAGGATGGCGAGAACCTACTTCAAAGCCTTCTCCTGAAAGGGTTAAATCCAACCTAAGGTTATCCGCCTTAGCGTTTGAATTTTCTGTAGATTCCTTTAAAGTTTGATATTTGGATTCAGCTAACTGCTTAAATTCATTTAATACCTTCCCTAACGATTTCTTTTCTTCTATCGAAACAGATTTAAATTCATCGAAGATTTCTTTAATAATGCCTTTAGTGCCTAAATACTTAATACGAAACTGCTCTAGTTCATCTGCTTTTTCAGTTACAAAAGCATTGATCTTTTCGGTATACTGGGTTATTTTATCTTGTAACATGGCTTCAAATATACGTCAAATTTTCTAAGATTTTTAATGCTGTACAGTTCAAAAAAACTGTTTACAATATCATTATAAAAGAAAATGAACTCATGAGACATAAAAAAAGCCGCACGATGGCGGCTTTAGTATATTGAATTGATTTTTAAATTACACCAAGTTCCTTACCAACTTTGGTAAAGGCTGCAATCGCTTTATCTAAATGATGTTGTTCATGCCCTGCAGAAAGCTGAACCCTGATTCTTGCTTTTCCCTGCGGCACTACCGGATAGAAAAATCCAACCACATAAATGCCTTCCTCTAACATTTTTGCAGCGAAATTCTGTGCAATCTTTGCGTCGTAAAGCATTACAGGAACAATTGGATGGAAACCAGGCTTGATATCAAAACCTGCCTCGGTCATTTTCTCACGGAAATATTTTGTGTTACTTTCCAATTTATCTCTTAATGCGGTTGTTTCGCTTAGCATATCCAACACGGTAATGGATGCCCCGGCAATAGATGGAGCCAGTGTATTGGAGAATAAATAAGGACGTGAACGTTGACGTAACATATCGATAATCTCTTTTTTACCAGAAGTAAATCCACCAGATGCACCACCTAAGGCCTTACCCAAAGTACCGGTGATAATATCTACACGGTCCATTACATTAAAATGCTCATGGGTACCACGGCCTGTTTTTCCGATAAAACCTGAGCAGTGTGATTCATCAATCATTACTAATGCTTCATATTTATCGGCCAGGTCGCAGATCTGATCCAGGGGAGCTACGGAACCATCCATAGAAAAAGCACCATCGGTAACAATGATTCTGTGTCTGCAATCTTTAGCCGCTATTAATTGCTTCTCTAAATCTTCCATATCTGCATTTTTATAGCGGAAGCGTTGTGCTTTACAAAGTCTTACACCATCTATAATAGAAGCGTGATTTAGCTCATCAGAAATAATCCCGTCTTCAGCATTAAACAATGGTTCAAAAACACCTCCGTTTGCATCAAATGCCGCTGCATATAAAATCGTATCTTCTGTACCTAAAAAGGCAGAAATTTTAGCTTCCAATTCTTTATGTACGTCTTGTGTTCCACAGATAAAGCGAACAGATGACATACCATAGCCATGATCATCGATTGCTTTTTTTGCAGCTTCGATAACTTTTGGATGCGATGAAAGACCAAGATAGTTGTTTGCACAAAAGTTGATTACATCGGCACCACTGCTTACTTTAATATCAGCTCCCTGAGGTGTTACAATAATGCGTTCACGTTTAAACAGTCCGGCATTTTCTATTTCCTCAAGTTCTTTCTGAAGTACGGGTTGTAGGGTTTTATACATTGTTTCTTATGGTTGATTTGAACATTCCAAAGTTATAAAAAAACTATTTAGTGTTATAAAATCAGACCTTTTTAGCAATTATTCTCAAACAAACGTTTGATGTTTTTGAATAGTCACTTAAAAACTTATTCTTAAAGTATCGATTTTAAGGTAATGAGCAATTTTTTATCAAATTAACAAACTTTAACACCTGCTTATCTGTATACTGTTTAAACTTATTCGATATTTATGTTTACTAATAATCATCTATGAACCGTTTATACGCCCTCATTATCCTTTGTTGTTTAAGCAATCTGGCCTTTTCACAGCAATTAACGCTAACAGGCACTATAAAAGATAGCCAGGGAGAACCTGTACCTTTTGTTTCCGTTTACCTTAAAAACACAACTACAGGAACTTCTGCCAATGTAGAAGGTAGATATGTGTTAAAGTTGAAGGCTGGAGAGCATATCATTAGTTTTAGGGCTGTAGGCTATAAACAACAGGAAAAAACAGTGAACCTGGATGACAATAAAGCTTTAGATATTACCCTAGATGCTGAAAGCTATACGCTCGACAATGTGACGATAAGAGCTAATGCTGAAGATCCGGCCTATGCCATTATCCGCAGTGCAATAAAAGAACGCAAAAAACACCAGCAGGAAATCAATGCTTTCAGCTGCGATGTATATATCAAAGGGGTTCAACGATTAAAGGGAGCTCCAAAGAAGTTTTTCGGGCGTGATATCCAAAAAGTGCTTGAACTGGACACCAACAGAAGGGGGATTATCTACCTGTCAGAATCACAGAGCAAATTCAATTACCGCAGGCCAAATGATATCCGTGAAGAGATGATCTCCTCTAAAGTAGCTGGAAGAAACAATGCATTTAGTTTCAATAAGGCCTCAGATTTGATTATTGATTTTTATGACAATTACTTACTGGAGAACAAGCTCAGCTCCAGGGGGTTTATATCACCGATTGCAGATAATGCCCTATTCTACTACCATTATAAATTGTTGGGTGAAAGCAATGAAAACGGGGAGAGGATTTACAAAATACAAGTGATACCCAGGCGTGAGCACGACCCTGTATTCAGGGGTATTATCTACATTATGGACGATAGCTGGAGAATATACAATACAGATCTTTTCTTAACCAAAAATGCAGGAATAAACTTTATTGATACACTAAATATCAATCAACAGTTTACTAAGGTAGAGCAAACCTATATGCCTACCAATATTAATTTCCAGTTTGCAGGTAATGTACTGGGTTTTAAAATTGCTGGGTATTTTATAGGGGTTTACAGTAATTATGATTTGAATCCAAAATTCCCAAAAAACTTTTTTAGTGGTGAGATTTTAAAGATCACAGAAATGGTCAATAAAAAGGATTCGGTTTACTGGAAAAACAACCGCCCAATCCCATTAACTCCTGATGAAAGGTTAAACTACATCAAAAAGGATAGCATTGCTAAATTAAAGGAATCAAAAGTCTATTTAGATTCCCTTGAACGTGAAAACAACAAATTTGGGATAGGAAAACTGGTACTTAGGGGGCATAGTATAAATGATCGGTTTCACAAAGAATATGTATCCTTTGATCCGGTTATAACTTCTGTTTTTTACAACACAGTGGAAGGCTTCGCTGTTCGGTATGGTGTAACTTTTAGAAAAGAATATGAAAACCGTAAATATTTTAGTTTCAGGCCCGAAGCACGTTATGGATTTGCCAACCACAAACTAACCGGAAGTTTAACTACCAATTATTACTATAACCCTGTTAAAAGAGCCAACATTGGGCTTTCGTTTGGCAATGGTATCTTCGACATGAATGACCTGGGCTCTATGACTTTACTTGGCAATGCCCTTAACTCATTACTGTATGAGCGAAATTTTTCGAAGTTTTACCAAAAGAGTTTTGTTAACCTGAACACCACCCGGGAACTTGCCAATGGCTTACAGGGGTATTTAGGGGTTGACTTTGCGCGAAACAAATATTTAACTAACAGTACTGATTTTAAATTTATAGATGTTAAAGATTTGGAATTTAGCAGCAACAATCCTTTTAGCCCGAATGCTGAAATACCCTTATTCCCAACTTACAATGCTTTAAGTGCAACCGCCAGCTTAACATATACCATTGGTCAGCGCTATATCACCAGGCCCGATGGAAAATTTTATACAGAAGCTAAATACCCAAGAATCACAGTTTTATATAAAAAAGGTTTTGACAAAATATTGAGCAGTGATGTAGACTATGACTTTGTAAAGGCCGAATTATTTCAGGAAAGAATCAGTTTAGGGTTATGGGGTTACACTTCTTTCTTGGTTGGGGCAGGTAAATTCCTCAACAGCGATAAAATGTACTTTTTAGATTACAAACATTTTGCGGGAAACATTTCTACCATTTTTCCGCCTAACCTCCGGAAATTCCAATTTTTGGACTTTTATCAGTTCAGCACAAATAAAAAATATTTTGAAGCACATTTAGAGCATAATTTTTCGGGCTTCTTTACCAATAAGATTCCGTTGCTCAGAAAAGCTAAACTGGAAGAGTTTATTGGCGGGGGCTATCTATCCACACCTGACAAAAGAAATTATAAGGAATTTTATTTCGGCTTACAGCGATTAATATTTAAAGTAGGCTATGGTTTTGCTTACGATGGAAGTAAAAAGATTTCGCAAGGATTTAGAATCAGCTATGGGCTTTAAACTTATTTAATTTAAAATCTAAGCTTAAAAGAGATTTTTGGTTTTCTTCTCACAAATCTTTTCCTTATATTTCATGACAAAGATTTGACACGCTGAATGAGATTATTTTTAAAGCTGCTTTTTTTGGCTTTTCTGGGGGGATTCAACAGTTACGCACAACAGTTTACATTAACGGGTAAGATTACGGATGGGAATAACAATGCTATTCCCTTTGTTTCCCTGTATGTTAATACCACTACTAAGGGAACTTCATCTAACGTGGAGGGGAATTATAAGTTAAATCTTCCTGCAGGAAAAACTGATCTTTTATTTAGCGCAATCGGATTTGAAGATCAACTGGTTAGCATAAACATTAAAGAGAATACCACCCTTAACATCACCTTAGTTTCAAAAGTATTTACCTTGAATGAGGTAACTGTGGGCAGAAGCAAAAACAGCGATCCTGCAGATGAGATCATTAGAAAAACTATCGAAAACCGGGAAACCTATCTGGAAGAACTGGACGCTTATACCTGTGAGGTGTACACCAAGGGCATGCAGAAATTACTGGCTTCCCCGAAGAAATTTTTTGGGCGTGATGTTGCTAAAATATTAGAGTTAAACACGCAGGGACAGGGCATTATTTATCTATCAGAAACTGAATCCAAACTCGATTTTCAAAAAGAGAACAAAATCAAAGAAGTGATGGTATCTTCCAAAATTGCAGGGAATGATAATGGCTTTAGTTTTAACAAAGCTTCTGATTTAACAGTAAACTTTTATAAGAATGTTGTATTAGAAGACAAACTTAATGTAAGGGGTTTTGTATCTCCCATTGCAGATAATGCATTTACCTATTACCGGTTTAAACTATTGGGCAGCCATCAGGCCGGTGGGCAAACCATAAGTAAAATACAGGTTACCCCCAAGCGGGAAAATGATCCTGCATTTAGTGGAGAGATTTATATTGTAAATGATACCTGGCGAATCAATTCAGTTGACCTGTTTCTCACCAAACGATCTGGAATAGAATTTATAGATACTTTAAATATCAAACAACAGTTGGTATTGGTGGATGGAGTTTCGGTTCCTTCTTCTGTACAATTTGATATTAGAGGAAAAGTTTTTGGATTTAAATTTGCCGGCTATGTGGTAGGTGTTTACAAAAATTATGATGTTAAGCCTCGTTTCAATAAGCATTTTTTTACCAATGAAATTTTAAAAATCAACTCAAGCTCTAATAAAAAGGATTCTTTATACTGGGCCAAATCCAGACCAGTGCCACTGACTTTTGAAGAGAACGAAAATTATGTCAAGAAGGATAGTATCAGTAGGCTAAAGTCGTCTAAACGATACCTTGATTCGGTAGATAATGTAAAAAACAAATTCAACATTGGCCAGATTCTCATTACGCCTTATGTTTTTTATCACAGCTATAATAAGAAAAGTGTTACTTACGACCCTCTTCTGACCAGTGTTTTTTACAATACTGTTGAAGGTGTGGCGCTAAAATATGGTGCAACGATGCGGCAGGGCTTTAATGATGGCCGTTATTATACCATTAGGCCTGAGCTTAGATACGGTTTCTCTAACCGGCACTTTAACGGAAATATTTCTGCCAAATACTTTTATAATCCGATTCGCAACGGCATGATCTCCATTGGCGTTGGAACGGAAGTAGCCAATTTAAATCCACTTAAACAAACCAATTTTTTCAGGAACAGTATAAATGCACTAATTTTTGGCAGGAATGTATCTAAGTTTTATGAACGACGCTACCTGAATATTCAGGCGAGCAGAGAATTCGCACCCAGTTTTGAGGTTAAGATCACAGCAGATTATGCCGAAAGGCTTGCCTTGCTGAATACCAGTTATGATTCTTTCCGTAAAACCAATGAATTTGATTCCAATGACCCCTTTAAACCCCTGGATGAAAAAAGTTATCTTTTTCCCAGACATACTGGCTTTGTGATCAGTGGAATGGTAGCTTATACCATTGCCCAAAAGTACATTACCAGACCTGATGGCCGGTTTTACATTGAAAGTAAATATCCACGGATTGAATTTAATTACAAAAAGGGCATCCCTAATTTTTTCAATTCAGATGTAAACTACGATTTTATCTCTGCCGAAATTTTTCAGAAGGATGTCCACTTTCTCTTGATGGGTAAGTCATCACTATTACTTGGAGCCGGAAAGTTCCTGAATACCAAACAGCTATACTACCCAGACTGGAAGCATTTCCGTGCCAACCGATCATTGATATTTGATTCAGATGTCCGCAATTTTCACTTTCTTGATTTTTATCTTTTCAGCACAACCAAACAATATTTCGAAGCACATTTTCAACACAACTTCGGATCATTCTTCATCAATAAGATTCCGTTATTGCGAAAATTAAAATTAGAGGAAATTATTGGAGGGGCCTACCTAACCTCTCCCGAAAAGAATAACTATAGTGAATTTTATTTTGGCTTTAAACGATTAAATTTCAGGATCGATTACGGGTATGCCTTTGATTCCAATAAACGAATCCAGCAGGGCTTCAAATTTTCTTATGGCTTCTAATTTGAATTACTGTTTTTTGGCTTAAACAAAATCCTTATCTTTGCAGCGCTTTAAACGCCGTTTGCAACGGTATCAATGCAGCATATGAAATATCAAACATTACTTTACTACTGCTATAGTTATATAGCCGATGCGGAGCAATTTGCCGCTGATCACCTTAAATTTTGTAAATCACTAGGCTTGGTAGGTCGAATCATTGTAGCCGATGAAGGCTTGAATGGTACAGTATCGGGAACACCAGAAGCTTGTAAAGCTTATATGGAAGCCATACATGCCGATGAAAGATTTGCCAAAACCGAATTTAAGATTGACAATGTAGAAGAACCTTCGTTCATCAAAATGCACTGTCGGTACAAATCCGAAATTGTTCACTCGGGTTTGAGGGACAACAGCATTATTAATCCCAATGAAAAAACAGGAAAGCATTTAGAGCCTGTTGATTTCATGAAGATGAAAGATGATGAAGATGTGGTCATCCTGGATGTACGTTCTAACTATGAACACAACCTTGGAAAGTTCAAAAATGCAATTACACTTGATATAGAAAACTTCAGGGATTTCCCTGAAAAGATAAATGAACTGGCACAGTACAAAGACAAAAAAATCTTAACTTATTGTACTGGCGGTATCAAATGCGAGAAAGCTTCTGCTTTACTTCTGCATCATGGATTTAATGATGTTTACCAGTTACATGGCGGAATCATTAAATATGGTAAAGAGGCAGGTGGAAAGGATTTCGAAGGTAAGTGTTATGTTTTCGATAATCGCATTGCTGTAGATGTGAATCAGGTTAACCCAACTGTAGTATCGGTTTGCTACAACTGTGGTACAACAACACCAAAAATGATTAATTGTGCCAATCCAGAGTGTAATGAACACATTACGCAATGTGACGCCTGTGGAGAAGAATTACAAGGTTGCTGCTCAGTAGCTTGTACAACCAACCCGCGTAAACGTCCGTATGATGGTACTGGATATTATGTTAAAGTTCCACAGCCTGTTGGTAAGATTAGTTTAGTATAACTAAAGAAGATTAAAAGAAAGCCAGTATATATGATGACAGCATCACTATACTGGCTTTTTCCTTTTGCCTGTCCTTATCCAATTCGCGTTTTTTTAGTTACTTTGTACATAAAAAGCTTGTACATCCTTGTATGCTATGCCAAAATTTCTACGATACCTTTTCTTCGCGCTCTTTTATATTTGTTACAGTACCTATGCTGCTGATATCAAAAGTATCGGAGTTCCATATATAGAAAACTATCCAAAATCTGTTTACGCTTCTGGAAATCAAAACTGGAGTATTGCCAAAGATAAGAATGGCGTAATGTATTTTGGTAATGTTGAAGGGCTCTTAGCCTTTGACGGACGTTACTGGCAGGAATACAAAATGCCTAACCGGCAGATTGTCCGTGCTGTTGCTACAGATAATAGGGGCCGGGTATATGTGGGATGTTTTGGAGATTTTGGCTATTGGGCCATTAAGGATGGTAAACAAAAATATAACTCGCTTACCCATTTGCTTCCAAAGGGCGAAACAGTTACGGATGAAATCTGGAAAATCTATGTAGATAAGGATAGGATAATTTTTCAGTCTTTTTCCAGAATTTTTATCTATAAGCAAAATAAGATATCGGTAATTAAATCGCCTTCTTCTTTTTTATTTCTACATACAGTAAGAAACCGATTTTTCATTGAAGTTTTAGAAAAAGGTTTATTTGAACTGGTTGGCAACAGCCTCATTCACCTTCCACAAAGTGAAAAACTTGGAAAGCAAGGCATTCTTTCTATTCTCCCTTATAAAGAAAATGGTTTTATTATCGGCACCAGTAAAAATGGATTGTTTACTTATGACGGTAAGGATTTCATCCAGCTGAATACACCGGCAAATAATTTCCTTAAAACTTATCAGCTTAATAATGGGGCAATCCTATTTAATAAATATTATGCCTATGGCACCATCCTAAATGGATTAATCATTATTGATCAGAACGGACAGATTGTTCAGCGAATCAATAAATCAAGCGGTTTACAGAACAATACAGTACTGAGCTTATATGCTGATAACGAACAAAACCTATGGACCGGACTCGACAATGGTATCGATAGGATTGAACTCAATTCACCTTTATATTTTTACTTTGACAAAACGGGTCAGTTTGGAACAGTTTATTCAAGCATCATATACAATAACAAAATCTATCTCGGCACCAATCAAGGGCTTTTCTATAGTGATTGGAAGGCTAACAACGAGCTATCTCCTTTCAATTTTAAGCTGATCCCCAATTCACAGGGGCAGGTATGGGAATTGAGCATCATTGATGGGGAATTGATCTGCGGGCATAACAGTGGTACTTTCAGGGTATTGGGTGATCGCATCGAATGGATTTCGACAACCAGTGGTGGATGGACAATCAAAAAACTCAATTCTAATCCCAACTATCTTATTCAGGGTACCTACACTGGTTTATCCTTATATGCAAAAATGGCAAATGGACTATCTTTTGTTAAGACCATTAGCGGGTTTAATGCGCCTTCAAGATTTGTAGAACAAGACAACAAAGGAGATATATGGGTAAGCCATGCCTATAAGGGGCTTTACAAGCTTACTTTAAGTCATGACTATACTAAAGTTACCAGCACCAAATATTTTGACGAAAGGAATGGTTTAGTCGGGAATTACAACATCAACATCTTCAATCTGGAAAACAGAATTGTTTTTTCATCCGACGCTGGCTTTTATACTTATGATGAATTGAGCAATAAATTCAGCAAATATGAAGTTTTAAATAAAAAGTTAGGGTCCTTTGCCACTTCAAATAAAATCATAGGTGCTGGCGACAAAAGATACTGGTTTATTAACCATGGCAAAACTGCATTGGTTCATTTTACTGAGCCTGGAAAGATGGAAATTGATTCTAATCAGTTCAGCATGCTGGATGGACGGATGGTTCAATATTATGAAAATATCAGCCGCATAGGCAATTCTATTTATTTAATCAGTGTTGATGATGGATTTGTAATTTATAATGCTGCCCTAAATCAATCAATTAAAACAAATTTACCTTCAGTATTAATTCGTAAAGTAGAAGATATTACCGATAAATATACACTGATCAGTGAAACTGGAAGCGGCGAAAATCCTATTGAAATCCGCAACAGCAGAAACAACATCAGAGTTTCTTTTGCCCTTCCCTATTACAGACAAGCCAAAGTTAAATACCAGTTTTATCTGGAGGGCTATTCTAAAGATTGGTCTGACTGGAGTGCGGCAACCCAAAAAGATTTTACCAACTTGAGTAGTGGAGACTATAAGTTCAAAATAAGGGCGAAGATCAACGAATCTTCCATAAGCGAAGTTACCACCTATGAATTCACGATTTTAAGGCCCTGGTACCTCAATAACTGGTCGCTACTGCTCTACATAATCATCTTTATTGCAGCATTAATTTTAGGAAAAAAGATTTACGAGCGGAAACTGAGAAGGGATAGCCAGAAAATCAGTGATCGCTTACAGGCCGAACAAGAGGAGATTTTGAAACAGGAAACAGAAGCCAATGAAAAACAGATCATCAAACTTCAAACGGAGAAATTGCAGGCGGAGTTAGCTTCAAAAAATCGGGAATTAGCCAACTCAGCGATGACCTTAGTTTATAAAAATGAGCTGCTTCAAAAACTAAGTAGCGAAATCACCAAACTCAAAGATGAGAATGGCAAAAAATTGTCTGATGATCAAACCCGCAAAATCCAGAAAGTAATTAATGATGGAATGAATGATGAACGGGATTGGCATCTTTTTGAAAACAGTTTCAATGAGGCCCATGAGAGTTTCTTCAAAAAGCTGAAAGCACAACATCCAGATCTTGTACCGAATGATCTTAAGCTGTGTGCTTACCTCAGAATGAACATGAGCAGCAAGGAAATGTCTTCTCTTCTAAATATTAGCCTCAGAGGTGTAGAAATACGCCGGTATCGTTTGCGTAAAAAACTGGAGGTTCCCCATGATAAGAACCTTACAGAGTTTTTAATCGAGTTATAGCACTACATCATTACCTCTCATAACCAATTTTTCAACCCCACAAAAACCTTAGTGTATTTTTTACACTTGTGTATCTCTAATTATTGTGGTCAAATTCAAAAAACTGCGTTTTTAGGCCAAAATCGAATACAGTCTCGCTTCATGTGAAACCAAATTAGTTCAATTGATGTATTAATGTTGAGGTAAGTTTACTTGCACAAGAGCAAAAACAACCTCAATTTTAACTTAACAATTAAACTAAATTTATAATAATAGCATGAAAAGAATCTTTACAAGACTTTCTGTTCTCGCTGCATTTTGTTTGCTAACAATTAACGTAGCAATAGCGCAAAACATTACTGTAAAAGGTAAGGTTATTGATGGAGGAGATAAAACCTCACTCCCGGGCGTTACTATCTTAATCAAAGGAACTCAAAATGGAACGCAGACAGATGCGAACGGCAACTACTCAATTAGTGCGCCGGCAAATGCCACTTTGGTATTTAATTTTGTAGGTTATACTGCACAGGAGCAAGCTGTAAATAACCAGACAACAATCAATGTTACCTTACAGTCATCAACACAACAATTAGAGCAAGTTGTAGTTGTGGGGTACGGTACACAAAGGAAGGTAGATGTTACAGGTTCAGTTGCAACTGTAAAGGGAGAAGATATTTCGAAACAGGCCTCTGTTAATGCCGTAAGTGCATTACAAGGTAAAGTTGCAGGTGTTTCCATCACCAATTCAGGAACTCCGGGAGCAACACCCCAAATTACAATTCGTGGTACAGGCACCATTTACGGTAATTTAGGTGTACTTTACGTTGTTGATGGGGTATGGTATGACGATATTAGTTTCTTAAATCCTGCAGATATTGCTGATATGAGTATCTTAAAAGATGCTTCATCTCAGTCCATCTATGGTATCAGGGCAGCTAATGGTGTAATCTTAGTTACCACAACCAAAGGAAAAACTGGTAATCCAACTATTAATTATAATGGTTCTGTAGGTTATAAAAAAGTAACTAACCAAATTGAAATGGCTAATGCTACTGAGTATGCAACCATTATCAATGAGCTTTCTGCATCGAGTGGTGCGGCTCCGTTATTTTCTGATCCGGCAAGTTTTGGCACAGGAACAAATTGGTACAATCAAGCTTTTAGAAATGCCCTGCAAACCAATCACCAGATTTCTATCAATGGTGGTACGGAGAAAACAAGCTATAATTTTTCATTGGGATATAATAATGAAGACGGCATAGTTAAAAATCAAAACTGGAAACGATATACAGCAAAATTTTCTAATGATTTTCAGGTATTAAAATCATTAAAAATAGGGTACTCTATTTCTGGTACAGCAATCAATTCTAACGATATCAACTCTGCTATTTTCCGTCAATTGTATGCTGCCGGACCTGTTGTTCCGGTTTATTATGCCGATGGAACTTATGGTGATGCCAATGACTTTGGCTTAGGAGGTGGTAACAACTTCAATCCTCAGGTAACGCTTGATTTCTTTAACCAGAAAAGTAAAAACTATCGCATTAACGGGAACGTGTTCGCAGAATTAAATTTTGCAAAGAACTTTACGTTTAGAACCAGTGCCGGTGGAGATTTTGGGCAAAATGAAGTACTTGCTTATGCACCAGTATACAAAGCTACCCAAGGACAGGTTAATGATATAAGCAGATTGAATGTTAACCGGGATGAAAACAGAAATTGGATACTGGAAAACACCCTAACCTATAAAAACACATTCGGAAACCACAACTTAACCTTATTAGCCGGTACAACAGCACAGAGGAGAAAGAATTACTACATTAATTCTACAGCTTTGAATGTTCCTTACACTACTGATGGCGATCTATACCTGAGCTTAGGTACTGCTGCCAATCGTGAAGTTACAGATGGTGGTAGTTTATCTACATACCTTTCTTACTTCGGAAGAGCCAATTATTCTTATAAAGATAAGTACTTATTAAATGCAACCTTACGTGCTGATGCAGCTTCTCAATTTTATGGAGGTGGCGATCTGTGGGGTTATTTTCCTGCGGTTGGCGCTGGTTGGGTAATATCCAATGAAGATTTTATGAAAGACCAAAAGGTTTTCAACAACTTAAAACTAAAAGGATCATGGGGTAAAGTCGGTAATGCCGGAGTACCAGTTAACCCTACAACACTTACTGTTACACAGAGCGGGGGTTACATCGCGTTCTTTAATGGTGTGGCATACACAGGTGCCAATGTAGCTTCTCTGGTACCATCCTTCTTAAACTGGGAGCGTACAACAGGAACAGATGTAGGCGTTGAAGCTGCCTTTTTCAAAAACCGTTTAAATGTTGAAGCTGGTTTCTACAATAAAAAAACAGAACAGGCCATTTTTGAAATTCCAATTTTAAGTTCTATTGGTACCTCATCAAGTAAAATGATAGGTAACCAGGCAGATTTTCAAAACCGTGGTTTTGAGTTCCTGGCCACATGGAGAGATCAGGCGAAAAGTGGCTTATCCTACTCTGTAAGTGCCAATATTGGCATTAACCAAAATAAGGTAACATCTGTAATTACTGGGTTAAACCCAATTTATGGTGGTGGACAAGGTATTGCAAACGGTGCTTTAGCAACCAGAACAGTTCAAGGTGGCGCAATTGGTGAATTTTTTGGATACCAGGTTGCCGGAATCTTCCAAACGCCGGCAGAAGTTGCTGCTTCTGCTCAAACGGGTGCTAAGCCAGGTGATTTCCGCTACATCGATCAAAATGGAGACGGTGCTATTGATGGAAAGGACCGCGTAGTTTTAGGGAATCCAAATCCTAAATATAGCTATGGAGTTAATACAACTTTCGCTTACAAAGGATGGGACCTGGCTGTTGATATCCAAGGGGTTGCCGATGTTGATGTTTACAATGCTAACATTGCGTATCGCTTCGGTAATGAAAACTTCAGCAAAGACTTCTATGATAACAGGTGGCATGGGGCAGGAACTTCAACAACTTATCCATCGGCAAATGTAGGTTCAACGACTAACGCCGCACCAAATTCATTTTATGTTGAAGATGGATCTTACATCCGTTTAAGAACGGTACAGTTAGGTTATTCCCTACCATCTAATTTAATGAGCAAATGGTCGATGAAAAAGATCAGGGTTTTCTTAGATGCTCAAAATGCGATTAACCTGTTTGGCTACAAAGGCTTTACTCCAGAAATTGGATATGATGCCGGAACTGGCCCGATATCAAGAGGTATAGATGCGAATGTGTATCCACTATCTGCAATTTATAGATTAGGTCTTCAAGTTCAATTCTAAAACAACAGACGATGAAATTAAATATTAAAAACACATATATTCAAAAGCTTGGATTAATTACTTTATGTTCAAGTATTTTGATCATGCCTGCTTGTAAAAAAGATTTCTTAAATGTAGATCCTCAGGCAAAACAGCAGGCCGTAACATTTTGGAAAACACAAGATGATGCAACCAAGGCTGTAAATTCAATCTATGCCAATTTAAGAACCTGGGGAAATACAGCATTCCCGGCTTTGGCCGTTGAAAGTATTCCTGGTGATGATGCAGAAAAAGGTAGTTCTCCTAACGATGCGAGTTACCTGAACAATTTCGATAACTATACTGCTTCTTCAACAGAAGGTCAGTTTGGTGGATTCTGGGAAGCACAATACCAGAATATTAATTTATGCAACCAGGTTTTGGACAACATCCCCGCAATCAGCATGGATGCAAGTTTAAAAGCGAGATATTTAGCTGAAGCTAAATTTGTTCGGGCCTATTCTTATTTCAGGTTGGTTCGTGCATTTGGTGATGTTCCTTTAAGATTAAATGTTCCAAAGGATGCAACTGAATTTAATATTCCGAGAACCCCCAAAGCCCAGGTATATGCAGCAATCGAAAAAGATCTGGATGACGCAGCAGCAGTATTACCTCCAACTTATACTGCGGCAGACCTGGGTAGAGCAACGAAAGGTGCTGCTATGGGCTTACATGCTAAAGTAGCCATGTATCTTGGTAAATGGGATTTGGTACTTTCGTTAACCAATAGCGTAATGACTCTTGGTTACGACCTTTATCCAAATTACCAGGAAAGTTTCCGCACCAACCGTGAAAACAATATTGAATCTGTTTTTGAAATTCAATGTGTATTATTATTGAATAATAAAGATGCATCAAATTCGCAGTACAGTCAGGTTCAGGGTGCCAGAGGAAATACACCTGATACCGGATGGGGCTTCAATGTTCCTACACCAGCATTAGATGCCGCCTATGAAGCTGGCGATGTGCGTCGTAATGCAACAATCCTTTACAGAGGAGAGACAACCCCTCAGGGTGATGCAATTTCTACAACAGCTGATAATCCGATGTACAATGAGAAATCTTATGTGCCTTTCGCTAACATCGTATCAGGATATAACCAGGGTGCAGATCAAAACGTACGTGTTTTGCGTTTTGCAGATGTACTTTTAATGAATGCTGAGGCAGCTAATGAATTAAATAACCCAACATTAGCCAAAACTTCATTAAACAGAGTTAGGGCACGTGCACGTGGTGGTGTTGCCGGTGTTTTACCAGATGTTACCACTTCAGATAAAGAAGCACTCCGTCAGGCAATCTGGAAAGAAAGACAGGTTGAACTGGCCATGGAATCTGATCGTTATTTTGATGTTATCCGTCAAGGCCGTGCTGCTACTGTATTTGGGCCTAAAGGTTGGAAAGCAGGCAAGAATGAAGTATGGCCGATTCCTTCAACAGAGATTGATAAAAGTGCAGGTACTTTAACCCAAAATCCAGGTTATTAATTGCTTTAAATTTTAATAGAAATGAAAACAAGATATTTTTTATTGATGGCAGCTATAACCATGGGGTTATCTTCATGCCAAAAAGAATTTGATCCGACCAGTTATGCTCCCCCACTCAATATTGGCGGGTATACCAGTGCCAAACAAATTGCACCAGGTAATTTAATTGCTTATTGGGCATTTAACGGCAGTTTAGTTGATAGTATTTCTAACACTGCCGGGGTAAATACCGGAACAACTTTCGCAACAGGTATAAAAGGTGAAGCCTTACAAGGCGGGGCTAACAGCTATGTTTTAAGCAATCCTTCGGCAAAAGTTACAGGTTTACAGAGTTTCACCATAACGGAATGGATCAATACTCCCCCACCATCTAATGGTATTATAGGTTTATTTAGTCTTTCTAATAAATCAGAATTTTGGGGTAACATTGAGGTGTTTATCGAAAATGGCAGTACCAATGAAAATGGCATGTTAAGAATTCACATCAATAAGGGTGGAGACAAGACTTATGCAGCCAACAATGTACTTAACCTGTTTGGAAAATGGGTAGGCCTAGCAGTTTCCTATGATGCTGCAACAGGTGTTGTGAAAGTGTTTGTTAACGGTTCAAGGGTAAGCACAGGAACGGTAACTGGCTTAACAGGCCCATTGGCTTTTACCAATTCTGGTAATCTGGTATTCGGAACAGTTCAGTTTCAAACCACACCAAGCCAGACCACTTCTACCGGAAAACAAGATTGGGCGAGCTTCTTAACTGGCAAAATCGACGAGGTTAGAATTTACGACAAAGCCTTATCTGAACAAGAAATCGGTTCTCTAGCGAAACTGGAAGGTAGAGGAAAATAGTGCCTAACCGGCAAAATGACAAAGGGTTGCCCTGGGCAACCCTTTTCAAAACAGCTTCATAATGCAAAAAAACTACTGTTATTTTCTCTTCATTATCCTCTCTTTACTAGCTTGCAAAAAGAATGGTGAACCAGCTCCTATTGAGCCCGTTACTCCAGTTACAAGTTATTCTTTCTCAGAACTGAAGGTAAACGGCAGCTACAACGGTTTTACCTATTATGGTTTAAATAATGCTCCGGTAATTAAAATCACTTTCTCATCGCCAATTAACCTCAGCTCCGTAAGTGGCAATGTTACCCTTACTGATGCATCTGGAAATACTTCAGCATTTACCTCAACATTAGAGAACAACGACAATACGGTTGTGATTGCGCCCACAGCATTACAACCCATTACAAAATATATTTTAACGGTTAACACCGGACTATTATCTAAAGCGGGTAACAAACTTCAATCTGCTATTGCAGTTAACCTGATTACCGCTGTAGACGATACAGACAAGTTTCCACGTATAAGTGACGACGAATTACTAACACTGGTACAAAAGCAAACATTTAAGTATTTCTGGGACTTTGGCCATCCTGTAAGCGGTTTAGCCAGAGAACGTAGTACATCTGGAAATACGGTAACCTCTGGTGGATCAGGCTTTGGTATAATGGCTATGATTACCGGAATAAACAGAAATTTTATTTCGCGAGCAGAGGGTTTAGCCAGGCTTCAGAAAATTGTAGCTTTCCTAAAAACTGCTGATCGCTTTCATGGTGCTTTTCCACATTGGTTAGATGGAAACACTGGAAAAGTCATTCCATTTAGCGTAAAGGATAATGGAGGAGATCTGGTGGAAACTTCTTATCTGATTGCCGGGTTAATTACAGCAAGACAATACTTTACAGCTGCAGATCCAGCTGAAAGTACATTAAGAAATGATATTAATACTATCATCAATGGAGTAGAATGGAACTGGTACAGAAAAGAGAACAGCAACACACTTTACTGGCATTGGAGTCCAAATTACAATTGGGATATGAACCTTCCTATTAAAGGATGGAACGAATCTTTAATCACATATGTACTTGCGGCAGCATCAACATCATATTCTATCCCAAAATCCGTTTACGACAATGGTTGGGCACAAAACGGGGCAATGAAGAATGGTAATACCTACTACGGCATTCAATTACCTTTAGGCCAGGTCAATGGCGGTCCGCTATTTTTCGAACACTATTCCTTCTTAGGCATAAACCCTATTGGCTTAACAGATGCCTATGCCAATTACGAAAGCCAAACCAAAGCACACACATTGATCAATTACAATTATTGCAAAGCCAACCCAATGAACTTTTATGGCTATGGAGAAAGTGTTTGGGGATTGACGGCCAGCGACATCCCTAATGGATATACCGCAAGTGCTCCTGGAAACGATGTGGGTGTAATAGCGCCCACTGCGGCACTCTCCTCTTTTCCCTATACACCTGCAGAATCAATGCAAGCGCTAAAATATTACTATTATAAACTGGGCAACAAGTTATGGGGTGACTACGGATTTTACGATGCTTTTTCTCTCCACGAGCAATGGTTTGCCTCTTCCACATTGGCAATTGATCAAGGCCCTATTATCGTAATGATAGAAAACTATAGAACCAAATTAATCTGGAATCTCTTTATGAGCGCCCCAGAAGTTAAAGCCGGGATGAAAAACCTGGGATTTAACAGTCCAAATTTATAACACACACAAATGAAATCATTAACTAACATCATTCTAATTTCACTGGTCGGCCTGAGTTGTCAATCTGATGCACAGCAGTACGAAACCATTCAGGCCGCACCAGCAATTAGAAAAAATCTAAGCGATACCGAACTATTGGATGTCGTTCAGAAACAAACTTTCCAATACTTTTGGGATGGCGCAGAACCCACATCAGGGGCAGCCCGCGAACGTTACCATGTTGATAACATCTACCCCGAAAATGATAAAAGCACCGTAGCCACGGGCGCTACAGGCTTCGGCTTAATGGCCATCCTTAGTGGTATAGACCGAGGTTACGTTACTAAAAAAGATGGCTTGGCAAGGCTCCATAAAATTTTAGATTTTTTGGCCAGGGCTGACCGCTTCCATGGCGCATGGCCCCACTGGTTTTATGGTGAAACAGGTAAAGTTCGTCCCTTTGGAAAAAAAGATAATGGAGGCGATTTAGTAGAGACCTCATTCGTTGCGCAGGCGTTAATCTGCATCAACAGTTATTATAAAAACGGTACAGCAGCAGAAAAAGCACTTGCAAAAAAAGCCGATGAATTATGGAAAGGTATTGACTTTAGCTGGTACCGGAACGGCAAGAACATACTCTATTGGCACTGGTCGCCAGAATACCAATGGGAGATGAATTTTCCTGTTAAGGGTTATAACGAATGCTTAATTATGTATGTACTGGCCGCTGCTTCACCAACGCATGGTGTTCCGGCATCAGTATACCATGAAGGCTGGGCCAGGAACGGAGAAATTAAAACTGATTTTAAATTCTATGGACATCCTTTCACTTTGGATTATCAAGGGCAGAAAAACTCCGTTGGCCCCTTGTTTTGGGCACATTATTCATATTTAGGGCTTAATCCAAAAGGTCTGAAAGACCGCTATGCAGATTATTGGCAAAACAATGTCAATCACACATTGGCTATTCACGACTACTGTGTTGCAAATCCTAAAAAGTTTAAAGGCTATGGTCCTGATAACTGGGGGTTAACCGCAAGCTATTCGGTAAAAGGATACGCCGCACATAACCCACAGGAAGATTTCGGTGTAATTTCCCCTACCGCAGCTATCTCCTCAATTCCTTACACACCCAAAGAATCAATGAAAGTAATCAGGCACCTTTACGAAAATCTGGGCGATAAAGTTTGGGGTAAATACGGCTTTTACGATGCTTTTTCCGAAACAGAGAACTGGTACTCAAAAAGGTATCTGGGAATTGATCAGGGACCAATGGTGGTGATGATCGAAAATTACAGATCAGGTTTACTTTGGAAATTATTCATGAGTAATCCTGATGTTCAAAAAGGCTTAAACACTTTGGGTTTTGAAAGCCCTGAGCTAAAAAAATAAGATGAAAAAAATATTTTACATCCTTTTTCTATCCCTTGTTTACTTTACGGCAGGTGCTCAAAAGCAGCAGACGTTCTGTAATCCCATCAATGTGGATTATGGCTACACTCCTTTTGAATCATTCACAGAATGGGGAAAACATCGTGCAACTGCCGACCCGGTAATTGTAAACTACAAAGGTAATTACCTGCTTTTCAGCACCAACCAATGGGGCTACTGGCAGAGTTCAGATATGCTGAACTGGAAATTTATAGAACGAAAATTCTTACGCCCCTGGAATAAAACCAAAGATGAACTTTGCGCTCCAGGCGTGGGCATCATTGGCGATACGGTAGTGGTATTTGGAAGCACCTATACCAAAAACTTCACCTTATGGGGAAGTACTGACCCTTTGAACAACAAATGGTTCCCTCTGGTAGATTCTCTTGAAATTGGCGGCTGGGATCCTTCCTTTTTTACTGATGATGATGGAAAATTTTACATGTACAATGGCAGTAGCAACAACTATCCCATGTATGGTGTAGAACTGGACCGGAAAACTTTCCAGCCCAAAGGAACGCGAACACCAATGTACTTATTGCAAAGCTGGAGATATGGCTGGCAGCGTTTTGGCGAATATATGGATGATACCTTCCTTGATCCCTTTGCCGAAGGTGCCTGGATGACTAAACACAATGGGAAGTACTATTTTCAATATGGGGCACCGGGAACAGAGTTTAGCGGTTATGCTGATGGTGTGGTAGTGGGCAGCAAACCCTTATTCGATGGCATACAGGTTACCCCGCAGTCTGATCCTTTAAGTTATAAAGGAGGTGGTTTTTCAAGAGGCGCCGGCCATGGTGCAACCTTCCAGGATAACAATAAAAATTACTGGCATATCTCTACCAGCATCATTTGTGTTAAAAATACCTGGGAACGCCGAATGGGTATCTGGCCAACAGGCTTCGATAAAGATGATGTAATGTGGACCAATACCGCCTTTGGCGATTATCCGCTCTACCTTCCTTCAGAAAGAACAGAAAACGGACCTGCAGGCCCAGGATGGATGTTAATCAACTATAAAAAGCCCGTAACGGTTTCCTCTACATTAGGTGGCTTCCACTCCAATAATGCTGTGGACGAAAACATTAAAACCTATTGGAGCGCCAAAACAGCGAATACCGGCGAATGGATTCAAACCGACCTGGGCAGTATGGCTACTGTTAATGCCATTCAGATTAACTACGCTGATCAAGATGCAGAATTCATTGGAAAACAAACTGGAATCTATCACCAATATAAAATACTTTCCTCATCAGATGGAAAAAAATGGACTACCCTGGTAGATAAGAGCCAGAATAAAACCGATGTCCCTCATGATTATATTGAGCTGAATAAACCGGTAAAAACACGCTACATCAAAATGATTAATATCCATATGCCTACAGGTAAGTTTGCCATTAGCGGACTGAGGGTTTTTGGAAACGGAAATGGAGCCAAACCTACGCAGGTGCAGAAATTATTTGTACTCCGTACCGAAAAAGACAAACGCAGTGCTTACATCAAATGGCAACCTGTTGATAATGCCTTTGCCTACAACTTATATTATGGCACAGCGCCAGATAAGCTTTATAACTGTATTATGATTCATGATTTTAATGAATATTGGTTTAAAGCAATGGATAAACTCAAAACTTATTACTTCTCTATTGAAGCCATAAACGAAAATGGGGTATCTCCAAAAACAGCGGTAATGAAAGTTGAATAATTGAATTGATAAATACACATATAATGAAGAGAGCGAACATCCTATTGATTTTTTTAGCTGCTTTTGCACTGAACACATCAGCGCAAACCAAAAAAGCGATTTCTGCCGAAGAGGCCAAAATGAACACTTTTATTGCCAATCTTATGTCGAAAATGACTATTGACGAAAAGATAGGGCAATTAAACCTGCCAAGCTCAGGTGATATCACCACCGGGCAGGCCAATAGTTCGGATATTGGCAGTAAAATCAAAGCCGGCCAGGTTGGAGGGTTATTCAATATCAAAGGTGTTGATAAGATCCGTGCGGTACAGAAAGTAGCGGTAGAAAATAGCCGGATGAAAATTCCTTTGCTATTTGGTATGGATGTAATTCATGGTTACAATACCGTTTTCCCTATCCCTTTAGGAATGAGCTGTACATGGGATATGGCTGCTGTTCAGAAATCAGCAAGGATTGCTGCCATTGAAGCCAGTGCCAGCGGAATCAACTGGACTTTCTCCCCTATGGTTGATATTTCCCGCGACCCACGCTGGGGACGTATCTCCGAAGGAAGTGGAGAAGATGCCTACCTGGGTTCTCAAATTGCCAAAGCCATGGTGCAAGGATACCAGGGTAAACTTCAGGCAAACAACGAAATTTTAGCCTGCGTAAAGCATTATGCATTATATGGCGCAGCTGAAGCCGGAAGAGATTACAATACAACCGATATGAGCAAGGTGCGCATGTATAATGAATACCTTCCACCTTACAAAGCAGCAGTAGATGCAGGTGCAGCCAGTATCATGGCCTCATTTAATGAAGTAGATGGAATCCCTGCAACCGGAAGCAAGTGGTTAATGACCGAAGTATTGCGCAACCAATGGGGCTTTAAAGGCTTTGTAGTAACCGATTATACCGGAATCCCGGAAATGATTGCCCACGGTATGGGCGATTTACAGACCGTTTCTGCTTTAGCTTTAAATGCAGGAGTGGATATGGACATGGTTGGAGAAGGTTTCTTAGGCACCCTAAAAAAATCATTAGCAGAAAAAAAAGTTAACATTGCGCAAATAGACAGGGCGTGCAGATTGATTCTTCAGGCGAAATACAAATTGGGTCTTTTCACAGATCCTTATAAATTCTGCGATGCGCAAAGAGCAGAAAAAGAAGTATTCAGCCCTGAAAACCGTCAGGTTGCACGCAAAATCGCTGCAGAAAGCTTTGTTTTACTTAAAAACAATAACAATGTACTTCCCCTAAAAAAATCTGGCACCATTGGCTTAATCGGCCCATTGGCAGATAATACCGCCAATATGTATGGTACATGGAGTGTTGCCGCACTTTTTGATAAATCAGTTACTGTACTTCAGGGATTGAAAAACGCGTTGGGCAATGATGCAAAAATCTTAACCGCAAGAGGGTCTAATTTCCTGGCCGATTCTGCATTAGAACACCGTTATGTAAATGTGCACAATCCAACTTACATCAGAGATCGCCGATCTGAAGAAGAACTGATTAAAGAAGCACTGGATGTAGCCAAAAAATCAGATGTAATTGTTGCTGTAATGGGCGAAGGTTCTGAGTTTACCGGAGAAAGCAGCAGCGTTACCGATATCCAGATTCCCGAAACACAAAAAAACCTTTTAAAGGCACTTGCTAAAACAGGAAAACCAATTGCATTGGTATTATTTACGGGCCGTCCACTGGCTTTAAACTGGGAAGAGAAAAATATTCCTGCTATTTTAAATGTTTGGTTCCCGGGTAGTGAGGCAGGAAATTCAATTGCAGATGTGTTATTCGGAGCGGTTAACCCTTCTGGAAAATTAAGCACTACTTTCCCGCAAAATGTGGGTCAGGTGCCGATTTATTATGCGCATAAAAATACCGGCAGGCCTTTAGCAGAAGGAAAATGGTTCGAAAAGTTCCGTTCAAACTATCTGGATGTTAGCAACGATCCATTGTACCCTTTTGGTTTTGGTTTAAGTTACACTACATTCAATTACAGCGACATCAAACTAAGCAGCAACACCTTAACTTTGGGAAAAACGATTACGGCATCAGTTACCTTGAGCAATACTGGCAAATATGAAGGCAAAGAGGTGGTTCAATTATACATTCGGGATTTAGTTGGCAGTATTACCCGCCCTGTTAAAGAGTTAAAAGGATTTCAAAAAGTAAGTTTAAAACCTGGTGAAAGTAAAGAAGTATCTTTCACAATTACAGAGAACGACCTGAAATTCTACAATTCTGAGCTTAAATTTGTTGCCGAACCTGGAGATTTCAAATTGTTTATCGGAACCAATTCCAGAGATGTTAAAGAAGCATCATTTAGCTTAAAATAGTAAAAAAGGAAACGGGCATGCCACAAAAAACCCTTGCTAAAAAAATAAAAAATTACTGTGGTTAGTGTTATACCCCGTGCTGTTGTAAAATAGCCGGGGTTTCTTATTTTTGTTAAATGAAAAAGATTTTTCCCCTATTGGCTTTCCTGGTTTCCTTTGTTGCCGTTAAAGCACAAGACCTCAATAAGTATGACCGAGGTAGCTTTATCAAGGGGAAAGATTCTATTTATTATAGGGTCCTTTTTCCGGAGAATTTTAAGGCAACTGAAAAATATCCCATCATCTTCTTTCTTCATGGAAGCGGAGAAAAGGGAAGCGATAATAACAGCCAGTTAACACATGGAGGCAAACTTTTCCTGAAAAATGATATCCGGAAAAATTTTCCGGCTATTGTGGTATTTCCGCAATGCCCTAAAAATGACAACTGGGCCAACATCATTGTGAATACGAATGAGAAAGGGAAAAGAACGCTCAGTTTTGTTGAGGGAGGAGAACCTACAAAGACCATGCATGCTTTGATCGGCATGGTTAAAGACTTCCTTAAAAAACCATATATAAATAAGGAACAGGTTTATGTGGGTGGTTTATCAATGGGTGGAATGGGCACTTATGAAATTTTAAGACATAAACGCAAAACTTTCGCCGCTGCATTTGCTATTTGTGGCGGGGATAACACCAATAATATCAAGAAATATCAAAAAACACCGTTATGGATTTTTCATGGTGCGAAAGATGATATTGTTGATCCTGTTTTCTCTATTGCCATTGCCGAACGCCTGAAAACGGTAGGTGCTGACGTTAAGTTTACGCTTTATCCAAAAGACAACCACAACAGCTGGGATAGCGCCTTTGCAGAACCAGAGTTAATTCCCTGGTTATTTTCGCATAAGAAATAAAACTGTTCAGATTGTGAATCTGGCAGCTGAAGTTTGAGGGAAAGCAGCAGGATTTGAAATGATAACAGGCTTTTGTGCTCGCTAAGCACGGGCATTGCGTTTCAAAATCCAGATCATAAAAAAGGCTTGAACATCTATGCTCAAGCCTTTGCTATTATTTTTCAGATAGCCAATTATTCGGCCATATTGTGATAAACTGCCTGAACATCATCATCTTCCTCCAGTTTGTCAATCAATTTTAACACATCGGCAGCCTGTTCTTCGGTAACTTCGTGATGCGATAAAGCAATACGCTCTAATTTAGAGCTTTTCAATTCGATACCTTTTTCTTCTAAAGCTTTTTGCAATGAACCAAAGTTCTCGAAGGCACCTTGTGCTACTGCAATATCATTTCCTTCCTCATCTGCCTCCACGTAAAGTTCCTCTAAGCCAGCATCGATCAATTCGAACTCCAATTCTTCCAAATCCAAGCCCTCTGCTGGAACAAAGCGGAAGATTGATTTGCGATTAAAAACAAAATCCAAAGATCCGGTTTTACCTAGTGTTCCGTTTGTTTTATTAAAGTAACTGCGCACATTCGCTACAGTACGGTTAGTATTATCTGTTGCTGTTTCAATTAAAACTGCCACACCATGAGGAGCATAACCCTCATAAACAATTTCCTCATAATTGGCCAACGATTTATCGGAAGCACGCTTGATAGCTGCTTCTACTCTATCTTTAGGCATATTTACAGCTTTAGCATTTTGCATAGCTGTACGTAAACGGGAGTTGGTTTCAGGATTTGGACCCGATTCTTTTACTGCCATTACAATATCTTTACCGATACGGGTAAACTGAACGGCCATTTTAGACCAACGTTTAAATTTTCTTTCTTTTCTAAATTCGAATGCTCTTCCCATTTTTTTTCGTTTATCGCTTAATTGTTTAATTGCCTAACTGCTAACCGAACGAATCAATTTAACAATTAACAATTTCAACAGTTAAACACTTATTTCTTTAAATTATTTAACATATCTGTTGTGAGTTTTGATAAATCAAACTCTGGTTTCCATCCCCAGTCATTGGCAGCATAACTGTCATCAATAGAACGGGGCCAGCTATTGGCAATCTGCTGGCGTGGATCATTTTCGGCATATGAGAGCGTAAAATTAGGAATATGTTTCCTGATTTCAGCAGCCAAAACCTCTGGGGTAAAGCTAACTCCACCAAAATTATAGCTGCTGCGTACCGAAATCTGATCGGCAGGTGCATCCATCAGCTCAATAGTACCCCTAATTGCATCATCCATATACATCATCGGTAACTCAGTTGCTGCATTTAAGAAGCTCTGATAACTACCTTTTTTAAGGGCATCGTGAAAAATATGAATCGCATAATCCGTTGTTCCACCACCAGGAGCAGCTTTCCAGCTAATCAATCCCGGGTAGCGAATACTCCGTACATCCAAGCCATATTTTTGATGATAATATTCGCACCAGCGCTCGCCCGCCAGCTTACTAATCCCGTAAACCGTATTCGGATCCATGGTGCAATACTGCGGAGTGGCGTCTTTTGGCGAATTAGGTCCGAAAACGGCAATGGAACTCGGCCAATATACTTTAGCCGTTTTATATTCTAAAGCCAGATCCAATACATTAAGTAAGCCATTCATATTTAAATCCCAGGCCAGTTTAGGGTTCTGTTCTCCTGTTGCAGATAAAAGCGCTGCTAACAAGTACACCTGCGTAGGTTTGTATTTTGCGAAAATGCCCTTTACCATTTCTTTATCCAAAACATTCACAAACTCGAAAGGTGCAGAATTTTTGATATCATAATCCGGGCGACGGATATCACAGGCCACTACATGATCATCATCATATATTTTACGCAACATGGTAACCAGTTCCGTACCTATTTGGCCATTTGAGCCTAAAACAACGATTTTTTCCTTCATGGATTTTCTATGAAGGAACAAAGTTAAAAAAATGGGATAAAAGGCTGTAAATTATTTCTATTAACTCCTCCAAGGTATCAGAATCTGAATTTCGCTATCCAAATGATTTAGATATAAATTCATTGGAAGCTTATTCCTGGTAATGGAAAATACTCCACACTTAAGTTGCTAACGCTTCCAAAAACTGTCTAATCTCAGGCGCGTTTAAGCCGCTACAATTCCTCATTAAGCGTAATTTTTGTCAGCCTATACCTAATCCGCATGAAATCTCAGGCTTAATGTACTTTTTACACAAAGAAACCTTCCGCTACAAAAACGATTTATTAACGTCAAAAACACATTTAATTACCTTTATTTAGAATAATTCTATGCCGTAACAATCGCATTGCAGAGAGATAAATTAATGGTTAAAATTTAATTATTACAGGATATTTTTTCTAATATTACCTATTCAACACATAGATAACCAATATATAAAATCATTATAACGATGCATAGAAGAGAAGCACTTAAAAACGTCGCTTTATTGCTGGGAGGAGCAATCTCGGCAAGTACGATGGGCGTTTTATTCGAAAGTTTTACGCTCCCCGAAAATGAAAAGAATTTTGTTTCGTTTTCTGTGGCTGATGAAAAGATTTTCGCTGAATTTGCCAATATTATTGTCCCTACAACCAAATCTTCCCCTGGCGCAAAAGCTGCAGGAGTTGGAAAATTCATTCCAATGATGATTCAGGACTGTTATCCAAAAGAGATGCAAACGTCTTTCGCCAGAGGTTTCCAGGCCCTTCAGGATAAATCTATGAAGGATTTTGGTAAAAACTACCTGGCCTTAACCGCTGCAGAACGCACCAAGTTAATGGTTGATTTGAGGGCCATTTCCTTGGAGCAAAAACAAACTAAATCTGAAGAGAATAAGGATATAGTTTACTTTTTTGTTACTGCCAGAGATTTGACACTATTGGGTTATTACTCCTCAGAAATTGGTTGCACACAGGCACGTGCTTATGTGGCGATACCAGGCCGTTATGACGGTGCAGCACCTTTGAAACCTGGACAAAAATCCTGGGCAACGTAGTATCTATATAATAATAACAACGAACAAAACATCATGAATTTAAATACAAATTTAAAAGCAGAGAATACATACGATGCTATTGTTATAGGATCGGGGATTAGTGGCGGCTGGGCTGCAAAAGAACTTACCGAAAAAGGTTTACGTGTGCTCATGCTCGAAAGAGGAATGAACATCGAACATATAACAGGATATGAAACGGCAATGAAAAACCCCTGGGAATTTAAACATGCCGGAAAATTAACTGAAGAACAAAAACGTACCCACCCTGTACAAAAAAGAGATTATCCTTATCAGGAAGCAAATGAAAAATGGTGGGTAAACGATTTAGAATGTCCTTATACAGAAGATAAACGTTTTGATTGGTATCGTGGTTTCCATGTAGGCGGTAAATCGCTGATGTGGGGTCGCCAAAGTTACCGCTTAAGCGATCACAACTTTGAAGATAATGCCAAAGATGGCCATGGTAACGACTGGCCAATCCGCTATAAAGAACTTTCTCCATGGTATGATTATGCAGAGCGCTTTGCTGGAATCAGTGGTTCTAACGAAAACTGGCCTACCTGCCCGGATGGTCAATTTTTACCGCCAATGGACCTTAATATTGTAGAGAAATCGGTTAAAAAACGCATCGAAGAACACTATAAAAGAGAACGGATCATGATGATTGGCCGTGTAGCCAATTTAACTGTTCCACATAAAGGTCGTGGTAACTGTCAGTACCGTAACTTATGTAGTCGTGGTTGTCCGTTTGGGGCATATTTCAGCACCCAATCCTCTACCCTTCCAGCTGCTATGGCCACTGGTAAGCTAACCCTCAGACCTTACTCTATCGTTAACCATATCATTCACGATAAGGATACCAAGAAAGCAAAAGGTGTAATGGTTATTGATGCGGAAACCAACAAAACCATGGAATTCTATGCCAAGATTATCTTTGTAAATGGCTCTACTTTAGGTTCTACCTTCATCTTATTAAACTCTACTTCAGAAGCACATCCTAATGGTTTGGGTAATGGTAGCGGTCAGTTAGGTCACAACTTAATGGACCACCATTTCCGTTGCGGTGCATCTGGTGAGGCTGAAGGATTTGATGATAAATATACTTATGGCCGTCGTGCCAATGGTATTTATGTTCCAAGATATCAGAACATCGGAAACGATAAACGTGATTATTTACGTGGTTTCGGGTATCAGGGTGGTGCAAGCAGATCTAACTGGCAAAACGATGTTGCTGAACTCTCTTTCGGATCAGGACTTAAAGAAAAAATGACCAAACCAGGTAAATGGACAATGGGCCTTGGTGGTTTCGGAGAGATGCTTCCTTATTACGAAAACAAAGTTTACATCGATAAAACCAAAAAAGATAAATGGGGTCAACCGGTGTTGGCTATCGATTGCGAATACAAGGAGAACGAGAAGAAAATGCGTATCGATATGATGAATGATGCTGCCGAAATGTTAGAAAAAGCAGGCATGAAAAACATCAAAACTTATGACAATGGCTGTTATCCTGGTATGGCTATCCACGAAATGGGAACCGCCAGAATGGGTAATGATCCTAAAACTTCAGTATTGAATAAATGGAACCAAATGCATGAGGTAAGCAACGTATTTGTAACCGATGGATCTTGTATGCCTTCTATTGCGTGTCAAAATCCATCATTAACGTTTATGGCTTTAACTGCTCGCGCAGCTGACTATGCAGTTAAAGAATTAAAGAAAAATAATCTGTAACAGGTTTTAGGCATAAGGTAAAAGGTTTAGGAGTACAGCCTCAAAATCCATGGCCTTATGCCTTTACCCTCAAATCACATTTGAGGTATGAAATAAAGGTAGCGTGGTAACGCTGCACTTTAAAACTTATACCCTAAACTATAAAACAAGGAAAAGGCTAATTACAAAGGCACAAGGCTAAAGCGCCTGAATCCTGCACCCTTGGCCTCAGATCCTACATCTTTATGAGAAGAAAATTAAGAATGGGCATGATTGGCGGTGGAAAAGACGCCTTTATCGGTGCCGTACATCGCCTGGCAGCCAATATGGATGGCCTTATTGAACTTACAGCTGGAGCATTAAGTGTTCATCCAGAAGTGGGTTATGAATCAGGGAAAATGCTTTTTCTTCCCGACAATAGAATTTATAGCAGCTATGAAGAGATGCTTAATAAAGAAAGCGAACTTCCTGCTGATGAGCGCATCGATTTTGTAACCATTGTTACACCAAACTTTGCCCACTTCGCACCGGCAATGATGGCTTTAGAAAAAGGCTTCAATGTGGTCATCGAAAAGCCGATGACACTAACTTTAGATGAAGCTAAGCAGCTAAAAGCTAAGGTGGCAGAAACAGGTTTAACCCTTTGCTTAACCCATACTTATTCAGGTTATCCAATGGTTAAGCAGGCTAAACAAATGGTAGCTGAAGCTGCGCTTGGCGCCATTAGAAAAATCATTGTGGAGTATCCGCAAGGCTGGCTAAGCACCCTTTCTGAAAGAGAAGGAAATGCACAGGCTGCCTGGCGTACCGACCCATCTAAAACCGGTAAAAGCGGTAGTATGGGCGATATTGGTACGCATGCCGCACACCTTGCAGAATATATCTCGGGCTTGAAAATTACCCAAATCTGTGCCGACCTTAACATTGTAGTTCCGGGAAGAGCTATTGATGACGACGGAAATGTGTTGTTAAAATTCGATAACGGATCAAATGGTGTACTTATCGCCTCGCAAATTGCTGCTGGCGAAGAAAATGCATTAAAAATTAAAGTATATGGCGAAAAAGGAGGCATGGAATGGCACCAGATGGAACCAAACACCCTGATTGTAAAATGGTTAAACGCACCAGCGCAGATCTATAGAACAGGAAACGGCTATATGGGCAGCTTCGCACAGCACAATACCCGCACACCAGGAGGTCACCCGGAAGGCTATTTAGAAGCTTTTGCAAATATTTACAGAAACTTTGCACTCACCGTGGATGCAAAATTAAATGGTGAACAACCAACACCAGAGATGCTGGATTTCCCATCTACAGAAGATGGTGTACGCGGTATGGCTTTCATCGAAAATGTAGTGGCCTCAAGCCGCTCAGAGCAAAAATGGTTAGATTATAAAATTTAAACATCAATCATGACAACTTTAAAAGGACCAGGTGTTTTCTTAGCCCAGTTTATCAGCGATGAAGCACCCTTCAATTCCTTAGATAATATTTGTAAATGGGCAGCAGGATTGGGCTTCAAAGGTATCCAGATGCCAACCCTCGATACCCGCTTTATCGATCTTCAAAAAGCAGCAGAAAGCCAGACTTATGCTGATGAGCTGAAAGGTAAAATTGCCTCTTACGGACTGGAAATAACAGAACTTTCTACCCACTTGCAGGGACAGTTAGTAGCTGTTCACCCAGCATACGATGATCTCTTTGATGCTTTTGCACCAAAAGAAGTACATAAAAACCCAAAAGCAAGAACGCAGTGGGCGGTACAGCAAATGAAATATGCAGCTAAAGCATCTCAAAACTTAGGATTGAATGCACACGCTACCTTCAGTGGTTCTTTACTTTGGCAATATTTTCACCCCTGGCCTCAACGCCCGGCTGGATTGGTAGAGGAAGGTTTTGCTGAACTGGCTAAACGCTGGACACCAATCTTGAATGAGTTTGATAACTGTGGTGTAGATGTTTGCTATGAAATCCATCCGGGAGAAGATTTATTTGATGGCGAAACCTATGAAATGTTCCTGGCGGCAGTTAATAACCACCCAAGAGCATGCCTGCTGTACGACCCCTCTCACTTTGTGCTTCAACAGTTGGATTATATCCAGTACATTGATTTTTACCACGAACGCATTAAGGCTTTCCATGTTAAAGATGCAGAGTTTAACCCAACCGGAAAACAAGGCACATTTGGAGGTTACCAAAGCTGGGCAAATCGGGCAGGCAGATACCGCTCTCCTGGTGACGGACAAGTAGACTTCAAAACAATTTTCAGTAAACTGGCTCAATATGATTTTAAAGGCTGGGCCGTTATGGAATGGGAATGCTGTATTAAAAATCAGGAAGACGGTGCCCGTGAAGGGTCTGAATTTATTCAGAAACATATTATCAATGTAACCGATAAAGCTTTCGATGATTTTGCTGCCTCTGGTAGCGATAGCGCTTTCAATAAAAGAATTTTAGGCTTATAAGCATAACAGAATAAATAATGGAATGAGCTTTGATAAACATTACTAACAAAACAATCAAAGTATTCATTCAAAAACAATCACACACATGAAAAGAACATTTTTAATTTTAAGCGCTGTTGTTATTTTAATGGCATCGTTTGCAAAGGCAGATTTGACGAAGGAGAAGGCCGTAGTGGCAACAGCAACCTTAAGCAACCACGCAGTACAAATGAGTGCTGGAGAAAAGCTGATCAATAAATCTGACTGTATTGGCTGCCACAATAAAACCAATAAAATCATCGGCCCTGCTTACGTAGAAATTGCTAAAAAGTACCCTGCTACTGAGAAAAACGTAAATTATCTTGCAGATAAAATCATCAAAGGCGGTACTGGTGTTTGGGGAAACATGCCCATGACAGCTCATGCAACATTGAAAAAAGATGATGCCAAGCTTATGGTAAAATATATCTTATCACTGAAAAAGAAATAATACCTAAATCTTACCTATTTACTAAGAATGAAAACAGAGCAAGAAAAAAACACGACTAACCGCCGTGATTTTATCAAAACCAGCGCAATCGCAGCAGCAGCTTTTATGATTGTGCCCCGTCATGTTTTAGGCGGACCTGGATTTTTAGCACCAAGCGATCGATTACTGGTTGCTGGTATCGGTGCCGGAGGTAAAGGCCAGAGCGATATCGCTATGTTTGCGAAAAGTGGTAAAGCCGATATTGCATTTTTATGCGATGTAGACGACCGCCGTGCAGCAAATAGTGTTAAAGCTTTTCCTAAAGCCAAATATTACAAAGATTGGAGAGAAATGCTGGACAAGGAGCATAAAAACATAGATGCTGTTTCTGTATCTACTCCCGATCATAATCATGCTATCCAGGCGCTTGCAGCCATGCAGCTGGGTAAGCACGTGTATGTTCAAAAGCCGCTTACTCATGATATCTACGAAGCACGTATTTTAACAGCAGCAGCTAAAAAATATAAAGTAGTAACACAAATGGGCAACCAGGGTGCTTCAAACGATGGCCCTCGCCAAATGAAAGAATGGTATGAAGCCGGTTTAATTGGTGATGTACATACCGTTTATGCCTGGACAAACAGACCTGTATGGCCTCAAGGTATTCCATGGCCATCTCAAAAAGCCGAAATCCCTAAAGAATTAGACTGGAATTTATGGTTAGGCACTGCACCTGATAAAGATTTTGTAGATAAACTCGTTCCTTTCAACTGGCGTGGCTGGTGGGATTATGGAACCGGGGCTTTAGGCGATATGGGTTGCCACTTAATTGAGGCACCATTCAGCGTTTTAAATCTGAAATATGCTAAAGAAGTTGAAGCCAGTGTAGGCTCTGTTTATGTAGATGAGTTTAAAAGAGGATACTTCCCTGAAAGTTGCCCGCCTTCAAGCCACGTAACCCTTAAATTCCCTAAAACCAACAAAACCAAAGGTGATGTTACTTTACACTGGATGGACGGCGGTATTCAGCCAGAACGTCCGGCAGAATTAGAAGCTAACGAAACATTTGGTGATGGCGGTAACGGTACTTTATTTATCGGTACAAAAGGCAAAATGATGAGCGAAACCTATAGCGCAAATCCTAAGCTTTTACCTTTAAGCAGAAATAAAGACATTAAAGTTCCTGAAAAATATGCACGTGTTAAAGGCGGTGCCGATGGACACTACGCGCAATGGGTAGAAGCTGCAATTGCAGGCTATGGCAAACAAGAGGTAAGCTCGCCGTTTGAAATTGCAGGTCCATTAACAGAAGCCTTATTAATGGCGAACCTGGCGATCAGAAGTTTCGATATCCAAAAAACAGTAAATGGCAAGGTAACTTATCCTGGCCGTTACATGAAAATGCTTTGGGATAACGATAACATGAAGATCACCAATTTTGACGAAGCCAACCAGTTTGTTAAACGCGAATACCGTAAAGGCTGGAATAATTTAACCCTATAACTAATTACAAACCACCTAAGCCTAAAGTTTAGGTGGTTTAACTTTAAAACGATGAAAAAAATCTTCCTTTCCGCTTGTATCCTACTTGCGGTAACACAAATATCGAATGCTCAAAAAGGCTTTAAGCCCTTGTTTGATGGCAAAACAACTACCGGCTGGCACACCTACAACAAAACAACAGTGGGCAGCGCATGGCAAGTACAAGATGGCGCACTACATCTGGATCTTGCAACCAAAGGAAAAGACGGTGGCGGCGACCTGGTAACAGACAAAGAATATGGCGATTTTCATTTAAAATATGAATGGAAAGTGGCACCGAAAGCCAACAGTGGTTTAATCTTTTACATTCACGAAGAACCTAAATACCATGCAACATACTCTACAGGATTAGAAATGCAGGTGATTGATAATGATGGCCATCCGGATGGTAAAATCACCAAACACCGGGCAGGCGATTTGTACGATCTGGTTAAAAGTTCTTCGGAGCCTGTAAAACCAGTTGGCGAATGGAACAAGGCAGAAATTATCAGCAAAAAAGGCAAATTAACCCTCATTCTAAACGGGGTTAAGGTTGTAGAAACAACCCTTTGGGATGATAACTGGAAAACTTTAATTGCCGGAAGTAAGTTCAAAACCTGGGAAAACTGGGGGACTTTCAAAAAAGGAAAAATTGCCTTGCAAGATCACGGCGATGAAGTTTGGTATAAAAACATTTCCATCAAAGAACTTTAAATAATAAATGTAAGCGGGAAAGTATAATGTGAATAAACTTATGCCCGCTTACATTTTTGCCTATATCATGATTTAAACACCTGTGTTTAAATCCCGCTTACGTTATCCATTTTAATTTTTTATAACTAGATTAGGTCATTTAAATCTATTCTTATTGATACATTTTACATTCTAAAACAAACCTAACCAAATGAATAGCACTACTCGCTTTAAGCTTTCTACCATGATGTTCCTGGAATTTTTTATCTGGGGTTCATGGTTTGTAACCATGGGTACATACCTGGGTAAAAATCTATTATCAAATGATGTGCAAATCGGCTCAGCGTATAGCACACAATCATTGGGTGCAATCATTGCACCTTTCATAATCGGATTAATTGCAGATAAATTTTTCTCTGCTCAAAAAGTTTTAGGCGTATTGCATTTGGTTGGTGGTGCACTATTGTGGGTTGCCGGAACTTCTTTAAATTTCGACAGCTTCTTCCCTTTTATATTGGGCTACATGATTGCTTATATGCCTACATTGGCACTGGTAAACTCAATATCGTTTAAACAAATGAAAGATCCGGGAAAAGAATTCCCTTCAATCAGGGTATTTGGAACAATCGGCTGGATCATTGCCGGACTGGTAATCGGGTGGTTAAACTGGGAGCAAAGCGGAAACTTAGTACTAACGTTTAAAATGGCTTCTGTTGCGTCGATTATTTTAGGATTGTTGAGCTTTTTCTTACCGGATACCCCTCCTGTTAAAAAAGGAGAAAAAACAACTTTTGGCGAAATTATCGGCCTGGATGCCATAGGTTTGCTGAAAAACAGATCATATCTTTTATTTTTCCTGGCTTCAGTAGCCATCTGTATCCCTTTGGCATTTTACTATAATTTTACAAACCCATTCCTGAATGAGGTTGGTATGAAGGGCGCAGCAGGTGTTCAATCTTTAGGACAAGTTTCTGAAACCTTATTTATGCTCTTAATGCCTTTATTTTTTGCCCGCTTAGGCGTGAAAAAGATGTTGGCAATAGGAATGCTTGCCTGGGTTGTACGTTATTTATTTTTTGCATTCGGAAATGCGGATTCCAATTATTGGATGCTCATCGGGGGTATTGTACTTCACGGTATCTGCTATGACTTTTTCTTTGTTACCGGACAAATTTATACCGATAGATTGGCGGGAGAAAAATTCAAAAGCGCAGCTCAGGGTTTTATCACCTTAGCTACTTATGGTGTAGGTATGTTAATCGGCTCAATTATTTCGGGTATGGTTGTTAACAAATACGTAGTAGATGGTGGCCATATCTGGCAAAGTATCTGGATTATTCCAGCAGGAATTGCAGCTTTGGTGGCGCTTTTATTCATGTTGTTTTTCACCGATAAAAATAAATCCGTTACAGAAGCTAATTCACTATAATCATGTCTTCAAACCTAAATAGAAGAAAAGCTTTAAAAAATATTATTGCAGGAACCGCAGCACTTGGGGTTTCTGCCAATCTTTCTGCCCTCGCCATGGATGCCCCCGAATCAGAACAGCCACTAAAACTCAAAGGAAACATTAACCATTCGGTTTGCCGCTGGTGTTTCAGTGGTTTAGATGTAGAAACCCTGTGTGTTGAAGCAAAAAAAATCGGCATCAAAGGGATTGATTTGGTTGGCCCTAAAGACTGGCCTACGTTAAAGAAACATGGCATTGAATCTACCATGTGCAATGGTGCAGAAATCAACCTCGTTGATGGCTTTAACGATGAGAAATTCCATGAAAAACTGATCAGGAACTACACTGAAATGATTCCGTTAGTTGCCGCAGCGGGTTACAAAAATCTAATCTGCTTTAGTGGAAACCGCAGAGGAAAAGATAATGAAACTGGTTGGAACAATTGTGTAAAAGGATTGAAACAACTCATGCCTATTGCCGAAAAACATAATGTAGTATTGGTGATGGAACTATTGAACAGTAAAATCAACCACAAAGATTATCAGTGTGATACTACCGCATGGGGTGTTGAATTGTGTAAACGTTTGGGCTCTGAAAACTTCAAATTGCTTTATGATATTTATCACATGCAGATTGATGAAGGAGATGTGATCAGCACCATCAGAGACAACCATCAATACATTGCACACTACCACACCGCCGGCGTACCAGGCAGAAACGAGATTGATGATACCCAGGAACTTTACTACCCTGCTATCATGAAAGCCATTGCCGAAACCGGTTTTAAAGGCTTTGTTGCCCAAGAATTTATACCTAAAAACGAAGACAAATTAGCCTCTTTGAAAAAGGCAATTTCAATTTGTGATATTTAATAATACCCATATGTTATCAAGAAGAAGTTTTATAATAAACAGCAGTATGGCTGCAGCAGCTGCACTTTTAGTTCCATCATTTGCATGCATGTCTAACGATAAAAAAGCAATTGGTTTACAACTATATTCTTTGAGGGATGAACTTCCGAAAGATTTAAAAGGAACAATTGAAAAAGTGGCCAAAGCTGGTTTCAAAGAGGTGGAAACCTATGGTTTTTCAATCAAAGACCAATTTTGGGGCCTAAAGCCGGAAGAATTTAAAAAACTGCTTGATGACAATGGTTTAACCTCTCCTAGTGGTCATTTTGGTTTGGGAACTTTCTTAACCGATGGAAATACCGATGAACTTAAGGCCGCAATTGCAGCAGCTAAAGTACTCGGAAGTGAGTATATTACAATTCCGTGGTTGGATGAAAGCATCAGAAAAACAGCCGATGATTACAAAAAAATTGCTTTAAAAATCAATGAAGCAGGAAAGCTATGCAAGGAAGCAGGAATCAGAATCGCCTATCATAACCATAATTTCGAATTTGATAAACAAGGCGATACAACCGGTTATGAAATTCTGCTAAAGAATACTGATAAGAACCTGGTAGATTTTGAACTGGATCTTTACTGGGTGGTTCGTTCAGGAAATGATCCAATTAAATTATTTACAGAAAATCCCGGGCGTTTTACCATGTGGCATGTGAAAGATATGGACAAAAAAGATCCCGCACTGAACGCTGAAGTTGGCACCGGAGCGATTGACTTCAAACCTATCTTTGCAGATGCAAAGCTTTCCGGAATGAAACATTTCTTTGTGGAGCACGAAACTAACTATAAGCCCAATCCTATAGAATCAGTAGCTGCAAGCTGTGCTTATATTCAAAAAAATTTAATCTAGTCCTCAAAAAATGAATTCGAGAAGAACTTTCCTGCAACAGGCCGGTCTTTTGGCTGCCGCAACTATAATTGCGCCCTCTTTCGCTTTTGCCAAAGGCAACAAGCAAATTGGTTTACAACTTTATTCCTTACGGGATGAACTTCCTAAAGATGTGAAAGGGGTAATCGAAAAAGTAGCTGCAGCCGGATATAAGGAAGTAGAGACCTATGGTTATGGGGATGGTAAATTCTTTGGGCTAACTATAGCCGAGTTTAAAAATCTTCTAAAAGCCAATGGTTTAAAAGCACCAAGCGGGCATTATGGTATGGACCAATTTTCTAAAACAGGTAAAACCGATGCTTTAAAGGCCGATATGGAGGCTTGTGCCATTTTGGGCGGTGAGTATTTCACCATTGCAGGTGCACATGTTGATATGAACAAAGGGATAGATGGATTTAAAAAAGTAGCCAACGATTTTAATCAGGTAGCTACCATTGCCAAATCAGCAGGCTTAAAATTTGCCTACCATAACCACGATTTTGAATTCAAAAAACTAGGAAACACTACAGGTTACGACGTTTATCTACAAGAAACAGATAAAAATCTCGTAAACTTCGAAATGGATTTATATTGGGTGGTACGCTCAGGCAATGACCCCATGAGACTTTTTAAAACCTTCCCTGGGCGTTTCCCAATGTGGCATGTTAAAGATATGGACAAAGCCAACCCTGCACTTAACGCAGAAATTGGCACAGGTTCTATCGATTTCAAATCCATCTTCGCTGAAGCTAAACAATCAGGCTTAAAACACTTTTTCGTAGAACACGAAACCAATTACAAACCTGACCCGATTGGTTCAATTACCACAAGTGCCGGATATATCAAGGCAAATTTGATATAAGCATCGGATTGATTTTTTGCAGATTGTAGAGAGATGCTACCAATGTTATTAAGTTAAGTACCTTTTCTTTAGATTTGTGCTGATCTAAAGGAAAGGTACTATACAATAGACCATAAGTTAATAATATTAAAGAAGCTTCAAATAGATTTTAAGGCTACTAATCATTCAATTTCATTGCTAATACACAGGTGTTTTTGAACTTTTTCACTTGCCCGCTTAAATCAAAACACTCAAAAACAACAACATAGATTCCAACAGCCGACAGTTCTCCCCTTTCATTCAAGCCGTCCCAGATAAATCGACCTTCAGTTGCAATGGTTTGATTCTGGCAGAGTTTCCGTACCAATTTACCCTGATTTGAATAAATGTTGATGTTAGCCAGCTTTGCATGATTATCCAACTGATAATTAACCAAAAGAAGATCTTCATAACCATCTCCATCTGGTGAAAATGTTTTGGAGCTCAGTTTTACAGAATTTTCATTTGAAACAAGCATCTGAGAGTTCTTATAAGTAGGTGTGGCAAAACCAATATTTGCTGCTGCCGACTTAAAATTACCCTGGGCATTAGCATCCACATCAAACGAAACCCTTTCTATCGAAATTCCGTCTTCATTCCTAAGTAAAGGGTGGTGGATTTTAGAAGTATAATTCAATTGATCTATAATTTGGCCACCACTCAATAAAACTACATTTCCTTTTTCATTACCATAAGCTGGCAAAGAACTTAACTGGATAAGTTGATTAGGATACTTAACCTCATAGTTCTGCCTGATGTTTTCCGAATTGGTACTGATTACCCAATAACTTCCTGGCGCTATCATATGTCTGGCAGAAGAGATATTTTTGATGCTCGCCGCAAGGCCTGCAGCGTTAAGGTTACCCAGTTGAAGTTCCTTTAAATCAATATCATGTCCCGAGTGATTATAAATCTCTACAAAATCAACTCCGCCGCTTTTGGGGTTAAAAAGCACCTCAGAAATCAAAACATCGCCTTTCTCTACGACTCGATAATGACCTGCAAGCGAACTGACAACGAGCCGACTATGATTTGACGCTATGGTTTTGGGAATGTAATGTAAACCAGTTTGATTCCGATAATTATCATTTAAGATAAATTTTATCAGATTAAATGCAAGTTTAGAAAGTAACAATAGGGATATAAGCAAAATTTTCTGCATATTTGGGCTTATATCAAATGTATAACCAAAGTAATAATTAAAATTTAAAAATGAAAGTAGCAGTTGTAGGTGCAACCGGATTGGTGGGCACTGTAATGTTAAAAGTATTGGAGGAAAGAAATTTCCCTTTAACAGAGTTGATTCCCGTAGCATCAGAAAAGAGCGTTGGTAAGGAAATTACTTTTAAGGGTAAGAAGTTCCCAATCGTTAGCATGGATACTGCAATCAGCATGAAACCGGATATCGCATTATTCTCGGCTGGTGGTAACACTTCATTGGAGCATGCTCCACGTTTTAAAGAAGCAGGAACTACAGTTATTGATAACTCTTCTGCCTGGAGAATGGATCCGGCAATTAAATTGATCGTACCGGAAGTAAATGCGCATGAGCTTTCTATCGACAACAAAATCATTGCCAACCCGAACTGTTCAACTATTCAAATGGTAGTGGTTCTAAAACCTTTGCACGATAAATATAAAATCAAACGTGTTGTGGTTTCAACCTATCAATCCGTAACGGGAACCGGCGTAAAAGCTGTTGAGCAATTAATGAACGAACGTAAAGGTGTTGATGGGCCAAAAGCGTATCCGTACGAAATTGATCTGAATGTTCTTCCTCACATTGATGTTTTCACAGAAAACGGATATACTAAAGAAGAAATGAAAATGGTTAAAGAAACCAATAAGATCATGAGCGATGACAGCATCAGGGTTACGGCTACTACTGTTCGTATTCCGGTGATGGGTGGCCATTCTGAATCAGTAAACATTGAGTTTGAAAACGACTTCGATTTAGCTGAAGTACGCAGTATTTTAGAAAAAGCACCTGGTATTATCGTTGTTGACGATGTAGCCAACTTAAAATATCCGATGCCTAAAGATGCACACGAAAGAGATGAGGTATTTGTGGGCCGCATTCGTAGAGATGAATCAGCTCCTAAAGCTTTAAACCTTTGGATTGTTGCCGACAACTTACGCAAAGGTGCAGCTACCAACGCTGTTCAAATTGCGGAGTATCTGTTAGAAAAAGAATTGGTTTAAAATAAACCTTCAATTTAAAAAGCCTGTGGATAATACATCATTCACAGGCTTTTTTTTTACCTGATTTAAAGTAAATGGTATAAGGCTTGAGAAAGTAAACCGATCTTGATTCTGGATTTTAAAAGAGCTGAAAGCCGTTTTTGAATAGCCTTTCTTAATCGCTTAACTATTTAACGCAATAAACAGTTGATGTGTAATTATTCAATAAAAGAGTATTAATCACCTAGTTTGCCTACAAATAACAAGAATTATGCAGCCACTGTATCAAATAAATAAAAGAGATTATAATCATTAAATTATATATATAAAAGTGATTACAATACCTAAATTACACATAATTTAGCAATGCAATCGAAATCAAATGGAATGGAATGAAGACAAAAAGGTTAAATTTCCATCCACATTTTTTGGATGCATACAAAACCAATGAAACACACGTTGTAAATAAATCCAATTATACGAGCTTCCTGTATTAAACCATTAAAATGAAAGCCTTTAAATTACTCATCATAACCCTGTTTTTCTGCTGCTCAACCACCGCTTTTGCTCAAACCAAAATCCAAAACATAGAAAAGGCTTTTAACAACTTTTTAAATGATGAGCAAACCAGGCATGCTATGGCCTCGCTAATTGTATTAGATGCCAATACAGGAAAAGTGCTTTATGCCAAAAATGAGCAGATCGGTTTAGCCACTGCATCTACTTTAAAAACCATTACTGCAGCAACTGCTTTTAGCCTTTTAGGGAAAGATTTTCAATTCCAGACTACATTAGCTTATTCCGGTAACATTACCCCGGACGGAACATTAAAAGGCAACTTAATCGTAATAGGTAGTGGAGACCCTACTTTAGCCTCCTGGCGATATCAAAATAAAGAAAATACCGTGTTAAATAAATGGGTAGAAGCTATCCGATTGGCAGGGATTAAAAAAGTTGACGGTGCTGTAATCGGCGACGACCGAATTTTCGGTACGCAAACTACCCCAGAAGGTTGGGTTTGGCAAGATATAGGCAATTATTACGGAGCAGGAACTTCAGGCCTGGCCTGGAGAGAAAATCAATTCGATATTCATCTAAAACCCGGCGGGAGTACCTCCGATGCAGCACGCTTAATCAAAACTGTTCCCGAAACGCCTTATATCCAGATTGTAAATGAACTTAAAACCGGGGCATCCGGAACCGGAGATCGTTCTTATGCTTTTCTTCCACCATATAGCAGTGTGGCTTACCTTCGTGGCAGCTGGGGCATGGGCATCAGTAAATCTGGAATCTCCGTAGCACTTCCTGATCCCGCTTTAGATTGCGCCTACAGGCTTCAGGATACCTTAAAAAGATTAGGAATCAATACTACTCAGCCCGCTACCACCGCAAGGCTTTTGACGCTTAACAATCAGGCTATTCCATCACCTACCCAAAAAATAAATACCATTACTTCTCCCAGCCTAAGCGAAATTGCCTACTGGTTCCTAAAGAAAAGTATCAACCTGTATGGCGAAAGTCTTTTAAAAACCATAGCACTTAAATCAGGCAAAGCTGCCACAACAGTCAAAGGTGCCGAAACAGAAATTAACTATTGGGCAGCAAAGGGGATAGATAAATCGGCAATGAACATCATTGATGGAAGCGGCCTTTCACCCGGCGACAGGGTTACTACACATGCCATGGCCAACGTTCTTTACCAGATTCAAAAAGAAACCTGGTTTCCAGATTTTTATAAAGCACTTCCGGAATACAATGGCATGAAAATCAAAAGCGGAACCATTAATGATGTATCCGCTTTTGCCGGTTACCATACCGATGCTGCCGGAAATAAATATGTAGTCGTAATAAACGTAAATAATTATAGCGGTAGCGGCATCAACAAAAAGTTATTTAATGTACTTGATGCGCTTAAATAGCTAGCTTAATGGTCTAATCTGCAGCCCGATTCCGGCATCGGTAAGTGCCTTTTTAACATCAATCATGGCTTCAGTACGTACTTCGCCGGCAACCGATAAATCGGCCACCCAGATAAGCGTACGCACACCAACGGCATATTCACCAAAATCCTGAAGGATGATTAATGGCTTAGGAAGTTTCAATACTTTCTCATTTTGAGCAAGCGTATCAGCAATAAGTTGCCTTACAGATTCTACATCGGCGCTATAGGGCACCCCAACCGTAAATTCTACCCGCTTACTTCTATTTTGCATCGTCCAGTTAATCAAATGCTGCGACAATAAATCACCGTTAGGGACGATAATATCTGATCCTTCTGCACTATGGATTTTGCTGGACCTTACCCCAATTTCCTTAACCACGCCAGATTTAGTTCCAATCTCAATCTGATCTCCTATCTGTATCGGGCGTTCAAATGCAATAATTACCCCCGAAACCAGGTTATTCACAATATTCTGCAAACCAAATCCGATACCTACGCCCAATGCACCCAGCATTATAGAAAGTTTATCTATCGGAATTCCGGCAGCAGCCACCGCAATTAAAAAACCCACCGTCCAAATAGCCAGCCTGATTAGCAACATCATTGAATTAAGGCCTGTACGTTTTCCACCGGTTACGGCCTGCTCATGCCCGAAGAAAAAGCTGATAAAGCTTGAAATAATAGAAGAAAGCCAGATGATACAAATAAAGATGGCAATACTGGCAAAAGTAAATTTATAACTCCCGATACTTCTGGTTTCATAAAAGAAATTGGCTGTGGTAGTGGTTAGTAAATCATAAAGTGTCATACTCCTTACAAAGGATATAAAGAAGACAAGTGATGCCAATACCCACAAATAACGCTGCAAGCGGTGCTGAAGTGATTTATAATTGATAAAATCAGAAAAACGGCTCGATTGATAGGCTTCTGTCTGGATATAAATGGCCTCTAGTACAATGTTGCAAAAAACTTTCAGGGTAATACCAAGCATCAAACACTGCACCCCACTCACACCAAAAATTTTCGCCAGCGATAAACGTCCGGTTAAATTAAATATCAGAGAAAGAATGACCAGTATACCTGTGAAAACTGCTAATGTCTTTGTTCCTGAAGATGGCTCCAGGTCTTTGAACAAATGCAGCTTGCCTCGAAAAACCTTAACACAAAGCACCAGCAGCAAAATGCCCGCAATAAATAATGCCCAGCGCTCTCCGAAAGCAGAATCCAATAAAATATCATCTACTGCATAAAAAATCCATAAACCAACCAGGCCAAACCACAAAAGCTTTGCCTGCCGGGTTAAAAACGGTGGAAGCAAAAAGCACAGGGTTAAAAGCCTAAGCAATTCAATGGTGTGCAACATTGACATCGTTGGATTGCCAAATAAAAAGGGAACGTAAGTAAAAAAAGCAAAAAGCGAAGCAACAACCACACTCCTGTTTAAAAACTTAGCCTGACGGAGAATACTCACCGCATCATCCATCTTTTTAATCCTGCGCATATTCGAAATCATCCAGGCTGTTAAAATCCCGAAAATAAAAAGACTTAACATCACTACAGATATCTTTCCGGACAGATAAATTTTAATAATTCTGGCCGATCTTTGAAACGCATTACCAACAATTTTAAAGAAAGAATCCTCATATTCAGCTGGCCTCGCTTTAAGCAATGGTGCTTCTTCTCTTGACCACATATTAATTTTCTTCGAAATGGAAAGGTATTGCATATCAGAAGCGAGATTTTTGGTTTGTAAAAAAGCTACAGAAATCCTGCTGTTTAATAAATTAATCCTGGTAAGGGTTTTTAGCTGTTCTGTCGCTAACTTTTTTCCTTCCAACAATATATCCCGAAGCTGGGTTTTCAATGTCGAATCCTCTACCTCTACCTGCAAACTTTGGTCCTTCAGGATTTTTTTCAAATCAGCATTACTTTTACTCAACTGTTCGGCATAACCTGATAAAGTAGTTTTATAATCAGATAGATTCTCAGATACTTCAGCGAGTAAGATAACAGAACTATTTAAACTCCTTAAATTCATTTTGGAGCTGTTTTTTTCAAATCTGCTTTTAAAGCCCTTAACCTTTTTTTCCAGGCCCGGTAACGCCAGTTCAATAGCGCTTATATCGTAACCCCGCTGTAGCAGGAATCTGTTACGGTCTATCGCAAAGTTGTAACTTTCAATTTTATTGACCAGAACAGGCACCTGGCTTTCATCCAGTTCATTGCTGTCTATCTTAGCTTTAAGCGGCTCATGCTGCTGAGCAAAAACTGACTGAAAAGCCACAAGTAGTATCACAAAAATGTAACAACACTTTTTAAAAAGAGATTTGAAGAACATAAGGTGCGTAATAAAATCTGTTATAGATATGATCAATGGGGAACACAAAATTAAACTAAAACGCGAATTAATCTAGCTTTAATATGTTAAAACATAGAAAACCTGCTTCAATAACCAGTATTTAACCGATGATGGCTAAGTTTACAAACAGAACCTTAGCTTTGACTGTTGCTCAGTCAGTACGCTTGATTTTTATATATCCCATGTCAGAAAAACCACAATACGGCGATCATGTCCACCTCCTGTCGGATGCTTTTTATATCCCTCAACTGGAAAGATACCGTAAAATCCAGCTTTACCTTCCTAAAGGCTATCACAAATCTGAGAAAAGATATCCGGTAATTTATATGCATGACGGGCAGCATCTTTTCCATACCCAGCCGCCCAGAAATGATGAATGGGCTGTAGATTCAGTCGCCGATGAACTGATTCGCTCCGGCTTAAAGGAAATGATTATCATAGGGATGGACCATGCGGAGAAGAACAGATTTAATGAGTATAGTCCTTTTGATGGAGACCAGGGTAAAGGAGAAGGTAAAGCTTATGCCGACTTTATTGTTAAAACTTTAAAACCTTTTGTCGACAGCAATTACAGAACTTTACCCGATGCAAAAAATACCGCAATTGCGGGAGGCTCTATGGGAGGCTTAATTTCCACGTACATTTTGGCCACTTACCCTGAGATATTCGGTTCGGCTGGAATCTTCAGCCCATCATTCTGGTATGCGCCTTCAATCTTTAATTATGTTGAAGAAAATCTTCCTAAACTTGGCAACCATAAAATTTACCTGGTTGTAGGGGGAAAAGAAGGTGGGATAATGATCAATGATGTAAAAAGGATGCACACCCTTATTACCTCTACTGGCAACAATAAGCAGGTAGTTCTTTCCGAAGTAGCTGATGGAAGACATAAAGAATGGTTTTGGCATCGTGAATTTGCCGGATTTTATCAATTTCTCAACAATTAATTGTTTAATTATAGGTATTGAACTTAAGAATGATTGAATCTCTATAGGATATACTACCTACTGACTACTAAGTAGTAACTACTATTCAAAAACACTTTATTTATTTAAAAAATATACTAACTTTGATGTTAGGCTTAGTAATTGTACTTTTTACACTAAGCAGGTTAAAAAAATATTAAAAAATCAAATAAAAATGAGCATAATCGTTAATGTCCATGCGAGACAAATCCTCGATTCAAGAGGAAATCCAACAGTAGAAGTAGAAGTTGTAACCGAAAACGGCGCTTTTGGCCGTGCAGCTGTACCAAGTGGTGCTTCTACCGGGCAATATGAAGCTGTTGAATTACGTGATGGGGATAAATCTACATATTTAGGTAAAGGTGTTTTAAAAGCTGTTGAAAATGTAAACACTAAAATTGCAACTGCATTAAGAGGTGTTGATGTTTTCGAGCAAAACGCTATCGATAAAATTATGTTAGACCTTGATGGCTCTGAAAACAAAGGTAATTTAGGTGCCAATGCTATTTTAGGTGTTTCTTTGGCTGTAGCGAAAGCTGCTGCTGATGAGATTGGCCAACCATTATACCGCTACATTGGTGGTGTTAATGCCAATACTTTACCAATCCCTATGATGAACATCATCAATGGTGGTTCTCACTCAGATGCACCTATTGCATTCCAGGAATTTATGATTATGCCAGTTGGCGCACCTTCTTTCTCTGAGGCTTTACGTTGGGGAACTGAAGTATTCCACAGCTTGAAAAAAATCCTTCACGATAGAGGTTTATCAACTGCAGTAGGAGACGAAGGTGGTTTCGCACCAACTTTCGATGGTACTGAAGATGCAATTGAAACCGTTTTAAAAGCAATTGAAACAGCTGGTTACAAACCAGGTTCTCAAATTTGCTTAGCTTTAGACTGTGCTTCTTCTGAGTTCTACAAAGATGGTAAATATGACTATACTAAATTTGAAGGCGATAAAGGTGCAATTCGCACAAGCGAAGAGCAAGCACAATATTTAGCTGATCTTTCTGCGAAATATCCGATTATCTCAATCGAAGATGGTATGGATGAAAATGACTGGGCAGGATGGAAAACTTTAACAGATAAAGTTGGTGACCGTGTACAATTAGTTGGCGACGATTTATTCGTAACTAATGTTACCCGTTTACAACGTGGTATTGATGAAGATACAGCGAACTCTATTTTAGTAAAAGTTAACCAAATTGGTTCTTTAACTGAAACCATTAATGCAGTAACTTTAGCTCAGAACAGTGGTTATACCTCAGTAATGAGTCACCGTTCTGGAGAAACAGAAGATGTAACCATCGCTGATTTAGCTGTTGCCTTAAACTGTGGTCAAATCAAAACCGGTTCAGCTTCCCGTTCAGACAGGATTGCAAAATACAATCAATTATTACGCATTGAAGAAGAATTGGGTGAAAACGCACGTTTCATCGGCAAAAACTTCAAATACGCTAAAAAATAATAAAATTGCCCCTGGTTTAATCCTGTGGCAATTGTCAATTGTTAACAAGTTGAAAAACTTATTTGCACAGCATCCGGAGATTTTAAATCTTCGGATGTTTTTGTTTACATTTACACCAATTTGCAGGCACTAGCCTATTAAGAAAGACTAAACCCTGGCCTTAAGCGTATTGATGTAGATGATAAAGACGATTTTTAAAGACAACCAGATGAAACGACTCATTGATCTTTTCCGGAATAAATACTTTCTTGCAACGGTTGCTTTTGCGTTATGGATGTTGTTTTTTGATAAAAACGATATGATCTCCCAATACGAATACCGCAGTCAGGCCAATAAATTACAGGAAGAGAAAGAATATTTCGAGAAGGAAACCTTCCAGATTAAAAAAGACCTAAACGAACTCAATACCAACCTCAATACTGCCGAAAAGTTTGCCCGTGAAAAGTACTTCATGAAGAAAGATAATGAAGATGTTTTTGTAATCATCAAAGAAGAGAAGAAAGACTAGAACAGTTTTCAGTTGGCGGTTGAGCGTATTGAGTTTGCAGTTGCATTGTGCTCAGTTAAACAATTAAACGGTTACCCAATTAAATAACTCACCAATTAACCAACTTCAACCTTGTCGATGCTCCACATTCTCTACATCATCGCCATTACCGCCGAAGCCATGACCGCCGCACTTTCTGCAGGCAGAAGAGATATGGATTGGGTGGGTGTTTGTATCATCGCCTGGGTTACCGCCTTAGGAGGAGGAACCGTTAGAAATGTTTTGTTTGGCCATTACCCCATGAGCTGGGTGGAACATCCCGAATATTTAATTATCACAGCGGCTGCCGCACTTCTTGCCGCTTTTATCGCTTCGGTAATGACCAAATTAAAGAAGCTTTTTTTATATCTCGATGCACTTGGGCTGGTAGTGTTTACCATTATCGGATGCCAGGTAGCTCAACAAATCCATCTTCCCTACCTAATTGTTCTCTTTAGCGGAATGATTACCGGTTGCGCCGGAGGTGTACTACGTGATGTACTGTGCAATGAAATTCCCCTGCTATTCAGAAAAGAAATCTACGCCAGTGCCGCCATCGTAACCGGAGCAGTATACATCGGTGTAGAGCATTTCCATGGCAGCGAAATGCTGGCTACTGTACTGGCCGCAACTGTTGGACTTGCCCTCAGGCTCCTCTCCATCAGGTACGAATGGCAAATGCCTAAGTTTGTATACCGTGATGAATGGCATTAAAGAGATTAGGCCTGATGTAGGAATAAAGAACAATGATCAAGGAACAAAGAATAAACAATAAAAAGCAAAAAGAAGAATTGAATAGAAAGACCAGCAACTAATCTCTCTACTTGCTACTTGATACTACCTACTTGATACTTAAAACTTGCTACTAACTACAACTCACCGTTCCGTTTCCTCAAAAACCACTCAACACTCAACAGCACCAATATCAGTCCAAACAACCACTTTAAGTTAATGAGCTCATCATACTTTCGGTCTTCATAGCTTATTGTTTTAATATTGTCATTCTTGCCAATCTCCTCCACTATTTTCAACAAATCCTGTGGCATAAAAAGTTTACCCCCACTCTGCCTGGCAACCGTATTTAAAAGCTGGTGATTTGCAGTTGTTTGTTGAAACTCTGCAATCAAGGCATTCACATAAAAACTACCACTGGCTGTAAATTTCTTCCCCCCTAACGTAGTGTTGGCAACATAGCTGTAATTCCCTGCAGCCATTGCACCAGCATCTAACTGATAACCTTTCTCTGTTTTTGAAAAGACATAATTAAAAACTTTTCCGGCTTCATTCTTAACCTGTAAGCTCAGCTCTGGTTCATTTACCGGCTCATAAGATTCATTATACAATGTTCCATTAAACTGTACGGGTTCATTTTCATCATAGGCAGGTTTGGAAGTAAATACCTTAAACCTTCTTTTATCCTCTTTTACAGAAAGGTACTGAACCGTTTTTGAGATCAGATCAAAAAGCACCGACTGCTCTGTTTCACTTTCAGCTTCAGACAGTCTCCACCTCCACAGCCCCTCGCCCATTAAATAGGCCGATTTCTGTCCGGCATCCGAAGTAAAAAACAAGAGCGGTTGCTGTGTACTTACCTTGCCTATACGCTGATTAAAAACTGTAGTTGCCCCCGTGTTAACGGTTAATCTTCCAAAAGGGCTAAGTAAGGGATCATAAGTAAGAAACTGTTTTTTATCCGCCTCCGTGAGGTTAAAGCTAGAAAAACCATTTACCAGCTCGGGATATACCTCTTGTACAGAACCATTAGCAGAACTCAAATTAACCTGATTTTGAAATTGATTAAAGGCATTAACATTACTCTGTGCACCAAGGATGTACCACACAGGCTTTTTAGCGGCCTTTACTTTCTGTAGCAAACCTGAAGCAATATTCTGTCCATCAGGCAACTGATAAAGTACAATCAAATCAAATTTGGATGGATCAATGGCATTCAGATCATCCGCCAGGGCCAGTTTGGGGTCGTAATGTTTATTTAAGGAAATGGCTTCCTTCAAAACGCCCAAATCCGGATGGGGTGAAACTGAAGCTAACAATACCTTTTGCCTGCCATCTATCACTTCAACATAAAAGGTTTGCGTATTATTGCGCGTAGTGATCTCATTTTTTAAAGTACCCAGCTGTACTGTATACTTGTGGATCCCGATCTTTCCGGCATGGAGTTTTATGGGAACCTGCTGACTAAAAGTATTTCCTTTAATGGATATAGTCTGCTGATTTAGGCGTGTCCCATTCTGACTTATAGTAATTCCGGTTTGTGCACCATCACTTTGAAAGGCCTGCACCTGTACCTCAACAGTAAAATCATCATCCAGGTATACAATGTTATTATAATTGATATTGGAAATCAACACATCCCTTTTCGGAATACTATCGCCCAGGGCAATAGTATAAACCGGAGCGTTGATCTGATTTATCCGGTAAACCGGATTCCCGCCACTATTAAAAATACCATCAGTACTCAAAACAATTGCCCCGATATTCCTATTGGCATACTCATCCTGCACCTGTTGAAGAAAAGCCGAAGCATTACTGAGTTTGGCCTGGTGTTTAAAATCATATCCTTCAGCCACCTGATCACCAAAATGATAGGTTTTCACCTCAAATTTATCTGCCAGCCTATCCCGTAGAGCATTCAGATCTTTTTCGTATCTACGCTCATCAAACCCCTCACCTTTTACTTGCCCAACAGAAAGGGAATTGTCTTGGCCGATGATGATTACGGGTTTATCCAATGTATAATTCAGCGTTTTGATGAGTGGCGCAAATAACAGCCAGGCAACCAGTGCAACCACAATTATTCTTAAAGCAGTTAAACCATAACGCAGCCTTTTATCTAAATTTCTATTACCCCGATACAGCAACCAGGCATATAAAATACCCAAAGCCATGCAACCCAGAAAAGACAAAATAGAAGTACCGGAAAAAAAGCTGTTCATACTTTATAAAGATGGCAAAAAGAGAACAAAGTAGAAAGTATAAAGTAGAAAAGGTAGCATAGCCGGAGCACTTGAGTATTTTTAACATTTAGCGATCTTCGAATGGTTCAAAAAGGAGTTGCAGCTGGCCTATATATGCCTTACCTTTAAACAAACCAAAACCCATGAAGCTATCTTTATTAACGATCTTCCTTTTATTCAGTCTTATGTCCGGTGCCCAAAACAGTTTTAAATCACAACAAATTAAATTCGAACGGGTTAACATTGCCTACACAGAGAAATGGGCTACATTAAAACAATTTTTGAAAGCAGCTGGAATCAGCGATGAATTTAATATGCTGATTAACGCTTACAAAACAGAAGGAAAATTAGAAGTTTGGTTAAAAAATAAAGGAAGCAATGCTTATAAGTTATTCAGGACATACGATTTTTGCGCCCATTCAGGAACAATAGGCCCTAAGCTTTACGAAGGTGACAGGCAAACGCCGGAAGGTTTTTATCACATCAACGCTTTTAATCCGCTAAGTAATTTCCATTTATCATTAGGCATCAACTTTCCCAATAGCGTAGATTATGCCCGCACAGGCAAAGACAGAAGCCCAGGGAGCGACATTTACATCCATGGCAATTGTGTAACCGTAGGCTGTATTCCTTTAACAGACGAAAAGATAAAAGAGGTGTATATTTTAGCCGTTGAAGCCAGGAATGTTGGTCAGGAAAAAATACCGGTAAACATTTACCCTTTTAAACTAACAGATGGTAATTTGAAGAAATATACTGCCCAGTTCCCTAAACAAGCAAGTTTCTGGAAAACATTGCAGGCAGGATATCTTGCATTTGAAAAAGAAAAAAGCTTGTCGGATATTATGGAGGTAAAAGGAAAGTACCTGATCAGGTAAAGGGGCTTGGGTATAAAGGTAAACTCCAGTTTACTTATTTATCAATCTGTAACTTTTGGATAAGTAAAAAGGCGTAAAAGCTTAGGAAAACCCTGCTTTACGCCTATAAATTTATTCCGTTTTTTAAGGAAAGCGGAGCGCTACAGCATGCCGCCGCAAACCGATAAAGTTTGCCCGGTTACATAGGCACTCATATCAGAAGCTAAGAAAACACATACATTTGCAATATCTTCCGTTTCGCCAGCACGTTTCAAAGGAATATCTTTCTCCCATCCTTCAACCACTTTAGGATCTAAAACCTCTGTCATTTCAGTACGGATAAAGCCTGGAGCAACAACGTTTGCACGGATATTTCTTGAACCCAGTTCTTTAGCTACCGATTTGGTAAAGCCAATGATACCTGCTTTAGAAGCAGCATAGTTAGCCTGACCAGCATTACCCTGAACACCAACTACAGAACTCATGTTAATGAAAACACCCTTGCGTGCTTTCATCATTACTTTAGAGGCTGCTTTAGTTACGTTAAAGATCGATTTTAAGTTAATATTGATGACATCGTCCCAGTTCTCTTCGCTCATACGCATCAATAAACCATCTTTGGTAATACCTGCATTATTTACAACAATATCAATGGTACCAAAATCAGCTACAATATCGTTGATTAACTTTTCTGCTTCATCAAATTTAGAGGCATCCGAACGGTAACCTTTAACTTTTGTTCCGAAGCTTTGAAGCTCCTGTTCTAAAGCCTCACCTTTCTCTACTGATGAAAGATAGGTAAAAGCTACATTAGCACCTTGCGCTGCAAATTTTTCAGCAATCTTACGACCGATCCCTTTTGAAGCACCAGTTACCAAAGCTGTTTTTCCTTCTAATAATTTCATTTGTTATCTTTTATTATTTATATCTTCTTAGTTTATATCTGTTGTTATATTAAAATTTATCAGTCTACGCCATTTGTCAGTCTGAGCCTGTCGAAGACCCAGCCAAACATACCCGTAACTTTCCTTCGAAAAGCTCAGGATGACAATCTTGATCAAGGTGACAATCCTTAATTAAGGTGCCAATTTAACTTTTTTTTAATCTAACCTCTTTGTCAGTCTAAATCCCTTGTCAGTCTGAGCCATTTGTCAGTCTGAGCCTGTCGAAGACCCAGCCAAACATTCCTCTAACTTTCCTTCGACAGGCTCAGGATGACAATCTTGATTAAGGATGACAATCTTGAGTAGGACAAACAATCTTGATCAAGGTGACAATCCTTAATTAAGGTGCCAATTTAACTTTTTTTTAATCTAACCTCTTTGTCAGTCTAAATCCCTTGTCAGTCTGAGCCCTCTGTCAGTCTGAGCCTGTCGAAGACCCAAAAAATTACTTTTCCTTCTTGAAGTTTGCCAACCTCACAATTTCATCCCAATCTTCATCAAACAAAGCTTCTTTCTTCCTTCTACTCCAGCCCTTCACTTGCTTTTCAAAATCAATTGCATCATCAATCTGATCGAAGCGCTTCCAATACTTAAGAACAACTGGCCGTCTTGAAAATGTATAAGCATTTATATTCTTTCCTTCATTATGCTGTAGGAGACGAATATCAACATCATTTGTAACTCCTGTGTAGTAACTTTTATCAGAACATTCTAAGATATAAACGAAGTAATTATGTATTATCGCCATGAGATTGAAGTTACGAAAAACTACTTTCTCACAATAATTCTGATAAAATTAGTTTACTTCCACAACAGTTAGTTTAAATCATCTTTCAGTTTAAGCACTTTGTCAGTCTGAGCCATTTGTCAGTCTGAGCCTGTCGAAGACCCAGCAAAACATTTCTCTAACTTTCCTTCGACAAGCTCAGGATGACAATCTTGATTAAGGACGACAATCTTTGATTAGGCCGACAAGATTAATTAAGGTGTCAATTTAACTTTTTTTTAATCTAATCTCTTTGTCAGTCTAAACCCTTTGTCTGTCTGAGACATTTGTCAGTCTGAGCCTGTCGAAGACCCAGCAAAACATTTCTCTAACTTTCCTTCGACAAGCTCAGGATGACAATCTTGATTAAGGACGACAATCTTTGATTAGGCCGACAAGATTAATTAAGGTGTCAATTTAACTTTTTTTTAATCTAATCTCTTTGTCAGTCTAAACCCTTTGTCTGTCTGAGACATTTGTCAGTCTGAGCCTGTCGAAGCCCCAGCAAAACATTTCTCTAACTTTCCTTCGACAAGCTCAGGATGACAATCTTGATTAAGGACGACAATCTTTGATTAGGCCGACAAGCTTAATTAAGGTGTCAATTTAACTTTTTTTCAATCTAATCTCTTTGTCAGCCTAAACCCTTTGTCTGTCTAAACCCTCTGTCAGTCTGAGCCTGTCGAAGACCCAGCAAAACATTTCTCTAACTTTCCTTCGACAAGCTCTGGATGACAATTTTGATTAGGACAAACAATCTTGATCAAGGTAACAATCCTTAATTAAGGTGTCAATTTAACTTTTTTTCAATCTAATCTATTTGTCTGTCTAAACCCTTGTCTGTCTAAACCCTCTGTCAGTCTGAGCCTGTCGAAGACCCAGCAAAACATTTCTCTAACTTTCCTTCGACAAGCTCAGGATGACAATCTTGATTAGGATAAAAAGGGTAACTGCGCTCCAAACTCTAGCCTAATGACTAATGACTTCCCAAGGCTGGTTCCTGCTGGCTTAAACAATGAAAACTGCCCAAACCCCAGATAATATCTACCGAATTAATTCCTATCACCTTACGGTCTGGAAAACAACCCTGGATAATTTCCAATGCTTTTTCATCATTAGCATCATCAAAGATGGGAACAATAACTGCAGCATTGGCAATATAGAAATTAGCATACGAAGCTGGTAAACGGGTATCATCATAAATAACCGGTGCAGGCATAGGCAGTTCTACAATATTCAATGATCTTCCATCTTTCAACTTCATGGTTTTCAAAGCTTCCAGGTTTTCCTGCAACAGTTCATAGTTCTCATCCTGCGGATTGCTTTCCACTACGGTTAAAACGGTATCCTCGTTTACAAAACGGGTAATATCATCTATATGGCCATCGGTATCATCACCTACAATCCCATCTCCCAACCAAAGTACCTGCTCTTGTCCGTAATATTCAAGCAAATATTGCTCAATCTGTTCTTTCGTTAAATGTGGGTTACGGTTTTCGTTCAACAAACATGCGGTTGTAGTTAATACAGTACCAGCACCATTGAACTCTACTGAGCCACCTTCCATTACAATATCAGGAAGAAATAGTGGTAAATCAAACTGCCTTGCAATTTTAGTAGGCACCACATCATCCAGATCAAACGGAGGATATTTACCACCCCAGGCATTATAGCCCCAATCTACCACGGCTTTATTAGCTCCATTAAGCACAAATGCCGGACCATGATCCCTGCACCAGGCATCGTTGGTTTCATTGAAATAAAACTCTACCTGACTTAAGTCAGCTTCCACTTTTTCCAGTTCGCTGATCACAAAAGCTTTCATTTCCGCATCCTTTACATTAATGCGTACTTTTTCACCTTCAGCAACTGCTTTGATAAACTGGCAATACGGTTTATAAATCGTTTCTATCTTTCCCGGCCATGAAGCCTCTTTGTGTGGCCAGCTTAACCAGGTAGCTTCATGCTTTGCCCATTCGGCAGGAAAAGAATACCCTTGCTGCTTAGGTGAATACTCAAACTGATTGGGTTTAAGTGTATATTTATTTGGTGGTATTTGAGACATGCTTTTTATTTAAGTCCGAAAGTCGGATCTCGAGAATTTTAACTTTAAACTTTTGACTTTAAACTTTCAACTTTAATTAATCGCCATCAATATACCTCTTGGTAATCGGCTGATAAGAATCAATCCTTCTATCCCTTAAGAAAGGCCAGTGCTTACGGAAGAAATCCGATTCGGCTAAATCTAATTCCACTACTTCAGTTTCTTCCTGATCGTGTGAGGCTAAATAAAGCAACCTGCCCTGTGCATTCGTTGCGAAACTACCACCCCAGAATTTCATGGCTCCATCTTGCTCAAAACCAACGCGGTTTACGCTCACTACCGGAACACCATTAGCAACTGCGTGTGAACGCTGAATGGTTTGCCATGCATTATACTGATCTTTATTGGTCTCTTCATCCTGGTCTGTTGCCCAGCCTATTGCTGTTGGGTAGAACATGATATCTGCCCCCATTAAAGCGGTAATTCTTGATGCTTCAGGATACCATTGATCCCAACAGATTAAGATACCAATTTTAGCAAATTTAGTTTCAAACACTTTATAGCCTAAATCGCCTGGGGTAAAGTAAAACTTCTCATAATAAGCAGGGTCATCCGGGATGTGCATTTTACGGTATTTACCTAAATAACTACCATCAGCATCCAATACCGCTGTTGTATTGTGATATAATCCCTCGGCACGTTTTTCAAACAAAGAAGCGATAATTACAACACCCAGTTCTTTTGCCACTACCTGCAGTGCATCTGTAGATGGGCCCGGAATTGCTTCGGCTAAATCAAAATTGTCATAATCTTCAACATCACAAAAATACAAAGAGGTAAAAAGCTCTTGCAAGCATACAATCTGTGCCCCTTTAGCGGCAGCTTCACGTACTTTTGCAATGGCTTTATCTAAATTCTCCTGTTTATCCTTAGTACAGCTCATCTGCACCATTCCAACTTTTACTTTCTTCATGGTATAAAATTAAGAGGACACTCAATCATTCACTCAAACAATCAATCATTTACAATTCAATAATTAAATTGAGGTCGCAAAGTTACAGAAAAAAGGTGGAAGGGTAAAAGACAGCCTTCTGGAATTTAGTCATCTTACAGCTAATATTTTAGCAGCTGATTCATTGGGTTATCGCTTCATTTAACGGGAAATGAAACCTTCATAGGCGACCACTTTTCTACAGCCTGAACACCGCTCCCTTCCTGATAAACCGCAGCAATTATACCCGCCGGATGAAAATTTTTAGCATTAATAGCGCACATTGTACCATTACCCTGATGAAAATTCAAACCTAAACGAAAGGGGCTTTTACTAATTTAACTAAAATTTTGAAAAATAAAAAGTCTTAGAGGAACTTCTTTCTGCGGATAATGATTAAACCTAAGGCTCCAGCAGCAAGGCCAAGCGCCCAGGAATGGTCGTCGAGGTTGCATTGAACTACTGTTGCAGTAGCGATTTTACCATCTATTAATGTAGTACCACAAGTAACTAAGACCCCCGGAATTACGATTGTAAAACCACCACCAGTACAAACCCGGCAATTTTGGGTATTATTGGGCACATACACAGTCATGGAGTTTGCAATACATGAGGAAGCACTCGGTGTCGGACTACCTTTATATCCAGGCCCCACTAAAACACCTAATATTACATTAACAAGCGATCCTTCGGCTGAGGTGTACACATCACCGCCAGGCACCAAACAACCTGTTTGCGCTCTACTTTCCAGTGACGAAAATAAAAATAGCAGAAAACCTATAAATAGACCAACCTTCATATTGAGTAGCGATAAGCGATAGACGACAACTCAAATCTACCCACTAAAGCCACTCAAAAGTTTGTTCGTTTTGTTCATTTAGCATAACTGGCCTTTTATTCTCAGCAGGCCAATAAAGCACAGTGCCAGCAATAATCCTTGTAACCAAAAACCCTCATCTAGCGGGCAGGCAATTGGTGGATCTAATCGATCATAATTCACCATTGTACCTGAGTTTAAGATATTACCATTTAAAACACATAGATTAATCAGCCCTGCCACATTAGTAATATTGGTTGCCCTGGGACAGGCAGAAGTATTGGCAGAAAGGGTTGGCGTAGAGTAAAAATTACCATACGTAACTAATGCAATCACAATAGTTGCACTGGCTCCGCCGTATTGCGTGGTATAGATGGTATTTCCTATCCTGCAACCCACTGCAGCCTTTGCCGAGGTACAGAACATCAATAGCCATAAACACCAAACTAATCCAAATTTTACCATAACCCATTCATTACAAGACAAATACTTATAATTACAACGATGAGTAGGAGAAATTGATTAATTCATTTTGTTCAATACCCTAAACTAGATGGGGTTAGATGGTTTTAAAAACCTAAAATACCAGCGCGCGATTTCTCAGTTGCAGAAAGCCAACCACACCAAAAATCAAAACTGCCGGAGTTAGGAAACCGTCAACAGGACAATTATAAATGGTAAAGTTTTGCTGCGTTCCGTTCATACTGGGATAATTTGGTGCTACGCCATTGGGATAGCTGTTGTATTGGCTTCTGGGCATAACAAAACAGAGTGCACCATCACGAGGTATTGAGCCATTGGGCGCTGTAACCTGACAGGCAATATTACTTCCACTATAATTAATAGCATGCTGACTTCCCTGACTGTCCCAAACGGTTTTACTGCCAGTAAAAGAGCCATTTGTGGTAGTTACCATTCCTATGTAGGAGGTGTAGAAGGTGTTACCAACCAAACAACCATTGGTTGCCTGTGCGTTAAAACCGATAACAGCTAACGCAATAAAAAAAAGAAATTTCATATAGTGACAAAAACAACTTAAAATTGTATTATTTAAAATACAATTTTTCGCAAAATTGCGATTTTAAGTTTACACATACGAAGGATCTGTTCGGTCGGATTTCAAACCTGGAGTTTCTTTTTGCATTTTTTTTGCTTAGATGAAGGTTACTTAAAAAGAAAACAATTGATAATCAGCAGATATACAAACTTTAACAGCCCTTTAAGAGTGTTTGCAGCCACAAAACAGTTTACAAAACCCTGACAAAGCGCAAAATAATCTGACAAAAAGAAGCGTATTCGCTTTTTTAATTTGCCTCGTTAAGCAATTCGTGTATTTTTTCTTAAGATAATGACAGAAACTACTGCAATTGGGATAATAAACAGCCAAATAGTTTCATCTAAGGGGCAATTTACAGCTGGTCCTGTAAAATACCCTAAATCGCCGGTTACATAGGTTCCGGTGTTATATGTTGTTCTGTAATAACAACCATTGGTTGAGACCAGTATCCAGCGGTAACATGGGTAAGCTGTAATATCATATTGAACCGTCCATTCAGAGTATTGTCCGGTTGCCGATGGCTGATACCGGGGTTTAGCAGGTGTACCTCCGGTGCCGGTGGAAGTTTGATACACCCGTTTGGGATTAGTTTGAGACATACAGCCGTTCCCAACAATAGGTTGGGCGGCACATTGAAAATAAAAAAAAGTGAGCAGCAAGAGTACGGACAGACGTAGCATAAAGTTTAATTTTTTAAACCCTGCCTTCACCAAAAGTAATGCCAAACACACATCTGTATCTATATAATACTACAAAAACAGATGCCTGAAGAATATAAATGAGTATTTAGTATAAAATGCTTAAACCGGCGATCTACGAAAAAAGATAAAGCCAAGCCCGCCCATTAAAGGAACCAACCACATTAAATAATCGTCAATCGGACATTGATAAACGGTGAATGTTCTTACCGTTCCGGTACCAATAAGTATTTGCGGAGATTCAGAATATACAGAACAGGAAGCACCAGCCGCACCAACATTGGTAGCAAATGTAGCAGTTGGATTGTTAGTACAGTTGAAAGTTCCGGTACCCAATACAATATAATTATTGTTAGGCGGAGCTGAGGTATAATTATTACCGCCCAATGTAGGATGTTTAACAAAATACATCCTTGCTCCTGTAAGGGAATTTCCTACATAACAGCCACTCTGGGCTAAACCGTTAAAACTAGCAAGGGATAATATAAGTAGAAGGCTTAATCTGAACATAGCTTAGCAGCATACATGTGAATTTATATGCGCTAACCGATGTATATTAAAAACATGTAATAATCGAAGTGGTTTGTTTTTTTTTAAAGTAAAACCTGGAATTGGATTTATATTATCACCATGATTTTGAAATTTCGCTGAATCTGGAGGGCTTGAGAAACGAATTTATTAAATGATCATAGAGGAAAAATGCAGGTGGATAAAGCAGAAGGTTAGGAAAAAGAACCCGTTAAGCAAGCAAGGCAGGTTCTGTAAACAGATTTAAGTTTCTTTTGCGTAGCATGTTCGTCGCGAAAACACCTAGTGGTAAAATGAGTAGCCAAATGTAATCATCTAAAGGACATTGTACTAATGAAAAGGTTACGAGTGTTCCCCAAGTCCCATTTGTGAGTTGGCATGGCGAAGAAGAGCCTACAACACAGTATACACCTGCAGTGCTATAACGATAAGATGCATTGTTCCAATAAGAAGGATACCATCCTGTACCTGGAGAACCTGGAGGATTACCGTAGGCAATATTACCAAAGGAATATGTATAAATATTTGAAGAAACTAAGCAACCAGTATCAGCAATTGCATTGTATGCAATCGTCATATTCAGGAACAGGATAATTAGGAGAGTTTTGATCATCACATTAAAATTTAAAAACAATCAAAACTACAAACAATCCGTATAAGAAATACTACAAAAATTCACGGATTTGACAATTGTCATGCGAATTATAAAAAGTTGTAAACATTGATACACAGGATTATACAGCGATTCACAGTGAAAACACCGAAAAAAGAAAATGAATACAGGGATAGACTTATTTAACCTGTTTGGTTTGGCAAAAATATATAAATTACGTATTACTACTACTACAAATAGTTTTATTTCATTGATAATTATCAACGCCAAAATAAAATGGCTTTTTATACCGCTTATACATTGGAGGCAAGGCTAAGAATAGTCAATTTTATAAAAAAGGAAAGGAGCCTATTGTGCAACTTGCCCATTGGTATAACACAGCCAACTTCGAGGGCATAAGAGTATGATTAATTAGTCTAAACTTTAAGTCAGCTTTTGGAGAAACCAATTCTTTTAAACATCTTTATATCTTATTACTGTAGAAAACCCCTTATTTTCTCTATTGTCTTAGTTGTATTGTATGCAAATTCATCATCCCAAATATCTTTTTACCCTATTAATCTGTTTGTTAGTATTTGCATCCTGCTCGGTTAGGAAAGAACGCTCACTTTTTAATGCGCCCAGCGATATTGTAACCGACACCATTAAGCAGGTTTATGTTGTAAATGATCAGGGAATAAGTGACGCTTATTATAAAATCAAAGTAAACGATCAACTGGCCATCAGAAACGTACAGAATTTTGAATTTGGGGCAACAGCTGCAAACACCAATAACACATTAAGCAATAATCCGGTCGGGAATACGAATATTCCTTCCGGAAGCATCCAGAACGTACTTTCTTATCCCGTTGAAGCAGATGGGATGGTTAATCTTCCGGCAATAGGCAAAGTAGAAGTAGTAGGCTTAACCCGAAGGGAAGCCGCCATCAAAATCCAGGATTTGTACAAGAATAAGCTGCTGAAAGACCCCATTATTGAGTTATCAGTCGTCAATTTAAAGGTTACACTTTTAGGAGAATTCAGTAAGCAGGGCAATTTTTTATTGGAAAGAGATAATACTACGCTCATTGATATTCTTGGTGAGGCCGGAGGTATAACTAAAACAGCTGATCCTAAAACTTTAAAGATCATCAGAGGAGACAGAAGCTATCCGGAAATTATTTATGTTAATTTAAATGACATCAACAGTTTAGCGAGTAAAAAACTCATCTTACAAAACCACGACATCATTGTACTGCAACCAACAAAAAGCGCAGCAACAAGCGATAAGCTGCAAAGCATTAATAACATCTTACAACCCTTATTGGTGGTGGTAAACTTAGCTGTTTTAATCTTTACCGTAACCAGATAAGGCATTACAAATACAATTATTCAAAACGATTAGCATTTTTCAATCGTTTAAAATAGATTAACTTAAAATCATAACGTGTTGACAGAACCAATACAAGAAAAGAAAGCGGTTAGCCAGAGTATCGACTTTTATAAAATATTCAAAGTGTTTTTAAGTCGTTGGTATTGGATTGCTGGTACCGTAGCCATTGCCCTTTGTGGTGCCTGGCTCTACCTTTGGTATACTCCCCCTGTTTATCAAACCAGCGCTTCTTTAAAGCTCGAAGAAAGTAACCCTTCTTTAGGTACCAGTGCACAGATGCCGATGCAGAACTACAACTACACGGATAAAATACAGGCAGAGAGTTTCACCATCCGCAGTAATGAAGTAATTATGAATGCGGTTAGAAAGCTTGATTATAAAATCAGCTATTTCTTAAAGGGCTACGCACTTACTACCGAATTATATCCTAAAGTACCTTTCGTAATCGAGATCATGAGGCAAGACAGTGTTAATTTTGACCGTACATTGTATACAGTTAAAGCTGTAGATGACCAACACTTTAGCCTGTACCCTGCTCAAAATGAAGATATAAAGAATACCTATCAATACGGGCAGGTAATTAAACTGGGTAACATGGAATTTAAGGTTAAAACTAAAATTCCGGCAGGTGGTACGTATCAATTTAAATTTAATGGTTTAGAAGATTTTATTGGCCGTGCTATGGGCGGACTTAATATTGGTGAAGCTGCACGCTTTACCAATGTAATGAGCTTAAGCCAAACCGATGGAAATGCGGTGTTTGCTGCCGATATCCTGAATGCAATTATGCAGGAGTATGTAAAGTATGACGTCATCCAAAGAAGACGGTCGGCCAGGCAAACTGTCGATTTTATCAATAACCAGCTGGGTTTTATTAATACAGAAGCAGGAAAATCAGGAAATACGCTTGCCAACTATAAAACCCAGAACAAAATGGTTGATATGGGCTCTGCAACTTCCATGACCGTAGGCAAACTTGCTGACTTTGAGAAACAAAAAACCGAACTTAACATCAAGCTTTTGGGCATTAAACAACTGGAAGAACAGATTAATAACAATCGGTCAAAGGTAGAAATAGGTGTTGATCTTGAAGGAGAGCTTTCAACCGGATTGGGTGCCCTGGTTACCCAATTAAACACATTACTGGCCAATCGTGAAGTAAAACTTAACCAGTTTAATGCCGATTCGCAACCGGTTAAACAGATTGAGCAACAAATTGCCAATGTAAAATTAGGTATCCGAAGCAGTATTCAGGCCATGCGCCGAAATAACGAGCAAACCATCCGGTACATAGACAATCAGATTGCTGGCGTTAACCAAAGCATGAGTACAATTCCGGTTAAGGAGCAAAACTTTGTTAAATTGCAAACCAATTTTGAAGTTAACAATAAAGTAAGATCATTTCTCTCAGAAAAGAAACTGGAAGCTGAAATGAATGCTGCAGCCATTGTTCCCGGTGTTTCTATCGTTAACCCGGCCTACCCTTCTTACTTTTCCATCTCTCCAAATAGCGGGAAGGCTTACAGTACTGCAATTATGCTTGGGCTTGCAGCCGGATTTGGTCTCATCCTGCTGGTTCGTTTCTTAAACCCTTATATTTATGATAAGGAAACTGTTGAAGGCCTAACCCATACACCCATTATAGGTGTTATCCGGAAGTTCCCTGATTTTATTGATCAGGATAGCCGCCAGGCCCTCTCATTGGCCAAACCAAAATCAGTTTTTGCAGAATCGGTCAGGTCTGTCCGTACCAACCTCAGTTTTCTGGCCAGCCACAAACAGAGTAAAATCATCTGCGTTACTTCTGAAATTTCCGGTGAAGGAAAATCGTTCGTTACCGTAAACCTTGCCAGTACACTGGCACTAATTGAGAAAAAGGTAATTTTAGTTGCAGCAGATTTACGTAAGTCTAAACTCCATAAAGCCTTTGGTCACAACAATAAAAGTGGATTGAGTTCTATCCTGTCCGGACAGGCTACTTTGGAAGAAGTACTGATTAACGATCAGATGCATCATATCGATTTCATCCCTTCAGGCCCGGTGCCACCCAATCCTTCTGAGTTGCTCCATACTGCAGCCATGAAAGACTTGTTAAGGAAACTGGAGCAACAATATGATTATGTGCTGGTAGACACTGCTCCCGTTGGCTTAGTATCAGATGCTATACCACTTATCCGATCTTCGGATGTTAATTTATTTGTAATCCGCTCTGGAGTATCGCAACAACGAGCAGCAGCCATTCCTGAACGATTATCAAGAGAATATGGTTTAAATAACATGGCTATTGTGCTTAATGCCTTCGGCGATGATGCTTTATATTCGAATTACTATACCACAGATTATTCACGTGGTGGCGGGAACAGCACTTATTATTATTCTGATTATTCAGGCTATTCTGGTTCTGGTTACTATGATGATGAAAACAGAAAATGGTGGATGTTCTGGAAGAAAAAATAATTTGTTTTCCTAGAGCAATGGCTATCCGAGCTTTTAGGTAAACATAAAAAAACGGCATCCTGAACCTGTTGAAGGATGAACAACGAAAAACGAAATAGTGCCGAATGATAAATAACGATTACAGGTGGTATCCGGTTTATACCCGCTCCAGGGCGGAAAAAAAAGCTTACGAAGAATTGCTGCGTAAAGGAATTACCGCTTATCTGCCCTTAAAAAAAACGTTAAAACAATGGACAGACCGTAAGAAAATTATCGAGGAGCCCTTAATCAAATCCTATCTGTTTGTTTATATTTCTGCGAAAGAGCATGCAGAAGTTTTAATGACCAATGGGATTGCGCGATTCATTTACTTCTCTGGCGAAGTAGCGAGTTTGCCTGAGCAACAGATTGAAGCCCTGAAGCTCCTGCTGGCAACAGAATCAGACCTTGAAGTATTTGAATACGATATCAAACCCGGCGAAAAAGTGATTGTAAAAGCCGGCCCATTTAAAGGCATGCTGGCAGAGTTAGTTTCCATACGCAACAAGCAAAGGATTGTACTCCGGTTAGAACAAATGGGATTTGCCATCAGCATAAACACCTCAATAGCATTTATAGAACCGCTATTGGTTTAACTTGACTTAAGTCAAGGTTTGATTATTAAGAAAGGCTACAGGTTTACAACCAAGCCCTTACTTTTGTAAAGTTTAATACTGTCGTTATTCAAACATCAGTATTAGCATTATAATCTTAATATTAAGCAGCATGTTTTGAACAGAAAATGTGACTGAGAGGGCGAAGCTGTGCCCGGATGCTGCTGAATGGCGTGGTATTGGTGAGTTAGTTGGTTAGTTGTTGAGCTGCTGAGCTGTATTAGCCACCCAGACCTATAACTCTCAACCCATAACAATATTGCTGAGTTTGCAAGATGTTAAGCTGCTGAGGTGTATTAGCTACCCAGACCTGTAACCCACAACACACAACCCATAACACTATTGCTGAGTTGGCAAGATGTTAAGCTGCTGAGGTGTATTAGCCGCCCAGACCTGTAACCCACAACCCATAACAATATTGCTGAGCTTGCAAGATGTTAAGCTGCTGAGGTGTATTAGCTACCCAGACCTGTAACTCTCAACCCATAACACTATTGCTGAGTTGGCAAGATTTTAAGCTGCTGAGGTGTATTAGCCAACCAGACCTGTAACCCACAACTAACAACCCATAACACTATTGCTGAGTTGGCAAGATTTTAAGCTGCTGAGGTGTATTAGCCACCCAGACCTGTAACCCACAACTAACAACCCATAACAATATTAGCCACCCAGCCCCGTAACCCACAACACAACCATGTGTCGCATTGCCGGAATTATAGATAAAAACAGAACTGAATTAGAAATCCAAACGGATTTATCGGCCATGTGCAACGCAATGAAACATGGCGGACCAGATGATGAAGGTTTTTATGTTAGCGAAGTACTTGGCTTAGGCCACAGGCGCCTTTCCATCATCGATTTAAGTAAGTCAGGGCATCAACCCATGTTTTACAGCAATCGAAACCTGGTGATTAGCTACAATGGAGAAGTTTTCAATTACATTGAACTCAAGACAGAACTCATTGAGCTGGGACTAAAATTCGATACCGGTACAGACACTGAAGTCATACTTGCCGCCTACCAGGCATTTGGTACCGAAAGCTTTGCTAAGCTAAAGGGTATGTTTGCTTTTGCCCTCCATGATAAGCAACTAAAACAAACATTTCTGGTTAGGGACCCATCGGGCATAAAACCTATATATTATTATGCTGCCTATGAAAAGCTGGTTTTCGCATCAGAAATAAAAGCTTTTAAACAAAGCACCTATCTTTTTGAAGAAAATCCCAACTGGAAAGTATGTATGCTTGCTTTTGGGCATTTACCAGAACCCTACACCACACTTGATGAGGTTAATAGTTTACCAAAAGGCTGTTATTTACATTGGAATCATGTTGATTCTACCTATCAGGTTAGGTCATACCTCCCTGAACCTGCCACCTGTAAAGTAAATAATGAAGCTAGCGCCAGGCAAAAGATTAAGCAAACTTTAACCCAGGCGGTAAAAAGGCACCTCATTTCAGATGCACCTATTGGTGTTTTTTTAAGTGGCGGAATAGATAGCAGCCTGATTACACTTTTGGCCCAGCAACACCTGGATGCAGAAATGCAGCAGCAGAAGCTCAACACCCTTTCCATTCATTTTGACGTATCGAGCCTTTCCGAAAAACCTTACCAGGATCTGATTCAAGCACAGGCAGGCACCAATCACGCTGAATATTTAATCACGCAGGAGATATTCAATACACATTTCCCCAGTACCATGAGGGCCATGGATCAGCCCAGCACCGATGGAATCAATTCATGGTTTATTTGCCACTTCGCTAAACAAAAAGGCTTAAAGGCGGTGTTATCTGGCATTGGTGCCGATGAAATATTTGGCGGATATCCTTCTTTTAAAAGAATTTACTGGGTAAAAAAACTCTATAGTATTCCAAGCTTCATTCTCAAGCTTGGAGAGCAGTTTAAAAAGCCCGCATTAAAAAGAACTTATTACCTCAGCTATCAAAACACCGTTGGAGAGTACCTTTTTTTCAGGGGTTTTTTCAGTCCGAAAGAAATTTCGAAAATTTTAGATATAAGTGTTAACCAGGTAGATGAGACACTAAAAGCTTTAAAAATTGGTGAACTCCCTACCTCACTCCCTCCTGCCGTTCAAGCCAGTTGGTTAGAAAGTAATTTGTACATGCAAAACCAGTTACTTAAAGATACCGATTACATGAGCATGCAGCATGGACTGGAAGTAAGGGTGCCTTTTTTAGATACAGATTTGCTTAAACAAGCCGGGGCTATCCATCACGATATAAAATATGGTGATGACAGGCCTAAGAAACTGCTCATTGAGAGTTTCAGGGATATCCTTCCGGAGAAAATCTGGAACAGGCCTAAAATGGGTTTCAGCTTTCCCTTTCAAAAATGGCTGGCACATAACGACCAATTTTTAGCAATCGTAAACGAGGTTGAAAACTTGGCGGTTAAGCAACACCTCAGAAATTTTAAAAAGGGCAATTTGCATTGGTCAAAGGCGATGGCGCTTTATCAGGTATTTAATGGTTTTAAGGTTTGATGTTGAAAGATCAAAAAGTTTTATTCTTAACCTTATATACTTTCGGCTTAACTGGTGGAATAGAAAATGTTTGCAAGGCATTAGCAAAGGCATTAGCAGAATTCCGAACAGCAGGCAGGCTTAAATCCTATCAGGTGCTCAGCATGTACGATAAAAAGGCCAATGAAAAATATTTAGATACATCACTGTTTAAGGGCTACAACGGGAAACGCATGCTATTTTCCCTACAAACCCTCCTGGCAGCCATATCGTCTGACATCATTGTATTGAGCCATGTTCACTTATTAATTTATGCAAGAATCATTAAAAAGCTCTTTCCAAAAAAACGGATTATTTTATACGCCCATGGCATAGAAATATGGAATACAATCGGATTGGCGAACACCCGGTTTATTCAAAATAAGGTAGAGATTTGGGCTGTTAGCGCTTATACAGCGAAACGGATTCAGGAGGAACATCAGGTTTCAAAATCCAATATTCAGGTGCTTAACAATTGCCTTGATCCCTTTTTTGCAATCCCGAAAACCTTTAAAAAGCCCGAATCATTGATAAAAAGATATCATCTGCCAGATAATGCTAAAATCATACTTACGCTGAGCAGATTATCCAGCAGCGAACAGTATAAGGGTTATGACCAGACGCTTGAAGTATTAAACCAGTTGAATGAAGATGTTCATTATATCCTTGCGGGAAAGGCAGACAAGGAAGAAAAGAACAGAATAGAAAATTTAATCAACGTACGGGGACTGCAAAAGCGAACCATTTTAGCGGGTTATGTGCCTGAAGAGGAACTTACGGATCATTATCTGCTGGCCGATGTGTTCGTTATGCCCAGCAAGGCAGAAGGTTTTGGAATTAGCTTTATCGAGGCCATGGCTTGTGGCACCAGGGTAATTGCAGGCAATCAGGATGGCAGTGTAGATGCCTTGAAACAAGGTTCATTGGGTACTTTAGTTGATCCAATGAATCTGAAAGCAATCCAATCTGCTATAGAACACCATCTGGCAATTCCAGATAACCCGGAAGAAAAACGTAGGCTGCAGGATGATTGTCTGAAGCACTTCAGTTTCAACAATTATAAACAACAAATTGCGGAATTACTGAAAGATGTTCGTTGAGATGAAAGGTTTGAAAGTCAGAAGTCAGCAAGACCGGGGATCAAAGTCTGAACGCCCTCGCATTTTCCATACATGCTGTTCTTTAATCCTGATACTTAATTTTTATACTTAGATCTCGCTACTTGATACTAACATCTTGCTACCTGATACTTAAATCGCTACTTGATACGCCATACTTGATACTAAACACCCTATACTTGCTACTTAGAAAATGAGTCACGAAAACCACGAATGGTCTATTGAAGCTAAATCTTCACTCATCGATTTAAAACTGGGAGAAGTTTGGGCTTACCGCGACCTGCTTTTATTGTTAGTTCGGCGGGATTTTGTTTCTTTTTATAAACAAACCATTTTAGGACCACTGTGGTTTTTCATCCAACCCCTGTTTACCACCATAATCTTCACGTTCATTTTCGGTAACCTGGCCGGAATTTCAACTGACGGTTTACCTAAACCACTTTTTTACATGGCCGGAATTACCGCCTGGAATTATTTTGCTGATTGCCTGACTAAAACTTCAACTGTATTCAGAGACAACGCCGGCATCTTTGGCAAAGTTTATTTTCCACGGTTAATTATGCCACTCAGTATTGTGGTAAGTAATCTGGTAAGGTTTGGTGTTCAAATGCTGCTACTCCTCCTCATGATGGCTTACTATTATTTTACAGGTTATCATTTTCAGGTTACTACCAGCATAATGCTTTTTCCATTTATTGTAATTCTTATGGCATTGTTGGGCTTGGGCGCCGGTATGATCATCTCAGCTATGACGACCAAATACCGGGATTTAGCCTTTTTAGTGACATTTGGGGTGCAGTTACTCATGTACGCTACAACAGTTATCTACCCCCTCTCTACGGCTTTAGAGAAATATCCGCAATATGCCTGGATCATCCAATACAATCCCATGACCCCCATTATTGAGATATTTAGATACGGCTTTTTAGGTGAAGGGACTTTTAACTGGGCAAGCATTGCCTATACCACAACGGTAACGCTGATGCTATTGCTTGCAGGTATTGTTATTTTTAATAAAGTGGAACGAACCTTTGTGGATACGGTTTAGCTATGTTTAGCATTCCTTGTTTTGGATAGTGTAGAGAAATTACGTCTTTTTGACCAGAAGTTAAGCACGGCCTTTACTGCTCCTGCTTTTCTAAACAAGACTTATCTTCCTTCCTTAGATGGATGGCGTGCTGTTGCCATTACATTAGTTGTATTAGGACATGCAAAGCTCACCATTTCTGCTACTTCATACTTTTACAAATTCGCCGAATTGTTTGTCTATGCTGAATTAGGGGTAAGGTTTTTTTTTGTTTTAAGTGGATTTCTCATCACAACACTTCTGATCAAAGAATTTATAAAATATCAGAAAGTAAACGTCAAAAAGTTTTTTATTAAACGTGTACTCCGCATCTTTCCTGTACTCTACCTCTATCTTATCTCCATATTTTTACTTAATCAGATTTTTAACTTGGGGCTAAATGCAGACCATTTTTTGGGGCCGATTCTTTATGTCAATAATTTTAATCTTTTCGAAGGAACCTGGCTAACTGGACATACCTGGTCTCTAGCAGTTGAAGAGCAGTATTACTTAATCTGGCCTTTTATTTTTTCTTATCTGATAAAAAAACTTTGGCTCTTTTGTTTGATTATGATATGTGCTGTTCCTCTCTTAAAGATTCTTTGGTATTTCTACCCAAATTATCATACGATGACTTTAGGTCCATTCATCGATAATGCAGATGCAATTTTTTCAGGTTCGTTATTGGCAATATTGTCCTTCAAACTCTTTTTCAATGAAAAGCAAAAATTCTGGTCTACGAAATGGTTGGGTGGGCTATGCGCATTAGTATTGTTTATTGCGAACTACTGTGTCCATAGAGGTTATTTTGGACTTCTTTTTTATCCATTTTCTGGAACAATATGCAATATTATAATTTGCATCTTAATTTTAAAAAGTTTAATCAAGCCTTTTAACGGATTCTCAATTATCTTGAATAATCATGTTGTGGTTAAGCTCGGCATAATTTCATATAGCCTATACATATGGCAACAATTGTTCTTAGTTCCGCTCAATGGTTATCAGGGTAAATTAAATTTTTGCGTATTTCCTTTAAATATAGTTTTTGCAATTGTTGCAGCCGTTATTTCTTATTTCTTTTTTGAGAGGCACTTTTTAAAACTGAAAAGATACATACCTGAATAACTCGCTTTTTCGAAGATGTTGAAATCAATAAAAAATAAAATAGAAGTAAAAATTAGAGGTCTAATTAGCACTAAAAGAGAAAAGTTCTTTTTGGATAAAAATAATTTCTCTGTTATAAGAGATACCAGGTTTATCAAACTAAAAAATCACGATTTTGATATTGTTTTAAGAAGTCAGGGTAGTGATTGGGATGTTTTCAAACAAATTTTTCAGCATGAAGAGTACAAGACCTTGCTAAAAACCATTTCGTTAAACGGCATTGAACTAGAATTTATCTTAGACCTCGGTGCAAACATTGGCCTTACCACTGCTTATATTAAAAAATTTCATCCAGGTGCGGAAGTTATTTGTGTAGAACCTGACAAAAACAACTTTGCTCAATTGAGTTTAAATATTGCGAAGCTGTCTAAAATTAAAGCAATCAATGCTGGGATTTGGAATAAATGCACGGCATTGACTGAAGATGAGCCATTTAGAGGTGGTGATGATTGGTCAAAAACTTTCAAAGAAGGGAATGGTTCGCAATTAGGGATAACTGAAGGTATTACCATTCAACATATACTTCAGCAGTATGCTAAAACCGAGATAGACTTATTAAAAATTGATATTGAAGGAGCTGAAAGATTTATTTTCGATGAATCGATTAGCAATCTAAATTTCCTAACTGTTACCAAGGTCATCGCAATAGAAATTCATGACGAATATAATATTAGGGATAAAATCTATACGATTTTAAGAAACTATAATTTTACACTTTTCGAGTCTGGAGAACTAACAATAGGCGTAAAGAAATGACCAATATAGCAATCAAGGTAGAAAATTTAAGCAAAGCTTATCAGCTGGGCCAAATTGGGACAGGTACCATTACCAGAGATTTGGAACGCTGGTTTGCAAGTCTTCGTGGGAAGGAAGATCCATTCTTAAAAGTAGGCGAAACAAATAGTCAGCATATAAAAAGTATAAGTGATATCACTTGGAGTTTAAAGGACGTTAACTTTGAGATTAAAAAGGGTGATACGGTTGGAATAATTGGAAAAAATGGTGCAGGTAAAAGTACATTACTAAAAATACTCAGTAAGGTTACTGCACCAACTTTGGGGAAAATTACCGGAAACGGCAGAATAGCCAGCTTGTTAGAAATAGGAACAGGGTTTCATCCGGAACTCAGTGGTAGAGAGAATATTTTTCTTAATGGTGTCATACTTGGGATGAGAAAAAAGGAAATCCAACGTAAACTAGATGAGATAGTTGATTTTGCTGGTATTGAACGCTATCTGGATACTCCAGTCAAACGCTACAGTTCTGGTATGTATGTAAGATTGGCTTTTGCCGTTGCTGCGCATTTAGAATCTGAAATTCTAATTGTAGATGAAGTATTAGCAGTAGGTGACACTGACTTCCAAAATAAATGTTTAGGTAAAATGGGTGAGGTAAGTAAAGGAGAAGGAAGAACAGTACTTTTTGTTAGTCACAATATGGGAAGCATCAAACAGCTTTGCAATACGGGTATCGTTTTAAAAAGTGGCGAAGTCAACTTTATTGGTGATGCTTCCAGATCTATTGAACATTATTTAAGTGAAATAGATAATGGTTCGAAAATGGGTACCTGGATCAACACCCGACAAACTAATGCAGCAACACAAATCAACAGTATCAAAATCAAAGATAATTTTGGGATCATTAAGAATGCCTTTTTATCAAGCGAGTCCATAACTATTCAATTTGAATGTAAATGTTTAACAAATTGTCAAAATGTTAAAGTGGGTTTTGATCTCATAAAAAATGGTGAAATTGCGTTTAGGTCACAACAAGTTGATGACAACAATACTCATACCCTTAGTGCCGGTACCGTTTACAATTTTGACTGTGAGCTACCTCCTCGCCTGTTAAATTTAGGGACATATCAAATCATACCTATACTAACCATTCACAATGAAAAATCCCTTATAGATTTTTATGAGCCAGTTATGCAATTCGATATTTCGTTAGACTATCAACTATCAAACTTCTTCACAACTTTAAATCACAAAAATCACCCTGGTGCAGTTTTTCCAATACTTAAATGGCAAACATTCATATGCTAACTCATTTTAGATACCTCAAAAGGAAAGTTAAGTTTTACCTTAAAAATATACTCGGCAAAAAAAATTCAATTGTAGAAACAGCTTTTTTTCATATAAAACCAAATTACTCAATTTTAGAAGCGGGAGCACATGTTGGCGTGGATACGGTAAAACTTTCTAGGCTTACTACCAGTAAAATTTATGCGTTTGAACCAATCCCAGAACTATACATCAAACTAGTTCAGGCGACGAAAGATTTAAATAATGTAAATACTTTCGAAATAGCATTATCAAACCAATCATCTGATGTAGATTTTTTCTTGAGTTCAGGTGAATCAGATGCCTCAAGTTCTATCTTAAAGCCTGCACAGCATTTAAATACCAATCCAGATGTGAAATTTGAAAGAAATATAAAGGTTAAAGGCTTATCTCTAGACGATTGGGCATTTGAAAATAACGTAAAAAAAATAGATTTTATGTGGCTTGATATGCAGGGCTATGAATTCGAAATGTTAAAATCGTCAAATAAAATTTTTCCAACTGTCAAAGTGTTATATACAGAAGTTTCTACAATTGAATTATATGAAAATCAAGCAATCTATTCCGATTTTAAAAAATGGTTACAAGATCATGGTTTTAAACTAATTGTTGAAGATTTAGAGTGGGGATTTACAGGTAATGCATTATTTATTAGAAATGATTAAAAAATTATACAAATTCCTTTTCAAAAAGCGAGTTTCCATATATGATTATGAAACAAAACGTCAAGTAATTTTAAAATACAAAGCAAAATATAACATTGACGTTTTCATAGAGACAGGTACCTTTATGGGTGATACTGTATTTGCACTAGTGAATCACTTTAATAGGCTTTATTCAATTGAACTCAGCGAAGAATTAGCAAACAAAGCCAAATTAAGATTTAAAGCGTATGATCATGTTAATATTATTCAAGGAGATAGCAGCGATGAAATCGACAAAATAACAGATTATAAGAATATAAGCACGATTTTTTGGCTAGATGGGCACTATTCTGGAGAATTCTTCTATAATGATGAGTATGTAAAAACTGCAAAAGGAAATCTAAATACCCCGGTAGAAAAAGAACTAGAATTGATACTAAAGTCGCCTGTACCGCATGTTATTTTAATTGATGATGCAAGACTATTTAATGGCTATTCAGATTATCCAACAATTAAAAGGCTGAAGGAAATTATTAAAACAGGTATAATTAAATATAACCTTTCTGTTAAAGGCGATATTATTAGAATAACACCTAAACGGTAATACCAAGATCATTGAAAAAAAAAATAATTAAATTTACGACTCCTTGGGGACACTCTTTTTTTGAAGATAGAATTTCAAAATTGTCACCGTCCGATTACTCTTTTGAAATTGATAATAATTGTGACTATTGTGATTATTGGATTGTTTGGGGCGATTTAGATCAAAGCCAAAAAAATACAGTTAGTGCATCAAAGTCTATCTTTATTACTGATGAAGTACACAGTCTTAAAAACTATAATCAAAAATTCATTTCACAATTTGATGCTGTTTTCACAGCGAGAGATGACATAAAACATGCTAATATAGTTAAAACCCATGAGTTAAACACCTGGCATCTAGGTAAAACATTTGACGAATTGTTAGCTCTAGACTATGTTCCAAAGCAAAAAAAAATATCTGTAGTTTGTAGTGATCTTACTGATATGTCAGGCCACAAATTAAGATATGCTTTAGTTAATAAGCTAATCGGTCATTTTAAAGATCGGTTAGATGTTTACGGGAGAGGTTTCAACTTCATAAAAGACAAATATGAAGCACTTGCACCATATAAGTATTCAATTGCTATTGAAAATAACGCCTATCCGGGATATTTTACCGAAAAGATTACAGAGTGTTACCTGAGTCTGACTATGCCGATTTACTATGGATGTCCGGACATTAGCAATTTCTTTGATCAAAACTCGCTTCTTTCCATAGATATAAACGACTATAAAAAAACGATTATAAAAATAGAGCAACTGTTAGAAGAGGATCCTTATCCCCAAAAACTGCCTTTGTTGATAGAACAAAAAAATAATTACCTTAATAATTATAATATTTTTAGTGCGCTTCCAAAAATTTTAGACAAAGAATTCGGCTGCAAGGAAGCCAGTACATATAGGAGAATAAGATTAAAGCCGCAGCATTTTTTCTCCAGAAGTTATTTAGGATTTATTAAAAGTAAGTTAAACGGCATTCTAAAAAAATAAATATGCAGAGTGGAGTTTCAGTTATTATTTGTTGCTACAATAGCGCAAGGAGAATTCCCGAAACACTGCAGTATATTGCGAAGCAACTTGTTCCTGAAAATTTAAAATGGGAAGTTATTATTGTTGATAATGCATCCTCGGACGACACTCCAAAAATTGCTCAAGCCGAATGGGAAAAGCATAAGGATTTAAAAGTTGATTTTAGAATAGTTACCGAGGTTAAACCTGGCCTAAACAATGCTAGATTTTGCGGATCAAACGCCGCAATTTATGATGTTTTATTATTTTGTGACGATGACAACTTGCTGTCAAAAGATTATTTATTAAATGCTTTTAATAACTTATCTAAATATCCCAAACTTGGAATTGCCGGTGCAGGAAATGCGTATGGCAAATACGAAATAAATCCTCCACCGAAATGGTTTATAGAGTATCAACACTTTTGCTGTGTTTACCAAATGGGAGATATTGATAAAATTGATCTGAATTGCGATGAAAGTGTATTGGCTGCGGGAGCTGGAATGTGCATCAGAAAAAGTATTATCTCCGCCTATTTTAAGGCTCAAGATAAGGAAAGTGCAATATTAGATCGAGTTAAGGATGGATTATCCTCAGGCGGTGATACGGATATCAATTACTTTTGTCTTAAACAGGGCTTTGGCATTGGTTTGTTTTCAAATATGAATTACTTCCATTACATACCGGCAGAAAGAATAAAGAAATCCTATTTAAAAAAGTTAGCTTATTCGTTAACTTATAGTTCGATGATCGTGGCTAGAAAAAACCAGGTTCCTACATATAAATGGAATAAATTGGGTCTCATAAAAAACTTCATAAAGCTATTGCTGGCAGGGCGTATATTCGGTATGCAGATTTTCTGGCATCAATATCTTGCGCAAAAAAAAGCATTAACTGTATTCAACCATAAGTTGTAATTCTATAAAACATGTTAAATAAAGCCACCATTTATACCATTACTAAAGGGAACTACAAATATGGGGTAATTGCTTTGGTAAACTCCTTAAGACGTTTAGAACTAAAAAATGATATTATAATAGGTACAGATTCACTAATAACAGAATTATCATCAACTGAAGGTGTTAAACAAGTCATTATTAATTCTTCATGGAATCCTACAAATCTTAAGGGGAAATTAATATTAGATAATCCTTCGAATTTGTTTATTTATTTTGATGCCGATATTATCGTAAATGATCGCAAATTCATTCTTGAGGTTGAGAATATTATAGCTGATCAAAAATTTTGTGTTGCAGTAGATGGAATTGTACCACAAAATGACTATCGCAGGTATGTTTGGAATAAAATTTCCTCAAATACAAATCCAGAAACAACGAACGATATTCACCCGTGGTATTACAACGCAGGCTTTTTTGCAGGTAATCTTCAAACGCATCAAAATCTTTTAATAGAATGGACTAAACTCATTGCGTTGCATCTTGATCCTGAAAAGTTCATTTTTGAAAATGAAGACTTTCCAATGGCAGATCAAGATATGTATAATGCTCTTCTCCAGCACATTCCCATAAGTAATTTGGTATCCTTTTCAATGCCGGATTGGATTGGGATCTCAACACAAATAAATCCCTTCTTCCAGATTGGAAACTTTAGGCCATACGCTTTTATCCATTGTACGGGTGAGCATAAACCTTGGAAAATAATCGGCCTACCGAAAAATACCCCGAATGACTACGATGTTCAGTGGTACCACAACATTTTTGACTCAGAAAACCCTGTTAAGGTAATTTTTAAGCTTTCAAAGGTACAGCACATGTGGTTCAATCGTAAATTGATAACACGAATTATCTGTAGGTTAAAAAGACGTTTTAATTTCTAATTTAAGTCCATTTGATCCTCGTTAGCGTTATAATCGTCCACCATAATAGATTATTAATGCTTTATCAGCAACTAAATGAATATCAAAAATGGCAAAAGGACAACAGTGTTTTTGAATTTATTGTAGTTGACAATAGTTCGATAGAAAATGCTCAACAATCAGCCCTGGAACAAAATTTCTCTTGGATAAACTTTATTTTTCTGAAAACAAATGAAGGACCATCTCATGCTAGAAATATTGGATTAGCCCGTTCGAAAGGGGAATTTATACAGTTTATTGATGACGACGATTTAATCACACAGGAAAAAATAGAGGGGCAACTTAACTTTTTACACTCAAACCCTTCAATTGATGTTGTTGTTGGAGCAACACAAAAAGATAACTGGTCTACTAACAACCTCCCTGTTAAAGATGTTAACCAGATTAATTTCCCTGCATTTGTAGCGGTTGAAAACTGCAGCGATCTCACAAAAACTGAAGGCTTTTTCCAAATAGGTTCTGCACTTTTCAGGAAGAAAAAATTACTGGAGGTTAAAGGTTTCGATGAGTCCAGGTGGTTTATTGAAGATGTGGATTTATACTTGAGACTTTTCATGGCAGGTGCTAGAATAGTTGTTAATAAAAATCTGCCATTCGGATTATTCTGGAGAAAATCTAACGATGGAAATTCTTTATCAGAAAGAGATCGCAGACTATTTTTAGAAGGTTGCCTGGTAAATTATTTATTCTGTGTAGATAATGCTCTCCTGAAAACTAACCTTGATTATCAGGTTACTTATACTGGTATATACAGCATTATCAATCAAAATATTCTTCCTAAATCAAGTTTATATTTAAGAGGAATAGAATTACTGGACAACTTACCGATTATTCAAAAGATTAACTTTTTGCCCGTCAAATCCACGATATCAATCTTAACAGGCTTTGAAAAATTCTTCAAAATTTCCAAAGCCTTCAGAAAAATAAAAGCTAGAATAATTGAACATCCTACTCGCCACGCATAACTTTTTGCCTTATCATTTAGGTGGTACAGAGATTTATGTACTAAACATGGCTAAGTTTTTAAAAGCAAAAAGTCATAACGTAACAATTATTTCTGCCATATCCTCAAGCAATACCTTAGATCTTGAATGTGCTTACGAAGATGAATGTCTTAAAGTTTTTCAATATCAATTTGAAAACATAAAGGTTTTGGGTGTAGAATATAAGGTTATTTCAACATTACAATTATACTCCAAGCAAAATCCTGCACACAGCCGCAGCTATCAGTTTTTTTTTAGCGACAAACATTTTGACATATTACATATAAACGGATTTACTGCTACAATTGGACTGGATTTACTTTATGCATTAAAACGTAACAGCAGTAAATTAAAGGTTATTTCATCTTATCATACCGTAATATCAGATCCAAAGGAAACATATACCTTTGCGAACACCCTTAAGCAACTGCCTCCAGTAATAGATCATTTTGCAGATATTTTAAGTTACCGCTTTAACCTGTCATATACGATAACAAAGAAAGTTTCAAACCTTTTTCCTGAGCTTTACTTTTCTAAATTGCCTGCAATATTTAGTTTAAAATACTACATCAAGCAACAACAAGCCGCATTTCAGCAATTATTAAATGAAACTGATGAATGGTGGGTTTATTCTGATGGGATAAAATCTATTATGTTAAAAACCGGAGTTGAAGAAAATAAATTAGTATTTCACCGGCATGGTATTGATCCTATTTTTCTGGGAAAAAAAAATCAGGCTACTGGTTCACATAAGTTTCTTTTTAATGGAAGGTTGTTAAAAATAAAAGGCTTTCATACTTTATTAAAAGCATGGATTGATACCGACGATAATAGCGACAAAGAACTATGGATTACAGGTTTACCAACCAGCCAAAATAAGTTGCAACACTATATCAAAAAGACCCTTGGCAGGAAAGATCTCAAATGGCTGGGTAATTTAAGTCAAAGACAGTTATCAGATATTTATCCACATGTACATACGGTGATCATCCCTTCAGAATGTTATGAGATTGGCCCGTTAGTTTTCCACGAGGCCATTGCGAATGGTTGTAACGTAATTGCCTCTGATATTGGTGGCTGTAAAGAACTTACTGAAGTTTATCAAAATTCCTCCCTCTCTTTTGAAGCTGGTAAATCAGATGATCTTAAAGAAAAAATACAGCAATCTTTAAAAATTAAATCCCTTATGTCAAATGCAAGAAAAGTGATCAGTTTTGATTTACATTTTGAAAAGATGATAGCGCAGTCATTAATTTATGCCTAGAGTTGCAATATTAATCCCAGCATATAATGCAGAAAAAACTATAGCTGAAACACTTAACGCTATTCAGTTTCATATACCGGATAATAACATTATACAAACCGTTTATATTGCTGATGATAAGTCGGTTGACAGGACATTGGCCATTTGTGATATGACATGGTCTCATAAATCAATAAAACTGGTCAAGTTATCGCACCAAATTAATTTAGGTGAACGAGGAAATGTAAATCGTTCCTTAGCAATGCTTAGCAAAAACTATGATTGGATCCTGCTGTTGCACGCAGATGATTTAATTAAAGATGCCTGGCTAAATAAGATGTACCAGGCCATTATCGAATCTTCACAAAATGTAGCGAGTATCAGCAGCAGTTATGATGTGCTGCATATTGATGGAAGACTTGAAGCGGGGGAAAACAGAAATGGTTATTCTGTAATTCGAGGTAACCCGAACAGCGTTAAAAGCACCCTTTTAAAAGGCACATGGTGGCATATATCAGGTTGTGCAATTAACTTAAAGATCTTTTTCCATTCTGGAACATTCCATGAGGCTATGCCGCAATATGGAGACATGGAATGGATATTAAGAATATTGAATATGAATTACGACATAATTTATATTCCACAAGCGCTAACTGTTTACAGACAACATCAAACAAGTGTTTCGTCTAATTCATTTAAAAAGCATTTAGACATTTATGAGTTAGCCAATTTAATTGTCTATTATAAAAATCTGTTTAACAGATGGGATTTCTTTAAATTCTATACAAAACTAAATAAGCAGCTCATCCGAAGAAATGTTAGATCTTTAATCAATAAGGACGTAAAACGACTTCAATTATCTTTGAAAATGACAGCATATTTAACAAATTTATTTTTTATAACCCGCCGCCCAGACATCCAACTTTATGTAAAGGAGACTTATCTCAAGTGAAAAAATCAAAAATCTCCTTTTTTCTAAGTCATCCTATACAATATTATTCGCCGCTATTTAAAAAGATGTCTGAACAATTTGACTTGCAAGTGTATTACTTTTCTGACGCAAATATAAAAGCCACATTTGATGAGGGTTTTGGGAAAAAAATTGCCTGGGATATTCCTTTATTAGAAGGCTATAAACATAAATTCATTAAGAACTGGTCTTTAAGTAAACGGTTATCGAATAAATTTTTTCAATTATTTAATCCTGGAGTTATAGGGTACCTGATAAAAGACACTTCTCCGGTTATAGTATTAAATGGTTGGTCATACAGCTCTGATATTTTGACCATAATTACGGCAAAAATTTTAAGAAAAAAGGTATGGTTAAGAGCAGAAAATCCACTTAATCAGGAATTAAGAAAATCAGCTTTTTTGCTTTCCTTAAAAAGAATCCTCTTCAAACTTATTCTTTTTAAATTCATTGATCGCTTCTTGTATATAGGAACAGAGAGTAAAGATTTTTTTCTTTACTATGGCGCTAAACCTAAACAGTTGGTATACACCCCTTATGGGGTTGATAATGACTTCTTTAATACCAGATATAAAGCATTACGGAACTCCAAATCCCAACTACTTACCAAACTTAAGCTCCCCAATGATAAACGGATTGTTCTTTTCTGTGGAAAATATATCGAGCAGAAAAGACCATTAGACCTTCTAAAAGCCTTTTCAATGATCAAAGAAACAAACTTGATATTGGTTATGGTTGGTGAGGGCCCGCTACGGAGTAAACTTGAGCTTTTCATAGAAGAGCATAAGCTACACAATGTAGTACTAACTGGATTTGTTAATCAATCTCAAATTTCAGATTATTATAGCATTGCAGATGTATTTGTAATGTGTTCTGGAATGGGTGAAACCTGGGGACTAGCCATCAATGAAGCAATGAATTTCCATCTCCCTATAGTAGTTACCAATACCTGCGGAAGCAGTAATGATTTGGTAGTTAATAATGTAAATGGTTTGATAGTAGAAGAAGGAAATATTGAGGGATTGTCCAAAGCAATTTCAACTTTCATCAATGAGAACGAACTTCGGAAGAGCGCAGGAGAAGAATCTGCAAGAATTGTAGCACATTATAGCTATGATTTGGTTGTTAAAAATATGGAGAGCAGTTATGCCAAAAACGACTAATCAGGTCATTTGTAAACTCCCAAAAGCCGGGTTAGGAAATCAGTTGTTTCCGTTATTAAAGGGATATGTTTTTGCCAGATTAAACCATCTTCCAATTCTCGTTGTAGGATTTAATTATTTAAAAATAGGGCCTTACCTCAGAAAGGAAAAGTCAAAACGGAATTATCATCAATATTTTATATTTCAAAAAAACACCTTGCAAAATTTCATTAATAATATAAAGATTGGGTTGAACAAGGGCAAGAAATGGATAAATGAACCAATATTAACTCATCTGAACAGTAATACTAGGTCACATCTTTTTATATTTTCTGAAATTCCACACTGGTCTGACAGCTTTGCTGAGCTTAAAGACCACTTAATAACGGTAAGGAGCATACTTTATCAAATCCTAAATCCAATAGTATTAGCTGAAATGAATGCTCAAAAAAAACCAGTTGTTGGTGTTCACATTAGGATGGGAGATTTTAAGAAGCTTCAGCAGGGAGAAAGTTTCGAAAACATTGGAGGAGTTCGCACTCCGGAGGAGTATTTCATTGATATCATAAACAGAATTAGAGAAGTTAATGGTAGCCTCCTTCCTGTTTCTATTTTCACAGATGGCTACAAAGATGAGTTACAGGGTATAATGAAATTGAGTAATATTGAAATTATAGAAGGTAACAGAGATATTGTAGATTTGCTTTTGTTAAGTAAGAGCCAGATAATCGTTACCTCTGCAGGCAGTTCTTTTAGTTATTGGGCAGGCTTTCTCTCTGATGCTCCAATTATTATCCATCCTGATCATGTTCACGAAACCATTAGACCTACAAATATTGGACGAGAATATTTTGAAGGGCCTTTTGATGAAAATTCAATTTTATTAGTCAAACAAATTAGGTCAATTCAAATTCCCATATATGATTAATAAAATAAGAACGCTTGTCCGATCCAATTTATTAACCCGAAAGCTTTTTGGATATTACCTTGCTTCATCCGGGTTATTTGACAGTTACTTTAAAAATTACAAGCTTTCGAATCAATGGGCTCAGAGAATAGCCACTGTTTTGGAAAGTCCCGACAATTTACACATCCCTAAACACAGGCAAGCAGGAGAAATTATCAAAGGGAAACAAATCATGCATAATGGCATCAAAATTAATTTAGGCAGTTATTATGGCCCTGAGTATGCGAGAATGCTCCTTGAAAATAAAGGAATACATGAGCCACAAGAAGAGCGGGTATTTATGGAGGTGTTAAAAACCTTACCACCAAAATCAACCATGATTGAAATGGGTGCATTTTGGAGCTTTTATTCAATGTGGTTTCAGAAATCTATAACTTCTGCGAGAAATTTTATGATCGAACCAGATAAATTTAATCTGGGCCAGGGAAAAAGAAACTTTAAGTTAAATAACATGCGTGGAACTTTTGTTCAGGCATTTGTTGGAAATTGTAGTAATGAGTTTTCTAATCCTTCTACTATTTGTATCGATAATTTTGTCTTAGAAAATAACATAGATTATATCCATATTTTACACAGCGATATACAAGGAGCTGAATTGGAAATGCTGAAAGGGTCAAGAAGTACCATTGAATCAAATAGGATTGGCTATATTTTTATATCAACCCATTCTGATGCTATACACAATGAATGCCTCGATTTTCTAAGACAATACAATTTTCATATCGTAGCTGAGGCAAATATGGAAGAAACTTATTCCGAAGATGGTTTGATCGTGGCCCGGTCACAAAGCCATACCGGATTAAATGAAATAAAAATTTCTAAACGAATTCTTAATACAAAATGAAACTGATGATCATCGGTTCGGATCATGAAGCATCAATAGAACGGATTTATGTGAAGTATTTACGAGAACATCAGATTAAGGTCTATCATTTTGCCTCGCAGCATATTTTTGATGTTTATTACAATAAGAATCTGTTCAACAAGATGCTGTTTAAATTTGGAATCTCTAAGATATACCAGGTAATAAACAAACTGTTAAGAGCCGAAATTATTAAAAACGCACCAGATATTCTTTGGGTTTTCAAAGGAATGGAAATACTGCCTGATACTTTGAATTGGGCTAAAAAACAGGGAATTAAAATTATAAACTATAATCCCGATAATCCCTTTATATTTTCAGGAAAAGGGAGTGGAAATAAAAACGTTACCAATTCGATACCTCTCTATCATCAGCACCTTACCTACGATCGTGAAGTTGCAAAAAGAATAAGCCAGGATTTGAATATTGAAACTCATATACTTCCATTTGGATTTGATATTTCTGCCGATCTGTATTCTATATGTGAAAATCAGGAAGAAATTAAGAAAGTCTGCTTTATCGGAAATCCCGACAGGCACCGGGTAATTTTTTTAAATTCTATTGCTAAAGCAGGCATTTCGATTGATGTATATGGGCACAATTGGGAGAGGTTCAAACTAGATAGTAAAATTCAGGCAAAAGGAGCTGTTTATAATAATCAGTATTTTAGTGTACTTCGAAAATATAGGGTTCAACTAAATATCATGCGTCAGCATAACCTGAATTCGCATAATATGCGAACTTTTGAGGCCCCTGCCGTAGGTGCAATTATGCTAGCTCCACATACCCCAGATCATATTGCCTTTTTTAAAGATGGTGAAGATTTTTTTTCATATAAAAATACTGAAGAATGCGTATCAGTCATTAACAAAATTTTGAATCTTTCGGATATTGAGGCACAAAAAATCAGAAACAATGCCAGAAAAAAATCTTTAGAATCGGGTTATAGCTATGAGAACAGAACAAGAGAGGCGTTGCATTTTTTACTGAACTTACATGAAAGTTAGTATTTCTGTTGGAGGAAGATTTCATGGTTTTAATATGGCATCCTATTTTCAAAAACAAGGAATCCTTAAGCAGTTGGTTACTGGTTATCCTAAGTCTGTGGCAAACAAATTCGGAATTCATAAAAAAAATGTTCTCTCAATTTATATTAACGAATTAATTAACAGATTCACGAATAAGATAGGGTTAGGCTATCCTTTAAACTACTATGCTTGTGAAATTTATGATTTTCTCGCCGCGAGACTGATTAACAAAAGCAGTGATATCTACTTTATCTGGTCAGGTTATGGCCTAAAAACCATCCGAGCGATAAGAGATGTAAATCCCAAGGCCAAAATCATTTTAGTAAGGGGGTCATCTCATATATCAGAGCAGCAAGCACTTTTGAAATTACTGGGGCCTAAAAATTCCAATATTATAGACCAAAGGCTAATAAACAAAGAGTTAAAGGAATATGAGGAAGTAGATTTTATAACAGTGCCCAGTACTTTTGTTTATAATACTTTTATTGAAAGGGGTTTCAATCCGGAAAAATTATTTCTAAATTTTTTAGGTGTAGATTTGGAACAATTTCCATTTAAGCCTAAAATGCTAAAATCAGACAAATTGGTTTTTGGAAATATTGGAACCCTCAGTGATCGCAAAAATGTTACAGCTATAATTAAGGTCATTGCCGAATTGAATGGTTTGGGTCATAACATTGAACTGATCCTTGTGGGGCCAATTGATTATGAGTCATTCAATCAATCTTTATTAGAAAACTTTGATTTCCTTAAGTACAAAGGAAAGATCAATCAGGAAGAGCTCTATCAAGTTTATTCGGAGATTGATGTTTTTGTTATTAACAGTATAGAAGAAGGAATGGCCATGGTTCAATTACAGGCTATGTCATGCGGATGTCCAATTATAGCAACAACCAATAGTGGTGGATTGGATTTGATCACCAATTACGAAAATGGCATTGTTATTCCAATATTAGATAATGATGCCTTAAAAACAGGAATAATTTGGTTTTGTGAGAACCGGGATAAAATTACTGAAATGGGGGTCAAGTCGTTTGAAAAAGTCAAAGAAGGCTTTACCTGGGATGATTTTGGACAGAGGAACTTACAATTTATGAGTAAAATATTAAAAAATTGAGAATCGTAGCTGCAGTATATAGTCATCCAGAATATTATCCTCCAACCCTTAATGCACTAAACTTATTTGCTAAACGTTTCGATAGTATAACAGTACTGGCTCGAAATGTTAAAAGGCAGGAATATGCTTTTCCTAAGAATGTCCACTTGCGATTGGCAGGCAAATACAAATCGATCGAAGCGGCCCAGAACGAAAACATCATATGGAAAGTATGGTCTTTTCTATCATTTTCCCTTACATTTTATAGAATACTTTTAAGGGAAAAACCCGACTGGGTAATTTGTTATGACCCAATCCCACTGTTATCTTTTAAACTTATTGGTTATCTTTTAATTAAAAAGCCAAAACTATGGTATCACAATCATGATGTATTGCAATTGAAAGATACCAGATCATTATCCATAAGCAGGTGGGCTGTAAAAAGTGAGCAACGGTATTTCGAGAAAATTGATATCTTCTCCCTGCCGGCGATGGAAAGAAAAGTAGCCTTTCCAATGGATAAATTTAAAGGAACATTTTTCTTTATTCCAAATTATCCATCATTGAGCAATGCAGTTTATCATCCTAAATTGTCATTAAAGAATAAAAGTGTTATTAAATTCATTTTTCAGGGAAGTATCGGCTATAATCATGGACTGGAAGAAATTATCTCATTAATCCCAGAGTTAAATTTAACTTTTGGAAAAGAATTCAAGCTCGTTTTGAAAGGGTTTGTATCTAAAGAGTATAGGGATTATATTTTTCAGTTTGCTGTTGATTACGGTGTAGTTGATTGCCTCAGCATTATCGGTGTTGGCCCATACCAGGAAGTTTTTGAAATTTCATCATCCTGCGATATAGGAATTGGAATCCACCGGACAGAAGATCTAATGAACAGAACTTTGGGTACATCTTCTAATAAAATATATGAATATGCAGCTGTGGGCTTACCCGTTCTTCTTTTTGACAATATGCATTTCAAACAACATCTTGCTAATAGAAAATGGGCTTACTTTACAGATTTAACAGAAACATCTCTGAAGAATTGCATAAATTCTATCATGTTGAATTATGAAGAATCTTCGAAAAGTGCTTTAACTGACTTTAAAAAAGAGCTTAATTTTGAATTTGTCTTCAATAATACACTTGACTATATTATTTCTAAGAGCTAATGCATTATATTCTTTTTTTTCTACCATCTTTAATTAGCCAATTTACAACGGATTCAAAATATACTTATTTGGTATCGTGGTTTGGAAGTATATTGCTAATTATTTATAGTATATATATTGATTATAAATCCAATGGCAAAAAGCTTCGTTTTTTTAGTCCGCTAATTCTTTCCCAAGGTTTATTTTGGGGATACACTGCGATCACTTCCATTTTTTATTTTCTGGATCAATTGGGGTACGAATATTTTGAAAGGGTAAACATTCCAAATGTATTCGAACTAGAAGCGATTGCAAATACACAGAGATATATCGTTTTTGGTCATGCCGCTTATCTTTTCGGCTATTTTTTGTATCGAAAAAAGCCTGAAAATACACCTGAATATCAATTCGATTTTGATAATAATACCTATCTTAAACTATCAATTGGAGCTATTTTAGCGGCAGTAGTATTGCATAAATCTCCCTTCCCTCAACTCAGTAATTACCTGAGTATCTTTTCTACTATCTGCGCAGTCAAATTTTTTGGCTATTCTTTTGAAAACAGACAAGTACTGTTCAAAGCCTTTCTATATTTCATGTGCGTTATGATTGTGGGCTTTTTATCCGGAATGAAAGAGAATACTGTATTCCCGCTAATTTATCTTGCTGTTATTTTGTATGATAAATATGGAATTAAAAGGACAAGCCTGGTATTTTTACCCTTAATTTTTGTTTATTTCTATTTTATCCCAACCATTAATGGGGTAGTTAGAAACTCAGCCTGGTATCAAAACAAAAGCTCTCTTGAAACTCTAACAGATTTAAAGGATGCGAATATCTATGATGCTGAAAGAATACGAAGCAACAATTGGGCTTTTCTAACCACCAGGTTATCTGAAATTTCCATGTTAAACAGATATATTGAATCGGTTCCCAATCACAGGCCTTATTATGGATTGGAGATTTACAAATATGGTATTATGACTTTAATTCCGAGAATTGTATGGCCTGGCAAACAAAGTCCAGACGTAACCGCTCAACAGCGTGCCGTAGAAAATGGTGCATTAGTTTTGAACTCTCCCGATGATTTTACTTCTGCGAAACCGCAAACAATCGCTGATGCCTACATGAGTTATGGTTATATAAGTATCTTTTTCACGTTTTTAATTTATGGCTATTTGGTTAACTTTTTAGCAGTTCTGTTGGAGCGGAAATTGGGATATGATTTTGGTGTTTCAATACTTTTCTATAGTCTTTTCTCTGTATTAAGCAGGGGTGGTTGCTTTGAAAATCTTTTTAACACGACCTTTTATGGATTTGTTCTAATCTTTGTAACCATTCACATTTTAAAAAGGATAAATTTAATCACCTTGACTCCTCAACACGCCAATTGAAAATCCTCCAGCTCAGCCCTTCCTACAAACCTGCTTACATCTACGGTGGTCCCATTTACAGTGTAGCCAAACTGTGTGAGGTACTATCATCCCACGAAGAGCATGTTATAACGGAGGTATTAACTACAACTGCAAATGGAAAATCAGAACTAGATGTGGAGGTTTCAGTACCACTTTGGGTGGATGGGGTAAGGGTTACTTATTTTAATCGCTTAACTAAGGATCACTCACACTTTTCTCCCAGCTTGTTAAAACATCTGCGAAAAGCACTTACGCAACGAAAGCAAGAAAATACCATTCTGCACATCCACGCCTGGTGGAACCTCGTTTCTGTACTGAGCTGTTGGATAGCAAAGAGATACGGTATCCCTGTTGTACTCTCTCCACGGGGGATGATTACCGCTTATAGCCAATTGAATAGGAATGGTTGGGTTAAAAATATCTTTCAAACCCTGGTGGGTAAAAGGCTGTTAGAATACTGTCATATCCATGCTACCAGTGAGCAGGAAAAAAGCGATGTACTTAAAATAGTAAAGCCCCGGAGCATTTATATTATTTCCAATTTAATAAGTTTACCAGAAGTTAAAGCCGATGTTTTCCTAAGCGCAAAATCTTCTGTTTTTGAACTTATCTTTTTATCCCGTATTGAGCACAAAAAGGGATTAGAACTATTGATCGCAGCAGTTGCCAGATTAGAAATACCCTGGAGATTAACCATAGCAGGAAATGGTGAGCCACTTTATGTTGAAAGCTTAAAAAAAATAGCTGAAGATCTTTCTATTGGTTCCAAAATAGCCTGGATTGGTCAGGTTAGTAACGATGATAAATTTGAGCTTTTAAATCAACACGATTTATTAATACTTCCCTCCTATAATGAGAACTTCGCAAATGTGGTTTTGGAAAGCCTCAGCGTGGGCACGCCTGTATTAATCTCCGATCAGGTAGGTTTATCGGATTACGTACAACAGAAAAACCTGGGCTATATCTGTAAACTGGATCCCTCAGCTATAAAAGCACAAATAGAGCTGGCTTATCAGGATATCAGCAAACGACAGGAAATCAGAAAAAAAGCGCCCGGTTTGATCCGGCAGGATTTTAATGATCAGGTCTTGATTAATCAGTATCTCATGATGTATCAAAAGGTACTTAAAGGCTAGCAACCCTATCTAAAAATGAATCCCCATTTTAGCTTTATCATCTTAACCTTTAACGAAGAAATTCATCTTCCGCGATTGTTAGATTCGATTAGGGAACTGGATGCCCCAATATTCGTCCTGGATAGCGGAAGTACAGATAAAACCTTGGCAATAGCGAAAGAATACCAGGCTGACATCCAGCACCATCCTTTCGTAAATCATCCACAGCAGTGGGATCATGCCCTGAAGCATTTCGACATTAAAACACCCTGGATTGTTGGACTGGATGCCGATCAGCAAGTTTCGCCAGAGCTGCTCAGGTATCTACAACATTTCAATGATCAGGACTATCAAAATGTAGACGGCATTTACTTTAACCGGAAAAATTATTTTCAGGGAAGCTGGATCCGCTATGGAGGTTACTTTCCTTTTTATCTCCTCAAAATGTTTAGAACGGGAAAAGGTTATTCAGATCTCAGTGAAAATATGGACCATCGTTTTATTGTACCAGGTAAAACTATTATATGGAAAGATGGCTATCTTATTGAGGAAAATTTAAAGGAAAATGACCTCAATTTCTGGTTAGATAAGCATGAGCGTTACAGCACTTTAGTGGCAAAAGAAGAGCTTGAACGCATGCAAAAGTTAAGAACACAAACATTAAGGCCAAACCTATTTGGAAATCCCGACGAAAAAAGAGCCTGGCTGAAGAAATTATGGTGGAATTTACCCCTGCACATCCGCCCTTACCTTTACTTTAGCTACAGGATGTTATTTAAACTTGGTATATTAGACGGTAAAACAGGCATTCGCTTCCATTACCTTCACAGCTTATGGTTTAGAAAACAGATAGATAAGAAAATCAGTTATTTAAAAGCAAGATCAGATTAATATGAACGAAATCACTCCCGAACAAGCCCGGAAACAAGCCAATAGAAAATCTATTCAGTTTATCATCGCCCTCTTTGTATTGTACATCTTATTTAGCCAGGGGAACCTGTTTATGAACAGTGTAATGAGTGAAGGAGGACGTTTTTACAACCCTTACATTGCAGAACACTTCAACTATATCCAGGGACTTAAAACAGCCTTGATTAAACCTGCAGTGTGGATCATTAAATTGTTTGGTTTTTACGCCATCCACAATGACATGGATGTTCTGGTGGTAAATGGTCCTTACCTGAGAATCAATTACTCCTGCCTTGGACTTGGTGTAATGAGCTTTTTAGCGGCCTTTGTACTGGCCTTTCCGGCTCCCTGGAAATCAACTTTAAAAATGCTCGTTATCGGTTTAATCTCGATCTATCTGTTAAATATCGGTAGAATTGCAGGATTAGGCCTGCTATTTGGTTTCTTCCAAAGCCAGCGCAACTATTTCGAATATCATCATGAGATTTTCAATGTGCTGGTATATATCATCATCTTCATCATGCTGTATTTTTGGATTAAACGCAATACCAAAAGAAATCCCACAGTACAGGCTTAGCTTGGAGTGTTGATGATAGCATTTGGATAGTATGCCAATCCTCCCGCAAACAGTTGCAATTTGCCAGCAAGTAGAATAACAAATCCCTAAAACCCAATTCCCATCCCATGTACATCTTAGGCCTTAATGCCTACCACGGAGATTCATCGGCCTGCATATATAAAAACGGTGAAATTATAGCTGCCTCTGAGGAAGAACGTTTCAGGCGCATTAAACATTGGGCTGGTTTCCCAGCTATGGCCATTGAATTTTGTTTAAAGGAAGCGAATATCAGCATTGCAGAAGTGGACTACATTGCCATTTCCAGGGATCCAAAGGCCAATTTTAAGCGAAAAATCATTACTGCCCTAAAAAACAGGTTAAGTTGGAGAAATATCCTCGACAGGATGAAAAACCTGAAAAAAGCGGGGAGCATCCAGGAAGAAATTGCTGCTTTGTTTTCCATAGATCCGACTGCGCTCAATGGCAAAATAATTAATGTAGAACACCACAGGGCTCATCTGGCCAGTGCTTTTTTTGCTTCTCCCTTTGAAGAGTCGGCTATACTATCTATTGATGGTTTCGGCGACTTCAGCAGTACGATGACGGCAACAGGTAAAGGGAATCAGATTGAGGTAATGGACACGGTTTCTTACCCGCATTCATTAGGTGTTTTTTATACCGCTCTAACCCAGTTTCTGGGCTTTCCGCATTATGGAGATGAGTATAAAGTAATGGGCCTAGCCCCTTATGGCAGCCCCAAATATGTTGAAAAGATCAGGTCTCTGGTTGAATTACTTCCCAATGGATTGTTCAGATTAAATCTTCAATATTTTAATCACCCCAAAAAGGGCGTTAAAATGAGTTGGGAAGACGGTTCTCCTCACATGGATGTGCTTTTTACAAATGAACTGATTGAATTACTGGGTAAACCCAGGGAAGCTAAAGAAGCCATTACAGTTTATCATCAGGATTTGGCCGCCTCTATCCAACAGGTATGTGAAGAAGTCCTTTTCCACATTTTAAACCATCTTCAGCAAAAAACCGGATTGAACAACGTGTGTATAGCGGGTGGAGTAGCACAAAACTCGGTTGCCAATGGAAAAATCAAATTAAATACCCCTTTTAAAAATATCTATATTCCACCTGCAGGGCACGATGCCGGAACTGCTATTGGTGCAGCGTTATGGTGTTATAATCAGCTGGAGAAAAAACCCAGAACTGCCCCAATGCTCCATGGCTATTTTGGAAGCAAGTTTGACAATGCCTACATTGAAGAATTGCTAAACAGAAGGAAAATCAGTTACCAAAAACTGAGCGGAACTGCTTTTTATGATCAGATAGTTAATTGTTTAATCAATGAGGGCGTGGTGGGCTGGTTTCAGGGAAGAGCTGAATTCGGCCCCAGAGCATTAGGCCATCGCTCCATTCTAGCTGATCCCCGGAACAATCACGCAAAAGAGATTTTAAACTCAAAGATCAAGCGGAGAGAATCTTTCCGTCCCTTTGCCCCATCTATTCTTTTTGAATATGTAGCGGATTATTTTGAGCAGGTTGATGATGTTCCCTTTATGGAAAAGGTGTTTAAAATTAAGGCAGAGAAACATTCGGAAATCCCTGCAGTAACCCATTTAGATGGGACTGGCAGACTCCAAACCGTACATACAGGAAGTGATGCGCGCTATCATGCCCTTATCCAATCCTTTTATCAAAAAACAGGTACTCCAATACTGTTAAACACTTCTTTTAATGAAAACGAACCCATCGTTAATACTCCCGAAGAAGCCTTAGACTGCTTTTTAAGAACCCAGATGGATATGCTGGTGATGGAGTATATCATCATTAAAAGATAGCACCTCCTGCAAATGAGTAAACCGGCTCTTTCCTGGCATGCCAGGCGTTTGCTTACTTAGTTTTCTTTGTAAACCGCCCACCTTACCGGAATCATGCTTTACCTCAATTAGACAGCGCGAACTACCTTATAACTTAAGAACAGGATAATTTTTAGCTATTAGTGAAAAAGCAAAGCGCCCGGAAAAAATTCCGGGCGCTTTAACAAGGTGACCTATGCAATAACATTCGGTTTAAATCGAAATGCTTAGTCGTTACCTATTATTTTTTGAAAGCTGCTTTCGCTTCAATCATCATGCAACCACTGGTTTGGGCTGTAAGTTGTGTTTCCCCCAATGGCGGTTCATTCCAGGACGGGCCGAACAGCACCGTTTTAGGATAGTTGCCTTTAGTCCAGGCAATCTGAGCATTGTTGTTAAAAAAAGTTTCAAATTTAACCCTGTAGGCTTCATTCAGATCACTTTGCTGAAGCAAAATGAGAAAATAGCGCATAAAAATCCCTTTGAATAATGCATTATCTCCGGTACCCTCATTTCTTAAAATGTTGTTACTGGAATCGATGCATTTAGTTAAAGTGTAATTGGCTGCTTTTTGAGCATCATTCAGGTATGCTTTGTCGCCCGTGACCCGATAAATTTCCACAGCCGAAGCCATAAATGTACCTTGATTGTAAGTGAGCGCCACCTGGCTGATTACGTTAGTATTACCATTGATGTTGTCATAAACTGCGCCACTTACCCTTTCAAACAGGGTGTTTTTTTGCCATTCATAAATTTTAAGGGCCCATTGTTTATAGGTTTCCTCCTTGGTAAGGGCGAACAGGCGGATTGCAAGTAAACTCGCTGGTCCGTTAGAGCAGGCGTTCTTACTATATGGCTGTGTTTTCATCCAGGCTACTCCACCTCCTGCATAGGTGTCATTCCATCCGGCAATGATATCCGTCCACAAGGTTTTTACCGCTGTGAGGTATTTCTCATCCTTGGTTACCTGGTACAACCTCAACATGGTTAAGGCATTCCATTCCATATCGTCATAAAATACATTGAGATAGGTTCCACCGTTTTTCGCCTTCACGCCGGTAAACCATTTATCGAAATATGGTTTATAGGTATCATTCCCTGTTCTGATGTAGGCATCAATTAGCACATCCATAGCATGGGCATTCGGCCAGTATTGAAAGCCCTTGTCAGAGCCATTGCTACCGTAATTAAAGTAGCCATCATTGTTCCAGAACTGAGTGATTAACGCATTCGTGCTATTGTTCGCTGCAGCGGTCCAATCTACTGCCTGTGGTTGCTCATAGCGGTAATCATCTGTTATTTTACTACAGCTACATACAAACAAAGATCCGATCAGTAATATTGAAAATATCTTCATAACTTATTTTTTGAAGCCGCGAAAGGCTAAGCACCTTTCGCAACTGAATTTCTAATTAACTTTAACAGTATGGGTATAATCTGCATCGCCTTTCAATATCAAAGAAATGGTATTTGATTTTCCATCTACCTTATCAGCAAACTTCCATTTATCATCCCACTGGGTAACGTTTGCAAGAAGTTTAACAAAATAATACGATGGCGCTGATCCATCATTAGGAGGCGAATCGGTTCCGTTTAAGGTTCCAAACTGCTTGGTTACATCATTTCCATTGACTGAAGTAACAGCCTGGAATTTGTAGCGCTGGTCTTTTCCCCAACTTTCTACTCTGAAATTAATTACTCCGGTACCACTCCAAACGCCCTTACCCTGATAGGGCATGTTTAGAATGATCGCATTACTTGGAGAAAACCAAAGACCAACACTTTTGATTTCGGTGTAGGAAAGTGTGGCTGTCGAGAAATCAAGATTAATCCGGTAAACAGCAGTTTTTGACGGTATAATGGTAGCAGTTTGTGTTGCCTCCTTTAATGTGGCGTTATCACTTGTATAGAAAATACGTGGGGTACCTGCTTTTCTATCTACAAAATAATAAGATTTTCCCGCCTCGAGTTTGGTGTAAATCTCAAACTCTCCGGCAGCAGTGAGCTTAAATGGCAGGGCAGCTGAAAGCGTTGCTCCTCCTTCTGACCCTTCACCGGTAATGAAAACTTCATCCGGAATATCAACAAATCCGTTCAGGCTTGTAATGCTGATGGTCCTTTTCTCGGCCGACATTACGCTTTTTATTCCTCTTGATGATGATACCGTCCATATTAAATTTCCGGTGGCACCGGGTTCTATGCCGGCTAAAGAGGCGATTTTGTTCAACACTTTATGTGTAATAGTTGCTCCATTAGCGTAACCGTTATTGTCGGAGGTTGTACGAAAGATGGGTTTGCTGAAATCGCCACCCACTTTATCAAAAATCACTTCATAAAGTGCCGCACCACTATCCTCTACCCTTACCGCTTCCCAGTTGAAATACAAGGATGCTGATGCTGAAGAAAGAAGCTTAATGGTTTTATTGTTCACCGGCTCGTACAAAGCATTTACCGGACTAACATTCGCATCTTTGTAAATCATATCATCAGATTTACAGGCGGCGAACAGGGTTACCACAAAAAAGAAAAGCAGAATATTGAGTTGTGTTTTCATATTAATTTTTTTGAATTCCTTAAAATTAGTTTGCATAGCCAGGGTTGTTTGGTTGTAAATTGCTGTTCAGATCCATCTGAGAGCGTGGAACAGACCATAAATAATCTCTTGACTCATCAAATCTCCGGTTATCCAGCCGGATGTCTTCGGTGTTATTGTTAATAAATCTGGCGCCATAAACATAGCCGTTAAGATATTGACTACCAGCTTTCCAGCGGATGACATCAAAATAACGCAGTCCTTCTAAAGCCAGTTCAGAACGGCGCTCATCCCGAATCAGCCTTCTCATATCTGTTTGAGATAAGGTGGAAGGAAAATTTAACGCTGTGGCAGCTGTAAACCCAGCCCTTGTACGGATGCTTCTGATCGTCTGGTTCCAAACGGTTTCATCCATCTGGCCCTGCTCAAATTTGGCTTCGGCATACATTAATAAAATGTCAGCGTAGCGATACATGATGATGTTAAGTCCGGCATCGAAAGTTGCGGTAGCAGTTTGATCATAATATTTTTTGATGTAATAACCCGTTGAGGTAGAGTTTGAGCTCGCGCTTACGTAGTTGTCCATGCGTTCTGTGCCGTTGTTACCCGTACCTGGCCTGATGTAGATGGTAGATTCAGTGCCATTGAAATTGATCCATTTGCCACCATGAAAAACGATAGAAGCGGCCATTCTTGGATCGCGGTTAACATAAGGGTTCGCAGAATTATAGCTTGGATCCTTATCAATACTCGTCCCATTTAAAGTGATGTAATTATTGACCAGTCCTTGCAAAGGTGCGTAAGCGTTAAGCCTGGCCCCTGCTGAAAGCGGCGCAGCATCGTAAAATTTGGACCACATTTTTAAAGATGGTACATAACCATAATCTAAAATAACCTCGCTGTTATATTCATTTGCAGCAGTAAAAATGCCTGCGTAGCTAGGAAAAAGAGAATAGCTTCCAAACTCAGCTGAATTGCTGATCAGTTTCTGACAGTACTCAGCGGTTTTGGCCCAGTTGCTTTCGTACAAATAGGTCCTGGCCTGAAATGCGCATGCTGCACCTTTGGTGATCCGGCCGTTTTCTGCGGCAGATAAACTTTCCCGTTTTGGAAGTACCGGAATAATTTCATCCAGTTCCTGGTGAATAAAATTCATGATGGTGGCCCTTGGCGTCCTTGTCATTTGATTTGCTTCATCAAGGCTAATGTCCTGCGTGAAAAAGGGCACGGCACCATAAAAGTTGGTTAGCCTGAAATAGATAGAAGCTCTGATGAATCGGATTTCTGCCTTTCTTCTGTTTTTTAAAGCGGGGTCCATTCCGGGCACATTATCGATGTTAGCCAAATACACATGGCAGCTTTTAATGCCCTGGTATCCCCACTGCCATTCCCCGCTGAAAAGATCGAGACTTGGATCTGCCGTACCATTTCTGATCGACCGCTGCGCGGTGTTGCTTCTGCCCTCGAAAATATTGTCGCTCAAGGCTTCATCATTCCACATCTTGTCTGCTGAAAACATTTGATTATAGGCCATATTGACCATTTGCTCTGAATTTTCGACAGATTGCCAGAAGTTAGCATCTGTAAATTTATTGGTAGGTACCGTATCTAATTTATTGCACCCGTTTATCATCAGTAAGCATAAAATACCTAAGAAACTATATGCTGTGATTTTTTTTCTATTGTTCATATTCTTTCGCATTTAGAGTTCTATGTTAAATCCTAATCCAAAATATCTTAGCGTTGGATAATTCCTGGCACTGTTTGCAGAGCCAGACATGTTGGAATCAAACTCTGACGATTCCGGGTCGATCCATGAATTGGCGCTGAAAGTGAGCAGATTCTGAGCATTTGCAAAAACCCTGAATTTCTGGATACCCACTTTTTGCGAGAGCTTTGAGGGAATGGTGTAGCCTAACTGAATATTTTTCAGGCGGATGTAACTTCCCTCGAAGAGGTAAAGATCGGAACCCATTTGGTAATTGTTCTTTGTAGATGCCGCACCTGGAGGCGATAGTCTTGGCTGGGTAGCTTCAGTGTTGGTTGGTGTCCAGTAATTGAGCTGGTGTTGATAAATAACATAAGAATAGTTTTCGTGAAAGGGCTCAATAAGCTCTCCGCGAACCATCATATCCCTTTTGCCAACGCCCTGCCATAACATTCCAAAATCGAAACCTTTATAAGTTAGGTTATAGTTAAATCCGAAGGTATAGCGCGGAAAAGCATTGCCCAGTACAAACCGGTCTTTTGAATCAATCACCCCATCCCCGTTTCTGTCAGTATATTTTACATCCCCCGGTTTCAAATCAGAAGCACTCATCCCCACAGGAAGTGCAGAAGTTTCGATCTCTTCCATCCCCTGGAATAAGCCACTGATTTTGTACCCATAATACGAGCTGAATGGCAAGCCTACGCGGGTTATTTTGCTAATATTGTCTGCTGTAGAAATTTGCTCATCGCCTACAAACCTAATCACTTTGTTACGGGAATCGCCAACATTGCCGCTAAAGTCATGATAGAAATCTCCTGTTTTCAACCGGTAACCAAGGGTAAGTTCCCAGCCCTGGTTTTTCATCTGCCCGGCATTGGTTTTACTCAGCGTTGTTCCAAATACTGAAGGAATTTCCGGTGTAATTAAAATTTCTTTAGTGGTTTTATTAAAGTAATCGAATGATACTGATAAAGCCTTATTAAAAAAGTTGGCATCTAAACCAATATTCAGTGTATGGGTAACCTCCCACTGCAGGTTTGAGTTTCCAAAGGTAAAGCCCGCACCGGAAACGCCTGTGTTGTTAAATCCATAGGCGTTGGTATAAGGTGTATAAGAAGTAAGGAACTGATAAGAGTCAATATCCTGGTTACCCAACAAACCATATGAGCCCCTGATTTTAAAGTCTCCGACCTTCTCTTTATACTTCTGCATAAAACGCTCTTCCGAAAGCGACCAGCCTAAAGATCCTGAGGGAAAGAATCCCCATCTGAATCCCCTGGCAAATTTTGATGAACCATCATACCTGAAGTTAAACTCAGCCGTATAGCGGTCGGCAAAAGAATATCCTGCGCGCCCAAGCAATGAATTGATACTGGTTTCAGTGGTTCCGCCGAGCGATCCATAGCTGCCCGTTTCGTCTATTTCGGTCCCTGTAGTTGGGGTACCAAGGATTGGATCTGTAAACTTAAACTTGATTTCATTTGCCCGGCGTGTATACGATTCGTTTGTGGCGCCGAACAAACCTGTAATTCTATGTTTGCCAAAAGTCTTTTCATAATCCAGTAAGAGCTGGAAGTTGAGCAAAGAAACCTGCTGATTATAGTCTTCGGTATTGCGGGTAGAGTTTACGTAAACTAAAGGAACGGTGGAAGTTTCGCTGGAAAAAAGCGGAATTTGCTTTCTCCGGGTAAAACGGTGATCAGAAAAAATATCGGCCCCAAATACTCCGCGTAACTTCAGCCCATCGATTATCTTTGCTTCTAAACCGAGGTTCACATTGAAGTAATTGTTATCCGATTTTATGGAACCACCATCTCGCAGCTCGGCCAATGGATTTTGATCTGTCAGTACATCGTTTACCAGATATTTTCCACTTGGAGACACCATTTTATAGTAGTAATAAGTTGGAATCCGGGATGAGTTGATGATGGCATTTGAGGCCGTACTGGCATTAGAATTATTGCGGGTGTAGGTAAGGATGGAAGTAAACTTAAAACGTTTGTATTCTGCAGTGATATTGGAACGCAAGTTGTAACGCTTGATGCCATAATCGCCCACAAAATTACTCCCCTGATCGTAAAATCCTCCGGAAAACAAATAGGTCGTTTTGTCGCTTCCGCCAGATATATTTACGTTATAGTTCTGCTGGGTAGCCGATTGCAGAATCTGGTTGAAATACCAATCTTCTTCAGATTCATGTTCGTACAAGTCCATAATCTGTGTCGGACTGAACTGAGGTGGCAGGCCAACGTTGGTCAGTGATAAGTTTTTTAGGGTGGCATTTTGATATCCCGTTACTGGTTTGAATAGGATTTTGGGATCCTGTGTACCGATTTGTCCATCTAATCTGATTGTTGGTGCCTGATTTTTTGCTCCTTTTTTGGTGGTAATTAACAGTACACCGTTTGCAGACCTGGAACCATAAATTGCAGAAGAACCCGCATCCTTCAAAATAGATACACTTTCCACATCTGCAGGATTAAGTTTGTTCAGGCTGCTTCCATCACTGATGAGCCCATCAATAACAATGAGCGGTGAGTTGCTGTTCATGGTGCTCACTCCCCTGATATTCAGGTTCATGGTATTGCCATTGGGATCCATGCTCCGTTGCTGAATACTCAAACTCGGGGCGGCTCCCTGCAAGGCCTGAGTGAGGTTGGCAGTTGGACGATTCGTTAGTTGAGATGCCTTCACCTGGTCTACCGCTCCGGCAATTCTCTTTCTGGTGGTGGTGCCATAACCCACTACGATTACTTCTTCCATTTTGTTAACACTAGCCTGGAGTACAATTCTCATGTTTCCGTCACCAACAGGTTTTTCCTGTGTTTCAAAACCAATGGCCGAAAACTGCAAAATGACCTGGTCGTTTGGAACCTGGAGACTAAATTCTCCGTTATTATCAGTTTGCCCGATTGCTGCGCCACCTTTTAAGCGGATACTCACGCCGGGAACCGGCTGATTGGTTTCATCTACCACCCTCCCTTTCACAGGAATAACTTTTTGCTGTTCTTTTTTGATTTTCTCTATCAATACAACATTATCCTGAATATTGTAGCTCAGCGCCTTGTCCCTTAATACCAGGCTAAGCACTTCTTTTAACGGCTTGTTTTTGATATTAAAACTTTGATTCTTATAAGCAGAAAGTTCATCCGGCTCATATAAAAACTCATAGCCAGTTTGCTTCATCAGCGACTGGAAAATTTCGGTCATGCTGGCCTTGTTCAGGTTAAGCGTGACACTTTGTGCATAAGTTGCCTTTGCACTTGCTTCTACAAAAGTGAAAATCATTACAATAACCATAAATTTTGTAAGGATCACTGGTGTGAACTTAGCCAGTAACTTCTGGCAGTGATTAAGTAAATAGTTAATAAACATATTTAATGGAAGGATTTAGGCAAATATTTGGTTAATTCTACTTTAAATAAGATACTTCAAGGAGCTTCCCTTAAAAGTCTTTTACCCCCTAATCAGGATTGAGATAATCTGGATATTGATGCATATTTATTTGGTTTGGTTAGTTTACTCTTTAGCTACATAAATCGTTTTATCACACATGCACAAAAAGACATGACTCCAACAATTGAGCTTTATTAATTGATTTTTCTTATTTGGATTGTTTTGCCATTGGTACTGAAGCTGAAACCTTTGAGCTGGCCGATATAGGTTAGAATTTGTTCGATGCTTCGCTTGTTTGAAAATTTTCCGGCTACGGGCGAATTGCCAAGCTTTTTATCCAGTATAATCTGAACTCCGTAATACCTCGAAAGAATATTCATCACTTCCTTTAAAGGCTGATCGAAAACGAAATATCCAGATTTCCAGGAAATGGTATTTTCGATCTCAGCTTCTGATTTGATGATCGGCTGGCCTGCAAGATTACTGATTGATGCTTCGCCCGGAGCCAGCTTCAGCTGTTGATTTTCAAACCCTACCCTCACACTCCCTTCAACCAAGGTGGTTGTCACCGAACTATTATCTGGATACGAGGCTACGTTAAACTCGGTTCCCGTAACTATAATCTGGCTTTGTTTGGTATGGACTGTGAACGGTCGTGATGCATCTTTACTGACCTGAAAATAAGCCTCTCCGGTTACATAAACCGTTCTTTCATTCGCTTTAAAGGCAACGGGAAATTTTAAGGATGATGCCGCATTTAGCCAAACATTTGTTCCGTCTGCTAATGTGATTTTAAATTGCTTGCCGTAAGGAATCGTAATTTCATTATAGGTATTTTCATTCGATGGCTGTCCCTGAGCAGTTTTATACTGAAGTTCGCCCTGTTCTTTACTAAAAACAGTGGCACCATTTTCCTTTATTGCATCGCTGAGTACATCGTTCGTGAGTTTTACTTCTTTTCCATTGGAAAGTTTTAAAACGACATCGTTGTTATTTACAACACTGGTTTTAACTATTCCGGGTTTTGCCGGCCGATTGTTCTGGCCTTCAGTGTAGAAGAAGTAAGCTGTAAATAGTGTTGCCACCACTAAAATTGCAGCTGCATATTTAAAGAATCCGAAGTTTATTTTTTTAACTGGCAGGGTAGTATCAAGCGTTGCTGCTATTCGGCCATTGATCTGGTTTTCGAGTGTGTTTCTCTCCAAACTGGACAACTGATCGGTAAAATCAGGCGATTGCTCAAAGGCATTATAATAAGCATGCAGAAAATCAATTTCCCTTTGTGTTGCCTGACCAGCGAGATATTTACGCAATATCTGGTCAAAGTTGGCCTTATCCAGTTTCATATTATATTTGGCTATATAATAAAGAGACCTGAAAATGGATTATGCCCGTGCAAAAATAAAAATCAGGCGAAATAATTTATAAAACGCTGATTATCAATTAAAAAAAATCATCCAAAAAGAAACCAAAGTATGCACTGCAGACCAAGAAGGCTGGCACGCAACTTATAATTTATCTTTCCGATTTGATTGCGAACGGTCTTAGGAGAGAGTTTTAGCATCAGAGCGATTTCATCTGCAGATAAATCCTTCGTGTACTTTAAATCATAAATAATTTGTTGTTGCTGTGTTAAATCCAATATGAGTGCCGCATAAGTCTGCGAAAGCTCCTGATAGAGTAAATTGGCATCAGAGCTTTCAGAAATACCTTCCTTCAATTCGGCGAGTACCTCCTCAATGGGTACAAATTTCGACTGTCTTTCGAATAATCGAAGCACCCTATTACGGGCAGAAATAAACAGATATCCCTTTAAATTGGAGATCAATGTCCCCTTTGGAGCATTCCAAAGCTGGATGAACACATCATGAGTAATGTCCTCTGCGAGCGCAATATCTTTCACACGCTTGTAGGCACTGTTATAAACGTATGACCAATATTTTTTATACAACGCTTCGAACGCACACCTATCACCTTCCTTTAACTTGAGTAATAAGTCAACATCATCGCCTAATTCGCCCGGAGTAGACATTTTATATCTGGTTAAATTTATTCAACCAAATATATATTAAAAAATGATTCAAAAAATGAAATATCAGTGATGAGGTAAAAATATGTCACTTCGGACCTGTTAAAGTAAAACAGGAATGGGTTTTTGACAGAAAATTCTGTTCAGCCTGAGTTTTCTGGTCTTTATAGCAAGGTCAGTGTGAAAATTATTGACTAAAACATAGATCACTATAACGTCATCATCCGGGCTATAATTTGGAAACCAGCATCAAAAATTGTATATTGTAGAAATAGTCCAGATCCGACTCTTGGATCACATTGTTTCATTAAAACTTTATCAATTTGGCATTAAAAAAAGCAGGTTTTTATCGGGGCCCACGCTTGCCCTTCAAAAAAAAGGAAGCGGAACACAAAATCAATCAGTTTATTACCTCAACAGAGGTGAGATTAACTGGAGAAAACATTGAACAGGGTATTTACCCATTGGCTGAAGCCTTGAAAAATGCCCAGGATCAGGGGCTTGATCTGGTAGAAATTTCCCCAAATGCCACACCTCCTGTGTGCCGCATTATCGATTACAGTAAATTTCTTTACGAGCAAAAGAAAAAACAGAAGGAAATCAAATCGAAGGCCAAACAAACCGTTATCAAGGATATTCGTTTTGGCCCAAATACGGATGACCATGATTTTCAGTTTAAACTCAAGCATGCTACTTCTTTTCTCGAAAGTGGAGAAAAGGTTCGTGCATACGTTCATTTCAAAGGACGGGCAATTGTTTACAAAAGTCAGGGTGAAATTCTACTTTTAAAGTTTGCCCAGGCCCTTCAGGAATTGGGTAAGGTAGAACTGATGCCCAAAATGGAGGGTAAGCGCATGTTCTTAACTTTAGCACCCAAAGCTGTAAAAAAATAACCCAAATGCAATCTGCTATTGGGTCAATATCGGTCAGCAATATCTTGGTGAAAAACCCCGGCAATTGACTTACTGCAAAAAAGCGGGTGTTCATCGCTTAACGAAATCACGTTGCGCTAAACACCCGCTTAAAACGAGGGGCCTACCTGAGGGTTTTTTCCAAATGTTTAAATAAATTTTCTCCCCGTAAACCAACACCTACAATTTTTCCGTTTGGATCGATCAGGTAATTGGCGGGTATAGACTTAATTTTGTATGCCTTTGCTACCGAACTCTCCCAGCCCTTCAGTTCGGAAAGTTGTGTCCAGGGTAATCCATCTTTTTGAACCGCAGAAAGCCATTCTTTTTTCGCACTTTCCTTATCAAGCGATACAGCCAGTACAGTGAAATTTCTCTGTTTAAACTGCTCGTAAGCCTTAAGCACGTTAGGATTTTCGGCCCTGCAAGGGACACACCAGGAAGCCCAAAAGTCTAAGAGCACATATTTGCCCCGATAATCAGAGAGCTTTACTGGTTTTCCTTCAATATCATTTATGGTAAAGTCGATTGATGGCTTGCCTACTCCTAACTCCTGTGCATCAGCAATCAGTCCGGCAACCTGTAATCCGGCTTTCGATTCTTTCCAGGACTGGGGAAAACTTTGGGCTACCTTTTGCATTTCAAGGCTATGAAGCGAAAAAAAGTTTGGATTGGCCAGTTCAGCCATCAAATCGAAGGAAACAACTGAATTTGGATACTTTTGCATGAATTTGATGTATATCTGATTCCTGCTGTCTAACATGTTATCGTTTTTAGCGGAAAGCTGTGTCCAGCCAATCTCTTTAAGCGCAGCCAGGAGTTTTTCATACTCCCGCTGCGTTTCTGAACCTTCGATTTTTGCATTTTCAAGGTTTGCTCCTTCAAGCATTGTAATGCCCGGCCCCAAATAAAACCAAACATTCTGGCCTTTCTTTTTGGTAAGTGCAATTTGTTCTTTACTATTATCTACATATAGAAAAACCTTTGCTGTTTTTTTCAGTGTTCCTTTGAATAAAAACTTTCCTTTCCGAACATGTGTTGTATCATACCTTAACCTTGCACCATCGCTATAAGAAAGCAGCAACGTGTTTCCCTCTAATGTGGTGTCTGCAAGTTTACCGCTAAGCTCGAATTTTTCCTGAGCAAGCAACGGGCTGACCAAAAAAATAAAAATACACAGCGCAATAAACCTCCTTAAATAATCGGTTTTAATCATCTTACTTAATTTAATAACGATTTTACTTTATTATAAAGGGTTTCTTCGCGCAAATTGGTCGCCACAATTTTCCCTTGTGTATCTACCAAAACGTTTTGTGGGATTGCGCGAATGCCATACAGTAAAGCAGCAGGCTCTTTCCATCCCTTCAAACTAGAAACATGGTACCAGGGCATTCCATCGCTTTTGATTGCAGCTTTCCACTTTTCCGCATTATCATCCAGTGAAACGCTCAGTACAGTAAATCCTTTATCCTTGAAATCATTGAAGGTCTTCACTACATTTGGATTCTCCTTCCTGCATGGTCCGCACCAGCTTGCCCAAAAGTCGACCAGGGTATATTTGTTTCTACTAACCACTTCTTTTAAACTCAGTGCGGTACCTTCCGGGGTACTGGAAACAAAATCTTTGAACTGATCGCCTGTTAACTTTCCTTTAACTTCAGCAAGTCTCATCCCAAGCTTTTTGCCCAATGCGGTCTCTTTAACCTGGTTGCTTAGTTTATCGTAAAACGGGAAAGTCTGTTCATAGTTCAACAGCTTATCAGGAGAGTTTTTATCTAACATGTAAAGTGAAATATAAGAATTGGTGTTTTCGCTTGCGAACTGGTGTATCATCTCTCGTTTTTGCAGCCTGTAAGCATCAAATCCGGCCATCAGTTTCGTAATGTAGGCCTTTTTCTCATTGCCCTCTGGCATATCGCGATAGAAAATCAGGTCAGCAAACATCTTTTGGTCGAGCGGCCTAAGGGTTTTAGCCAGTTTTTCGTAAGATTTAACCAAATCGCCTCCTGTTATTTGTGCATATTTGATGGAGTCTTTCGCACTCAGCCGAACTGTTCCATCAGCCAAAAATAAATCGATGCCATCCGGATCGTCTTCTTTACCCATTGTTATTTTTCCAACAAGCGGACGTTCGAGCTCACCATTAAATTTGAAAGCACCATTTTTGATTATTGTACTGTCGATCTTTTTGTGCGTGTCATCAAGCGTGTAATACAGTTTAATCTGTTTTCCGCTATAAGCATTACTGAGTTTACCCTCAATGTTGTAACTTAAATTTTGTGCAGTTCCTGCCAACGGATATACCGCAATTAACAGGATAATAATTTGTTTTAATTTCATGTTTTATGGTCTGATTTTATGTGATTTAATTTACTGCCCGCCAGTTGATGTCTTTTACTTTCACCAGCCCGGGCCAGGTGCTTTTATCCTGCAATTGAATATCAACCAGGTTGGGATTATTGCCTACTTTGTATCGCCGCAGCGTACCTTTACTGGCTGCGTTGTAAGTCGCGATATAAAGACTGTTGGTTGCAAAATCTATCTGGGTATCAAATTTGATCATGGTAATTTCATCGTTACCGATTTCAGGAAATGTATAGACTTTTTCGAAGCCTGGATTATAATCATATGCATACAAGGTATTGTCAACTGCATAAAAAACCACTGTTCGGTTAGAGGAGAAGGCGTAAAATTTAGCCTTGTCAAAATTCGTAGCCAATGGCTTCACTGTATAAAGGGCTCTCTTAGCCGGGTTGGTACCGTTAGCATAGAATTTGTAGATATGGTGCGTATTGTCACCATCCTTCATAATGGCGAAAGAGTTTCCGTTGGTTGATCCGCCATCAGTATTGCGCGTATTTTCAGCATACTTCAAGGTTCTCCCTACGGGCTGGTTCCATGGGAAAGCGCCGCCTGCTACATCAGGCAGAACCGTAGATGCTACAGCCGATCCAATCCCTGTATAGTTTAAAAACCTGTTATTCCGGGTATCATACCACATTACCGAACTCATACCGCCAATAGGATAAAGCAAATAAGGAGCAGCAGGGATACGCGTGGCCTGATCACTGGCTAATCGGTTCACGGGATTATTAAAATAATCTCCTCCCATGATTAAAGGAACACTGGCAAAAAGATCACCACCTTTGGTAATTATCGCCCGGTACAATGACCCTCCGGTTGCCCCAGTAGCAAGACGTATTTGTGGCGCAAGCACAACAGGCTGCAAAGTTTGAGGGTCTATTGCCTCAGAAATATATAATGTGCGGCTAAAATTACTGTTCAGGCCTGCTGTCATGGTTGCCCGGTCTAAAAAGTAAGAGCCATCATTGGTAAAAGCCCAAATTTTAGTAAAGGAATCGTTTGGTCCGGTATGAACCAGGCTTATCGGGTTACGTAAACGCGGGAGTCCACTCGCTGATAAAATATGCTTGATGTGAACGGTGTCTTTAAGCATAGAGAGCATTTCTGCTTCAGCGTAGCCTTCTGAATCCTCTCCCATAATTAAAATTCCGCGTGAATAGACCGTACTGACATTAATTCTGCTGTTGGCTATCCAGGTTACCCCAGTTTGTTTATCCACCACACGATAGAAAAGGTCATATGGAATTGCATTTAAACGCACCGGGTAAACTAACTTACTATTACGCCCAATGGTGTCGAACATAAAGCTGCCCGTTTTAATAATCCAATAGTGTTTGTACCTCGAGGTGTCACCTTGGTCCTGGGTTCCACTGAGTTGCGGTGAAATGCGCAGGGTATCGATACCCGTACGTACCACATACTCTAAATTAACCCCTTTGATTGATACTTCATTTATATCCTGATAATCGTAATTGCCTTGATCTTTCTTACAGGATGGCAAGCTGAAGGCGAACAGCACTGCAAGTATGTAATAATATAATTTCATTGTTCTTTCTTAAGGAGTGAATACTAAGGTGCAGGTACCCATGGTACGCCAATAATAGAAGTCCATGGAACTGAACCGATGAACATCAGCCTGCCATCGTCTTCGAGTACTGGATTTTTTGCATCATAACGCTGTTTTAAAAGAACAGCTGCATCGCTTGCAACCAGAAGATACCTGGCCTGGGGCATTGTTTCACTGCTGGCGAAATCCTCATATTTTAAGCCGAGGTTTTGGATCAGAAACTCCATCTTTTTCCGTGTAAATACTCCAAACAAGCCCGATTCCCGGTTTACAGGTTGGATTGACCCTGGCCAAACCGCCGGCTGAACCATAATATCATTGATTCTGAGGGTATGTAAGCTGGCATCGAACTCTGGTACTACTGTGCCACCATTTAGCGATGGTATTGCATCCCATTCTGGAAAAGAAAGCTCAAAATCTTTTGTAGCCACCAGGCGCAAGCCCAAAGTAACCTGTTTATTCGTCAAATCCGGTGTACGTTTCAGATGAACGGTAACATTTGCTGTTGTGCCGCCTGCAGGAATTTTAACCTCAGGAGTAATGGCATCATAATGCTGGCCAGGAATAGCCGTGGTTGAATCAGGATTGACTTCTACCCGAAATGTACGATCATAGTTTTTTACCGGGCCCGTAATCATCACCTTCAGGGGATAATCAACTTCATTTTTTCCGATACTCACAAATTCTACGTTACTATACGGTTGGTAGGGCCAATAATTGATGCTCAATGATTTGTTCCCGAATTGAACTGCAAAATAAACACCTTCCTTCCCCTGATAGGACATCATTTCTTTCTTACATCCCATCAGGATGATCAACTGAAAGAAAAAAATATAAATTATTAATTTTTTCATCACTACTATTTTAAATTAATTGCGTTGTGAAATTTCACTGTCGGGTAATGGCGGGCTATAATTAACCAGTACCATTGTTTTTTCAGGTGTGATCCTTACCGTGGCATGATTGGGAACCGATTGATAGGCATTCCGTTTATAAAAGAAAAACTGTTGCCCCTCTCCTAGCATTTCCCTCCGGTATTCTTTACCTATTTCGACATTTAAGAGTGCACGATTTGCCGGATTAAGGCTCACACAGTTACGGGCTGTACGGAGTTTATTGAAATAGCTTATCGCAGTAGTCAGATCGGGATGACATTCTGCAGCAATCAAAAGTACTTCAGAAATACGAATCAGGGGCATCATGTAACGGCCAGGGCCATCAACTATATCGGCAAATTTCATATTAGTGGTTGCAGTTATAGCTCCGGAGGAGGCACTCTGCCAGGCCCTGCGACGATAGTCATTCACATCATCGTATATAGAATTTACGCGCTCTTCATTTACATCTCCGGCACTGAAAGATAGCTTGCTGTTAACAGCTAAATTCACATCAAAAAGCCTGGTGTACATCTGGTACCTGTTGATATTGTAGAGCGAAAACATCACTTCCGTAGAAAATACACGGTCGGGTTTATCTACACTTGTTGCACTTGCAAAGGTTACATATGGAAACACGGTTTTCGTTGCCGACTGCACTTCAGAAAGGAGTTCCTCTGCCTGTGTAAGTGCTTCTGTCTTATTAGCCTGCCATAAGTATGCGCGCGCCAAAAGAGCCTTAGCCGCGTAGTAATTGAGTCGGTACTGCCGATAATATAGATCGTTCGGTCCAGCCGGATTTGCCCCATTACGCACGCCTTCTGTACGAACAGGATCGGTATTGAGTAATAAAGCCAACGCCGCCTTGATATCTGCGGTAACCAGTTCCATCACCTTTTCAGCGCTTGAAAGCGGAGCAATATCATACCCGGTTTTGTTGACATATGGAATAGCTGGTTTGTTCTTGTTAGCGTCTGTGTAAATCGGGCCAAACAAGCGCAGCATATCAAATTGCAGCATGGCCCTTAAAGCGAGTGCTTCACCTTTAATAATGCTGTAATAGGGATCGGGAAGAATATCACTAGGCGCATTACCGCACTTCTCTATAATTACATTGCAATTTGCAACCAGCTCATAGGCTTTTTTCCATATCTGGTCAAATGTAATCTTCACATTCGCATCTGTATAAACGAAAGTTGTATAATTATAATAGGTATGTACTGAGCTATTGAGGTAATAGTACTGTGCTAGCACATCTATTGCGCCTGTTGACATGTTCTGACCATAAAGATTAGCATTGGCCAGCTCTACATACACCCCGTTTAACGCTTTCAGATAGCCCTCTTTATTGACGAAAAGCTGATCTTCTCCCAACCTGTCGGTCGGCTTCACATCTACCCATTTGTTACAAGACACCGATAGGAAGCTCAGGAAGATGCATAGGGTTATTTTATATAATTTCTTCATTTCTTAATTCTTAAAGTTAAAATCTGACAGCAGCAGAAAAGGATACCGACTGGGCAAAGGGGTAATCGATTCCCCGTTCATTAAGGATGTTTGACAGGTGAAAAATGTCGTTCATATAGGCCCGAACAGTTATGGATGAGGCATGTACTCTCTTTAGCCAAGCCGCTGTAGAATTCTCGTAACCTACAGAAAAGGCCTCCCCGATGAGTGTATTGTTATTGGCCACAAAACGGGAAGAGATTGGCGTAACCTCGGTATTGGATATTGCTTTAAATACCGCATTGTCTCCAGGCTTTTTCCAGCGATCGTAAAGTGCCCTCCGGTCCTGATTCAAAGCCACACCTGTAAAGGAAATATTTTCCACTTTTTCAAATAACGTTTGCATAAATGCCTGTCCACCTAACCGATATCTGAGATTAATAGATGCGGTAAAGCCTTTGTAATAGAAGTTTGTACCAATGATACCTTCCAGATCGGGATCACTGTTTCCTACTATTGTCTCATCGTCGAAATTGTAGACGAAGGTTTGCTCTCCGTTTTTATTGAGAAAAATCTCGCGCCCTGTTGCCGGGTCTATGCCTACAGATCTTACCGCCCAAAGATCTGACGGACTGCCGCCATCAAAATAGCGTACCAGATTCCGGCTCCTGTTGGCCACATTGAAATTGTTCAATCGATTGCCCATATCATGATATTTTGCCTTTAGCTGCCTCATGTTCAGATTAACCCTCCAGTTGAACTGATCGCGTTTGATCAGGGTATAATCCGTTGTTAATGTAAAGCCTTTGGTAATTTGCCCTCCCACATTTTGCGCTACCTGGCTTACGCCTGTTGAAGACGGAAGGCTTACAATGGCCAATAGCGGATCGGTATCTTTAATAAAATAATCGGCAGTGAATCGCAATCTGCTGTTCAAAACAGTTAAGTCAAGTCCAATATTGCGGTCGAGCGTAGTTTGCCACTTCAAATTATTGTTACCCATATTGCTGATAATGGTACTTACCCCGAATGGGTTTCGGTTATCATTATTATAGCGATATACCCTGGTAGAGATGTAGCTGTTGAAATTTTGGTTACCAGGATTACCAATCGAACCGCGTAAACGCAGTTGCTCTATCCAGGATAGACTTCCATCCTTAATAAATGCTTCTTTATGCACATTCCAGCCTAGTCCGAAAGACCAAATGGTTGAAAACTGTCTGTTGGAACCAAAAATAGAAGAACCGTCAGAACGCAGGGTAGCATCAACCAGAAAGCGCTGATCATAAGCATAACCTAGATTTGCAAATATACTTGCTCCCCTGCGCTTAGACTCCTGATAAAGTGCTCTTTGGCCCACAACGTAGCCCAGTGCAAAATTGGGATTAGAAAATTCATCATCGATAAAACCGCTCACACCGAAGGTACTTTGTTTATCTGTAGCTTGTTCCATTCGTCCTCCCAAAACCGCATTCACCATATGTTTGGTTGCAAAAAGCTTACCGAAGGTTAAACTGAAATCACCATCATAATTAACTGTCCGTCCATTGCTTTCATCATAACGCCCCTTTTGCAGCTCGTCTATACCTTCAAATTCAGCATTGAAGGGAGAACGGAAGTTCACATTTCCTATAGAGGCAGTCCGCAATCCGAAGCGTCCGCGTACACGCAATGATTCCAGAACTCTCCATTCCATTTCCAGATTATTGGTAAAACCCAGCGACTTGTTCTCGTCAATATTCAGGTTATTCTGATCGTATAAAGGACTGTAGATAGGAGTCAAACTCGAGTTGCCATAAGCTTTGAAATCCTCGAGGACTTTAATTGGATTGCCGGATGAATCGTATTTGCGATAATATGGATTGGCGCGCGAAAAGGCAGAGAACGGAGTTGATTCCTGATTGGATTTGACCTGATCAATGCTAAGTGAGTTGTTGACAGAAAATGCTCCTTTGCGATAAAGCAAACGGATATTCCCGTTAGTAGCAGTACGATCTGAGCCTTTCATTACACCTTGGGTGAGCCCATAATTAAAGGAAACGCTGTAACGTAAGTTTGCATCACCACCTTCGGTAAAAAGAGTATGTCTTTGGGTGAAAGCGGTACGTAAAGGTTCTCCGCTCCAATCGGTATTTACCCCACGTCGAACCTCTTTAAGCCTATTGTTATAGTTCATCTCGCTTTGAGGATTTGAACCCAGCAAGATTGTCCCATCGGCATTTAGCAAACCATAAAATCCCGATAACAGTTCGAATTGTAGCTTTTCTTCTGCATTCATCAGGTTATAGTCTGAAAGATCTGCAAAATTAATACTCCCGTTCATGGTGTAACTTACGCGCAGCTGCCCTGCTGTTGGTCTTTTGGTTTCGACAACAACTACGCCATTGGCTGCCTTTGAGCCGTAGATCGCGGTTGCCGAAGCATCCTTAAGTAGCGTAATCCTTTCTACCCGATCCATGCTTAAATCGGCAATAATAGCCAGTGTAGACTCAAATCCATCCAGGATAAACAAGGGCTGATTGGGATTGGATGCAAATTCATCTGTTAGTCCGATCACGCTACTTTTTCCCCTGATTTCAATATCTGGCATACGGTTAGGGTCTGATCCGAAAGTATTGTTCTCCACTATGGCAAACGAGGGGTCGAGTGTTTTCAAACTCTGCAAAATGTTTTGATTGCCCACAGCCTGCAAATCTTTTACGCCAAAGCTTGATGAGGAACCGGTATAGGCATCCCGGTTTCGCTGGTAAATCCCGGTTACAACCAGTTCTTCCATTGCGCTTTCAAGCGGTTTCATCTCAACATTGAGTGTCTGCTGATTTTTATAAACGATTTCCAGGGGCTTCATTCCCACAAAGCTGAAAGCAATAATCTGCTTACGGTCTGGGTCCGAAAGTACAAGCCGATATTGCCCTTTGCTGTCCGTTTGCGTACGCACATTACTTCCTTTAACCTGCACCGTTACACCTGCCATCTCCAACAACGTTTCCGCATGGCGAACAACTCCAGTAAGGATAAATTGTTGAGCCTCTGCAGCAGGTACCTTAATTGGAGGTTGGATAGCAGTAATGGGAGAAAGAGAGATGGTATTGTCTTCTACGGCAAATTCGATTATTTGTCCTTTGGTAATTTCTTTTAAGAATTCTTGCAGCGGCATATTTTTAATATTAACTGTTATAGGTTTTGCAGCTTCGATCAGCTTTTTGGGGCCAAAAACCGTGTAACCACTCTGCTTTCGCACAGCCTCTATTACTACGGAAAATGGGACACTCTTGCCTTTAAATGTGATCTGCTGCGAATATGTCGCTGCACTCACTGTCATCAGCCCAGTGAGCATTAGGCACAGGATGGTCTTCATCACTAGTGATAAGTAAATTTTAATCATTAATTTTAACGTTGGTTTGGTTGGTGCAATGTTAGGTTTACTGCAAAGATTGACCGCAATCCAATCAGATCAGTTAAGGGAAGGATGGCAGTCCTTTCCTTTTCTTTTTTGGAACAGTCTGTAGTTAGTTAGTTGAGTTTGGTTTAGGTCATTTGGTGATGGCTTGGTTTAGGTGAACAATTATTTTTTTCCTTTGATGGTGAGTTGCCTTCGGGCAACGTCAAGATCATAACTGATTTGGGCAGCGTCGAGGATACGCAGTACCAGATGAATATTCTGGTTACGGAAGGCATCCCCTACCAATTCCTCTTGTGGAATGCCGTTGAGATAAACTATTTTAAGATTATACCAACGCGCAATTTCATTCATTGTTTCTTCAAAAGGTTTATCATCAAAGCTGAACTTACCACTTCTCCATGCGGTTTGACTAGCTACATCCACGCGTTTGACCTCGGTTTTTCCTTTAGTGCTAAGTGCCTGCTGGCCTGGAGAGAGCACAACACGTTCCTTGCCGCTGCTTACTGCAACTGTTCCTTCCTCGAGGGTAGTTTTGCTCCCCTTCTGTTCGGGATACGAGCTTACATTAAACTGCGTTCCAAGAACTTCTATTTCCTGTTGGTTGCATATCACCTTGAAAGGTTTCCGTTGTCCGTTTTTAAGATGAACTTTCTTCACCTGAAAATATGCCTCTCCAACGAGTTCAACGATCCTGATATCTGAGGCAAACTGCGCCGGGTATTTGATTGAGGATTCGGCATTTAACCATACTGCTGTTCCATCTGGCAATGTCAGTTTATAAGTTCCCCCTCTTGGGGTATTCAGACTTAACATAGCGGCCTGATCTGCCGGATGAGAAACGGCTGATCCGGCAACGGGGCTGCCATTAAGGTAGGTAATCTCTTGTCCGGCAACTATGCCCTCCTGGGAAGCACTAAGTGTTATCGTTTTCCCATTGGCAAGGGTTAATGTAGCCTTATTTCCCCCTGGTTGAATGTCTTTTTCTACCCTCGCTGTCATTTCTGTAAGGGATTTATAGTTTACGGTCTTCCAGGTGATGGCTGCGATAAGTAGAATTGCCGCCGCAGCGGCAATCCATCTGATGAGCGCGAAATATGAAGCAGGTTGGGCACGGTCATCAGCCATTTTGGTTAACAAGCCGTTGCGCATTCTCGATTTTACATCCTCTTCTGATTCAATGACTTTGGTCAATATGGTCACATTCTGATCATCGTGGCTGTTATACCATTCAATAAGGGTATTCAATTCTTCTGGCGTAATGGTTGCATTATTGAATTTGAACACCAAATGTTCTATATTTTCCTGTTTATAAGACATGAGTTTGCTTTTCTGAATATATAGACAGAAAAAAAAGCACTAAGGGTTAGTGCCGATAAAATTATTTTTGAAGAAAAAGATAACTTAAGATCAGGGCGGTCAGTAAGTCGAGGTTTCCCTGTATATCTTTGTTTGCTTTTTTCAGATGTGCTTTAACCGTATTTTCGGAAAGGCTCAGATTTTCTGCTATTTGCTTTGCCGATAGTCCTTCCTGTCTGCTAAGGCGAAAAACCAGCTGACATTGGGGTGGTAGCTCACTAATGGATCTATCTATCTTGGCCTGTAACTCTTTTAGGATTAATGCCTGTTCTGGCGATAAATAATTGACTGCCTCCTGCTTGTAGTCTTCTGCTTTTAATCGGCCCCGGTAACGCTTCTCCAAAATATTAAAAGACTGGTTACGTATTGCACGGCTGAGGTAATTGGATAAATCCAACTTCTCCAAACCAAAATTTTCGCGTAATTTCCATAAATTATACAAAACATCCTGAACGCACTCCTCTGCATCTTCCTGGCTGTCTAAACGTTTGTAAGCAACGGCAAGCATTCTTTTCCAGTAACGATCATATATCTCTATCATTACTTGTTCATCTCCATTGCGCATAAGTTCAACTAACTCTCGATCCTGATATAACTTATACTGCCTCATACTGTATGTATCTCGTTTACAAATATATACTTTTTACATATATATGCCTGCCCTTCAATACTGATGAAAAATACTGCAATAAAAAGATCTTTGCCCTTTTCCTTTATGGGATAAAACCGTAATTGAGTGTTTCTTTTCCCGAAATCTTAGGATACCATTGTGATTAAATCCGCGATTGACTGGAGAGCCTTATTATAATTTCGGTTTTAAACTCTGGCTGGGCATTGGCCGTTATATATTGCGGAGACCTGTTTCAAGAGCATGGTAATTACAAAGCTGTACAAAGGCGGCAGAAAGCAATGTTGTGTAGGCAGGTAAGGCCACAGTCTTTACCATTTGGTTGTTTAAAATGGATTTTTAAGCGTCATGGGCATGCACCAGTTGCTGAATGCCGTAATGCTGCATTGCTTTTTGTTTAAGTGGGTTTGTGCTCCACTCTTCCCATTTATTGGTAGCGGGATTGTAACCACATTTCAATGGTTTGGATATGTCTAAACCTGCGTGGTTTATATGTGTTCGTTCTGTGAATGCCCTGCAATCTGTACATACATTTCTAAACTCACAATCCTGGCAAACCACGATATCATTTTTGGTGATGTTCCAGTAAGCCTTAAAATCTTTAGCGTTTAACGCATCTTCCAGAGAAATGTCTTTTATGTTCCCGAAAACCTGTGGCATTGCCGGACAATTTTTGATGTTTCCGTTTATATCAATACCTATTTTTTTATTGAGACAAGAATTATGATTAACGGCTTCTAAAACCTTCTTGATGTTAGTATCAAAATACTTTAAGTCTACTTTCCCACAAGAATTGATTTTTAAATATTGACTGGTAAAAACCAGGTTAAATTTAAAAATATCTACGACCTCAAATGGAGCTTTCTCGCATTTATGAAATATCAAGCTGTAAATTCTTGCAGATTTCTCATTAAGTGTTTTTATAAACGCATCATCAACTCCCGAATGATACAGAGAGAAAATCTCTATGCTTTCTAAACATGAGTCGTTGAATGTTCGCTCTAAGTTCAAAAAAGATGTTAACAAAAGTTCACTTTCACAATAGATTACCAAATGTCTGATGCCTAAATTTTCGATAGATTGTACCAGCCGTGGCGATAACAATAAATCAGCAGTTTCTATAAATATATTCGAAATTGTGCTGGCTTCTCTAAATGTTAGGGGTAGCGGCGGAAAATTTTCATCCCAATTATTTTCGGTTATAAAACCGTACTCTTTTTCCAATAAAAAGTTTAGATATTCTTGTACTATTTGTTTAGATTCTTCATCATAAAAAGCAAATACTTCCTCAATAGAATTGGATTTCAACTCTTCAACAATATCATACAATTCTAGAGACTGCAACTCTGAGCTGTTTCGCTGTAAATCCGAAATGAGGATCCTGTTAAGACCTTTTGTGATCAAAATATCGCTAAATAAATTAAAGTACTTCATAGCAACCTGCTAATTGGCTTATATGGTTTTACGAGCATAAGAAAGTTTGTTTTACAGCAACTGCATGTGCCATAAAATACATCATTACCTTTCTGATTATTTTTTTCACCTCTGTATTCATCCACAAATTTGAATGTAAGCGGCAACTTATTTTTTTCTTCGATTTGGTATCTCATAAATATTCGGCTATTGCTTTCTCCGCTGCATAATTACACAAGGCTGAAACCCCTAAAAATTGGCCAACGGTATTTACCTCTAAAAAATAAAATTTCTCTCCGCTTTTGATAAAATCTATTGAGCCACAGTTTACATCCAGTAACAGCATTAATTGATGCGATTTCTCTTCAATTTTAATAGGGAGATTGTATCTCACATTTCGGTTAGGTTTTTGAAGATTGTACTTTCTGAAATCGGTTTTGGTTCGTTCATCACTTTGAGACATTATTGCTGTTGAAAAGAACTCCCCATTCAAATAAAAGCTCCTGATTTCGAAATCCTTCTCAATTTTTTCCTGAAAAAATGTGATAAAAAAACTATCTTTTTCTTTATGCTCTATTATGTTGGTGTACATAATACTTTCCGCATAATCCTGGTAATTATTTATGGTTATGTTTCCGGTTAAAGGCTTTATAATTGTTTTATCCAAAACCACTTCATCCGTAGTTTCAGCTAAATAATACGCTGGAACATCTAATCCCACTTTTTTTGCCTGCTCTAACACCAATAACTTATTTACAGCGCTATTGCTTTGCTTATTGATGTGTTTTTTTGATTCAATTTTTTTAATTACATAATCCTGCAACCAATGTTGGTGCTCCTGCATGTGGATATTTACAGCCGGGCTGTCATATTGGAAATTCTTAAATTTTAATCCCCCTCTTCTGTACCAAACACTGTTTATTTCATCGATGTAAAAACAGTTTTTATGGCTTTCTATATAGATCCGTTTTTCATTTGTTTTTATCTCAAACACTTCATCTTCATCCACCCGGATGAATTTTTTATCCATTGCCAAAAGCCATTTTATAACTTCATTGGTGGTAGTCTCCTGCTTCTTGGATATAATTAAAATCATCTCTATTTTCTTAAGCGCTGAATATTTTTGATATGGGTGCCCCCTATTAAAGAAGGCAACCCCTACCTTTTTCAATGATCGTGATTAAATGGAATTTTTGCCGGAATTGATCGGCGAAATTGCATTTACGCAGATACTAGTAATTAAGAATGGGTTCTCCTGGTGCCAGACGACGGATCTCCCTGTAAAGATATTGACCCGTACCATTTTCGCCCGAATAGTGGTCATATTCTATACAGCCCTCTCCAACGAAAACATTAGATTGAATGTCGGTGTAGCCTCCCAATGCTCTTCCTCCGTTAATTGACGATAAATCGGTAAGTTTTTGGTTTTCAAGTGAAGAGAAATCCTTTTTCGTTCCTTTTAAATTTTTCATTTTATTAATTTTAAATGTTAGGTAAATGCGCCAACATACCCTGGCGTGTGGGTTTTGTTCATTTAAAATTCGATACAAACTAATGGGATTACAAGCGGTAGTTGATATGTGACAGGTTTGGGTATCTTTTCGCTATTCCTGAATACATATTCGTAAAATGGATAAGCAGCTACAAAACGGATATCTCAATATAATGGCATCCAGCTATAACCAATCTGAAATGTAATTTGTACAAAGACGGTATTATAATAAAAACATTCATTGTAGGTCTTGCAAGTCAGTATACCTTTCATCAAGGCTAATCAAAATAGACTCAGCAATATTTTTAAATACCTCAAGCAAAATAACTTGTCTTAGGCGTGTTTCTGGACCAGACATTTAGCAATAAAAATGGCTTAGTCTTTGTTGCTTCCATGCAAAATTTTAAGCAAAATCCCTTTTAGATCATGAGCAAATTACACTTTTCAGTAAAGAAAACCTTCTTCCTTTTTTCAGTTATGAGCATTCTTTTATTATCATCATGCGCTGAAACACCCGAAAAATTCTTCGACATTACCATCCTTAATACCAATGTGATTAACGATTTCGCCAGTCCGGATCTCGCCCGCCATATTGATGACGAAGCCAAAGAATATCCAAACATACCCTCAAGCAAAAAGAAAGGTGATGAGGCTACTACCACAGTTAAGAATAAGATTTTATACCTGGAGCAATCGTTAGAAAAAGTGAAAAAACTTTCGGCTTCGGGTGATGAACAAAAAGAAATAAAGGCTTTATCTGTAGCGCTTTACGAAATGACAATCCCGGTTTACAAGAACGAGTATCTCGCCTATGCCAAACTATGTGATCAAAAGGGCAGCCAGGAATCAAAAGATGCTATAATTAAAGATATAGATCAGAAATACACTGCGGCTTTTGAACAGAAATATACCGCATTAATGGAAAAGGGCAAAGCCTATGCCAGCGAAAATAACATCCAGGTAAACTGGGGCCGTTAGTAAGTTGCCTGATTAAAATGATTAACTGGCACTCCAATAATTCCATTTAAGTATGAACGCTTAGATATTTCTATATCCAAAACCGGCTTATTTGAACTCAGATGCCCGATATTCAAAAAAATACTTGATATCGGGCATCTTTACTTTTAGTAAACAACTATTTGCGGTTTAGGTGACTATTGAAAATGATTTAATGTGTTAGTGGTATAAAAACCGAAATTTATCGTGGTTCGAGACCTTATGATTAAATGCAGCACTAAGCACTAAGCCGAATGGAATCTAATGGAGATGACCATTAAAAAAATCGAGCATAACCCCAAGGGCATCTTTTGAGTGCATCATCTCTCCGTTGATGAGCGATTCCTTTGCTGCAGCAGCTGCTCTTGTTCGCATCTCATTTTCGTACACTTTAATAGCCTCTCCAACTGTACTAAAGCTTTCCGAAGCCAGGGCCTCGCTTAGTTCCAGAGCGTCACGCATGGCCATATTTACCCCCTCTCCGGCAAAAGGTGGCATCACGTGCGCAGCGTCACCAAGCAATGTGAGGTTACTTTTTGATTCCCATGATTGCTCGAATGGCATACAACCTATTGGCCTGGGAATTAACGGCAACTCAGTGCTCTCAAAGAGTTGTTTCCAAACAGGGGCCCAGGCGCTGTATTTTTCTGTAAACCAGGTTAGGAGCTTGTTCCGGTCACTCCAATCAAGATTGATCTGATCCAGCCAGTTTTCATCGGCTTTGAAGCTGGCATAAAACCCAATTTCGCCATTTGCCTTTTGACCAAGCAGCAAGTTCTCTTGTTTACCAAAAGCCATGATCTTACCTCCCTTCAACAGGGTGTGTATGGCTGGTGCACGATGCGCTGCATCACGAATATTCCCTTCCAGCATCATTACGCCTGAATAAAAAGGCTTGATATCGGTGAGATAAGGGCGTATACGGGAATTAGCCCCATCTGCTGCTATTACCAGATCTGCTGTTTCCTGCCCGCCATCATCGAAAGTCAGTTGCCAACCTTCGAGCCTTGGCTCCATGCTTACAAACTTCTTATTCCAGCGAACCGTCTCTGGATCCAGTGAGTTTAGCAGGATTTTTCTAAGTATCCCCCGGTCTATCTCAGGTCGAAAATGCTCATCGCCAAAATTCTCTTCCAGTTTAAACTCGTGGTCGCTGAAGAGCGCTTCAGCTTTTTCATTCATGATTTGTTTCTTGTCTGCACCAGGCATATAATTTAGCCTGAATGCCTCTATCAGCCCGGCTTTCCTGAGTGCAGCCAAACCTGAATCGTCATGCAGATCCAGCGGTGAGCCCTGCACACGTGCCTGTGGACCTGCATCCCGCTCGTATACTTTTACATTTCTTCCCTGCAATTGCAGCAACCTTGCTAAAGTGAGTCCACCTGGCCCTGCACCAATGATAGCAATGTTTTTATTTTCTAATTTCATATCATTAATTTAATGATTCAAAATTAGCCCCCCTTAAGCACCGATAATAGTACAAATCGGTCGTTTTGATTCCTGGATAACTCTTTCGGTAGCGCACCTGCATATTTCTTAATTTTCTTGATAAAATGGCTCTGATCGGTAAAATCAAGCTCAGGAAAAAGTTTGCCTAAGGCAACATGTTCCAGTGAAGATCGGAAACGTAGTATCTCACAATAGGTTTTCAGCGGAACGCCAAGTAGTGCATTAAAATATCTGTTGATCTGTCTGCTGCTCCAGCCCACCTTATTGGAGAGTTCCGCCACCCCCATTTCTCCTTTACTTTCATAAATCAACTCAAATAACTTTTGTTTTCTCTGATCGATTTTTTCAGGCATAAGTTCATTCAGCTTCTGATTTACATAACCTTGAAAGGTTTCTATATTTAGGAAGTTTTCAGTCTCCATGTCCCAAAAATTATGGGGAAGGTTGCGCGCTGAATTCAGCATATCAGCAATGCTTAACTGCAATATGTATTCTAAACCAAGTGGGGTAAAACTTACCGCATAAGCATACATTCCTGCTGTTATGACCCTTTGTTTGGGCCCGCTTTCCAGCCCCATCAGTATCACCTCAAAGCTACCTTGCTCCGCCTGCACAAAAAACAGATCTATTCTGCCATCAGGGAGTATAATAATTTCTTTATCTGAGCCGGAGAAATTACCAAACATACCAATGCTTTCAACAAATATTGATTTCTTTCCAGTGGCGCTAGTGAAATTATATTCAAAATCTGTGCTCATATCCAAAGTTAGAATTATTTAGCACTCACCCGATGAATCCGGGAGAGCTTTCTCAGACCATTCCTTTTGTGCACCGGAAAACAAAGAAGATTTTGCAGAAATTGATTTTCTACCCCAATAAAACCAATGGATGCCCCGCCACCAAATCTATTTCTGTTGAAATTAGGGTAATCATTGAGCAAACAGAATTACTGTCTTCATCAATAAACAGCTAACCAATTAATCATTTATAAACCACTAAATTTTAATCCAATGAAAAAAACAATGTTATTTTTAATTTCGGCATTAAGTTTATCTATTCTTTCCTGTAAAAAAGAAAGTGAAAATGAAAGCAGCACTTTTGATGCGAAATCAGCATTAAAAATGGAGGCACAAGTGAACAGTGTTAGTAATTTGACGATCGAAACGGGCATGAGCCTTGCGCAAATTAATCAGGTAATTGCTGCAGCTACCGCTGGAGATACGGTGTGGGTAGAAGCAGGCACCTATACTATAACCGGAAAAATAGTAATGAAAGCTGGTATTGTTCTGGCGAAAAAAACCAGCGTGAACCCTGTTTTCAATGCTACAGCAACCACTACAGATTTGCTCTCTGCCAGCTACAATACAGAACTGAGCAACTGCGTCTTTTCAGGCATCACTTTTTGGAACTATAGGTTTGTGATTGCCAATGCCGCTAAGGTTACTTTTAAATATTGCATTTTTGATTACGGCACAAGAAAGGCCGGCACCAATGAAACCTATTATTCAGATGCCTACCTTCAATTCACGGATACAGATTCGACCTTGGTGAATACCTGTACGTTTGCCAGAAGGGTAAACAACAGCGGAAGGGGGATATGGTTAAAAAGTACCACGAACAGCAGGATATTAAATTGCAGTTTTGGTAATGGGGGTACTACCGGATATTTTGTAACCGCAATAAACGACAACAGTGAAAGTAACAGCTTAATTAACAACAACATTATTAACAGGAATACGACATTAAATACCGATTTAGATCAAACCGATCATGGCATCTATGCGCATAGCTTTAATGGATTAACCATTAGCGGGAATACCATTTCGGGATGGCCTGCAAATGGTAGCGGTGGAGCTGTAAAAGCGAGAAACGGACAAAATGTAACTATATCCGGAAATACCTTTAACAATTCAGGGATATTGCTTTACGAGTACAGCAACACCCCTGCGTATCCTTACCTAAATAACGTTATTGTTTTAAACAATAACATTAACATTGATACCAATGTGAACGATATTTATCATGGCATTGGTTATTACAGGGATAATACAACCGGTACCGAATATTCCTTTAGAATAGAGGGAAACATCGTACCCAATGGAACAATCAGTTTTGCGGGCAACAACATCAACGTCGCTAATTTTAATGCTGCAAATGGTGGAGTTTACAACAATGATTATGGGATACTAAGCCTTAAAGCCGGGATTAATCAATCGGGAAATTACTAAAGATAGCTTTACTGAAGCCCGGTACCGGTTCATCTGGTTGCCGGGTTTCAGTTTTAACCAAACCCAATCTGAATACTTTAATGGTTTTTATTGCTCTTAAAAAGACAGGCGATGATGCAAATGAGCCTTACGTAAAACTTATATTTAATTTTAGTATTTCTTCCAGCCCAAGGTTTGAAGGCATGGAGTTGATCTGGCAAAAATTAGTGCTTAAAATCAGCTCATGGTTTTCTTTTAACAGACCAATCGATATACTCTCCTTCCTCAAAAACCACTTCAATTTCATCGGGTATATCAGCAGAAATTTTAAAATGCTGAGCAGGCAAGTCTTTACCCTGTATTTCTATAAAAATGGCTTGATGGAGGTCGTGGCTTTGGTATACTACTTCTGATTTGCCAGCATCTGTTTGGCTACAATGGAGGGGCTTGAAGCCAAAAAGTGCATTTACAGCAAATTCTATGCAATAGATAAAGCGATCTTGCCCGAGCAGCAAGATTTTTTTTCTTCGCATCGTAGCCGCCAGAATGTGTACATCTACTATCTCTACCTCAAGTTCAGTTGAGTGGATTAAATATCCGCTGTTATATAATTGGTGACAAACAAACTGCTCAATATCTGCATTTTTATCTTCGATAAACAGATCGGCTAAAATCACGTGTTTCTGAAAACATTCTTCCTGCCGGATGATCTGGTCCATTAATTGGGCAAGATCTGCTGTACCTGGTGCTGTTACCGGAAAAATCAAACTGCTAGCCTGCTCTTCAGAAATAAGCGTTACCAGGCATTCTGCTTTAAACCGATCAAATGCCTGCATAAAATGCTGTGTAACCGCTGTTTTATCAAAAGCGCTAACCAAATGACGAAACTTAGGGATATGCATGAGCAGGCCTGATTCACTTAAATTAAGATTACTCAGCGCCAGTTTCGACTTCTCGGCAATCCGGGCTATGATTTCTGCATTGGCAGTATTAGTTATATACACCTTAATCAAGCCTTTCCTGGCCAATGCTGCTAAGGCTACAAATTCCTTCCTTTCAAAATCAAAAGCCCTATCCACTAAAAAATCAGCTTCAATAAGTATATTTTCCGATACCAAAATCATATGCTTTATTTTAAGATCTATATAGGTGGAACTTATCCTTTCAGTTTTTGATAGCGCAACAACGCCTCTAAAAAGTAGTAATCTGCATAAATCAATGGAACATCAATTTCTGAATTATGTGGAAAGCTACCTACACTGTGTTTTAAGATAAATCCAGAATTAGTACCTGTTTGGGCTAAATAGCCATCTCCTGATAACGATTCAAGCATTTGCTCTGCAGATTGGAAATATCTTTTGCCCTGAATGGAAAATGTACTCAGTTCCAATAATGCCGAACTCACCAAAGCTCCGGCAGAGGCGTCACGCGGAACGTAGGAAAGCTTACGGGAATTGTAATCCCAATCGGGCTTATAGCCGTTTTGGCCAACATTAAAATCCCAATACGGAATTTTGTCTGCTGGCAGATTAGGATGGTTGAGGTAAAAATCTGCTGCTTTTTCTGCTGCATCTAAAAACCGTTTGTCTTTGGTTTCCCTGTACATCATGGTGAATCCATATATGGCCCATCCCTGCCCTCTGGACCAGGTTGAATTATCTGAATAACCCTGATTGGTTTGTTGGTGCAACGCAACCCCACCTGGAGCGTAATCTACTACATGATAGGTGCTGTAATCTGCCCGAAAGTGATTCTTTATGGTATTAAGTGCATGACTTACCGCTACATCCCTGTACTTTGGATTGCCGGTAATTTTAGAAACATAGCACAGCATTTCCAGATTCATCATGTTATCAATAATGACCGGGTATTGCCAGGTGGTTTTATTGTCCCATGATTTTTTTGCCTGCCAGGATTTGATGAGTCCAACTTTTGGATCGAAGCGGGTTAGCGCAGATTCAGCTGATTGAATTAAAATCTTACGGTATTTGACCAGTTTCCCGGGATCTTTCTCCAGGCGCATTGCATTTCCGTAAGAGCAGTACATTACGAAGCCTACATCATGATGCTGAGTTAGGAATTGTCCTTGTGCCAATGCTTCAGTCCATTTGGTAGCTGCGGCTTTCCATTCAGGTTTTTGGGTATACTCATAAATGTACCACAATCCCCCCGGAAAAAAGCCTCCGGTCCAATCCCAAACATCGGTTCCCTTTATGCTACCATCTTTTTTGGTGGTACGTGGAAACTGACTAAGGTCAGTGGAAGTTTTAAGCATTAATTTATATTGTTTTTCAGCACGGGTAAAGTCTTTCGCGATCAGTTCTTCTTTTGCGGACCGACATAAAAATGCCGTGGTTGTAATCAGCACAGTAAGTCCAATCAGACTAAAAAAAGCTGATTTTTTAGGATTAAACAGCGTAGTTTTCATTGATATATGATGTTGATAAGTGTCAGAAAGATTAAATGTTCATTTTAAAAAGCCAAATACGACGTTGTTTTAGGAAAAGAATTAGGCTAACAATTTTCTAAGATCGGCAAATAGGTTCAGGCAACTTCCAGTCATTAGGGCGCCGTAATGGTTATGGGCAGGGATTTCACAACCTCCCGGGTTCCATCTACAGTATTGTTCGACGCCACAAAAGTTGGCGAATAACTGCCTGGCGGATAAACTGCTGAGGCTGTATACCTTTGCATCTTAGCGGTGATTTCTTTAATACCTACTCCGGCATCGGGGCTTACTTTTCGCAAATTAACAGGGCCTACTATTGCCCAAGCTTCTGCCGGAGCGGTAGCTGTAGCTGCAGTGGTGGCGCCGGTAATAACCAGCGAACCCGCAGAGCCCACCCCTGATGTATACACCCAGGCATACTTATTGGCATTCAGGGATTCATCTAATGTGGTTAACCAGCCCAAACCGGGTGTATTAACCCCATAGTTACTGATAGACTGGTTTGAGGCAGCGAAATTAGCCTGCGTGTAAACGGTATTGTCTTCCAGCAGGTTACTCAAAGAAAAACCGCTGATTGTCCATTTATTCTGAATGCTCCCTGCAACAGCCTTATATTTAAACGCTATAAATACTGGTTTTTCCTGTTTGGCAAAATCCGACAGATCAATAATACCTGAAGGGGTAGCAGCGGTACTTCCTGTTGACCAGGTTGCGCGGGAAGAGATATCTGTCCAATTTGCAGCAGCAATATTGGCATTGGTAGCGGCTGTATCTCTGGTAATTACCCCGGTTAAAGTTTGAGATTTGGCAACTACGCCTTTAAAATCAGTAGAGATGAGCAACTGAATTGAACTGGCTTGTGCTCCATTAGCTCTTAAGGAATTAAACTGCAGCTGAGGAATGCCCATCGCAGTTGTTCTGTTTTTGAACGCATAGCGCTGTCCGATGGCACCTGAATAAAAGGTTACCACGTCAGCATTTCCGCTAAGCTGATAAATAATGGTATCTGTTGTTTTAAAAGCTGTACTGGGCTGTCCGTTTGTTTTGGCACTAAATACCTCAAAAACAACATCTCTTTGCTCAATTGTTTTGTCGCAGGCTGTTAGCAAAAACAGACTGGCAAAAGCCATCATATTTAAAAATTTCATATTTCTTTCTATTTGATAATTACCACCCTGGATTTTGTGTTGCCTGTTTATTTACAGTAATTTCTGCGGCAGGAATCGGAAACAATACATGTTTAGGAAGCACATTAGAACCTGCAAGACCTCCATACGAGAAAGTTGCCCCTGCGTTAGCCCTGATATCAGCGCCAATAGTATTCATCGTTTCTACCCATTTTCCCCACCTGATCAGGTCGGGTCTCCTCAATGCTTCAAAGCATAATTCTCTGGAACGTTCATCTTCAATAGCTTGTTGAAAACTGGCCTGACTTAGCCCACTTAAATCAACTACAGCGGTAGCAATAGTAGCTGTGGCAGTTGCACGAACGCCTGCATAGGTAAATACAGCGCCCGTTACAGCGGCTGACGAAGCCCCTGAGGTTTGAACCGGAGCGGTTGTGGTAGATCGCCCGGCGGTAGTAACCGTATATACATTATTCCCACTAAACACCTGGCTATTAAGGGCATAATCGGTATTAGATACCCAGGCCGTTCCGATGGTTACCGTGGGTGCCGAGGTATATCCCTTGCCTGGATTGGTAATGGAAATGGCAATAACCTTTCCTGTACTGGTAGATACCGTTGCATCAGCTGTTGCACCTGAGCCTCCCCCACCGGATAGGGTTACAGGAATATTGTTTATGGTTAATAAATAGCCTGTATTGCCGGCCGTAGCCAGTGTAACACCATTAACTACACTCACAGAGGCTCCTGTTGTAACCGGATCTAAACCAAAACCCCTTCTGCGCACCTGATTAATTGCATCATAAGCAATCGCAGTAGGTCCGTTAAGGTGATTTTCTGCTTCGGCCAGCATTAGCAATACGTCCGAATACCTGAGTAAAGGATAATTGATGGGTGTAGTATTTTGATTCTTGTTGTCCAGCACATAGGCTTCCCTCCTAAACTTAGCGGCATCGCGGTTATAAATTTGTGCTGCAGTGTAATAATTGTAGTAAAACCGATCAGGATAGGTAGCAATATAATTGAACGGCGCCAGATTCCAGTCCCTTCTCAAATCTCCGGGTTGAAAAAGATTGAAGAGTTTTGCCGTGGTATGTAAGAAGCCATAGCTATATCCAATTTTAAGACCTATTCCCGTGGCTACCTGCATTTGGATTCCACCTAAGCTACCAACTCTTCCATTAGATCCTAATCCGTCAGCGCCATTGCCCTTAAATTCAACCTCCCACATGCTGTCTTTGATGTCGTATAAATCCTGATGCATGTTTACAAAAAGTTGCTTATAGCTCGGATTTAAACGATGTTCACCTGATTCTTTTACTTTTAAAGCCCATCCCCTGGCATCGGCGTATTTAGCTTCGTCTTTAAGTGGTGCCCCGGCCATTGTTAAACAAACCCTGGCCAATATGCCTTCTACTGTAGTTTTACTTACACGGCCACTAAAACCCAAATCAGTAATTCTTGAGGTTAAACCCTCTGCTCTGGTCATATCAGCAAGAATTTGCGCATAAACCTGCTTTAAAGGTGTACGGGGAAGCTGAACATCTTCGGCTGAAGGTGATTTTGTGGGTTCAGTTTTAAGGGGAACATCACCAAAATTACTTGCCAAAAGGAAATAATAGTAACCCCGGAGAAAGAGTGCCTCTCCTAAGATCGGTGAACGTTTAGCCTCGGTAATATTTGCTTTGTTGATGTTTGCTATAAGCATATTGGCCCTTTCGATACCGATATAGCATTGCTGCCACAACCCGCCAACACTGGCATCGGCATAATCGAAATTATAAGCCGGAACACCTGTGGTTTGGGCACTTCGCTGATAGAATGCCTCGTCTGACACATTGTAGTCGCTGTTTAAAAAATTACCGTACATGGAGGCTGTTTCCAAAGGATAATACACCCCTGCCAGCGCATTTAACAATTTAGCTTCCGAATCATAATATTCTTCAGGCAGTAAATTATCAGTAGGCACTGTGGCCAGAAACTTTTTACAGGAGAATAAGCCTGTAGTGATGAGCAATAATAAATATAATATCTTTTTCATGTCAGTTGAATTGCTGTGAATTTCTTTCTCTTAATGCTCTATAGATTAAAAAGTAACATTGGCTCCAAAAGCTACAGTTCTTGCTCTCGGGTAGGCGCTATAATCAAACCCGCCTGTAAGTACAGAATTGTAGGTACTCACCTCCGGATCTAATCCTGTGTATTTTGTCCAGGTGTACAGATTTTGTCCCGACAGGAATATACGTGCAGTTTTAATCTTCAATTTATCCAATAGGGTCTTTGGAATATTGTAACCCAATGAGACTGTTTTCAGGCGAAGAAATGAGCCGTCTTCTATTGTTCTTGAGGAATAACCTGCCACAGAAAATCCACCTGTACGATAGTTGGAGGAAGCCTGGTTATCCGGCGACCAACGGTCTGTATAGCTTTCATATTGCTGCAGGAACCTTTTTCCAAGTGCATTGCCTTCAAAAACATGACGATTCATATTTTGGATGTCATTACCATATGACCATTGAAAGAAAATATTCAGGTCAAACTGCTTATAAGTGAAATTATTGGTAAATCCACCCGTATGCAAGGGCAAACTATTTCCGATTACAGCATAGTCTGATGCATTTACATTACCATCGCCGTTAATATCTTTGTATTTGATATCACCAGGCTGGATATTCTGGCGGGCGCTGCCATTGGCAGGTACATTGTCCTTTAACAAATATTCACCAGTTGAGCTTCTGTTGAAATCACTGTATTGGTATACTCCTTCCCATATAAACCCATACATTAAACCTAAAGGTTCAGCAATTTTTGCCATGTAGGAAGGAATATTTGTATAGGCATTATCCCAGTTAGTGGTAGAAAGTAAGGTTTGCTGATCTTCTGCAAGGGCCAGCACTTTATTTCTGTTAAAGGAAATGTTAAAACTGCTGTTCCATTGAAAATCTTTGCGGTTGATATTGATCGTGCTTATAGTAATTTCGAGCCCGCGGTTGGCTACTGCGCCTACATTTTTAAAGGCTGTGGTGTAGCCCGATGAAGTAGGCAGGGTGGCCCTGAGCAAAAGATCTTTGGTATTCTTCTTGTAAACATCAACAGTCATTGAAATCCTGTTTTTCAGGAAGCCGAGATCAACACCTGCATCATATTGGTCAGTGGTTTCCCATTTTACTTTGGGGTTACCAAGCGAGGTAGGGATAATGCTGGTAACATAACTATTGTTCCAAGGATAAGAGTTGCCGGGCACTACATCATTGGAAGATAAATAGGCAAAATCATTCACCCGGTTATTTCCGGTTTTTCCATAGCTGAGGCGGAGTTTTCCATCTGATAATATCTTATTGTTTTTCAGGAAATCTTCTTTAATAAAACGCCATGAACCTCCTAATGAAGGAAAGTAACTCCATTTATTGCCTTCTGCAAATTTAGAAGAACCATCTGCGCGGTACGAGGCTTCTAAATAGTATTTGGATTTGAAGTTATATTTGGCCCTGCCATAAAACGAAGACAATGTCCAAAGGGAACTGATTGCTGTAGTAACCGGATTTAAAATTCCCTCATTAAGTCCTGAAATACCTAATTTTTCATTCGGCAGAAAGGTAGCACCGAAACCAAAAGCATTGCTGGTATTGCCCTGGGCAGAAAATCCTGCTAAAATATTCAGGTTATGGTTTTTGTTAATGGTTTTGGTCCAGGCTAGTGTGTTTTCATTAGACCAGTTATTGGTATTGGATTGCAGTACAGATCCATTCACACCGCTGGTTCGTCCTGGAGTGGTATTTGGGCTTCCGGGATAGGTTTTAGAGTTGTTAAACTCTTCACTTATTACCCTTGTATTGTTAATTCCCCCTGTTATTTTTAGCTTTAAGTTATTTGTGATGGCATAATCAAAATACCCGCTTACATTTAAGTTATGTGTTTTATTGTTTCGAACTAAGTTTTTTTGGTTCATAATGGGGTTAAACTTGTAATCGGTACCGCTTGATGTCGTTTCATCAATTGCTTCGTCTTCCGTGAGCTCACTTAAAGGGCTATATCCCCAAACGCTATACAAAATATTAGTCGTTCCGCTCCCGCCGGTTCCTTGTGCAGCCGAATTTCCTGAACGTAGCAAGTATGCATAATTCGCATTAATTCCCACTTTTATTTTGTTGCTTAAAGTCTGATCTAAGGTTATCCTACCCTGGTACCGTTTATAGGCAGTATTGATTACTGTACCTTTTTGGTCGTTCAGGTTTCCGGAAATGGCATAAACTGTTTTATCTGATCCTCCCCGCAATGCCAGTGAATAATCTTGTCTGAGCCCGGTTTGAAAAAAAGGTGATTGCCAGTCAGTTGCCGGCACATTCCTGTAGTCTTCGAGAGTTTTACCCGGCCTGGTAAGTAAAGTGTAAATTGGAGTCGGATCGCTTGCAGAACCCTGTGCCCCCGGAACAAGTTCCAGCTGCATCCTGGCAAATTCGTAGGTGTTCATCAAATCCATTGTTTTGATGTTGTTATCGAAACTTACTGTGGGGCTGAAAGAGATTACGGGCGCCCCAGTTTTACCCTTCTTTGTTGTAATCATAATGACCCCATTTGCACCCCTGGCGCCATAAATAGCAGTTGCCGAAGCATCTTTTAATACATCAATAGATTCTACTTCCTGGGGATCAAAAACATTCAGGTTAAAGCCTTCAATGGGAAATCCATCTACCACATACAGCGGACTATTATTTTGAGTAATGGAATTTGCCCCCCTGATCACAATGTTTACTGAGGATCCGGGCTGGCCATCTGAAGAGTTAACCTGCACCCCGGCCACACGGCCCGCAAGTGATTCGTCGATTGATCTTACCGGTGCCTTAGTCATATCGTTCATGTCTACCTGAGCAATTGAACTGACCAGATCAGCCTTTTTGCTTGTACCATAACCAATCACCACCACATCATTAAGCAGCTTATCATCTGAAGCCAGTGAAAGGTTGATTATACCTTTATCTCCAACCACGATTTCTCTTTGTATATAACCGATGTAGGTAAATACCAGTGTGCTGGCAGCTTTGGATGAAACCTGAATAACATAGTGACCATCCTGATCGGTAGTGGCACCGGTTTTTGTGCCCTTTACCAATACACTCACACCCACCAGTGGCGACCCCGAGCCCTGTTCGGTAACTTTTCCTTCTACCCTTCGGGTTTGAGAAAAGGCACTCATAGCACAGATCATGCACATTAAAAGAAGGTAAATCTTTCTCATATTTTAGTTTGTTTAATTTGGTTTTCCCGTAATCGCGCTATGGATTACTTCCCTCAAATTTGCGAGGCTAGTGGCTTAAAAGAGGGGTACAGATTAATTTATATAAGGGTAATAATTGGTTAACATTGCCCTTACAGGTATAATTAACCAATTATTTTATAAAAATTATTTTAGTGTGAGTGTAGAACCAGCAAGTGCTCCCTGAGGAAGTTCCGCATTTAAGCGCCTGATTTTTCCTGTTTTGGTATCTTGCAGTTCGACCGTCATTTTAGGCGCCTGTTGTCCTGGGTCGGCAATATGGCAAACCTGCTTTCCCTTTAGCTGTTGAACCATCAGTGCGCAAGGTTTATCACTGGTAATTTTCATGCCTTCCAGCATGATCGTTCCAGCCTGATAAAAGATGGCCTGCAACATATCAAGCGATTGGTGGTAAACTGCCTGTACCTGTTCGGTGTTCGTCACAATCTGCAGATCTGCCGGTTTAAGCTTTTTCAGTTCTGTTGTATTTTTTAGTCCTGGTAAAATGATGTAGCTGTATTTGGTATTTTGTGGCTTAGCCCCATGATTGATCCAAAGTTTAAATACATTACCCGAAACTTCATCCCTGGTATGGGCATTATTTATGTGATACCAGTTACCTTTCTGGATTTCGGTACTGAGTGTAATATCATTGGTTTCTGGAAAATAATAACCTACTCCATCATGCAAAAACCAACTGTTTTTACTTGCTTTGATCTCTGCCCGAGTACCTTTAACTACAGATAAACTATTAGAGCTGGTCACATTTCCATTTAACCAGCATTGGTTTACAGTAGTGGTAACTGGTTCGTTGGCATCACTCTTTATCCCTGCCCCCAAACAAACTACCTCCTGATCAAAAAAGAACCAGGACTTCTTTGCCTGTAAGCTATCGTAATCTAACACATACCCGCTGGCGCCATACCCATCGGCTGATACACCACCTGCAAACTCATTGCGGCCTTGCTCGCCCCAAAACTGCGTCATCGGCCGATCTGTAATATAATCCCTACTGGTTACACCCGGAATTTTATCCCATTCCCAAACGGGCATAATGTTAAAGTATTCTGGGCCACGTACCTGAATATTGGTTGCCCCATCAGAAAGGTATCTTCCCAAAAGGTTTTCGGTATTACCCGATTCACTTCGCTTGGTCCGTTTACTCACCATGCGAACATTAAAATTATAACTGCTTCTGCCGTGTTGCACGTAGTCGGCATTCCAGAATTGCCGGTGATATGCAGCAACCTGAAAATCTGCCGCTTGCTTGCCTTCTGTACGGGCTATGGCAGCATTCCAGTCCTTTGTATGCTCAAAATCCAGCAACTGTGCTACCAATAACCTGTTTCTTTCCCCGCGTTTATCCAGTATATCCGGCCTGCTTACTCCACGTCCTTCCACATTAAAATCGATGTAACTTCCCCTAATGGCCCGGAGGTAAGTTTCACGATAATATTTTGAAAACATTTCCAGTTTTTCTACTGGCAGAGCATATGCTGTTCCCCTTACATAATTGGCCAGTTTTAATACACCGGTTATAAAAACCGAGCCATAACTGGAAATCTGAAGCTGTGGGCCATGTTGAAGATAGGAATAATCATACTGAAGACCTTCTTTACGGTATACTAACTGAATAGGTTCGAAGAGCTGTGCGGTAGAAAAACGAATTAATTCCTGGTCATCAGTCAGTAGTCCCCTGTAAAAGTAGTGTAGTGCCACATCGGTTTTATTGGCTCCGGTTTGTTTGGCAATATCGCCACGCTTCATCCTTTCAATTAAGCGCTGTTCGAGTTTAGCATCTAATGGTTGTTTTCCATAGCGCATCATAATCAGCATTTCGCCCAGCGCTTGCGGTGTAGCAATTTCATTGTGCCACCAGTTACTGCTTTTGGGATCACTTTCATACCAATACTGGAATGCTGAAGAAATCTGTTCAAATAACTTGTACTGTCCAAAGTACCCACTTTCGGGTGTTATATAAGCCTGGATCAAACTTTCCAGCTTAAGCAAATGACGATTTGGCTTCCAGTTTGTGATCTCTTTATCCTGATAAGGAATGTCACTCCAGCTTCCATTAGCTTCTATTGTTTTAATATTAACCTCAGCTGCCCGATCAACAAATTTAACAGGCTTTTTAAGGTCTTTCTTAACTCTATCCAAGATCACTTTTGTGGTTTCGTTTAGCTGTGCCTGAATGCTTAGTGGCCCACCTATCGAGATAAAAAAGAGAATGGAAAACAGTAATTTCTTCATGGGTTATTTGGTTAATGGTATTGGTTATTGATTATTTATGGATACAGTCTTTCCATGGCCCGTCCTTTGGTTTCCATCCGGTGTTTCATGATCTGGTTCTTTCCCCCGTAAGTGCTTCCCCAATGTGGTTTATCCAGGTTTTTCTCCCATTGACGAAGACTTCTCAACATTTCTTTGACTATCCTGGGGTATTTGTCCGACAGATCTGTTGTTTCGGACAGGTCTTTTTCCAGATCGAATAACAGCACATGCTGTACCTGGTTTTCTATAACGCGAATGAGCTTCCAATTTCCTTTGCGCATGGCCGCAGCAACGCCACGGCGCCAAAATAATGCTTCATGAGGTGCTTTGTTATTCCCTGCTTTCAAATAAGGAATTAAATTTACACCATCTAAAGGGAGCAATCCCTTTTGGCTTCCGTTGATGGCTGCAAGAGCTGTTGGTAAGATATCTAAAGCACTTACCGGATGGCGGTAAACAAAGCCTGGAGAAATATGTTCTGGCCAGTTCATCATCATCGCCACACGAATTCCACCCTCCCATTTAGCGCCCTTCATGCCCCTCAATACTCCATTGTCAGATGAATTGGTCGTTGCACCGCCATTATCGTTAATAAAAATAATAAGCGTATTTTTATCTAGCTTGAGTTGCTTCAAACTGCTTATTAATTTGCCTACATTATCATCTAGTGAAGTCATCATGGCTGCATAAGCTCTGCGGCCACTATCCGGAATATGGGCATAACGGGCCATTAAATCCTGCTTTGCGTTCATAGGGGTGTGCACGGCATTGTAAGCTAGATACATAAAAAAGGGCTTTTCTTTATTCTCCTGAATAAAGCGGGTAGCCCGGTCAGTAAGAATATCGGTGAGATAAGTAACTTTATCTTCAGGAACCGCTTCGCGATTATCATACAGCACATTTTCCCGCTTAGGTTTTGTTTTATAGGCAAAAAAATCTCTTTGTCCGCCAGTAAAACCATAAAATTCATCAAACCCCCTGTTTAAAGGAAAATGATGGGGTTCATCGCCCTGATGCCATTTGCCAATGGCGATTGTTCGGTAGCCGTTGGCTTTCATCTCATTGCCAATGGTTTGCTCTTTAACGTCCATGCCCACATCGGCCAGGGTATACCCGGTTGAAACCTGAGTAGAAGTATTATGTTCGAAACCAAAACGCTGCTGATAGCGACCTGTTAGCAGACCAGCCCTTGAAGGTGCACAAACTGAGGCTGAAACATAGGCGTCGGTAAACCGGACACCTCCCTTAGCAATAGCATCGATATGGGGCGTGGGAATTTCCTTTCCACCATAGCAACCAAAATCAGCATATCCGGCATCATCGCTTACAATAACGATTACATTGGGTTTAGCTGTTTGCTGTGCAATGAGCGATTTGGCTGACATCAGAAACATCATAACCAGCATAGCGGTAATTAATCCGGAGCAATCAGAAGATCGACTTTTAATATAATTTTGCATATTCAATCTTTGTGTTCACCTGTTTCAATCAGGAGTTCAAATATTCAATTTAACCGATATAAAAAGGGTGAAAGATTGGTTTAAAAAGGGGGATTAATCTGTTTTTGCTGATATTCTGAAGGTGAAAAGCCAAATTGCTTTCTAAACTCCTTGCTAAAATATTTCCGGTCACTAAATCCTACAGCATAAGCTACTTCAGAAATATTGAGCTGCCTGTCATCGAGTAGTTGTGCTGCTCTTTTCAGGCGTTGAGATTTTATAAAATCAGAGATGGTTAGCCCGGTTAGCGCTTTGATCTTTTTATAGAGTACCGTTTGGCTCATGCCGATATGATCTACGAGACTTCCCACGTTGAAATCCGGATCTTCCATATGATCTTCGATTAGCTGCATCAGCTTGTTTAAAAACTTCTCATCTGGCGAAATGCTTTCCAGTTTACGTGGATGGAGCATAATTTGTCTGATGTATTTTTGTTTGAGTTCTTCACGCCCCTGCAAAAGGTTTCTAATGCTGAGTTCCAGTACCTGGATGCTGAATGGTTTAGTAATGTATACATCTGCTCCGGCTTCAAGTCCGTCAACCTGATGCAGTTGCGAGGCCATGGCGGTGAGCATAATTACCGGGATATGGCTGGTGGTTTCCTCCTGTTTTAACCGCTGGCAAAGCTCAAAACCGTTTAACTCTGGCATGGTTACATCGCTCACTACAATATCAGGAACATGCTCCATAGCTACCGCCAAACCCTTTAATCCGTTTTCACTTTCCAGAACATAATAAGTTTGATGCAGCGATTGAACAATAAAATCACGGAGCTCATCATTATCTTCTACCACCAAAACCGTATGCTTTTTTTCAAAATCGTTCTCCATAAGGAAGGTTTTACCAGGTAGCTGTGTTTCTATAGCCAGAGATCTGGCTACCCGCTCTCCTCCAAAATCCTTCAGAACCTGTTCGGCTTCAAAATGATCCTGACCCAACAGGAGACTAACCCTAAGTACCGTAAGCCCAGTTCCTCCATCAACACCTTGCTTGCTGTAAACACTAATTTCACCTTTATGTAAATCCAGAATATTTTTAGCCAGGGCCAATCCAATACCCCAACCCTCGGTATGAACGCCACCAGATTTAACCTGGAAGAAATTGGCAAAAATTTTATCCTGCACAGTTATTGGGATGCCAATGCCGGTATCTGTTATGGTAACAACAGCTTTACCAGCTTCCTGCTTAACATTTAATGATATTTTTCCATGATCGGGTGTAAATTTAAAAGCATTGGAAAGGATGTTATAAAATACTTTTTCCAGTTGGCCTGGATCATAAAAGACATTTATTGCCTCTTCTTCACATTCAAATTGATAATCGATATGTTTCATCTCGGCAAGGCCCAGGTAAGATTGATAGATTTGCCTGCAAAATAGAACAATATCATTCTGGCTCACCATAACACTGGCATTTCCGCTCTCTATCTTTCTAAAATCCAGCAGCTCGCTAATCAGCCTGAGCAACCTATCAGCACTGCGCTTGATATGCTGCAACTGATGATTAACAGTATCGTTTTCAGCAGTCATTCTGATTACCTTCTCCAGTGGAGCGAAAATAAGCGTTAATGGTGTACGGATTTCGTGCGATATACGGGTAAAGAAATCCAGTTTCATCTGGTAAAGCTCTTGCTGACGTTCACTGTTCAGGTGCTCATAATACAGCTCCGTTTCCAGCTTTTGCTGCCTGCGGGTAAAACGAAGCACAAAATATAATACCAGGCTTCCTGCAACGAAGTATAAAACGTAGGCCCACCAGGTTAACCACCATGGAGGTAGTATCCTGATTTCCATCACCGAGGGACGATTGTTCCACAAACCATCATTATTGCTTCCTTTTACCAGTAACTTATATTTTCCTGAAGGAAGATTGGTGTAGGTTGCAGCTGGAATATCAACATAATTCCAGTCTTTCTCAAAGCCTTCTAATTTATATGCGTACTGATTGCGCTGTGGCTGAATGTAGTTAAGTGCCAAAAATCCGATTGAAAAGATATTCTGATCGGCCCTAAAAGTAATGGATTTGGTGAAACTGATATCCTGTGTTAAAAGTCCATCGGGTCCGTCAATGGTTACAGGCTTATTAAACAGCTTCAGCTCAGAGAAAACGGTTTGGGGCTTATAGGCATTTTCTCTGATTTCTCTGGGGGTAAATACAACCAGGCCGTTGTAACTTCCGAAATACAGTTTGCCTTCTCTATCCTTGTAGGCCGAGTTCAAATTAAACTCGTTAGTGGGCAAACCATCACCGGTATTGTAATTTTTAAATGATTTGCGTTTGCGATCAAATTTACTCAGTCCGCGATCTGTACTCATCCATAAGTTACCATCATTGTCTTCTAACAAATCGATAATGTTATTACTGGCCAGCCCGTTTTTGCGTGTGTAAGTGATGAAAGATTTTTGAGGAGACTGGTAGCAGCTTAATCCGCCGCGCATTGTACCGATCCAGATTGTGCCCTGATGATCTTCCAATATACAAGTAATCTGGTTGGATTTAAGGCTATCAGGATGTTGATCATTTTGAAAAAAGACATTAAATCCAGTTGCCCCCCGAGCAAGCAGATTCAACCCTCTTGGCGTTCCTACCCAGAGATTTTTCTTCGTGTCCTGATAGGCGAACCTGATATAACTGCTGCTGAGCCTCAGGACTTCATTTGGATTATCGCTAACTACCTCGAAAGTTTCCTTCTCAGGATCGAAAATATTTAAGCCTTTTGATGACGTACCTAAGAGTAATCTTCCACGATCGTCTTCGGCGATACTGCTTACATAGCCCTGAGTTAAACCCTTTGAGCTTGGCGGATAGTGTTTAAATTTACCGGTTGAGGGAATAAAAAGTTCCAGCCCACCCTGATAAAGCCCTACCCATATTCTTCCTTTGCTATCGTTAAAAATCGCCTTAATTGTATTGTTACTCAAACTCCCCGGATCACGGGGATCGTTCACATACTTTTTAAATGTACCAGTTTTTACATTATAATAGTTTAACCCCTGTCCTTCGGTTCCAATCCACAGGTTCTGCGCATTATCAGCTTCGATAACACTGCTGATATCACTGCTAATACTGTTGCGGTATTTGCTGTATTTAAGTACGGTAAAAGGAATAGTATTGCGATGGGTAACATTTACTCCTCCAAACATAGTCCCGATCCATACTGAGCCGTGATTGTCCTGATAAATCTCCTTAATAGAATTGTCGCTCAAACTTTTACGGTTATCAGAATCGTGTTTATAAGTTGTAAAATGCAATGAAGTAACATCCAGAATATTTAAACCATTCATTGTGGCTATCCACAAGTTGCCTTTTCCATCCGGGGTAATTTTTCGTATAATGTCATTGCTCAGGCCATCAGTACGCAATATGTTATACCTGAAGCGCCTGAAAGAACCCGATTCGGGAATAAAAAGATTTAAACCTTCAGATTCTGAACCAACCCATATCCTCCCCTTTCCATCTTCGGCAATGCTGCGGATTGAATTCCCACTAAGGCTACTGCCATCCTGGGCATTGTGATAAAAAGAACTGATGTGAATTTTACCATTTGTAAACGTGAGCCTGCTTAATCCTGTGGTTGTACCCACCCAGATATTGCCTTTACTGTCTTCAAAAATGGTGTAAACCGAATTTCCGGCAAGCCCATCTTTTTGATAAATTTTTTTAAACTTTCGCGTTCTGGGATTATCCAATACGCTCAGCCCATCATTCGTACCGAACCAGATTTTCCCCTTGCTGTCTGCATGGATAGAAAGAATAATTTTATTGCTCAGTCCATTGGGATCTTTTGGGTTAATGCGGATCCTTTCAAAAGCGTCTTTTTCAGGAATATAGCGGTTAAGGCCGTTTTGCGTACCAATCCACAGATTTTGCTCATGATCCTCCTCCAGCGCATAAATATAATCTTCGGTACTAATGGAACTCGGATTATTGGGGTCTGTACGATAAATCTTTACTTCTTTTCCATCATATCTATTCAGGCAATCGCGGGTTCCAAACCACATGTAACCACGGCTATCCTTGCAAATGCTTAATACGGTACTTTGAGAAAGACCATTATTTACAGATAGGTGATCAAATGAAAGCTGCCCAAAGGATGCTTTTGCCAAGAACACCAAAATGATGTTCAGCATCAGCCTTAAAACTAATTTTTGATTGGTTAGTAGGTTTCTCATTCAGATTTAGCGATAAAAATAAAAAATTTCCTGATTTAAAGGCTACATACCAATTTTAGCACGGGAGCTGGTTTCTAAAGTAGAAATTTGGGATGAAAAAGCAAAAGGCATTTTGATATTAACCAGCATAGAAAAGTAATGCAGGTAACATCCGTCAACCTGCAATACCTTATCAAACTAATCAAACCTTTTGTATTTTTATAAATGGATGTAAATCTGTCCATAAGATTTACCCATCAGCGAACTTTTAATTCCTGGTTATTCGTAATCCTATCAATTACTTAATCCAAATTTGAAAAAATTGAGCAAGAAAAAAGGGGTAGAAATTAATTTATCTGGGGGTAATAATTGGTCATTATTGGAGCCCGAATCTGTTCATCCCTGCTTAAATTTAGAACACCGGGAATACAATATGATTTTGCTATTGGTATTTTGGTGCATCACAGAAAAACTGTAAAACCTGGTATACGTTTTAACAAAAAATGAGGACATTAAAATTGCCAGGAAGCAATTGTTTTATTGAAAAATTATTAACCGGCCAATATGTTTTCAGATAAGGCAAAGAAAAATATCATTTTCTAAACAGTGAAATCAACCACTTAAACAATACCACAACGCCCACTACGAGTATTCCCGCAACCAAACCAACACCAAATTCTGTAATCATAGCCGGAATGCTTGGAAAAAGATGATGCAGAAATCCGATATTGTGAACAAAAATACCTCCTGCAACTAGTAACAGTGCAATTGTTCCTACTACACTTAATATTCTGATGATAAAAGGAAGGGCTTTAACCAAGAGGTTTCCTAAAGAAGCAAAAAATCCCTTTCCATTTGAACGCTTAATCAGTTTAAAACCCGTATCGTCCATTCTTACAATAATTGCTACTATACCGTATACACCCACAGTGGCGAGTATCGCAACCAACGATACGGTAACAATCTGAATCGTAAGACTTTTATCCAACACGGTTCCAAGAGCGATGATGACAATTTCGACTGAAAGGATAAAATCGGTGGTTATTGCCGAACGAACCTTCGTTTTCTCCATCGAAGCTTCATCCTCCAGTTTTTCTACAGCTGGCGCTGTTTCTTTAACAGGGTGAGGGAAAAAGTATTCAACAATCTTTTCAGCCCCCTCATAAGCCAGGTAAAGCCCACCCAATACCAGCACTACTTTAATGGCAATCGGAAAGAAAGCACTGAGCAGTAGCGCAATGGGGACGATAATGAGTTTATTGAGAAATGATCCTTTGGTAATGGCCCATAAAACGGGTAATTCTCTTGAAGAAAGAAATCCCGTTGCCTTCTCTGCATTAACCGCAAGATCATCTCCGAGTATTCCTGCGGTTTTCTTTGTAGCCAGTTTTGCGGTCACGGCTACATCATCCATAAGTGCAGCAATATCATCTAAAATCGCAAAGAAGCCTGAAGCCATAGTATAAAATTTAAGTGCAAATAAAAGTTAAAAAGGGTATCATGTAATTCTGTTCTAAACCCCAATCTATCTAAATAGTTTGGAGGAAAATCCGGGTTTATCAGAAATTATGCAAAAGTATCCATTCCATCACGCTTAAAAAAGTAAAGTTTATAATTCAGACTCAGTTCATCATAAAGCTTAAATCCAAATCGCTTGTACCAGGGAATATTATCAATCATGGAGGTTTCTAGATATACCGGGAGCCCTTTTGCCTCTGCATGAGCAATTACTTCCAGCAATAACCTACTGCCATGGCCTTTTCCCTGATGCATGGGGTCAACACCAATAAACCACAAATAACACATGTGTTCTTTTGCCCTTTTTAGCTTAATCATAGATTCCCTTCTTAAAACCTTTCCAATTCCAAAAATACCTATTGCGTGTAAAATGAGTTTAAGGTCCAGGAGGATAGATTTGAGTGTGGTTTTCTTTAATTGTGGATACAAAATCAATGCGCATGCCTTTTCATCGTCGGAAAGCCAGACTTCTCCAAAATCCTGACAAATTTCTAATGAATAGCGCATAAGTGCAGCCCTTCGCCAGGGCGTATTCCGATGGGCAGAAAGAATGAAATCAACACTTTGGTTAACCTCAAAAGCATCTGTAAGGATTTCAACTATTTTGGCGTAACTTTCAGGTATTGCCTTTTTCATGGTTTAAATTTACTGCCATTTACACACTTCACTACAAAAGCGATCATCTTTTCATCCATTAATGGTGTCTGTACATTGCCAAAATTACCATGTCCCCCATCTTTAACAATATACAATTCAACAGCATTGCCGTTTTTTTTAAGCTTATCATAAAGGGCAATAGACTGTTCTACCGGAACTGTCTTGTCTTTATCTCCATGAATGAATAAAACCGGGATTTTTTTAGAATAGACATAATTGATGGGCGACAAAGACTTCAGAAAAGTGGTATCCTGTTGGCGGCTACCCGCCCAGGCAGCAAATATCCCACCTGGTTTACTTACCGAATCCCAATGGAGTAAATCTGTAGGGCCATATTTACTTATAATTCCAGCTATGCTGATCTTTTCTTTACTACAATTGCCAGTAAAAACGGGGGCGGGACTTTGCAAACCCAACATCAGTGCCAGATGCGCGCCTGCTGACCCACCCATTATAATAATCTTCTTTTTATCAATGCCGAACTGATCGGCGTGACTAACAAGGTATTGTAAGGCACAATACACATCCTCTATCGCTGCCGGGGCAGGCGCCTGGCCGGCAAGTCTGTATTCAATATTGGCTACACCAAAGCCGTTTTTCAGAAAAACACTGAACTTATCGTACTCAGCCTCCTTTTTTCCATGGATCCATCCCCCACCATGAATATACACGATCAGGGGCTTCTTTTCTTTGGATACAGCAATATAAAAATCGAGTTTGCCTTGCCATCCATTTATTTCTTTATAAACCAGATCCTTTTCTACCCTGATGTTTTCTGAAACAGCTTGCGCGAATGAGCACATCCAATAAGTACAGAAAAATACAATGAGATAGATGATTTTCATGGTTAGTAGCTGGTCAAATCGGCTGAGGCTAAAATAAGTAATATTGCACTTAAAAATAATAAAAACTTGCAAAATGCTTCATTACTTAACATTTGAAGCTGGCTGGGAATGGTGAAAAAATTGCCCGTGGAGTATCTTCTCCGCAGGCCATGAGAGCATAAATTCTGGTCCGGTATTTACCGTGACCTAGTTGAGCCACAGTAGGGCTATGATGCTTTCGGTAAGCCGCTCACAAAATGCTAAGATCCATCTTATTTCGATTGAAAACATTTGGACCATTTCGCAACAAAGGTCCATATTTTTAAATATGAACCTTTGTATTTGAAGCCTTAATGCTTATTTCATTGCCAATTGCTGATCATCAGCCTCAGCCATTTCCTTGTAAAAGGCTTTAAACTGTTCAATTTTATCTAATGGTACATAATCTTTTTTTAATGAGAAACTTCGTTTTAACACCAGTTTATTACCTTTTTGTACGCTTTCAACTTTAAAATCGACAAAATCATTGCTCAACTGAACCGCTTTAAAAGGCTGAACCATTGATTTACCTTCAGGGAGTTCGAGTGATAATTCCTGATCGGATGCATCCACCCCAAAAAGCTGGGTAAGGTCTATCCCAAATTTTCTTGGTGAAACAATCTGTAGCGCATTAGCATAAGATTTGTTCGACCATGGAATAGAGAATATCGACATACCGGCAACACTTTTACTTACATTAACCAATTTGTAAGCACTCTCTGTTGCTACTGTATCTGAAGTAGATTTCGCAGCATCTAAGTTGGTGAACTTAAGGCTATAAATCTCATTTTCTGAATAAACACTGGTTAATTGCTCTTTCATTTTTTTAATCTGATCGGCAGTACTCAAATCGTTAAAAATACTTCTTAAATAGCTGGTCATAGAGCCGGTATTCCAGTTAATTTCCTTTACTGTCATATCATCATTTTCCAATTTAACCTCAGTTTTATAACCCATAACATTCTTACCTCTGATGCCTGGATTAAACTTGGTTAAAGTTGCAGCGGTTTTATTAATTTCGAGAATATTAGATCCTAAAAAGGTATTACTAAAGGTATTAAAGGGCAATGTTCCGGAAGTAAGTTCTACCCAATAATCTTTTCCTTCTACGGTAGCCTTTGCAATGCAGTGATTAAACTCTATACTTGGAAGGAGGAGTGTATTTTGCCCCCTGTCTCTGGTATTTGCTAAAGCCAGACTTGCATTTATACCTGCTTCTTTACACATCGTTACAAAAAGGGTCGATACATCTTTACAGTCACCAATCCTGGTATTAATTACCGTAGCTGGATTTTGTGGTACTATACCGCTTTGCCTGAAGGTTACTGAACTGTAAGCAATATTAGTTGTAATGTAGTTATAAATCATTTTTACTTTGGTTAAAGGATCTAAATTTCCTTTTCCGGCAAAAAGTTCTTTAACAATGGTTTTGATTTCATAACTGCTTCTGGCTTTTGCCGATGCAATATTTTCATACCATTCGGAAATAAATTTCCAATCGGGAATAGATGAAAGATAAAGCATATTGGTTACGTCGTCCATTGGAGGCATTTTATCTTCATAACGCAAAGCCTCCTGTTTGTTCTTACTCCACACGTATAAATCAAACTCGTCTTTAGCAGCCTTTACAGGTGCAATATCCTGTTGAGAGAAGACATATTTAAAGGCTTTATCCCGATGAACCAATAGTGAATATTTGATATTTAAATTATCTAAACCATCACTGAAGTAGAAAGAATCCCAGAAATGACTGGACATTGAACCAACATGGAAATTTTCCAGCTTATACCTGATGTTCACCACATCACCAACCTCGAGATTGGTAAAAACAACTTCATTGTTATTGGTTTCCGCAGGAACTTTTGTTCCATTTGCTTTAATTACCTCTGCAACTTCAATATTCAGATTCTGATCATTGTTATAAGGAATGGTATATTCTTTAAAACTATCTAAACCAGTCTGAGAAAGCACTTTAGCTGTAAAAAAGCGTTTTTCTTCAGAACCACCATTTTGATAGACAACCTTTTGTACTTCATTATTTAACACCACAATTTGTGCATCCGGATATTCAGTTTTAGATGGCGCAGCAGCAATCAAAGCTTTTGTATCCGCTTTTTCAAAATAATCAAATACAGGCTTTTTCTCCTGAAGGGTTCTCAATGCCTGAATATTATCATAATTGTTCGGATTAATCTGCAAACTCTTTTCGTATGCCTTGATACTCTTTTCTTTTTGCTTATTGGCATTATAAAGCACCCCTAGCTGACTATAAACAAAAGCATTATTGGGATCGATTTCCAATACGTTTAAATATAATTTTTCTGCCTCATCATATTTTTCCAGACCATAGTAAACGCCGGCCAAGTCTGTATAAACAGAGAAACCAATCGGATCTTCTTTCAGTTCTTTCTTATATAAATTTACACCAGCGTCTGTTTCTCCTTTATCCAGGTGCATTTTTGCCACGTACTTAACCGCCTTATAATCATTATTTTCATTGATATACTTATGCAGGATGTCCATTGCATTTGGATTTTTTCTGATTTGATTCTCAATGATATATTTTAAGTTAACAATATCCGGAGAGTTTTGATGGAGCGGATAAACACGCTCAATAAGCGTTATAATTTCAGGTTGTTTTTTTTCCTGACTGAGTACATTGATTTTTTTGAGCAATACGTTTAAATCTTCACCATAATTTTTCTCCAACCTGGCAATAATTTCACTGGCATGCGCATAGTCTGCTTGCTGGTAGTATTCACTGTATAATAGCTCCAAAGCTAAAGAAGATTCCGGATCATGGGTTTTAACTTCTTCCTTAAGCGTTTCAATGCCTGTCCGGTTATCAGCCTTGACAAACAAATCAATCATCATCTGATTTAAATAGGTACTTTGAGGAAAACGCTTTTTTAAAGGCTCAAGAATCAATCTTGCATCAAATACATTACCTAATCGAAGATAAAGCTTAGCCATCATTAACTGGTTTAAATAGCTTTGTGGTTTTGCTTTTAATGCTTCTTCGAAATATTTAAATTCAATGGGTTTTACCAGATCCACTTTTCCTCCGGTTTCCCTGGTATAAGGTTGTGGTTTGCTGGTAGAGGTAATGTTGCTTATTGGATTTCCATTAGCATCTGTTAAGCGCAATAAAAAATTAGACCTTCCGGCATAGCTTTCGCCAATTTGAACAAGAATGCGATTATAACCTTTATTTAATTTAACTGTTGAAATATAGGCATCAATGTCATTATTGCGTTCTTCGGGTTCGCTGATTAACAATTGATCGTTTACCCATACCTTTACCGATCCGGAAACGCCAATTCTTAACTGGGCCACCGTATTTTCGGCTGCACTTACAAAAGTTTGTGCAAATTGCAATGCATTTTCATAAGTGTTGTAGTAAGTAAAATCGAACCATTTATCGTGTCGGATGTAGGGTACAGTCCTCCAGCTAAACTTTCTATTTCTTTTGCCTGTAAAAACATATTCCAGTTCCGGGTGTTCCAAAACATCGTTATATGTTTTATCGAAACCACTGGTCGAAATATTTTCATATTCACCGGTAATTAACCAGTTTTCTATCTCGCCAATTTGATTGTAGTATTTATCTGCCTCATCATATTGCTTCTTTTCTTCATAATGGGCACCTATTCTGGATAATGCTAACGCTTTTAATGTTCCATCAGCACCTTTTGCCTGGGCAATTTTTTGGTAAAAAGCCAGCTGCTCTGCTGTTTTTAATCTGGATGCATTGTTGGGTAAATCACTCCACACGGCAACCAGAAAGGGTTGTGGATTTTTTGAACTGTTATTAAGTTTATTCAGGTAGGCAAAGCCTTCCTGATCTGGCCTGTCCATTTCTGATAGCATGGACAATGCAACGTTTGCTTCATCAGCATAATTGGGTTTTAATGCTGCTTTTGTAAAAAAATCACGTGCTGCTACACGATTATTCTTGAAAAAATATTCCCAGCCGGGATTTAAGCTGGTCTGCGCCTGAACGGCCGAATAAAACAGCAATGAGAGAATTAATAGTTTGGTTTTCATTTTGTAATTATATAAAAAAAACCAAACTCAATCAATGCGATTTTAGCTAATATTTTCAAAAAATGAATTATTAATCAGACAACAAATCCCGATATATCCATTTTAAGGCAAGTATACTTATGAGCAATGAAATTTATCCTACTGAAAACTGTTGCTGAGCCAATAAATTAAAACACTGGTGTGCAATTTCATACTCTTCGTTAGTTGGAATTACGAGAACTTTTACTTTTGAATCTGCCCCACTGATATCCTTTATCCCCCCACTGTAGTTACTGTTCTGTTCGGTATCCAATTCAATTCCCAGATATTCAAGTTCTGTACAAACCGCGGCCCGCATATCCCTGTCGTTTTCCCCAACACCAGCTGTAAAAATAAGGGCATCAATCCCGTTAAGTATTGCTGCATAAGCGCCAATAAACTTTTTAATCCGGTAGGCATACAGTTCCACTGCCAGAACAGCCGCTTCATCTCCCTCACTCACCAATTTTCTGATATCGCGCATATCGCTCGATCCACCCAGTCCGAGCAAACCAGATTGTTTATTAAAAAGTGTGCTTAACTGGCTTAAACTATAGCCAGAATGTTCTATCAAATGGAAAATAACTGAGGGATCTATATCGCCAGAGCGGGTTCCCATAACCAAACCACTTAAAGGTCCGAAGCCCATACTGGTATCTATCGATTTACCGTTTTTTATCGCCGTAATGCTACAGCCGTTTCCCAGGTGAATACTGATAATTTTAGCATCACTTTTGTCTAAATAAGCGATGGCCTGTTCACTCACATATTTATGACTGGTGCCATGAAACCCATAAACCCGTATACCTTCATTTCGATAATACCGCTCGGGGATGGCATATCTAAATGCCTGTTGAGGAAGTGTTTGATGAAATGCCGTGTCGAAGATAGCCACTTGTTTTGCCTTACTGAATGTTTCTTCGGCAACCTCGATGCATTTTAAATTTACAGGATTATGTAACGGAGCTAAAGAAAATAGTTTCCTGATTTCTTCCTTTACTTCCTGAGAAATTAAAGTTGGTCCCGAGAAATTTTCTCCACCATGCACAACCCGATGCCCAACTGCTGCAATGTCATCGGGACTGGCAACAACAGCATTTTCGCCTTCACTTAACAGTAACAGAACCTGCTTTAATCCTTCGGCATGGTCGGCTATAAAAGCAGACTTTTCGATCACCGTTCTTTCGGTGCCTTTAAATACAGTATGCTTAATAAACGATCCCTGAATGCCGATACGCTCTACCAGTCCGCTCGAAATGGGTGATTTTACAGGCATTTTAAAAAGCTGGTATTTGATGGAACTACTTCCAGAATTAATAACTAAAATATTCATGTTATGCTTTAATGTCTTGGCATTGGATAGCCGTAATCACTACTGTATTAAAAATATCATCAACGGTGCAACCGCGGCTTAAATCATTTATGGGTTTGTTCAGGCCTTGCAGCATAGGCCCAATAGCCAATGCTCCTGTTTCCCGTTGCACGGCCTTGTAGGTATTGTTCCCGGTATTTAAATCGGGAAAGATCAAAACGCTCGCACGGCCTGCCACTTCCGAATCGGGCATTTTTTGCTGTGCAACTTTTGGATCTACAGCAGCATCATATTGTATTGGCCCTTCTATCTTCAATTCAGGATGTCGTTCGCGCACTATAGCAGTGGCTTCCCTCACCCGTTCTACATCCTGACCCTCGCCTGAGGTACCCGAAGAATACGACAACATGGCAATACGTGGTTCAATACCAAATTTTGCACTGCTTTCTGCAGATGAAATGGCAATTTCTGCCAGTTGTTGTGCTGTGGGATTGGGATTTACTGCACAATCGCCAAATATTGCCACACGCTCGGGCAGGCACATAAAGAAGATGGAAGAAACCACTGAAACCCCAGGCCGGGTTTTTACAAATTGTAAAGCAGGCCTGATGGTATGCTGAGTAGTATGTACAGCACCAGAAACCATTCCGTCTGCATCGCCTTTGTAAACCATCATGGTGCCAAAATAGGAAACATCCGTCATCATGTCTCTGGCCATCTCGAGGTTTACATTCTTGGCCTTCCGCAAATCGTGCAGCGTTTCCACATAATTGTCATAATGCTCAGAAAGTGCCGGATTATGGATGTGGATTGCATTCAGATCGAGATTTAAACCCAGGCGTTTTATACTGTTACCAATTTCTATGGGATCGCCAAGCAAGGTAATCTCTACAATATCCTGTGCAATCAGCTTTTCTACAGCCTTTAAAATGCGTTCATCGTTTCCTTCCGGTAAAACGATGTGTTTTTTATCTCTTTTAGCCCATTTCACCAGATTGTACTGGAACATGTGTGGGGTAATTCCCTGATAGCTAAAAGTGATAATCTTATCATCCAAAGCTTTAATATCCACATGTTTCTCAAAAATATCGATCGCCAGGGCAATTTTCTTTTTATTATCTATAGTAATTTTAGAGTGTATGGAACCTATTGTTGTAGTGGTTTCGAAGGTTCCTTTTTGAACCGAAATGATTGGAATAATGGTTTGTAGACCTTCTATGAGCTTAATCATAGGCTCATCTGGTAAACTCCCCGCAGTTAATACAATACCCGCTATTTTAGGGTAGTTTGCTGATAAATTGGCCTGCAATGAACCAATAATAATATCGCCGCGATCTCCCGGAGTAACAATAAGCAGGTTATCCTTAATGTGCCTTAAAAAATTAGGCAACATCATCGCCCCGGTTACAAAATTATCTACCTGATTATCCAGTAAATCTCCACCAAACAATACTTCAGCATTTAAAGCTGTCGTAATTTCCTTCATGGTAGGGCTTTGTAAGCCATTTTCAACAGGGATTACAGCAATTAACAGTTCTGTTGGTAATTGGTTGGTTAAAGCTTGTTTAATGCGCTCGGCCTCTTCCGGGTTAACCATATTGGCCACAACACCCAGCACCTGAACATCTCTAAGGAGAAAATTGCGGTAAATGTTAATGGCTGTTTTAAAAAGCTGGCTGGCCGACTTACCCTTCCCCGATACCACGATTAATACCGGAGCACCCAGGTTTTTAGCCATTAAAGCATTGGATTCGAACTCAAAAGCACTGCCCTCGCCCAAAAAATCGCTCCCCTCTATTACAGTAAAATCGTAATTGTCTTCCAGCTTCTTATACTTACTGATAATCGTATTGATAATAACTCCGCTGTCTTCAGATTGATGAAGCACTTCTTGCCGGGTAAAGGCAAAAGCGTCTTCATAAGGCACCGGAAGAGCGAAATAATCCAGCATGGCTTCTACATGCTCGTCCCTTTTATCAGGATCTTCCTGTGCGATTACAGGCTTAAAATAGCCTACTTTTTTGGTTTTAGCCAACAGCATGTTAATCATACCAAAGGCAATTACTGATTTCCCTGTGTAGGGTTCTGCAGATGCAATAAAAATATTTTTAGTCATAGAGAGAAAAAAAGGAATCAATATCAATAACCAACTTGCCCCAATATAGTTGGAAATTTTTTAAAAGATAGTTCTGAGGTATAAAAATGATCAAAGCTTAACACGGAGAAAAGTGAATAAGTGCTGTTTTAACTGTAAAGGGGAAATTTACAGCTTTTGGCATTGCGTTACACAAACAAGTTAATATTTTGATACTCAGTGTATTTTTTGTAAATTGAATTAACCAAAAATATAGAAATCATGAAACTGCTCAAGAAAATCCAGGACTGGGGCGATCACAACCACCCCAAATGGCTAGATTACTTTAGAATACTGTTAGGACTTGTACTGATTTGGAAAGGGATTGATTTTGCCAGCAATATGGAGGCCTTTAACGGCTTAATGCGTGGCGCCATGTTGGGTACGGCTTTATCAATTAGTATATTGGCTCATTTGATTATCGGTCTTCACCTTTTAGGGGGACTAGCCATTACCTTAGGTACGCATACCCGTTTTTTCTGCTTACTTAACCTACCCGTATTAATTGGTGCAGTTTTCTTTATTAACCTTTCTTACGATATTTTTAAACCCTATTCAGAATTTTGGTTTTCAGTTACCGTATTGATTGGTCTGATCTGTTTCGCAGTTGAAGGAAACGGAATTATTTCGGTTGATAACCGGAAGATGGCAGCGTAAAACAACTAACCAGATAAATTGAAGGACTTGTCTAAAATAGACATAGTCCTTTTTTCGTTTGATAGCATGCTTTCTTAACAAACGCTTTAGGACAAAGGCATACAATCTATTCATCAGTTTCAAACAACAATCTTATCTTTGTTAAATGATCAGACTAAATGCAGATACACCCAATGATGTGCTTCAGGATATTAAAGTGGGTGATATGGTAACCGATACCTTCAGTAAAACCGGTATTGTGGAAAGCATAGAGACTGATGATGACGGCCTCTACAAAATATACACCTTTCATTTGGTTACCGGAAGAACAATCACAGTTAAGCGGTAACGCGTAATTTAACCCAGCGGTGTGGCGCTGCATTAAAATAACAACCGGATTGATGTGTTTAAAATTTTCCTTAAAATCAAATAGCACCTGTTTGGGCTGATTTGTTTTAGACACTCAGTTTTTCCTGAAAAAGGCCTAATAATGTCCTATTTAACTGCTTCTATTAATTTTACCCCCTATAAAATACAAATTCACCCCCCCTCTATATCTTGTTCGAAAGCTTTCTTTGTATAACCAAATATAAACTAATCCCTATGATGTATAACTGCCAACCTATAGATGACGCTTAAGTTCATCTACCATCCCTGTCTCCGATTGTTAACTGCGATAAGAGATTAAAAACGACCAGAAAAAGGTCAGGACCTTTAAACTAACCAGACATTAAACCTCGAACAATTATGAAGCAATGCTACTTATTTATTAGCGGAGGGAAAAGAAGGGCTTTTTTGGCCTGTCTCGCTACTTCCCTTTCTATTTTTCTTTTACTTCCGGGACTTGCCTTAGCCCAGATTAAAACCATTTCCGGTACAGTAACCGATGCCAAAGATGGTTCACCTTTAGTTGGAGTAGTGGTGAAAGTTCAAAACAGCAAGGCGGCTACCAGTACCAATGCCGAAGGAAAATTCAGCCTTCAGGTACGTGAGTCGGAATCTATTCTGATTTCCTATGTTGGATACGACAGCCAGATTATCCCAGTAGGAAAAACGATCAACTTTAACATTAAATTGCTGGAAAACACACAATCACTAAGCGACGTGGTGGTGATCGGTTACGGCACAATGAAAAAGAAAGATTTAACCGGTGCAATTACGCAGATTAAACCCGATAAAATTGCCGATCAAAATCCCAATACCACACAGGATATCTTACGTGGAACCCCGGGGGTTACCGTAGGACTTGATCCCTCTGCAAAAGGAGGCGGTTCTATCCAGATCCGTGGGCAGCGTTCTGTTTACACTGCAGGCGGGCACAACGATCCCCTGATTATTTTAGACGGAACTATATTTTATGGTGAGCTTTCAGAAATTAACCCCGATGATATTGAGCAAATCGATGTATTAAAGGATGCTTCTGCATCTTCGGTTTATGGTGCAAAATCTGCAAACGGCGTCTTGATTGTTACCACTAAAAAAGGAAAGCTCGGAAAGCCAAAGATTAACTTAACTTCCAACTTCGGATTGGCCACAATGGGATCAAAAAGAGCGGTTTTTGATGCAGCTGGTTATATGCAATATCGCCAGGACTGGTATACTGCCCCTACTTATGGCATCAATACGGCAACCGGTAATTATGAGGCCTATCAGTCAAGCTTCAAAACCCAGCCTGGATATTACACCAGTCCAACACCAGAAAATCTGGCTAAATACAACCTTACGCTTGCCCAATGGAAAGCCTATACTTCGGGCACCAATGGTACAGCGTCAGATAACGAAATATTTGCTAAAAGGCTCTTGATGCAGGGCACAGTGCTCAATAATTTTCTTAGCGGGCAAACTTTCGATTGGTACGACCACACCTTCCAAACAGGAATGAATCAGGATTATAATATCAGTGCTTCTGGTGCAACTAACCAAATCAATTACTACATGTCTATAGGCTATCTTTCTAACGAAGGCGCCATTGTAGGAAATAAGTATAGTGCAGTAAGATCAAACATCAAGGTAGAAGGAAAAATTACCGATTGGCTGGAAATTGGCGCCAATGTAAACTTCCAAAACCGTACAGATGGCGATTTAGCTGTAGACTGGAACAGGCAAATTACTCTCAATGCTCCATATGCAAGTTACCAGGATGCTAATGGGAATTTACAGGTACATCCAATGGGGGATTTAATGGTGAACAATTATGGTTACAATTATGATTTCAACAGGGGTTATCTTGACCTTGATAAAGGTTATACCGTATTTAATACCATCTTAACAAGTAAAGTAAAACTGCCTTTCAATATTCAATATTCGTTTAACTATTCTCCCCGTTATCAATATTTTCACGACCGGTATTGGGAGTCTGCCAGCCATCCGGACTGGAAGGGAACAAACGGACTTGTAAACCGTGAACAAACCCAGCGTTATGACTGGTCGTTAAACAATACCTTGTTTTGGGATCATACTTTTGGGAAGAAACACCGCGTAAATATTACACTCGTTCAGGAAGCTGAAAAAAGACAATCGTGGAAAGACAGGATAGAAGCAAGAAACATCCTTCCAAGTGATGCATTAGGTTTCCATGAAACTTATTATGGTGATAAAAACAAAAGCAGTTATGATTCTGATGACGTGAAAGAAACTGCAGACGGGTTATTGGGAAGAATATTTTATGCCTATGATGACCGGTATATGCTAACAACCTCGATCCGCAGAGATGGTTATTCAGCTTTCGGATCGTCAAATCCAAGGGCAAACTTCTTCTCTACAGCCTTTGCCTGGACCTTTACCAATGAGAAATTTATTCATTGGAAACCTTTAAATTCAGGAAAGCTGAGGGTTTCATGGGGTCAGAATGGAAACCGTTCATTGTCAGACCCATACATTGCCCTGGCAAATTTGGGTGCTGGTGTAGGTGCCACCATGGGTTATTTAGATGCAAGTGGAAATCTGATTCAATATCGTTACTTAACAGTAGGAAGATTAGCCAATCCTGACCTGCACTGGGAGAAAACAGAGTCTTTTAACGTAGGACTTGATTTGGGTTTATTTAATAACCGCCTCTCTGCAACCATGGATTATTATGTCACTCCTACCGTAGATATGATTATGAACAGAACCCTTCCCGGTTTTACGGGCTTTGGAAGCATCACCACCAATCTGGGAAAAGTAGAGAATAAAGGTTTTGAAATTTCAATCAGCTCGCAAAACATTGCTGAAGGAAATTTTAAATGGAGTACGACCTTAAACTTCTCTAAATATAAAAACACCATCAAGAACCTTTATTATGTTTACGATAATGTTTTGGATGCACAGGGTAATGTTATCGGCACAAAAGAAAGAGACGATATCGGAAATGGCTGGTTTATAGGAAAGCCCATCAGTTCTATCTGGAATTACCGCGTAACCGGCATCTGGCAAGCCAATGAAGCTACCGAAGCGGCAAGATATGGACAGCGTCCCGGCGACCCTAAAGTAGCCAACAATTATACAGCTGATGATATTGTTAACAGTAATGGCACAGTTACTCCGGTTTATAACGATAACGATAAGGAATTTTTAGGACAAACTGCGCCACCCACAATGTGGTCGGTAAGAAATGACTTTAACTATAAAAATTTCAATTTCTCTTTCAACGTTTATTCTTACTGGGGATCAAAAAGCTTAAGTGGCGCTTACCTTAACCAGGATAATGGTACTTCTCTGGTAAGTAATCTGGCCAACACTTATGCCAAAGAGTACTGGACCTTAGAAAATCCGAGCAATACATTTGCAAGATTAGATGCCAAAGGACCTGCCGGGGTAAATTCGCCTGGATTACTTTACGATCGCTCTTTCATCCGCTTAGAAAATGTAACCCTTGGTTATACCGTACCAGCTAAACTCACCTCAAAAGTGGGCATTGAAAGGTTAAAGCTTTATGCTACGGTTAGAAACTTAGCGGTATGGAAAAAAGATAAAAACTGGAATTTCTGGGATATAGAAAGAGGCTCTACAGATCAATCGTTAGAGACTGGCGCATTGGCTCCACGCATATATACCTTCGGATTAAATGTAACGTTTTAAAGCACAGTAAAATGAAAAGCAATCACAACAACAATATATTAGCCGGCAAAGTATTTAAGTGCTTTTTGCTGCTAGCAGGTTTATCATTAGCCTTTTCGGGATGTAAACGATCATTTTTAGAACCCGATCCCCTATCGTTATATGAACCAGGGAAAACCTTTTCTACCCGAAGCGGTCTTGATGCGGCAATGGCCATCTGCGACAGGCATTTGCGCTCTTACTGGACTTATTTCGAATATGCGGATCTGAGTCTTCCCATCAGTACCGAGTACATGTTTTCTGATGTTGCCGTGGCCAGTAAAACTGATGACGGAAACATCTTTGCCGATATTGCTACCCGCCTTACCCCTACCGATATGCCCGAGCGCGTGCGTTATTTCTGGGATGAAACTTATAACGGGATTAAATATGCCAATACCATTCTGAGTTACATTGGCAATGTTGAAGGTTTAGATGAAAATATCAAGAACCAATATCGTGGAAGAGCACTTTTTCATCGTTCATTCAGGTATATGGCCCTGTGTTTTGAGTTTAAGGATGTTCCCTTAGTTACCAAGATTCTCGAATCGCCAAAATTGAACTACAAAACCACTAAACGGGAAGCAATTCTTCAAATGATTACTGCAAATATGGAACAGGCTGTACAATGGGTTCCGGATCAGGCCCAAACCAGTTTAGTGGGATTAGTTAATAAAGGGGCCTGCCGTCAACTCTTAATCAAATGTTATTTAGCAACAGGCCAGTATGACAAAGCCATACAACAGGCTGATCTTTTGATTAACAGTTCTGGTTATGCTTTAATGACTGCAAACTTTGGATCATTCGTTAGTCCTTATTCAACCACATGGCCTGTTACCCGCAATGTAATCTGGGATCTTCATCGCCCTGAGAACAAAGCCATTACCACGAACAAAGAAAACATTCTGGTAATGATTAACCGCAACAATACGGATATGGGTATCAAAATGAACAGCATGAGAAACTGGCTCCCATTTTTAGACGGAACAGGTACTACTGCTCCTGATGGCAAACAAGCGGTTAGGTATTTTGCAACCTCTAACGGAAGTTATCGTGCACAATATGATTATACCCATGCACTAGGAAGAGGTATTGCTCATATTCGTCCTACTTATTTCGCACAGAAATCTGTATGGTATGTAAACGGACAAAATGATGCCGGAGATCTTCGCCACAGCACTGCCGTAGGAAACTGGGCAACAGTTGAATCACTAAAATACAATGATCCTACCAGCACAGCCTGGTTTGGGCAGAATGTTCGGCTGAGAAATGCAGCAGGTGTGCTTTTATGTAATGATACAATCCGCAATTATTTCGAATGGCCGCACTATAAGTATTACATTGAAGACATTACTGAAACCCAAAACGTAAATGAAGCCAACCATCGCGGAGGTGCCGGAGATTTATATTTTTATCGTCTTGCTGAAACCTATCTTTTACGTGCTGAAGCTAAATTTTACAAAGGTGATATTGCAGGTGCTACCGAAGATGTTAATATCATCAGAAGACGGGCACAGTGTACCCAGCTTTATGCAAGTGTAAACTTAGGCGATATTATGAATGAAAGAGCACGCGAACTGAATATGGAGGAATGGCGTTTCACCGAGCTTAGCAGGGTATCTTATTGCCTGGCTTTGAGTGGTAAAAGTGATGAGTGGGGCAACACCTATTCGGTAGATAATTTATTCCAAAATAGCTATTGGTATCAGCGAATTCAGCATTACAGTGATTTTTATAATAAAGGAAAGGTAACTGTTAGAAACCGATCGTATACCATTGCACCAAAAAATATTAACTGGCCTATTCCACAAACAGCAATCAATTCAAACGGCGGTGCCCAATTGAGCCAAAACCCAGGCTACAGCGGCTATGCAGCTGGTGTTAGCATGTGGCAAACCTGGCAGGAAGCAGTTGCCGACGAAGAAAAAATAAATTAATAAATCGGCACAACACATGCGTTGATAAGGCAGTTTTCATAATGGAAACTGCCTTTTTATTTATTGTTCCTTTAAATAAAATATTTTTTTCGCTGATCTGTGTTATTCTTTAGCTCAAAAGGATTATTTGTTTTATTAGGACTGATCTAATTTTGGTTTATCAAATCAACCATTAAAGTTTAGAAAAATGAAAGCTATTAAATTAAATGCACCAGGTGGTGTTGAGGAATTAGTTTATATGGAAACAGAGATTCCAAACCTTCAGCCTGGTGAAGTACTGGTAAAAACAAAAGCCATTAGTATTAATCCTGTAGATGTGAAAAGCCGTCAGGGAAAAGGCTTTTACGGCCGAATTAAAGATGAAAAACCCATAATCTTAGGCTGGGACATTTCTGGCGTGGTAACAGCAACTGAAAGTGACATTTTTAAAATTGGCGATGAAGTTTTTGGAATGGTTAATTTTCCCGGGCACGGTAAAGCTTACGCAGAATATGTAACAGCACCAGCTAATCAATTGGCACTAAAACCCAAAAACATTACGCATGAAGCGGCTGCAGCAGCTACCCTGGTGGCATTAACGGCCTGGCAGGTATTGGTGAAAAATGCTCAGGTACAACCCGGCCAAAAAGTACTTATTCATGCGGCATCTGGTGGCGTGGGGCATTTCGCCGTACAAATAGCAAAACATCTTGGTGCGCAGGTAACCGGAACCTCTTCTGCGAAGAATAAAGATTTTGTGATGAATCTCGGTGCTGATCATCATATTGATTACCAAAACTATAACTGGGACGCGCAGGTGGATGAATATGATTTTGTATTGGATGCCATTGGGGGAGATAATTTCGAACAATCTATCCGCATAACTAAAGCAGGCGGAACGGTCATCAGCATCCCTTCCGGATTAAATGATGAACTTACCGAAAGTGCCAGTGCCAAAGGTGTAAAGGGTTATTTTGTTTTAGTTCAGTCTAGCGGTGAGGACATGAAACAGATTGCTTCACTTTTAGAAAAAGGCATTATCAAAACGCATATCGCCCAGGTTTTTCCTTTCGAGCAAATGAGGGAAGCCCACTTACAACAGGAAAGTGAGAGAACCGTTGGCAAAATTGTGGTTAAGGTTTAAGTCAGGCAGTTTCTAATCACCTGGTTTTATAACTCAAGCAGCCTGGATCGTAGTGATGATTCAGGCTGCTTGAGTTTTGATAGATTGAATTAGCTGCCGCTTACAATCTTTATTTTACCATTTCCAGTATCGGCGATATAAAACTTCCCGCTGTACTTATCATACCACACACCTATAGGACCATTAAATCTTGTAGCAGTAGCTGATCCGACTGCATTGCCAGATGTAGTACTGCCCATCAGCAATGAAAAGGTAGTATTGGTTTCCACTTCGTTGTTGATTGCAGAGAAAGTATGATTGCCCGTGTTGGCTATAAACAGTTTTCCTCCCGCTGCATAAATCCCGCGTGGCGAACTAAAGTTGGTTGTTGCTCCTTTTCTTAAGATTGTAACCATGCTATTGGCTAAGTTAATCTTGCTTAACGAACTCCCGTTCCAGCTGGCTACATATAAAGCGGTTTCATCATCATTTAACGTTACTCCCCAAGGAATTTGGAATGCAGCGGCTGTACCAATTCCACCCAATACCGAACTCGTTCCCGAACCTGCTACTGTAGACACAGTATTGGTGGATAAATCTACTCTACGTACTTTATTTCCACCCCATTCTGCTACGTATAAAAATTTATTTGCCTTATCCAGTGCTATGCCAGCCGGGCGGTTAAATTTGGCTACAGTTCCTGCCCCATCTGTAGTACCACTTGAACCGGCAACACCTGCAATGGTACTTACTGTGGCAACACCATTAGGAGCAACTATAATCTTTCGGATCAGATGCCGGGTATCGTCAGCCACATATAATGTTCCATCAATACCGCATCTAATGCCGTAAGGCGCACTAAACTGAGCAACATCGCCTGGTCCATCAACCGTTCCCGCGGTTCCACTACCCGCCAGAACCGTGGCATTCCCCTGATTATCAACCTTAACAATCCGGTTATTTCCTGAGTCAGAAATATAAAGGTTTCCTTTGCCATCAGTAGTCATATCCTGAGCGCCATTTAGCACTATTCCATTGTTTAAGCTCAATTCTACAGACTGTAAATTGGTTAGTACAGGTGTTGAAAATGCAGGAGCCTTCAGGTTTAATGTAACCTGTTGTTGAATAGCCTGATAACTGGGTACCTCAATTGTGTTGGAATAATCTGTGAAATATTTATCTCCTTTTAGTTCTACTTTTACCTGGGATGGATGTGGAACTAATAGTGAAAAACTACCAGCCTCATCTGTTTTTATTGTTTTGAGTAATGTAAATGCTGTTTCATTGGGCTTTTTCACATAAACTCCAAAAGAAGCATTAGTCACATACTGCTTATCTAAAGCAGCTGTTGCATTAAGACTAAAAACAGTAGATGTTGATACTTTTAATTGTGCCGTTACCCTTTTCTCATCGGGTAGGTTTACGTATACTGAATCTGCCTTATAATCGGTGGTATTGGCAATTTTCACTTTTACTTCAGTAGGATAAGGCAAAGAGACCAGTAACTTGCCAGTTGCATCGGTTTTTTCAGATCCATTATCGATGAACTTACTTGTACCAATTTTGCGATAACTGATGTTTACTAAAAAATCGTTAATAGGTGCTGCCGAAAGGCTATCTATCACAGCAATATCTACTGTAGACATTCCGAATTTTGGTTTGGTATGCAAGGTAAGTTCGCCAGCTGTAGCATTCTGGATCAGGAGTTCCTTTGCATCGTAATAATAAAACGCTGTATCAATTTCTGCCCTGAACAAATTAGGATAAGGCACATTATAAGTAAATTCGCCTTTACTATCTGTTCTAACGGTATCTACGACCTGAAATTCAGCCTCTGCACTAATTTTCCTGCTAATTAAAATTTTCACCCCCGCTTCTAAACGATTATCCTTATCGTTCATCACCTTTACCTTGAGCGATACCTTTTCTGTGGTGGTATCATTCATGGCTTCAGTAGCAAACTTCTTGCAGGCAGCAAAAAATATTGTGATGCCAGTTAGTATAATAAAGTATTTGTTTCTCATACTTTTAATTTATTTAAGATAGGCTGTCTGCCAGATAACTTTGATCATCTACCAATCAGCCCTCATATATCTAATTTCTATATTTTTTAAAATGAAAAGGGTTTATGGCTTAATGAACTCTACCTCATAGAGCTTCAACCAGGATTTACCATTTAGTTTCCAGGCTTCATCAACATTTACACCGAACCAATAGATAATCTGCGGAGCGATATCCGAATTAGACACAGCCATAACGGTATTACCTGATGGAGCAGTTGCATTACATACCGATTTTTCAAATGCATTCCATGAACCACCTTTTCCACTAACTACAAGATCTTTTCCCTGGGCGGCAGGTGCCTGATTTAACAGTTTATCACCGTTTACCTGCTTGCATGGCCAATAACCTATTAAGTTAGCATAACTAGGATCGCTGCTTTTTACTCCTTCACTACAGGTATAGCTTCTAATTTCCTCATCAGAAAGTGCTTTATTATATATGGCGATATCGTTTACGGCGAAAGATCCTGAGCTCACTGCGCTGGTAACATTCCCTAAAGTTAAATCAAAGGCATTTGTACCTATTGTTCTTCCGCTAATATCAACAGGTGTTCCGGCCACCCCGTCAATATATAATGCAGCCATTCTTTTACTGCCCTCGGTATAAATTTTTAAGGTTATGGCCGACCATTGATTTAATTGGAGTTTTGTTGGCGCAGCTACAAAAATTAACGTACCATATCCTAAAATAGCCCTATATTGCCTTGTGCCATCCGCATTAACCTGAACCATAATCTCCCAGCCATTTGTGGAAGTGTAAGAATGGTTTAATTTCGATAACAAAACAAAGTTTGCTCCGTTTGAAGTTGAACTGGATACAATTCGCGCTTTAAGTTGGATGGTTTTATCGCCAGTGGCACCAACTTCATAAATACTGGAATTAGCAGCTGCAAGTGTAGCTTTTACGTCTGTAGCAGCTTTCGCAGCCGGAAATAAAAACGCGTCAGTTAGCAATACGTTATCTATCTCGGTTTTCTTGAAAGCCGGATGGTAATAAATGTTAAAGGAATTACGCTCCCGATCGGTTTGCGAAGTAAAACCTTTATTAAAACCGCCATGATTGGAGGTAATAACAACCAACCATTCTTCATTGGCATAGGTTTTCCTGGCTTTTACTGCTTCCAATAGCTTCCCAATATAAGTATCAACCTGATTAACCGCCGCTTTATACTCTGGCACATCAGCAGAATAGCCATACTTAAGTCCAGCTATATTTACCTGATTAAAATTAACCACAACTAAATCGGCCTTGTTTATAGCAAGCTTTTTTATGGCAGTATCTGCAACAGCGGCGTCGTCTGACACCGCAATGGGCTCATCAGCATAGACTAACAATTTATCGACCATGGTTTTCCATGGAGAAACTGCAACGGCATATTTCATTTTAGGCGTAGCCTGTAAACGTTCTATTAATGATGGATATTCTACCACAGCCTCATGCTCATTAGTACTTTCCGGAACAACGAAGGAGCTATCTTGAATTTTATGGATAGTTGCAATACCGGTCATAATGTTCTTCCAGGTACCCGCATCACTCACCGGAGCATCACTCCGGCTTTGCCAGGAATATTTACTATTGGGTAAAATAGACGAAATTATTGGCGGCATAATTTTCTTCACATCCTCTCCGGTAGCGCCATCAATTCCGATAAGCAATACCTTCCTCTTTTTTGCCGAAACAATCTCCTGTTTTTCGAATACTGCCGGTGGATCATAGTATTTTTTACAGCCCAAAATGCTGCCGCATAAAAGTAGTATACCCAGTATACTGTGTTTCTTTAAACAAAGTGAATAACTTTTCATTGTTATCATATTTTATATTTTACAAATACTATTAACTTGGATCATAAAGCCACACAGCTTCCGTTAGCAGTGGATATTTAGCAGATATCTTGGTTTTAGATACCACACTTACGGTTATTCCCCATTTGGTGAGGTAGGGTTCCATATCCTTTTTAGTAAACTCTGATAAACGCTCATAAAAGAAATCGATCTTATCCTGATTACTGTTAGAGGTGAACCGGGCATGGCGGGCCTCAGTAGTTAAATAGGTAATAAATTCAAATCCATATTTCTCTAAAATCTGGATAAACATGCCTAATCTGGCATCTAAAGAGGTCGATTCCGCTGTATATGATTTAGTTCCTGTAGCATTAATATAGGCCAGTGCAGCCGTCATCATCCGTTTATAATTACTGTGCTTAAAGCCATTATACTTGGTCACTTTTAAAGAAAAAAGGTTGCAGGTAACCTCTCCATTGCCATCAAAACTCCAGGTATTGTTCATCTGCATGTTGTGCCCTATTTCGTGGTAAGTACCCCAGTTCTGGCCAATAACACTGCCTAAGGTAACTGCCTGCTGGAAATAAGCATCGGTAGCTGTGGCAACAACTGGGTAACCGCTGTGCTGTGCTCCTACTGAGGGTTGAATATCATGTACGATCCGCCATGGAAGCATTGGATTAATATCCCTGGCATCAGCAGCATTTTCAGATAATCCGTACCATTCCCAATAGCAGTGTAAAATCTGGTCATCCCAGGTTTGCATAAGTGTTGTAGGGCTTTCAATTGGATATTTAGCCAAACGCGAAGTAGGGATGGTAAATATGATTCGCTTTCCTCTCAACTCAAAAAAGGGAACGGTAGATTTGGCAATCATTTTCTTCCAGTCCTCATCAGTAGTCTCACCCAACACAAAATCAGGCGACTTTACTGTTCCAGTGAAAGTGAAGTCGACTTTTCTTCCCAGCGCCCTTGGTGGAATAACATATACATGACCACCATAAAGGTTACGGATGAAATTTTTACCCGGAGCCAGGTTATGTCGACTGTAAATTATCGGCGCTCTTTTTTGAGTTGCCAAACTACTTAAATCATCATCCCAGGCACCGATTTGAGCAATCATGCCGTATTCGCCCGCCGGAACTTCTATTTCTACTAATTCTCCCGCCGGAGCATACATTCCCGTACTAAACCAACCTTGTGGTGGAACAGAAACCCTGAGGTTGGCATTATTGGCGTACACAAAATCAAAATCAAGGGTAACCTTAACATTTTTAATTCGGGGTTCTGAAATAGATACAAGTCCTGGAAAAACCCTTGCCGCATTAAACTGTGAACGATCAATTTTATATTTTGAAGTATCCAGATCCTGATTTCCGAAAGTATCTACAACCTCCGTTTTACTGTAACCATCTTCAAAAGAATAACCGTAGTTTTTTTTACAGGATTGGGCAAGTAACATTATTGCTATTGCAGAAGCGTAACCTATAAGTATTTTATTTTTCATATCGGTTAGTTTAAAATATTGGTGTAAGTGGGCGTCCATACTTTACCATCAAGATTAAAACTGGTGGCATTGATATTGAGCCAGCCCAGTATAAAAGTTGGAATATCTACAACTCTCGGAACTACCCGGTAAAGCTCTGGAGAAGGTTTTATACAAAATTTGGTGTCGTAATCTTCAAAACTGATCCACTTGTTTGATTTTTGAAATACAAAATCATTTTTCAGTTTGCTTTGATCTTTCACAAGGGTTCCTCCGCCATCCAGTGCAGGCCAGTAGCCAATCAGGTTATTGTAGTTGGGGTGGCTATTATCCAGGGTAACCTGGCAAGCATAATCTTTAATAACTGCATCTGGAACAGCTGCATTAAAAATTCGAATATCAGTGACAAACTGCGTGGCCGTATTTCCATATCCGGAGCGGTATCCGGCTACCAGCGGTTCATTATTGGTTGCATTTCTTCCTGTAATAACAACAGGATCAGAAATTGGATCACCATCCTGATATAACCTCAGGTATCGTACAGCTCCTACAAAGTAAATCTTAAACCCAAGGTTATACCATTTATTGGTCTCCATTGCCTTGGCTGCAGGTGTTTGTATATAGTTAGCTGAAAGACCTCCCAATCTCCATGTTCCATTTGATCCGTTATGGATAATCCACCAGCCGGCTGCTGAGTTTGCAGGGCTAGAAGTTTTAAAGAAAATTGGCGCATTTAAAGTACCGAAAGATTGTACTTTCAGCTTAAATTCAACAGTATATTCACCTGTAGTACCAAAATTGTAATTACTTGATTTTACAGGATCTGTCGCTGCAATGGTATCACCATTCAACCTTCCATAGCTTCCCGTATAGGGTAGTGAGTTTAAACTGGAAGGCTTATTGTAAATAGTTGATTTAAAATTAGGATTATAAAAAATGACAAAGCTATTTAATAAAGGTTTACTAAATAATGTATTATCCATTAAAGCCGGAATAACGGGATAATTCCCTCCCTTGTTAGAGGCTACTACAATCAGCCAGTTTTCCTTGCTGTAATTAGGTCTGGCCTTAATGGCATTGTTCAACTCTCCAATATACTTGTCAACGGTATTTAAAGCATTGGCATATTCTGGTACACTGGCATCATAACCATACTGTGCACCTGCCTTATCCACATTAGCAAATTCGGCAAGTACTACAGCCGCATCATTATTGGCAAGCTCGGTTAATGTTGCGGTTTTAACAGCCTCATCTGTTGATAAAGAAGTATTTACATCTGCATCGGTAATGAGCTTGGCGGATAAAGCAGCGGTAGAGCTAAAAGCAGCGGTTCTCAAACTTGTATTCTCTTTAACCCGTTTAAAAAACATGGGATAATCGGCTAGCTTGTTGTTTGCAAAATCTTCGCTAACCACTTTGTGTTTCTGCTTATCTACTCCGGTGAGCATATCCGCCCAGGAGGTAGCATTAAGTCCATTCTCATCAGAAACCGAGTTAATGGTAAACATGCCATTTTTTACCATTTTAGTAAGGTTAGGTGTCGAAGCTTTAAATAAAGATTCTCCCCTAGCGCCATCTACCATAATGTATAACACCTTTTGCTTTTGTGCATCGGTAATGCTTCCACCGGTATTGTTGGAGAAATCGCGTTTGTTATCCAGCTCCTTATTACAAGAGAGGATTGCGGCCATTAGCACGATCAATATCGCTGCCAGCCTGAATATAAAAAATTGCTTTCCCATTGTATTTTCGTTTGTCTTATTATTTAACAGCCTGTTTATGGTTTAAGAGATATGCGTACTGCCCCCGATACTTGCTGGTTATCGAAAAGTGAAATGGCACCTGCAATGAGTGCTGTAGGGTTTCCGAAAATGTCCACACTTTCATAAACATCGTTAACCATACCCTGAAATTTTCCGGTGTTGTTATAGCCTGCGGCTAAACTACCATCCGGATTCAGGATCATAAAGCCCTGTCTGATTATACCATCGTACTTGGTGAAGGAACCAAACACCATTATTTTACCGCTTTTTAATTGGTAGGCCTTGCTGATATTACCACCCTCAACGTTTTTAAGTACCAGGCTTTTATCAACTGATCCGTTAGCATTGAGCATCACCAATCTTTTAGCTGCAAATCCATTGAAATTATTGAACACACCAGCCAGGAGGTATTTCCCAGAGGTAGCACTATAGGTAATTGAAGTAATTGCATCATCAGCACCTGTTCCCGTAAGGAAGCCCGGATCAGCAAGTCCCTCGGCTCCTACCCGAACAATCCTGTTGCTGCTCAGCCCCTGAAAAGTGGTGAAGGAGCCTACCAGTATAATTTTCCCATCGGCCTGCATTATTGCATCACTGATCGGCCCGTTTGCCGATTGGTAATGTGTATTTGTACCTTTATTAAAATTGTAAGTAGAATCCATTTTGCCATCGCTGCTGAGCTTTAACAGGTTATTAATCTTGGTGTATCCGATTACTTTGTTATCTCTGGTAGAACGCTCATAAAAATATTCGGCATAATTGTTAAAGGAGCCCACCAGATAAATGTTGCTGTTGTGATAGAAAGCTTTATTTACAGCCCCCATAACACCACCATTAAAAGTAGCCACTGTATCATACGAGCGATCAGAAGTTGAGCCTACTACCTCTACTCTGGAAGAATCTAAGGAGCCATTGGCATTTAACCTGGTTACTCCGCTAACCCCATCTCTTTCGTTATATTTGGTAAGAAATCCACCTACCATAAACTGACCGTTAGGTAGCCTGAAAATGGAATTAATTGCCCCATTTGCACCCTTTCCGGTAGAAAAACCTGCGGTAATAAATCCATTTGAGTTGGTGAGTACGATGTTACTAATCGGTGTTTTAGTGGTTGCCGCTGCCATGTAGTTGTTAAATGAACCTACCATCACCAGATTTCCATTGGCCAGCGGTAATATTTGACTAATTGTACCCCTACTTGTATTTACGGCAAAAGTTGCATCAACTTCTACTTTTCCTTCAACCCGGTAAGCCGGTCCGAAAAAAATCTGATCGCCCACTACAAGCGTGGTGCCGCCTGTACTTGCACCCTCAGGAAAGATAATGGTGATCGTTTTATCTGTAACATTCTTTATCGTGGCTTCCGTGTCATTGATGTAAAACTTCAATTTATCCTTATAGGGCATTAAGCCAGATACCTGGAAAACGATTTCTGTATTTCCATTTACGACCTCTGCATCAGGAACATTTGACAAGAATTTAATGCCCAATGCCTCTTTACCACCTGCGTAGGGATCAGGACTAATTGGATCGTTTTTTTTGCATGACGAAAAAGAAAATGCCAGCCAAAGTAAGCAGGTTAGCCTAAACATTAAGCCTGCATGATTTGATATTGTGAGTTTGTTATTAAACATATCTTTGTGTTTGTTAGTTCCTAAGCCCAATTCCATTTTCTATTGCTATCGAGTTGAAATAACTGCTGTTGAATCCAAATGAATGTTTCTCTATTTTAAGTGCGTGCACAATTCCATTGGTTGGATTAATATCTGAAGAAGCTACCGGCGCATTGATCCAGAAAGCCTGAGGCCTGGACAAATCAGGAATATAAGAAATCATCAGCTGCCTATATCCTGCATATTTAATCCGTACTTCTGAGGCTGTACCCGCATTGGTTACTGCATCGTTATACACTACTCCGATGTTCATTGGTGCACCATTGTAAGATATATATCCCTGTCCCTTGTAAGTATTGAGCGCAAGCGTATCTACCTGACTGTAGTCTTTCAGCCTGTTAGTCCCTTTAAAAACATAAAGTGAAAGAGCAGCTTTCCATACGGCAGGTTTAACATCAGAAAGCGTTTGTACAGTATCTTTTCCTGTAAATAAAAGTTCGCGGTTCAATGTTCTGATCGCTCTCCCGATGGTGGGATCTGTAGGTGCGAAAAACGTAATTTCATCCTGGCTGAAAACATTTTCCATACCAGCAAGCTTAATTACCTGGGTAAGCGTATCAAAATGTAAAGGCTTGGATTGCAGATATTGCAAAACTGTACCGTTAAATTTGGCATCCTTTACACCACCATCAATGTAATGTTCATATTTTTTACAGCTAAAAGCCATGGTAACGATAAAAATCGCGAAGGCAAGAACTGTTTTATTTTGATTCATTTTATACATGTGCATATTCATTATCGGGAATGCCCGCTATTTCCAATAGTTATTTAAAGTCATGTGAGGGTTATTTACCGTAGCACTCGGATCAATTGGCCAGGTCCAGGCACCAGCCTGAAAAGCAGAGAAAGAGAGCGGATTTGGGGTAAACTTGGGATCAATAATCTTTCTTGTACGTACCAGATCGTAAAAATGGTGCCCTTCACCCATCAGCTCTTTTGCCCTTTCCAGAAAAATGGCATCCTTTATCTTTCCTTCACCAGGATTGGCCGGGAATGGATCTGCTCCGGCCCTTGAGCGAATAATATTTAACAGTTCGGCCGCTTCCCCATCTTTTCCCAATTCTGCCAGGGCTTCGGCACGTAAAAGAATAGCATCTGCCAACCTGAAGATAATCGGATTATCATCGCTAAACTGAACCAAAGCTGCCCTGTTATAGAATTTATAAAACTGCCAAACACCCGTTTGATCGTAAATGTTATCATCAAACCAAATGGTTTTACGTTTATCTGTAGATCCTTCCGGATAAATCCGTTTCATGAAATCGGCATTGTATACCAACTCGCTCTGAGGACGATCACTGGTGGCAAAAAATGGTGCATGAACCACAGAAAAGGAATATTTATACCTTAATTTAGCTGTAGTTTCACCTGTATTATCACTTAATTGAACTTCAAATAATCCTTCTGGCGATTTACCGAACATGATCAGGTAGGTTTGTTCAATCGGCATTAATCGATAAGCTTTTTCCTGATCCATTCCAATCTCCTGTAACTCGCGTCCCAAATCATCAACTTTATTATAATAGGATATGGAATTTGCACTATCAAAACCTGCGCACCACATGTTCATGTGCATCATCAGATCCAATGCACCACCACGCATTGCCCTGATTCCCTTGAAAGTGGGGTCATTGTATGTCCATGGAAGGTCATCCTTAACTGCAGCCAAATCAGCCAAACAGCCTTGTAACACCTTTACCATATTGGTGCGTGGTAAAGCTTCCTGATTATAAGCGTCGGTATAATAAGGCACATCACCAAAGAGCCGCACCAGGAAGAAGTAAGAAATACAACGCATGAAAACGGCCTCTGCAACAAACTGTTTCTTTTTAGCTGGTGCTATTGCTGCATCGGGCATCTCCCCAACTTCCTTTGCCATAATGTTGGCCGATTGGATTACTTTGTAAAATGGAGCCCATTTCTGAATGAGATCGTATCTGGAATTAAGCTGAAACCACTCATTGATGGCATTGGCCTCATAACCAGGCAAAGAACGGTCGGCTCTGGCAGCAATCGCCATTTTCAGATTATTGGTAGCCATGTAGGTAAAATCTATGCGAGGGGGATATCCCTTTTGAGAAGGAATGGCCCATCCGCAGCGGGTGTCACCAATTTCAAACAGCACACTCTGCATGGTAGCCTCCCTGAAAGACCGGTATAAGCCAAGGGCAAAACTTTCAGCATCGCCCTCATCTTTCCAGTAATTGTTACCCGAAAGTTTGCTAAGCGGTTCAACGTTTAAGAATTTCTTACAACTGAAGTTGGTACTCAACAACAGCATAAAAGCCAATAGGTATAATATTTTTTTCATCGTTATCCCGATTTATAATTGAATATTTAAGCCAAGCGAATAAGTTCTCCTCACCGGATAGCCTCCAGAATTATCTCTTCCCAGCGAACTCACGTTTTCAGGATCTGCTCCTGAGTAAAAACTGAAAGTGTGGATGTTATTTGCGGTTGCGTATAACCTTAAACTCGATACTCCAAACTTTTTGGTCAGTTCTGTTTTAAAAGTATAGCCCAGGGTTACCGTAGCCAGTTTAAGGTAGGATCCATCTTCCTGAAAAAGGGTTTGGTTGTACCTGAAAGGCAGGAACTGTGTAGATTGATCGGTTGCCGAATAGTTGCCATATCTTAAATAATCATACGGATTCGGATAATCAGCTACATCACCTGATTGACGCCAGATGTTATATGCGGTAATTGGCACCAGGTTTTTTGCCGAAAACGGTGAAGCAAAATTTTGGAAGCTTGCTGCTAAAGGGTTATTTAAAATATCCCTGTGTAGCGTATAAGCCATAATAACATTCAGTGAAAACCCCTTATACGAAGCATAACTGCTGATACCACCATTTACCATAGGTTGTGAGTTACCTGCACCTACCATGTCTTTGGAATCCAGTACATAATCACCATTTATATCTGCATAGTATGGATCTCCTGCTTTGAAATAAATTGGGGTTGCACCATTGAAAGTATGGTAGCGGGTACCATTTGCCGGATTCACCGGCACATCATCATCCGTAGAAAATACACCCTTAAAATTATAAAGGACATTGGTTAATGAGTTTCTACCCAATCTGTACAAAATTGCCTGACCAGTAGCTCCGCCATCTATCAACAGCTGACGGGTAGCATCAGGAAGTGCGGTGATTTTCTCCTTGTTATAGGCTCCGTTTATGCTGATAGACCAGTTTACTTTACTGGTAGCAGGAAGCGGCCTAAAGGTAACGGCAAGCTCATAGCCATAGTTAACATTACTTACCTCATTGGTTTTTAATTTGGTAAAAGCATTATGGGTAGTAATATTTTTTTCCCATAACTGGTTATCTACCATCTTGTAATAATTATCAAAAGTTACAGTTAGCCTGTTTTTGAATAGATTGAGATCTAATCCTACATTATATTGTGTTGTTGTTGTGGGTAATAACTTAATGTTAGGAAGATTGCCAAAGTCAACAGCTGTTGTAATCATCCCGTTGTAGTTGCCATAATAATCGTAGGTTCCGTTGGCATCGAATACGGTTCCAACCGGAGCAATATTACGCCCCCAGGTTGCTCTAAGCATACCCACATCAAGCCATTTTGAATCAGCCAGAAAGTTCTCTCTGTTGAAGTTCCATTTCAAACCCAACGAAGGGTTTCTTGCCCATGGCGCATTCAATCCTGTACTTGAAGTGCCATCCAGACGATAAGTAGCCTCAATAATGTATTTGGTTTTATAGTTATAAGAAAGACTGGCTGCCAGTGAAGCCGCTCTTGAATCCGAATAATTATCTAAAACCCCTCCTGTTGAACCAGCACTTGATGCTCCAAATGGCCCTTGGTACTGATCATTGGTATACTGATCTTGCTGAATAGCATGCGCCTGAAAATTCCGCACATAAATCTCTGAAAACACATATGCCCCAATATTATGAACATCTTTTTGCAGCGATTTATTGAAGCTGATCATCGCCCTGTTATAAAGGGTACTCCTTTTATCATTATAAGAATAAACTCCTGCAACATTGTTATTCAGGATTGCCGGGTTAAACGTTTCCGTAGTTCCCATTGAATAATCATAACTGGTAATATTGGATACAGCCAGACCGGTTAAGAATTCATATCGGGCTTCCAAACTGGTTTTAATATTGCCTGCTTTATTATCATTATCAACAATTAAAGCCCCTAAAGCAGCATTGCTGTTAATTAAACTTGGCCCTGGCAAAAGTGAGGATGAACCAGCACCAGAAGCCACGCCTGTTTGCAGAATCCCATTTCCACTACCCTTTTGGCTATTACCCAAACTACTGGAAAGAATCAGGTTTACATTGAATTTATTGCTTGGTTTGTAACGGGTATTCATACTCAAAGAGTACCTTTTAAAACCAGTATTTTCCTGGATACCTTTCTCATCATAGTAGCCCAGGTTAATCTTATAGTTAAAAGAATCGTCGCCACCACTGGCATTGATATTATGCTGGTGATTATAAGTAGAACGGTAAAAAATACTTTGCCAATCGGTTGAATTATTATAGAAGGCATTTAAGCTGTCGGCAAGCATTGGGGTATTATCGATACTTTGTCTGGCCGAATAAATATCTCTTCCATAAGTATAAATCTCCCAAAGCCTCAGGTTGCTTTCTGCTGCTCCTCCAATAACCTGACGTAATCTTGGTGGGGTATTGAAGAAAACATTTGAAGAATACTGGATAATCGGTGTTTTGGATTTACCCCTTCGTGTAGTAATTAAAATTACCCCATAAGCGCCTTGCGCACCATACAATGCAGTTGCGCTGGCATCCTTTAAAAATTGAATATCCTCAATATCTTCAGCAGGTATCAGTGAAAGCGGGCTGATGCCAGGTCCATTGCTTGAAAATCCATATTGGTAATCTGTATTCAGGTCTACAGGTACTCCATCTATTACAAACAAAGGAGAAGTGGGGGTTAAAAAGGCATTATCGCCACTACCAGTAACACTGATTCCGGATAAACCCCTCATGTTAATGGTTGGTGCAGCGCCAGGGCTTCCACTATTGATCTGAACGTTTACACCTGGAATTTTAGCCTGAAAAAGTTCGGCCACATTACTCACCGGAACATCCTGAATATCTTTTCCTTTTAGCGAAACAACAGAGCCTACTACAGTTTCTTTAGTCTTTTGAGCATAGCCCACTATCATAATCTCTTTTAATGACTTGAGATCTTCAGCAAGAGAAATCTTTAGTTCCGTTTTTCCATTAACTTTTACGCTTACGTCCTTATAGTTAATGTATTTAAAAGTTAATGTTGCGTTATCTGGCACGCTCACTGTAAAAGTACCGTCGTCGCGGGTCATGCCTACAGCTTTGGCAGCCGAGCTGGATAAGATCGTTACTGCTGGTATACCTGCTCCGTCTGCTTTATCTACCACCTTTCCCCTTACGGTAATCAAGGTTTGCGCAAAGCATATCTCTCCAAAAAAAGTAAGCGTTATCAGTAACAATAAATTTATTGTGTACTTTTTAACCATATCTGTATTGTATAAATTCATTTCAACTTATTTTAGGTCATGCTAATCGTTAATAAACCGGGGGTTCTCTTTATTAAACCAAATGACGATCTCCCAATCTCCCTTTTCGAAAATGGCAAAGTCAAAGCCGATGCTGGCCTCAACCCGAAAACCGCCAAACCCTAACCTGTCATAAGAAAAGAGTGCCCTTGCCCTTGAACCCGTTGGATTGGTATAAGGTGTAGGAATCTGTACCAACGGAATTGGATAAGCCACATCATATTTAACCGAAGTTGGCGTCATTTTCATATTAAAACCATGAACTTGTTTAGCCCAATTGGTCAGCTTAAACTTTGATGGATCTATCGGTTTTAAAAGGGTATCTAAAAACTTAAATGTTAAGGAATTCCCCTCTCCTACCTTGTTAAATAAGATGGTAACATCATTTGGGGTAAGCGGAAGGCCTGATTGCTCAGCAACCACACCGCTCAATACCGTTGGATTGATATTTCCTCCGGTATTGGCTCCGGTTAGGGGATTTATTCTATTGGGCTCATAAGGAAGTTCGCGTTGTGGTTGTAATACCAGGTTATTAAAATATTTGCGACCACCACCATTAGAAACCTCTACATCAAACACATAACCAGAGTCGGGAAGTGCTTTTACAATATTGCTTTTTGCCTCCGCCCACATGATAAATTCTCCTGAATGCTCACCGATCTCAAATAAAGTATGTTGTTCTAAAGTTCTTTTACTTTCTATTTCAGCAAGCGACTTCTCACTTCCATCATATGCTTTTTTCCATACCAATACCGGAAAAGGTTTTAAAAGCTCCGGGCTGGTTAGCCCATCACTGTTGCGCATTGACACGATTTTAAAGGTTAAGGGAAGAGATGAACTTTCAATGTTAAAATTATCGCCCATCAGGGTTGTTCTACCCAAAATAGGCTTGTAAACAGTTTGTTTAAAACCGGCTTCTTTATTGAATGCATCGGTATCGCTTGGCAGTAGCTTCTTACAGCCGGCCGTTCCTATCAAGCCTATTGCCGTAAGCAGCAATGCAATGTTTTTATATCTTGTTATCATGATTCTGTACGATCTATTTATTTAACCTGATGAGAAATTCTCCAAAACCGAATTCGTGTGAGGCTGAAAGCACGTGTACGATGGCATTATCGGTAGCAATGTTTACGGCCTGTGTGGTTGCTGATTTCCATTCCTTGATATATTGTGAGTTCTTGATGTCGCTATATACCACACCTTTTGGTCCTCCAAATACATATCCGCTGGCATTAGAATTTAGCTCTTGCGCATTCATGCCATATCTATAATAAGTACTCGTTAAAAAGGCGCCATCAGCAAAATGAAGACTATCGGTAGTTATTTTCCCTTTTACAATGTACCTGTCTAATAAAATACCAAGCTCGTTCACATCCAGGTTTGCAATCCCCAGTGCCTTTTTATTTTGACCTAGGCGGAGATTATTCAATGCATTCAGTGCGATGGAAAAATTTCGATTACTGAGGGCAAAAACAGTAATGGATTTACTCTTTGAAAGGGTATCCTTCATCCAGGTAACCCGATCACATACCTTCAGCAATGAATCATATTGTCCTTCTTGAGACTTTAGGTAATCGTATACATTTCCACTGTACACATTCTCCTGGTTTTCATAATCGTATGCACCCTTATCTCCCTTTTTGCAAGAAAAAAGGAATAGTGTTAATGCGATACAGATGGTTATATTTCTGATATTGATTTTCATATCTACCTCCAATATTCGTTCTGGGTAATTTTTACATTATTTCTAAGTACCTCTTCATCTATAGGCCAGTATATCCCACCACGATTAATCAGGTCTAAGAATTTAGGGTCATTCTTCTTCAGTTTATTATATCTTACCTGGTCGTACCATCGCCAGCCTTCACCCATAAGCTCCCTTCTGCGTTCGGCAAAAATGGCATCGATTAAACCAGATGACGGACCGGTATAAAGCCCTATACCCCTGCTGTTTCTTACGATATCCAAAGCATCTGTCGCTTCAGCAATACTGCCAATAGCGGCAAGCGATTCTGCATATAAAAGAGTAATCTCCTCCATTCTGGTAAATACCAATGCGGAACTGTAAATGGCTAAGGAGCCATCCGTTGATGCATTTCTGATACATTTAACTTTACTGAATACAGTATTAGAGGTTCCATATCCGCTGAAATAATCTGAAACAGGAAGTCCCGATAATGGATCGAATCTGAAGCGTAAATCATTTGGCTCACTAAAAATCGATGCGATTAAATTATCGGCCATTTTTATCTGCGGAACTGCGCGGCTAATGATGGGTGCAGCGAGCGCCAAATCTTCAATATGGCCGATAGCACTCATTTCCATGGTATTGAAGTTGAAGGGAAAACCAACAAGCTGTGAGGCATTATTACCATAGAAAAGACCATCTACTTTGGTCAGATTGGTTGTTGTTGTATAAATGGCTCCACTCAGGCCATAATTGGTCATAACAAATTTAGCATAGGCCACAGCATCGAGGTATTTACCCTGCCAGGCAGCAATATGCGCCAGTATCGAATAAGCCGAAACCCTGTTTAAAAGAATGCCATCCCAGTAAGGAGATACTTTTCCGTAATAACTTTGCTGGTTGAAACCATTTTCTAATGCACCATAACGATAGGGTAACTGGTTAACCACTGCAAGAAGTTCGTTGGTTGCAAACTGAAGAACAATTTCTGATGAAACTTTTTCTCTTTCAATAAAATTCCCATCTGTGGAGGCTGTAAGTAAAGGGACATCTCCCCAAATCCTGGCCATATAAAAATAGGTGAAAGCCCGCAAAGCCCGCATCTGTGCAACATCAACCTGATAATTCTCTGCCGTGTACTGTTTATCATAACGCATGATTTCTGCAGCACGATCAATAAAAACAGTACAACTGTTGATTACAGCATAAAACTTACGCCAGTTGCTTAGTGATTTCAATACCGGATAAGGTGCGTTGAGGTTATTTTCTGTAACTGCCTTTAAATCTAACCTGGATGTCGATTTAAAATCGCCCATCCGTAATTCCCCATACAGCCAATGGGCATTATTATCTGCCAGTGCAGCCCTTAACAAGCCATATGATCCCAATAGTGCCGATCTTGCATCTGCTAAACTTTTCCAGTTGTTTTCTTCATTAACCAAATGTGTCGAATCAACCTCCAGTTTCTTATTGCAGGCAGTAAGTATCAATGTAATGAGCATATACAAAGACGCTTTCTTAATCAAGCCTTTTTTTACAGCCATAGCCATCTTATTATATATTGTTGTGTGCATAGTTATAAATCAAGTTTTAATCCTAATGTGAAGGTTCTTGGCAATGGCAGGCCATATCCGGTATCCTCTCCTATATAATTCACCAGTTCGGGATCACCACCCGTGTAGCTTTTTACTGTCAATACATTCAGGGCAGAAGCGTAAACATATACCCGTTTAAATCCTTTATTGAAATAGCGAAATTTGGAAAGGTCGTATCCAAGTGAAACAGATCTTAATTTTAGGTAGGATCCATTTTCTACAAACACATCCTGATCGGCACGGTAAGATTGAACTGCACTCCAGGGATTGTAAATTGGATAATCCGCCACATTGATTCCTTTTTCCCAGAAAGTAATCTCGTTAACAGAATTGATATTGTTGTTTCCGGTTTTATTGATAAAATCGAGCTGATTGGCTGCTGATTGATTGATAATGCTTCGCTTCAAAGCAAAAAACACATTAAAATCAAGATTAAACCCTTTAAAAGTAAAGTTACTATTGAAATTCCCCACTATTCTTGGCATGTATCCACCCATGGTTACTTTATCGTTCTCGTCAATGGTGTAATCTCCATTCTGATCTTTCCACTTAGGGTCTCCTCCATGAAGGGCTAAACCTTTGTAAGTCATCACCTGAAAATTGGCCGGATTAACCGGGACATCAACATCTGTTTGATAAACGCCCTGGCTTTGCAATACCAAAATCTGATCTATCGGTTGCCCTACAGTGAGCTTTTGATTTCCTATGGTAATTTCCTGCAGATCGTTTGGTAGTGCAATCAGTTTGTTGCGGTTTAGCGCAATGTTAAAATCAGCATTCCAACCCAGTTGTTTTCCTGTTAATATAGCTGAGGAAAGTGCAAGCTCCAGACCCTTATTATTTACAGCTAAGCCGCTTTTGTATTCTTTGGTATATCCCGTTTCCGCATTCACCGGAACCCCCAGGATCATTCGCTTATTATCCTTGTTGTACACAGACAACCTTGCCTGCAACCTGTTGTTGAAGAAATCACCATCTAAACCCAGGTTCAATTCCGTTACATAAGCCCAGGGAATGTCATAGCCTATCCAGCCAGAAGTATAAGGTCTGGATAGTGTACCAATTCCACCATATGAGCCGACCGAACGGCTGGAGCTCCAACCCAGGTCAGTAACGTATTGTGGACCTGCGCCAAACTGATCAGTAATATTTAAGCTCCCCAATCTTGCCCATGAGGCATTGATGCTCAGATTACCCAAAACAGATTGATTTGCCCTGATGTATTTAGTAATATCCCATTTGGTATTGATGGAAGGAGAAAAAAACCATCTGTGATTCACCTGCATATTGGAAGCCCCGTCGGTACGTGCAATAGCGGTTACAAATAGTTCATTATTTAAAGTGTAATCCAGACTTCCGTAAAGCGAGCTGACATTGATCTGCTGTTTATCGGTAAATCTTTTGGTAAAAAAGCCCTCCGGCTGAAGATAGTCAGTGTGGGTATTATCGCCATCTACACTATTGATCCTGATATAATCACTGGTTCCCTTATAGCCTTGCAGATAATTGTATTTATTAACATCCAAAACAATAGAATGGCCTACTGTAGCCTTAAAAACGTGAGGCTTCCCTACAATAAAGTTGTAGGCCAGTGAGTTGTCAATATTTAAACGTTGATTATAAGCGTAGAAATTAGAAACATAATTATTCCCATCCATTAATGTGGTGGGGTAAAAAACATCACGCATACCTTCATTATAATCGAAAGATAATCTGGAGATAAAATCGAAGCCTTTGTGCCTGGCGTTAACTGAAAAAGCCCCTTGGATAGCATTATTGATGTTGTTATCAATTGTCTTCGCCTGGTATTCGTTAAGATAATTTCCGTAGATGGTCTTATTCGGTGCAATCGGACTAATCAGATCAGGGATGTATTGCATTTCTGCAAAACGGTCTCTTAATGAGCGATTTCTATCCCTGTTAAGTCTGGTCGCGTTAACCATTGTAGATACGGTTAACCATTTCAAAGGAAGAACATTGATAAAAAATGATGCAGTATAACGGTCTAACCGGGTATCATCTGCATTTCCCGCATTCCTGGTATTTCCTGCAAAAAATCTAAAATTGGACCTTGAAGTTCCTCCGGTTATACTTGCATTAAGGTTATGTAAAGCTGCATTGCCATAATATAAATCTGTCCAATCTGATCTTCCATAATAGTTTTCATTGGTTACGTCAGCCAAATAAGATGGAAATTTGTCAAAATCCTCTGCGTTAGCATACCGATTGTAAAATATTCTTCGAAGTGCACTTTCATCCACGCCATTAGTGGTGGTAACCTTATTTCGTGTCGCATAACCATAGTAACTGCTGATGGAAATCTCCCGATGCCCCTGATGGGCATTTTTGGTTGTAATTAAGATGGCACCATTGGCTGCTCGCGGACCATATATAGATAGTGCGGCAAGGTTGCTGATTACGTTGATAGATTGGATATTATCCAAATCTATTGCAGAGAGTAGGTTTGTAGCCGGACCAATTGGTGAAAAATCGTATTCCTGTACATTATATACAAATGGGTTATCCGAAATCAGCGGGATCCCATTGATGTATACTGCAGGTTGAGCTTCTGCAATATTTAATTTAGAAAGCAAAGGGCGGCTGATCCCCCTTAAAAGCATAGATTGATCAACAGTTCCCGGCTCTCCACTTATTTCCTGTACATACAATCCTTTCGAACTGCTCTTTAATGCCTGCTGTAATGAAATGAAAGGAAGTTGACTGATATTCTTTAGCTTAACTGTGTCTACATTCCGCTTCGCAACATAACTGATCAGCACCACAGAATCGATAGATACAGAGCTTACTTTCTTTTTAGTTGTATCCTGTGTATCCTGATAGTGGCTAATGCTTGTTGTAAAATTAGAATGGGCATAATCATTTCCGTGTGCTTTTGCCGAAAGCATACCTGTTACCACTATGGTTATCATCGAAAGCAGGGAAACCTTTCTTGACCATTCAATACAGGGAGATAAGCGCGTGAAATATTGGGCAAACAGATCTATGTCTTGATTTTTTTCGTTCATTTTTATCTGGTGTTTTATTGGCTTGACTATTAAAAAACAGCAAAACAGAACTTCCCGGCCTTACAAATAGGCCAAACAACCTGCAAAATTATTGGCAGGCATTAGGTGGAAGCAATGGCAATATATCCTTCAGGTATATTAATTACTCCATTCATCCGCAAATCGGACAAATACTGTTTAACTGTTTTTACCGGTTAGATTGGCTGAATTAATTCAGGAATATTTTGCGGTATGGAATCTCAAACGGATCGGCCTGCATAGTTTCAAAACTTGGTTTCGAAAATATTGCTCGCAGAACTAATCCATCATCAGATGTTGCAACTGGTCTCAGTTGCTGACCAGGCAGGAAGTAAGGGAAAAATACTTCAGACAAATTAATTAAAAATTGTCTTAACACAACCCAAAAGTTATGCTTGTAAAGTAGTTGTTTTTTCATATCATTCGTTTCGGTTAGGTTTGGTAAGCATTGTTTGAGGAAATCAATACTCACCGATTTTCATGTCATGCTGTTAGCAATTATACATGCGTTTGGTTAAACCAAAACTGTTATATTATCCTTAAAAAAAAGATGAAAATCTTTAACAAAAAGGTAGAAAATCACACATAAACGGCTATTTAAAGGTGTAATTTCAGTTCTTAGCTAAAAATGGAGATTTTAATAACGAATTAAAACGGGTAAATAAGGCTGAGAAATTTTGATTATTTCTACCATCTAGCCGGCATGTGCTTTGCGTAATTCTGTGCTATTCTTCCGCTCATATGGGCTATTTCTCTTTAGTGCAGGAGCATAACTTTGATCTATCAAATCGATATTTTTTAAAACACAATATTATGAGCAAGATTATTTTTATTACAGGAGCTTCTAAAGGTTTCGGTAAATTATGGGCTGAAGCATTTTTAAAACGTGGCGATAAAGTAGCCGCAACAGCAAGAAATACAGAAAGCTTGCAAGATCTGGTAGAAACCTATGGCCAAAACATATTACCATTAAAGTTAGATGTTACCAACCGTGAAGAAGTACTGGAGACAGTAGCCAAAATTGATAAACACTTCGGCAGCATTGATGTACTGATTAATAATGCAGGGTTTGGTTTATTTGGAACGACAGAAGAAACCAGTGAAGCGGAGGCAAGGCAACAAATGGAGACCAATTTTTTTGGCTCGCTTTGGGTAACTCAGGCAGTTCTCCCCCTATTCCGTAAGCAAAAAAGCGGGCACATCATCCAGATTTCAAGCTTTCTGGGTTTAACGACCCTCCCATTACTGGGATTATACAACGCCTCGAAATTTGCAGTCGAAGGGCTTATTGAAACCGTTGCTTCAGAGGTGGCGCATCTTGGAATTAAGGCAACATTGATAGAGCCCAATGGTTATGCTACAGACTGGGCAGGTGCATCTGCAACACAAACCAGTTCAGATATTGAAGATTATGCCCCGGTTCGTAAAGCCTTTGCCGAAACTGGTGAGAACCCTGATATTTGGGGCAATCCACAAGCCACAGTTGCACCTATTTTGCAGGTAGTAGATAGTGAAAATCCTCCGCTAAGGTTGTTATTGGGCAAAATTGCTTTCAATGCTATGGAACAAATTTATGCTCAGCGCTTAAAGGATATAACCGATTGGAAGGAAGTAAGCATTGCAGCACAGGGTTAAATTGCGATAGAGAGAATCGGATCGGCAGGATATTGGATACCTGCCGAATCCGATTTCATTAAAGATTAAATTACCACACATTATGATCCCTGGTTCTTGATACTTGATGCTTAATACTTGATACCTGATACTTGATTCTTAATACTAATACTTAATACTAATAACAGAAGATTAACTAAATTTACCTAATGAATCATTATAAAACATTGAGCGAACTTCACCGTGCCAATGGCTGGGAAGCGCCAGAAAATCCGCTCTTTAGTTTCATTGGCTGCCAAAGCTCATGTACATTAGGCGATCGTGAATTTACCACCGATGCTTATGTAATCGCCTTGAAACGAATGAAGTCGGGAGTTATCATGTATGGACGTACACCTTATGATAATGCTAATGGTTCCATGTACTTCATGAAACCCCGTCAGATTATAGAGCTTCGCGGACTGGAATTTGAAGAAGCGGGTTTCATGATTTTCATCCATGAAGATTACCTTTCCGGGCACGAACTTTTTAACATTATTCAAAAATATGGATTCTTTGATTATGAAGTAAATGAGGCTTTACACCTCTCACCAAAAGAAGAAACTACCATTTGGGAATTATTGGATAAAATCAAAATGGAATACAACAATAATCAGGACGAGTATAGCCGTGAGATTATGCTTGGCCATGTAGCTTCTATCTTAATGTATTCTCAAAGATTTTACAAACGCCAATTCATAAACCGTACAGAACTGTCGGGTAAAACCATCACCAAATTCGAACATGTACTTCAGGCTTATATCAAAAATGGAAGGTTACAGGAAATAGGATTACCCTCGGTTAATTATTTAGCAGAGCAATTATACATTTCTCCAAGGTACTTAACAGATTTACTCAAGCAGGAAACAGGAAAAACAGCCCTGGAGCTCATTCATCTTTCCCTAATCTCTGAAGCCAAAAATCTTCTTCGAAACGCAGAACAAAATGTAGCAGAAATTGCGTATCAATTGGGTTTTGAGAATAGCTCTTACTTTACCAGGCTTTTTAAGAAACAGACTGGTTTAAAACCACTTGAATTTAGAAAAAGTGTTCAGCTGAATTAGGAAGTTATATCATTATCCCTTTTTGGATACAATATTAAAAACAGTCGCTTAGGATAAAAGCAGTATTTTCCCGAAGCCAGCAAAATATTGCTACTAACTCCCTTTAATAATGTGACCAAAATCCTGGCCGGCTCAGTGCTACAGTCAATGAAACTGCTGTTACATTACAGGTCACATCATTAAAAGGATTTAATTTTATAAAACTTAGCGGGAAGATATCACATAGTTATACATCAGCGAATGTCCATCATTTTTAAGAAATCTGGTTTTATATTTCTGATGTAAGCTATTTTCGACTTTCTGATTATTAACAATCAATTCGTTTTTATTCAGTTTATAAGATAAATTTTGAAGAGAAGAGACTAAACCATCTTTTAACAACTCCTGATTAATCTCATCTGTATAATCTTTTCCATCGCCATTGGCTACAGTTTTGGCCGTTACTTTTCTTTCAATACCTGTTTTGATTGTCAAATCAGTGCTGGTATTCACATTTACATTCGTACCAGCTTTAATATTGATATTGGCATTATTCTTTGGTGGCAATGGTGGCGCAGGAGGAGGAGCCGGTGTTCCATACTTTGGAGGTGTAGGAGGAGCTGCCGGCGCTTTAGGCGGCACTGATTTTGGAGCATATTTTAACCTGGGTGCAGGCGCTAAAGGAGGAGCGGGAGGTGTTTTAGGTGCTTTAGGTGCTTTGATTTTCTGCCTTTCCTGTTCCTGTTGTAACGCATCTATCACATAACGTCTCTGATCTTCAGCATATTTTTTCTGATCAGCAGCATACTGCTGTTGATCTGCGAGATATTGCTTTTGCGCCTCCATGTATTTTTCCCTGTACACTTCCTGCAACCCTTGATCGGCAACTTTCGTTTTAATCTGTTTTTCCAGTTTTTTGCTATTTTCCAATTGTTCTTCTTCTGCCTGTGCTACCTTTTTGGCAATTTCCTTTTCAAGATGCTCAGATTTGATCTCCTCTTCACTGTTTTTTACAGCTGCCTGCTTAGCTTTCTTTACTGCTTTGGCTTTTCTGGTCGTATCTTGTACGACATGCTCATAGGTAGTTATTGGAGAGTGGACTCGCGCAACGGCCTTCCTATCATTCTTAAATGCTGCGGTGCATACTACAACAGACACCAGTGCCAGGCTTAATATTGTCTTTTCCATTTTGTTTAATGTTGAGTTTGTATTGAATAACATTCTGCTTGCCCTGCTTAGCAGATTACCTTTTTTTCCATTTATTGCCATAACATAAGCAGGTGCACTCAACTTAAATTCCTGACAAAAAACTAGGGCCTTAACATAGTCCTTTCGATCCTGAACACAGGCGACGGCCAAATCATCACAACAGTGCTCCCTTTCGGTTTTAATTAAATATGATACCCACATCACTGCAGGATTAAAGAAGAATATGATTTCTATAAAACTTTGTAAAATATTCACTAAATAATCCCTACGTTTTACATGCGCAAGTTCATGGGCAAGTATTGCCTCTACCTCTCTACCTGATAACCCATTAAGCAAACCCAAAGGCACCAGTACTAAGGGTTTAAAATGACCCAATACCATAGGCATCGTTGCAAGGCCTGATTGCAAAATCCTCACCTTTTGAAAAACTTCAAGCTGCATAGCCAGCTTATTCAGTTTTTCTTCCCAATGTTTACCTGCATCATAGGTATCAACATACCGTAACTGATAAATTCCTCTTAACCCGGCAAGTAATTGAAGACTTTTGAAACAGATGATGAGGAACCAAATGAATACGATTTGACCGGAATAATGCTGCCAGAAACTAAAAATCCGCTCTAAAACATCTTTTAGGTTGATCTCACTCTGCGTTAATATATCCTGCGTGGTACCAGAGGCTTTTGTAAACTGCCGATCCACGATCACAGATGAATATACTTTAGCCTTCCCTGGCCATTGCATTTGCTTATAAAAAACAAATGCAGTAGCAAATACAAACAGCAGCAAGCAGACAACCAGCAAATTATACCTGAACACAGCCGCTGATTTTCTGGTCAAAAACATTACTAAACCACTGACTAGTGCCAGTAATATCCCTAACCACAAAGAATGAAACAGGGTATTCCCCAAAGCATTCAGCCAATTCTCAGGCAAAAAACCAATCCATTTAAATTCCATTTCAAGCTATTTTAGCATTTTAAAACCCATTCAAAATTCCGTCATTCCCTCATTCAATCATTCAATCATTCAATCATTCAATCATTCAATCATTCAATCATTACATCCCATCCAGCAATCGCTTAATTTCCTCAATCTCTGCCTTTGATGTTTTTTCATTCCCCAGCAACTGCATCATCAGCTTAGATGCCGAACCCTTATAAAGTGTATTCACAAAACGATCCAGCAACTGGTCTTTCGTCTTTTCTTCAGCTTCCACAGGAATATAAATGTGCTTCATTTGGCTTTCATCACGTTTTAATATTCCCTTTTCTGTAAGTATCTGCATCTGCTTAAGTGTAGAGGTATAGTTAACCTCCCTGTTCTCGTTCAGCTTATCGTTTACAAAACGAACTGTTGAGGGGCCGAACTCCCAAAGCACCTGTAATATTTCAAGTTCTGCCTTTGTCGGCTCCGGAAGGCTGTTTGCGGCTTCATTCTTCTTCATAGACTAAAGGTACGATAAATTTCGTACGAAACAAATATTATTTATTTTTTTTATTTATGAGGTGATAGCTAAACACTTAGAATTATATAAATCATTCTTAAAATCATATAACTGTTCTAAAATCGCTCAGATTAATTTTGCATTACACAAATGATAATGACATGAAATTAAAACCTGGAATTCTTTCCCTCTTATTGCTCAGCATTAGTTATTCTACCTTTGCACAGCACGAAACGCACCAGCAAGGAAAAAAGGATAGTTTGAAAAAGACTACTGATACCATTAGCAAAACTATGGATCATACCATGCATACGTCAGATGTACCCATGAGCCATGCTTATTCACTAAATCTCCCTATGCAACGAAATGGTTCCGGGACTTCCTGGCTTCCCGATGCTTCCCCCATGTACGGATTAATGTTTCATTCTAAAAAATGGATGTACATGCTACATGGAAATATTGCTCTACGTTATACCAGGCAAGACATTGGAGACCAGGGAAGCAGAGGTGGCGACAAATTTGATGCACCTAACTGGTTTATGTTTATGGGACAACGAAAAGTTGGCAAAAAAGGACTTTTTCACTTCAGCTCAATGCTTTCCTTGGATCGCTTAACGGAAGGTGGCGCTGGTTATCCACTTTTGTTTCAAACAGGCGAAAGTTGGAAAGGACAACCCCTTGTTGACAAGCAGCATCCACATGATTTGTTCTCCGAACTATCTGTAGGTTACACCTATTCTTTTTCAAAAAAATCCGACCTGTCCTTATATCTTGGCTATCCTGGAGAGCCTGCCCTTGGATCGGTTGCTTTTATGCATCGTCCTTCTGCTCTCTCTAATCCAGATGCCCCGATTTCACATCACTGGAACGATGGAACTCACATTACTTTTGGCGTAGCCACTATAGGTTACAGATACGATAAATTTAAAATAGAAGCCTCATCCTTTACCGGAAGAGAACCCGACGAAAACCGTTTTGATTTTGATAAACCCCGTTTTGATTCTTTTAGTGCCAGACTTTCATTCAATCCCAATAAAAACTGGGCGCTGCAAGTATCCCAGGGCTGGATCAAAAGCCCTGAGGCTATGCACGTGGGAGAAAATGTAAACAGAACAATAGTTTCTGCCATATATGCACGTCCGTTAGGTGCAGAAAAAAACATCAATGCTACAGCACTTTGGGGACTGAACAAAACCAAAGGTCATGAAGGGGAAAATGCAGCACTATTAGAAGCCGCTTACCGGAATCAAAAATTATCATTGTATACGCGATATGAGTGGGTGCAAAAGTCTGCAGAGGAGCTCAATCTCAATGAAAGTGTTTACCACCAACATCTCTTTGGGGTGAACGCTGTAACTTTAGGGATTAATTACGACCTTTTCCGGCTCAAGAAAATCCGTACAGCTCTCGGCGGACAGATAACCTACTATAAAACCAATTCTGCCCTGAATAATTTATATGGTAAAAATCCTGTTGGTGCTCAGGTATTTCTTAGAATTTATCCTGGTTTGATGTTTTGAGGAGGAGTCAGGAAAGTCAGGGGTAAGAAGACCGATGTTTAAATGGCTTAATAAAGCGGAAGAACGCAGGCACCCGTCTTGATACTTGATACTAAATACTTACTAATAATGAAGTTAAAAGTATAAAGTTGAAAGTTGAAAACTGCGATCGCATACCTGAACTCCTTAATAAAAAAACCGGAATTGGAAGAAAGTCGGAAAGTCAGGGGTAAAAAGACTGATGTTTAAATGGCTTGATAAGCGAAAGAACGCAGGCACCTCGTCTTGATGCTTGATACTAAATACTTGCTACTAATGAAGTTAAAAGTATAAAGTTGAAAGTTGAAAACTGCGCTTGCTCAACCTGACTAGCTCGTTAGTATTTACTAAAGAAAACCTGCACCAGGAAGGTTTGAACATCGTCTTGATACTTGATACTAAATACTCGATACTAACTTTACTCTTTCAGCTTAGCCTTCTGCATAATTTCTAACAAAAAAGGAACCTGTTTCTCATTGATGTACCTTGCAGCCTCTTCATAACTGAACCAGGCTGCACGGTCTATTTCTGGAAAAGATTTCATTTTACCCGAGCGAGGGGGCCATTCCATTTCGAAAAGGTTACTTTTTAAATGCTCTGGATTGGCATCGCCTTGCAGGGCCCAGCACATTACCTTTTTGCCACCCTTCTGTGTTATAGGGGCAAGCTCGATAAACTGTCCCTGAGGCTTAAATCCTGTTTCTTCTTCAAATTCACGGATTGCTGCATGTAAAGGGTTCTCGCCCTCATCCAACTCTCCTTTTGGAATGGTCCAGAAACCTTCCTCTTTCCTGGCAAAAAACGGTCCTCCGGGGTGAACGAGGAAAAACTCCAGCCGTTCATTGGTTAACCTGAAAAGCAATAAACCTGCGCTTTGTTTCATCCCAAATCCATTTTATTTAAAGTATCTGCCGGCTGCTAAACACCAAACCTAATCCATTTATCACCCTCATGGCCAAATATAAATGAACCAGGGTGAAGCATTTCAGCGATATCCTCAATCAATGCCACAGCATTTTCAGCATTACGTACCCGCTCAACATCATCATTTAACAGAATGATCCTATTGTTTTGTACGGCCTGCCAATTTGCATTTAATACTGCGGGCACTTCACGCATAAGATCGGTTAATGTTTTCCCCGGTTGGTAATAAATAATAAATACAGCACTCAAAGGATCTGCCTCAATCATTCCTCCGGCAAGGGCTATTTCCTCCGCTAATAAATATCCCGATGTATTATCAACTCCAAGGCAAGCCACCGGAACCTTGTCCATAAACTTAATCTTGTGTTCAACCAAATCTAAACGTTCTTGTAATTCTTCCTGTTTAGTGGCATCAAGGCCGATAAATAAATCGTTTAAAAAAGACATCTGCATTAAATTTATTATTTTGTGCAAAAATAACATTCCTTCATTCATGCGAGGCTCATTTAAGTATATATTTTGGTTTTTGTGTTCTGTATTTTGTTTTTCCTGTCGGGAAAATACATCTGATGAAACCAAAAAAGTATTTAATATCAACCTCGATCAGGGGTTAACCTCAATGGATCCGGCTTTTGCACGTAACCAAAACGCCATCTGGATGACAAACCAAATTTTCAACGGACTGGTTCAGGTAGATGCCAACCTTCAAGCCGCACCCTGTATTGCCAAAAGCTGGGAAGTTTCTGAAGATGCCCTTCAATATACTTTTCACCTCCGGAGTGATGTACGCTTTCAGGATGATCCGATTTTTACCCAGGGCAAGGGTAGAAAAGTTATTGCAAGTGATTTTGCCTATAGCTTTTATCGTTTAATCGATCCAAAAATAGCCTCATCCGGCGGCTGGATTTTCAGTGATAAAGTGGAGGGTAAATCAAGCTTTATTGCACTGAACGATTCTACTTTCAGAATTCAGCTATTGCGTCCTTTTCCACCTTTTATGAGTTTACTTACCACCCAATATTGCTCCGTTGTGCCTAAAGAGGTGGTAGAACATTATGGAAAAGATTTCAGAAGCCACCCGGTTGGAACTGGACCATTTAAATTCAAATACTGGAAAGAAGGTGAAATTTTGGTCCTCCTTAAAAACGAACATTATTTCGAAAAGGATAAAAAAGGAAACCCTCTCCCTTATTTAGATGCCGTTAAAGCTACTTTTATTACCGATAAGCAAAGTGGATTTATGAGTTTCCTTAAAAAAGACCTTGATTTCTATTACAATGTTGATGGAAGCTATCGCGATGATATCCTGACCAAAAGCGGCAAAATGACTGCAAAATATAAGGGCAAATTTCAACTGATCAAAAGTCCTTATCTCTGTACAGAATATGTTGGAATCCTCATCGACACTAACTTAGCGATTGTTAAAAACTCTCCTTTAAAGCTAAGAAAGATCAGACAGGCCATTAACTATGCCATTGATAAGGAGAAATTAATCAAATACCTGCGAAATGGCATCGGCATTCCGGCAAATTCTGGTTATGTGCCAAAAGGGATGCCAGGTTTTGATAGTATACGGGTTACAGGATATCATTACAACCCTAAGTTAGCCGCGAAATTACTTTCAGAATCCGGTTATCAGGATGGCAAAGGCCTGCCTGAAATTACACTGAATACCACTACTACCTATAAAGATCTGATTGAGTTTATTCAGGGAGAACTGGCTGCAATTGGCATGAAAGTTAAAGTTGATGTTAGTCCGAGTTCGAGTTTACGCGACCTGATTTCGAAAAACCATGTTAATTTTTTCCGCGCATCATGGCTAGCCGACTACGCTGATGGAGAAAATTTTCTCTCTATGTTTTATTCAAAAAATAAAGTCCCCTTCGGACCTAACTATACCGCTTTTTACAATAAAGATTTCGACCAGCTTTTTGAGCAGAGTTATTACGCGAGCAATAATGAAAAGCGGTTTGAGTTATATCGTAAAATGGATCAGATGGTAATGGATGAGGCCCCTGTTGTACCCTTGTTCTATGATCAATCTGTGGTAATGCTGCAGAATAACATCTCTGGTTACAAAACCAACGCCCTAAGCTTAATGATTTTAAAATCGGTAGATAAACACTAACTCGATTATCGTTTTTTCTGATTACATGGAAAAATCCACTTTTGTACTTCCAGAATTGCAATTTTTTTGAAAAAACGCCTCAAATAAGCCTAAACAACACAATAACAGTAAATTACAGTTCCTTATTCCAAACAGACATAGCTGTATTATTTTTTCTACTAAAAGGATTTTCCTATTTTTATATTTGAATATTATATTTATACTTGATTATTGAAATCAAAAATAGCAGGGAAAAACGGCTTTAGTTATTTGGCTAAGATGCTACAGTAACTGGCTAATAATTACCAAGAATTGATCCCCGCTATTTTGAAATTTTAATAAATTATTAGATAAGGCTTTAACCAGATGTAAACTACAAAATCTTTCCCTATAAAGATTTTGCTTATTAATGAATATATGAGAAAGAGATTATAGCATATAACTCCCGTTTTTATTACTCATTAGCGTAATAAAAAAAACAGTATCTCCTCAATAGGAAGACACAACACAAAAACAAACAAATACTAATTACACTAACCAAATTTTCGCAAAAAAAGGCAATTCTATAATGGATTAAATTGCCAACAGACTTGGAAACCCTTGTCACCAACAATTAAGCTCCTCTTATTCCCCTTCCCTCCCAAATTAGCCGACACTACAGCTCCAATTGATTTATTGCTACGCATTCAGTTCCGAACCGTTTCTGAAGCTTTAATGAGTAAAAATAACCGACCAAATATGAAACAAAAAATTCTACTAACTTTAAATGGGGTACTGCTATTAACCCTCCTTTTTTGCGCCCCCTCCTATGCGCAGATAAAGAAAATCACGGGTAAAGTTACCGACAAGAACGACAACGGCCCCTTGCCGGGAGTTAATGTAAGTATTAAAGGGAAACCGAGCAATGTAAGTACCAATGGTGAAGGCGTGTATACCATTCAGGCAGATCCTGCTACCGACATCCTTGTATTTTCTTACGTGGGTTATGTTAGGCAAACGATTGCATTAAGTGGTAAATCTTCTTTAAATGTTTCCTTGGTTTCAGATAATGCCGACCTTGAAGATGTAATTGTTGTAGGTTATGGGGTGAAGAAAAAATCTGATGTATTAGGCTCTGTAGCGACCGTTACAGGTGAAGAATTACAGGACATTCCATCCCCTAACATTGCAGGGGCCTTGAGAAACCGGATAGCAGGTGTGGGTGTTAGTGCTGTATCAGGGAAGCCAGGTTCTTCTATCAACCTGAACATCCGTAATGCAAGCACAAGCGCACAGGGCAATACCATTGGAGCAACTTCCGAACCCCTTTACATTATTGATGGTATATCAATGCCCAATAGCGATGCATTCGACAATTTAGATCCATCCATGATTGAAAATATCACCATCCTTAAAGATGCTTCCGCTGCTATTTATGGGGCTTCCGGAGCCAAAGGGGTAGTTTTGATCACAACCAAGCGTGGAAAAATTGGAAAACCAAGCTTAAGCTATAATGGCTATGTGGGGGTTTCTGATGCTGCAACGGTTCCAGAAATGCTGAGCCCTTACGAGCACGCAGTATTGTTAAACGAAGGCTTAAGAATTGGCAATAAACCCGCCACAGATTTCTTTTCTGCGGCAGATTTGGCTTACCTGCAAAATTTGAACTACAAATCATGGTATGATGAACTCTGGCAAGCTTCACTTACACAAAGACATAACCTGAGCATTTCTGGTGGTAGTGAACGCGTTACTTTTTTTGCTGGAGGTAGCTATCAGAATGAAAATGGAAATTATAAAGGATTAAAAGTAGACAGGTATACCTTTAGAAGTGGGATGACTGCCAATATCTTGCCTGGATTAAAGGCAGATATTGCATTTAACGTGGATCAGAATGTGAATAAAGCCAATAACAATGGTACAGAAAATGATGCTGATTTTTTCAGGTCAATCATTACCGTTCCGGGATGGGTTCCCATCAGCATCAATGATAAACCTGTTAACTTTGGCTCAGTTACCAATCCGCTAAACCTATTAAATTCAGGTTACTATGATGACAGGAAAGGCTTTGGCTATCGGATTAATGCGAGTTTGAGCTATCAGCCTTCATTTATCAAAGGTTTAACAGCCAAGTTACAATTCTCACAAGGTGGTAATTCATCAAAAACCAGATTATACAAAGCTCCTTACGATGCCTATAATTTTGAGATGACCGGCAGCAACCGCCGCTTTTATTCTGATCAGCCTGCAATCGTAAACCCAGTGGTGTCTGTAGTAAGCATGGCGAATGCAGAAACAAGAGCCGGACAATCTACCGGAAACAGTTATCAAGGGTTCTTCACCTTACAGTATGCCAAAACCTTTGGAAAACATGCATTTGATTTAATTGCAGGTGGAGAACAAACAGTATCCAACACTGAAACCCAACAAAATATTTGGGTAGGCCAAATGGTACCATTGGTTGATGATCCCTGGGCATTTGATGTGAACAAGACACAACAGCCTACCCGAACAGTTACTGAATCGAGTAAACGCTCATTCTTTGGTCGTTTTTCTTATGATTTCGACAAAAAATATCTTTTGGAAGGTGTGGCTCGTATTGATGCTTCATCCAATTTTGGTGCAGGTAATCGCTGGGGTCTTTCGCCTAGTATAGGTTTAGGCTGGATTGTAAGTAATGAGAATTTCTTTAAAGACAATGTGAAGTTCATAAATTTCTTAAAATTTAAAGTAAATTATGGTATTACAGGTGATGACCGTGTAAGTTCGAGACTGTGGCAGGAACGTTACCTGATTAGTTTGAACGATGGATATCTTTTTGGCAACAACAACAGCATTGGTTTAAACCCTTCTGTATTACCAAATCCATCTATAACATGGGAGAAAAAACAAACTTTCAATGCAGGTATTGAAGCCAACATGCTTGATAATAAATTAAATGTTGGTATAGAGGTATTTAGAAACTATACCTATGATGGTTTTGATGGTGGCGTTGACAAGCTCTACCCTATGTATGCTGGTTTTAAATCTGCAACAGTAAATTACCGCGAGGTATATAACTGGGGAACAGAATTTACCCTGGGTTACCGTGCAAATATAGCGAAAGACCTTTCGTTAAGCACCAGTATGAACTTCAGTTTTGGCAACTCAGTAGTTTATCGCGAATTTTATAATCCACAGATGTTATTGCTGAATGTTGGTGAGGATATCATTACTACAGGCTTGGACCCAAGAATATACAGTAGCGGCAACATTGGTCTGGTGGCAAAAGGTATGCTTCGTACTCAGGCCGAAGTTGATGCTTTCATTAAAGCCAATCCCAACTACAACTTTAAGGGAGCTATTCCTGAGGTAGGATGGCTGGTATATGAAGATACAAACCAGGATGGCATCATCAATGAATCGGATATGGCCCCACTTTATAAACATCCTAACCCTTTTCTTAGTACGGGTATTAACATCAACCTGGGATACAAAGGACTTAGCTTAAGCACTAATATTGCGGCCAGATTTGGAGGAAAAGTATTTTATGATAGTCGTGCTGTTACTTCAGCTTCACTTACCAATAATGTACTAACCATCTGGAGAGATCGTTGGACACCGGAAAACCCTACACAGGGGCTTATGCCAAGATACGATGATCCTTCTGTTGGGGTAAATTCTACCTTCTGGGCGGTTAACGGAACGATGATCCGCATCAACAACATGACCTTAAGCTATAAAGTACCTGAAACTTTTGCCAGAAAAATTGGAATGGGAAACCTTAGAATATTAGCAACCGGAAATAACTTATGGACCATTGTTAATCCACTAAAGTATAAAGATCCTTACACTTCCAGTGCGTATGACTATCCAACAATCAGAACCATTTCATTGGGCTTAAGTGCTAATCTATAATATTTGAAATCATGATTACTAACTATAAAAATATCATCAAAAAAGCAGTTTTGCTTTTAAGTGTAGCTAGCCTAAGTGTAGCCTGCGTAAATAAAAATGAATTTTTCGAACTTAAAGACCGTGGAGGTATAGATGCGGCCATCTGGAGTACCGAGGGCGCTGTAGAAATGCATCTGCGTGAAAGTTACGACATGAGCATTCCGAGGTTTCCTCATCAGGATACTTACGATCGTTACCCTATCCATCTGGCCAGCGATGAAAACTTTTTTTCCGGAAACGATCAATGGGCCAAAGCCGCTTTAGGTGTTCAGGGGACACTGGCTAACAACGATGTCCGTTTTGTTGGAAATAAATATCAGGGAAGTACTTTTGGAGACAACCGCTATTTTGATATAGCCCGCTGCAACAATGCTATAGCCTTCATTCCAACAGGAACAATGACGGATATCCAGAAAAAGAGATTTTTAGGCCAATATTATGCCCTAAGGGCCATCAATTATTTCGAATTGGTAAAAGTATACGGAGGTGTTCCGCTGGTGTTGACACCACAAACACCCAGTGATTTGAATGTAGGTGGCCGTGCAAGTGCAAAAAAATGTTTTGATCAGATTTTAAGTGATCTTGACCTTGCCATGGAGAACCTTACCGGAACTACCTGGGATGACGGAACAGGAAGAGGAAGAATTTCACGCGAAATTGCAGCCTGCTTAAAGGCCAGGGTATTGCTTTATTGGGCAAGCCCGCAATTTAACCCTCAAAATGATGCAGCCAGATGGCAAACCGCATTACAAGCCAATAAAGCGGCATATGATATGTGCGTTGCTTCAGGTAAAAAATTATTACCCAATTATGCTGATATTTTCTTACTGGAAGGAACTGCCAATACAGAGGCGATATTAGTGAGAACTTATTCGGCAACCATTGAAAGAAGAGGTCACAATACCGAAAACCGTGTAAGGCCTACTACTGAAGGTGGTTCTGCAAATAATGCATTTATCCCAACCACTATCTTACTGAATGCTTATCCCATGAAAGATGGTAACCCAATAACTACTACAGGTGGAACTGCAAAATATGTTTTTGATGCAACTATGTTCTGGCAAAACAGAGATCCGCGTTTCGCAGCAACATTTGCCTACAATGGTAGTGTCTGGCCTTTAAGTGGTAAAGCAGGAAGGAAACAATGGAATTATGCCAATGCTACAGGAGAAACAGCCAATTACGGTGTTTATTCTAAAAAATTTGCTACTCCAGCACTTGCTCAGGCTTCTGTAGCTTATTCTAATAATTTGGGTGGTAGTGGTATGGACTGGATCGAACTCCGCTTTGCAGAAGTAATGATGAATTATGCAGAATGTGCGAACGAAACCGGAGACCTTACGCTTGCCAAAAGCCTGATTAGAGAAATTAGAAAAAGAGCCGGAATAGAAGAAGGAAATGCCGGTAATGATTATGGCCTGGGCGCAGCTAACAATGCCAGCTTAATGAGAGAACTGATTACGAATGAACGGTTCATCGAATTCTCTTTCGAAAATAAGCGCAATGCCGATCTTAGACGATTAAGAAAATGGCATCTTTTATCTGGAACCATACAAACTTTAAGAATAGAGGTTCAAAAAACAGAATACATCAAAGACTTAGAATCTGTTATTCCAAATACTACTACACTCAAAAGAGATACTGTTGATATCAACAAAAAAAGCACCTATAACTATTTCTTTAGAAATACCATAATTACACCAGCCGGGATAGGTTCTTTCAGTATTCCTGAGTATCATTATTTCTACACCTTCCACAACGATTTTATGTATTCAAGTCCGCTCCTTCTTCCTACTATAGGTTGGGCAGGTGGATCCTTTGACCCTTTAGCAAATTAATTGATTAACCTAGAAAAGATGAAGATGAAAAGTAGAAACCTTGCCTTATGCGGCTTAATAGCAGGATTGACCCTGTCACTTACGGCATGTAAAAAAACTGCACCCAATATATATAACATGTTTAATGATGTATCTGTTACTTTCAAAGCAGATTATCCTTTAAGTATTGTAGATTACAAAAACATAAACGATGGAGATAGCGTATACCTCAGCTTTAATATTACTTCAGCAAAGGAGGATATGGCTGCAGTATGTGTAAGAAGAGAAGGGCAGGAAGCTCCTGTTTTACAAATTAACCTGCCAGATAATGCGGATAAACGTTCATACACCGGCATTTATAAGTTCGTAGCATCAAGAGTTGGCGAAAGCAAGTATCGCGTTTACGCACTGAATAAACAAGCCACGTACATTGGTGATGGATATAAATCTGTTTCATTCAATGTGATACCAAATTTTACACTGATCGCGAACAGGAGAATTTATCTGCCGGATAGTGTATCTCAAGACATAGCCAGCTATTATTCGATCAAACTCGGAGAGAGCTTTAGCTACGCGAACGGTAAAAATGTATCGGCAGATCTCGATTTTGGTATTTACAGAACTCCAGCAACCCTCAACGATGCAAATGCAATTGGTGGGTACTGGTACCACATTTATTCACTAAGTGCAAGCCCTCTGTTTTTTAACAAGTTCGACATCAGCAGTTGGACCAAGCGCGCAACCTTGTTTAGCGGACAGGCAAACGATGCCAGCACTTTCAATAATAATCTGGTTTCAGGGAGTACTATTCAATCCGTTGTAGGTGCAAAAACCATCAATCTGAAAGAGACACCAAGAACTTCAGCAGGCTCGATAAAAGTAGGCTCCGTTGTTTACTTTAAAACACCTGAAGGCAAGCTTGGGGCGGTTCATTTCAAGCAAATTAGCTCAGACAATGGTCGCCTGTACTTTGCAATTAACGTAAAAGCTCAAAATTAAAAATAGCTCAATAATGGCGGCCACTCATCTGGGTCGCCATTTTTATTTCCTTCCCTCCTCTTTGTAAAATACCCAAAATGAAAAAACAAGCTGTTTGGTTAATCGGATTGACGTTATGTGCTACTTTAAAATTAGTGGCTCAAGATACAAAACCTTATGCTGAGATTGCTGCAGCGCGCGCTACTAAAATATCCGAAGCACTTAAGCTAAACGATACCAGGAAATCCGCTAGAGTAAAATCGCTCATCGCGAAGCAATATATTGCATTAGATAGATTACAAACCATATCAGAGCAGCAGCTCAGAGCTAATAAACCGGTTACTGAAGCGATAAAAAGAGATAATGAACAGGAGATTAGCAAACTCCATAAAAGCTATTTAAAGGCCTTGGGTAAGGAACTCGATTCAGTACAGATTGATGAGGTAAAGAATGGAATGACCTACCACACCGTTCCGATTACATACGCCAACTATTTAATCATGCTTCCATATCTAAGCCAGGCCGATAAAAACCAAGTATTACAGTATTTAACAGAAGGCCGTGAAAAAGCAATGGATGCCGGAACTGCTAAAGCAAAACATGCCTGGTTTAACAATTACAAAGGAAAAATTGCCAATTATTTATCATCAAAAGGATATCAACTTAAAAATGAAGGTGAAGATTGGGCAAAAAGAAGAGACACTGGTTCAACTTCATTAGAAATTACAGAGTCGAAAAAAGTGATGACTGCACTGGACTTAAAAGATAAGAAAGTGGCAGAACAGATTCGTAACCTGGTAGCCTATCAGTACCAGCAAATCGTCAAAATCCAGTCAGCAAAGCAAGCACGCATTGATGAAGCGAAAAGACTTCAAAAAAATGATGCACAAATAGAAAGCGAAAGTCAGGCTGCGTGGGAAGAAAGTAAAGCAAAGCTAGATAAACAACGTGATCTTTTTATATCTGAGCTTTCCAAAACACTCGATAACAATCAAATTGAAACTGTTAAAAATGAGATGACCGGACAAGGACTGAATAAAGAATACGCGCGGTTTGTTGAGCTTTTACCCCATTTAACCGATGATCACAAAGTTAAAGTACGGGAATACCTGATCGAGGCACGGGAAAATGCCTTGAATGTTTTAACCAGCAGAGAACGCAATCAATGGTTTGCTAAGTACAGGGGAAGAGCCAATAATTACCTTTCCAAACAGGGCTACGATCTACGGAAGGCTACAGAAATCTTAGAAAAAAAGAAACTGTCCAACTAATAAAAAGAGATTAGGATTTAGAGAATGTGTTTTCGTTGCTCGTTGTGCATTAATTTTCTATTTCCTAATCTCCTTTAAAATTATCTCTTCTGGAGTAATTTTCGTTTTAAAAAATCTGCTGTAGCCTCACTTACCTTCACTCCATTAGAGAATTTCATCCAGTGATGTGTATCGTCAGGGATGACTAAAAACTCAAAATCAAACTTTTTATCTTCAAAACGTCTGGCTAAATCAACACTCTGACTGAACGCTACATTTCGGTCATCATCTGCATGGATAATCATAGTAGGCGAAGTCCAGGTAGAAATATAAGTTACCGGCGAAGATTGTTTAGCTCGCTCAGCAGCAAGTACTGCATCTGGAGCAGTGGCGTTATTTTCGGCATTTGCATTGCTAAACCTGTTGTTTACCCCATGAATATCTACCCCGGCGGCAAACAATTTCGAATCCTTTCCTAAAGCCAAAGCAGTAAGAAATCCGCCATACGAACCTCCATAAATACCTATTTTCATGCCATCAATATTGGGCTGATCAGCCAACCATTCTCCCGCAGCTTTGATGTCTTGATATTCGGAAGCGCCCTGTCCTCCAGCGTTTAAAGGTTTGTGAAAGTCATATCCATATCCTAATCCTAAGCGGTAATTAACTGAAAGTACGGTAAAGCCCAGACTGACCAAATATTGATTTAAAGCATAATCAATAGAATAGTAATCCATTGGATTCCAGCCCAGCATCATTTGGCGTTGTGGGCCACCATGTACGTAAACAATGGCAGGATGATTTTTTACCGGCTTTAAAGGTGAAAACAACTGCCCGTAAACGGTATTTCCATCTGCAGCTTTGAAACGAACATGTTTTGGTATAACCATTTCTTTTATTGGAAAGTCAGCTGGAAGCAGTTCTTCTCCTAATAATTTTATTTCTTGTTTAGCTAAAATAGCGGGCAACAGTGGTCGTTGTGCCGTTGAACTTAAACAGGCAACTGTTCCATCTCCGGTGATTACGGGGTATGATTCTATGCCTTTTCCTACACTCAAAGTTTTCATATCTGCCCGATCAACTGAAACCTGGTAAACATGTCGTCGATCCAGATCATCTGCCTCTTTTCCCGTATTTGAACAAAAAAGCATTTGTTTTCCATCCGTACTCAGCTTTATATTCTCTACAGCAAAAGATCCAGGTGTTAGCAAAAGTTCGTTTTTTCCATCTTCATTTATTGCATATAAATGAGGCCAGCCATCATGATAAGCAGCAAATACAATTCTATTTTTAGCCCAATTCAGATTTACACCTCCATCTATAGAAGGGTATGATCCCCTTATGGTTTCCGGTGACTTCCATATCATTTCGTTTTTCCCCGTCACAACATCTGCCTTCCATATCGCCCATGGCTGATGTTTTTTAGTCAAAATAGAATCAGGCTCTCCGCCCGATCCAGGCTGGCGGATAAAAGCAAGTTGTTTACCATCTGGCGACCAAACTGGCGAATTGTCTTTCGAAAATGCAGCAGCAATCCATTGTATAGGTGTAGCTTGATCAGTGTAAATACCAATAAAAGCATGATCCTGCCTGTTGGAAACAAATGCAAGTTTTTTCCCATCAGGCGACCACCTGCAAACACCATTTGTTCCTTTTGCATAAAATAGATTTTGTGCCGGAGCAGATCCATCCATCGGACTAACCATAACCTGGCCTGTTTTTACAAAAACAAGTTTATCACTGTTAGGAGAAATAACCGGGTTGTCCCCCTCTCCGATTACATTCACTTTACCTCCTTTAAACGGAATGGTTATAACCTGTATTTTGGGGGCAACTGGCGATGAAGCAGCATTTACAGGCCCGGCATCACGCCCGCCATGGTCCCCTCCGCGTACATAAACAATCCAGTTCCCATCATTTGATATGGCTAAACTGCTCAGTTCCTGACCATCATCTTCTTTATAATCGGTAATTTTAATCGCTTTGTAAGCGGGAGCTTCAGCTACATAAATATTTCTCCTTCCCTGTTCATTTACTGCCCAGGCCAGTTTACCCTGGGTTTTACATGCAACCAGCTGACTTGGGAAGGGATAAGACAGCACGGACTTTAGGGTGTAGGTTTGTGCAAATAATGCTGAAGAAACAAACAATAAACTACAGATTAAGTACAGTTTTTTCATGGAAGTGATTTTAAAGATAATTTATAAAAAAATGCCTTAATCCATTAAGAACTAAGGCATCTAAAGCGCATTTCTATAATATTGTTACTGATCCCACCAAAGCTTGGTTGTTCTAACCACATCAGCAGGAACATTAGCCCCGTTTTTACTGCGTTCACCCTGTGGATAGTCTATACGGCGGATATAGTCAGTTAAAACCGCATTCACTGGAAGAGTGAAATCTTTATACTTATAATCAAAGCGACGTGCATCATTCCAGGCTTCAGGATTTAAATAGGTTGCAATATACTTTTCTCTGAAGATGAGATCTTTGGTTAAAGCTGCTGCGCCCACAGACACTCTCGGATCGGCCAGGTATGCTATACGCTCCGGATCAGTTGCTGGTACCTGAAGCTTATCCATATTGGCATTGATACCTGCCAGATAAGCAGCATAAGCCCGCGGTTTATCAGTTGTAAATGCTGCTTCCGCCTCAATAAACTTAAGCTCAGCAAAGGTAACCAGATACACAGGTGCAGTATCGCTAGTCCATGGTGAATTCTGCGAAATATAGCACTCATCTTTAGTTGTATTTGCACCTGGTGTTTTATTACCTGCACCATTTACAGTTCCAATGTAAACGTTATTGACTGTCTTATCGGTAATTTTAGCAATACGCGGATCAAATGGAGCAGCAGTACCACCTTTAAGCTGTTCGATTAATTGCTCTGACAGCCAGCCACCTAACGATTGTTGTGAATTGGCCAAAGCTACCCCCGCCCAGGGATTACGTTCTCTGAAAGTGGCCATTCCGGCATCTTCCACATTACTTGCAAAAGCACTTCCCAGGGCAGTTAGTACCGCGGCAGGATTATAAGCAGCTGTTTTACTCACCTTATTGAGCAAACGTGCTTTTAAGGCATAGGCGAACTTTAACCAATATAATCGTTCGTTTGTAGCAACACTTGGAACCTTTCCGTAAATCAGGTCATTCGCAGCCTGCAATTTAACTGCCGATGTAGTTTTTGCCAGTTCAACAATGGCTTCGTCTAAAAGCGTCATAGCCGAATTGTAAACATCTTGCTGTTTATCATATTTTGGGAAAAGATTATTGATATCAAAAGCCTGAGAAAAAGGTACATCACCCCACAAATCGTTAACCAATATAAGGTTGTAAGCGATAAGTACATCTGCAACGCCTTTATATTCACTTGAATTCTGGCTGACAGCCAGCTTCTTCAACTCATTGGCATCAGCCATTGCGAAATAAAGCTGATCCCAGGTAGAAGAAAAATCGATAGATTGATAAGTATCTCCTGCAGCACTTGCCGATGGATTTGCCGTATACTGAACGTATGGTGCTACAATACTTCCAACATTATAATTATTGATCCCCGACTTAAAGGTTACATCTGCCAACAATCCGGGAAGTGTTGGAACAGCTACCTGATTCGGGTTATTGGTTAATTTATCAAAGTAACTGTCCTTACAGCCCTGTAGCCCAACGGTGGCAATTAAGGCTGAGAATAAGGTATATTTTATGATTTTTTGCATGGTAGTTCTAATTAAAATCCAACATTAAGTGTAAACATGATACTCCGCGCAGATGGATAGGTAAAACCTGCAGATCCATCATTATTGCTGCCAGCATCATAAGAACTTGATTCCGGGTCTACACCATAGTATTTTGTCCACAACCATAAATTGTTCCCGGTAACTGCCAGGGAAGCGTTTCTAATGGCTTTTTTAGGTAACCATTTTTGAGGGACATTGTAAGCTAAACTTGCCGAGCGTAAACGAACCCATGATGCATCGGTAACAAATGGTTCAGATACATTTCGGTAATAAACACGGTAGTAACCTTCTCCGTAGTTTACACCATCCGGACCAACTTGTTGCCCCATCCATACTTGTTTCGTATTGGGTGTACCATTTGCTAAAAATCCTTCAAAAGTTCTGAAAGTACGTCTGTCCGCGGTATAGTCAGGCAATCCGAACGCCGAATAGAAATCTTCTAACCAGTTATATTTCTCAAAGCCTAAACGGGCATCAAAAAGTACATTCAAGCTGAAACTTTTATAGGTAAAAGTGTTTCCAAGGCCTACGATATAGTCTGGTTGAGAGTTACCTAAAAGTTTTTGCTTGCCACCAGAAATAATTGGAAATCCGTTGGCACCAATCAATAAAGGAAGGTTTTTATCCAATACAATTGGGTCTTCAGCCTGAGTACCATAATATCTGTTGAAATAACTACCATAAATATTACCATATGGTTGTCCTTCGATCAGCTTCATGGTTACCCCTGCATTTCCATAACCACGCGCTGCACCGTAAACGATTTCACTTATGCCTGCTGGCATAGTAAGCACCTTGTTTCGGTTTGCAGAGAAATTTGCATTCACATCCCATCTAAAGTCTTTGCTCACAATTGGTTTGCCATTAATTACCAATTCGACACCCCTATTTCGGATATCTCCGGCATTAATGAATTTTGTTACATAACCCACAGCAGATGAAACCTGTGTTCTAACAATCTGATCTTTGCTTAATGAATAGTAATACGTAAAATCGAAACCTAAGCGATTTTTGAAGAACGACATTTCTAAACCAGCTTCATAGGTATTGGTAAACTCCGGACGCAGACCTGGATTACCCAAAACAGCACCCATGGTTAATCCTGCACTTCCCGGTGGCATCGATGTATTCGGTGTAAAACCAGTAAAGGTTGCATATTCTGTAGCATCTTTACCGATTCTGGCATAAGATAACCTCAATTTTGCCTGACTAATAGCCGTTGGTAACTTGAAATGGTCTGAAAACACATAACTTAAGCTCGCCGACGGGTAAAAGAATGAACGATTATCTTTAGAAAGTGTTGAAGTAATATCGTTTCTACCTGTTAAGGTTAAAAAAAGATAGTTTTTATAATCTAAGGTAGCCTCTCCAAAATAACCTACCAGACGTTTTTCTCTAAGCGAATGACTTGGCGTTAATACCTTTGCATTAGCAAGATTGAAAAAATCATAAACGCCCAACTGGCTTCCTAAAACCCCGATATCTTTGGTTCTTTTATCATAAAGCTCCTGTCCTAATCTTAATGTTCCGGTAAGATTATCTGTTAACTTTGAAGTTAAAGTGGCTACGAAAGTACTGTTGATGGTTCTGAACTTACTATTATATTCACCGTAAAAGCCCAGTTCATTATCATACATGGCTTCATTGGTAAACATTGGTCCACGAGCAGTTCTCACCCTGTTATCGCTATAGGTGTCTATACCTAAACGATAAGAAAAGCTTAACCATTTTGCCGGATCGTATGTTAGTGTTGCTCCACCAATAAAGCGGTTTACATCACCTTTAAACCTGTTGTTTGCGGTTCCCCAGATTGGATTATTGGTTCCAACATATTTTTGAGATCCATCTGCATTCTGATAATCTGACACATCATAACGTGGTGACCAATAAGCCAAACTCTCTCCAAATCTATCTGAGCTGTAAGTATAACCTCCAGAATTGGTGAAATTCATGTTAAGTGCAGCCTTAAACTTCGGACTGATGATAAAGTCTGTATTTAAACGTCCCGAGAAATTCTTGTTGTCGGTATTGGGCATCATCCCTTTTTGATAAAGTTGAGATACAGAAGAGAAGAATTTGATTGCATCGCTTCCACCTGTAACGGATACGGAGTTTTTAATTTGTTGCCCTGTGCCGAATGCCCGGTCATAATTATTAAAAAGCTGATCTGGATGTGTAGGGTCAATTAATTTAGCTTCGGCTATGGTTGGTCCCCATGCTGGCCCAATACCGCCTGGAGGATTGGTATAAACGCCCAGAACGCCCTGGGTATATTCTGTTTGCACATCCGGACTGATTAATACCTGATCAAAGCCATAACTGCTGGTGAGGTTAACATTGAAACCATTCTGTTTTCCCTTTTTTGTAGTGATTACAACCACCCCATTGGCACCTCTTAAACCGTATAATGCCGTAGCTGCACCACCTTTTAAAATATTAATGCTCTCAATATCTTCAGGGTTAATGTCGGAGGCACGGTTAGTTACCCCTCTTGAGCCATAATCTGTACCTCCGGGATTCGCTCCTGCGGTTGAGGTAGAATTGTCAATCTGAACACCATCAATTACATATAGCGGGTCTCCAGAGATAGTTGGATCGATGGAATTTACACCTCTAACACGTATGCTCGCTCCCTGACCCGGACCTCCCCCTGTACTGGATATGGTTGCCCCGGCTACCTTACCTTGTAAAGCATTGATTAAGTTGGGCTGACGATTAAAATTCAGATCTTCTGACCTGACGGTTTGAGCGGCATATCCCAGTGATTTGGCCTGTCTGGTAATTCCCAATGCAGTAGAAACGGTTACTTCCTGTAGCTGCTGGGCATCGGCAACAAGCCTTGCATTAACAACAGTTTTACTGCCAATCGGAATTTCCTGGGGCAGGTAACCAATTAAACTAATTACAAGCACCGCATTAGGCTGAGATACCTGTAAACTAAAGTTACCATTTCCATCTGTAGAAGTTCCTGCAGTGGTTCCTTTTACTTTGATGCTAGCCCCTGGTAAAGGGCCGCCATCTTCAGAGGATGTGATTTTTCCGGTTACCGTTTTTACCTGGGCGATTGTGGATAAGCCAGAAAGTAAAACGCACAGAAAAAAGATTGAGGTAAAGATTTTTCTCATATCTTGTTTGTTTAGGTTGATTATGATTATTAAATGCAATATAAGCTTTTTACACCACATAAACACGCACAAAAAAAGATCAAAAACCATGTGATTCTTGCATAAAATTGCACAACTACATTAAGATGCCGCAAAAACACGCATCAAAACACCCCAAACACCATATTAAACCTCAAAAAAGATGCAATAACAACCTTAAGTATGAAAAAAGTTACGTGTTAGTGTAATTAATACACCTTCAAAATAAAAAAGCCTTTCTATTTTCATAGAAAGGCCTGATATATTTGGATTGGGTTTTTATTACTGCTGAATTCCTCCACCCATGCCACCTTGTTGTTCGTCTTTTTTCACGTCATCATTTTTAATCTTTTTCTTTTCCGTGAACTTAAGCTTACCAAAAGAATAACTAAAATTTACCCCAAATGACCGCAATGGATAATAAATATTCGTACTCTGGAAAAGTGTTGCTGTTGGCGTTACCGAGTTATTTACAGTCTTGATGTGCAAATCACGGGTAAATGGATTAAGAACATTAACTCCAATAGAACCCTTTTTGTTTAAGATGTCTTTCTTAAATGATGCTCCATAAAAAATCATTGCATCGGTTTTACCCTGATAAGTACGACGAGGGGAATTAACCACTCCGAAAAGTTCGAAATTGTAACCTTTTCCAAAACCATAAGCCGAACGGGCGAAAATATTGTAGTTGAGGAACGTCCCGGTGCTTACACCAGTTTCAGAATTACTCACTTCATACGTATTTACGCCTAAGTTACTCATCAAAGTCCATTTTGGTTTGGGATTATAAGAACCAAATATATTTGCTCCATAAGTTTGAGCAGTACCTACATTGATATAAGAAGTTAATGATTTAGTTACACCATTTTCTACAATAGATGATACTGAACTCTCAATTACACCTCCCGTACGGCGATAGAAAACTGAAGCATTAATTACCGATCCTTTGATAAATGTTGAATAGCCTAATTCAAAGTTATCACTTAACTCAGGATCTAAATCAGGCTGCCCTTGTCTGATATTGAACTGATCACTTTCATTACGGAAGGGATTCAAATAAGCTAAACTCGGACGCTGAACCCTGCGGTTATAACTCAATTTTAATGTAGCGTTACCTTTTAAGGTTTGAGAAATAATAGCACTTGGAAAAAGATTAAAATAATCGTTCTTCTGTAAGCCATTCGTTTGTGTATTGAAGTCAATCTGCGTATACTCAGATCTTAATCCTCCTTTAAACTTTAGCTTTTTACTTAAGTTAAAACTAATTACCCCGTAAGCAGCAGCCACATTCTGGTTGTATTCAAAATCTTGAGAAGAGCTGTCAAACTCGCTGTTAATACTTCTGAAAATCCCCTTTGCTCCTACTTCTAATGTGGTTGATTTAGTAAATGGATAAGTATAGTCTGTTTGAGCAGTATATTCATTGTTTTTACCAACGTTACTGTTATTTACCGCTGGAAAATTGGATCCAATAATCTCATTCATAAAATCTGTTGTGTTTCTTCCAGAAGATAACTGGCCCGAAATACTAAACTCTTCTCCTTCTTTCTTCGTGGTATGTTTATAGTCTACGTTCCAGTCCAGATTGTTAAAGCCCATATCCATATCACTGATGTTTACGAAAGGGGCACCATTGATGATATAATCTGCACTTCCAGGCCCGCCATTCGAAAACCCGTTGTATTTAACCGTTGTACTTACATTATTATAAGCATTAAAATCATAGTCTAAACCAAAGCTTCCATTATATCCCTGGCGGCTCCATTTAGAATACCCATCCTGAGAAGTGGTATTTATTATTCCATTATTATACCTGGTCTCATTTGCAAACAATACCCTCGATTTTTGCGCATAAGCGAGGTTTGTTCCTAAACTGGTATTCACACTTAAACGACCAGTTTTTGCTGTCAGGTTAAAGGCCCCGTTATTTTGGCGGGTACCTACGGATGCATTTACCGTACCACTAACGCCCTGGGCATCTGATTTTTTAGTGATGATGTTGATGATACCTCCAGAGCCTTCTGCATCGTATTTAGCTGAAGGGCTGGTAATAACCTCTACACTTTTAATCTGCTCAGCAGGGATCATTTTAAGTGCATCAGAAACACTGCTGGCCATGGTACCAGATGGTTTCCCATTGATTAACACCCGAACTGCACCACCTCTAAGCTGCACGTTTCCATCCATATCTACAGAAAGCATAGGAACTTTACGCATTACATCAGTAGCATCTCCTCCGGCGTTTGTACCATCAGCTTCTGCATTGTAAACCATTCTGTCTATTTTATTTTCGATAACTGCTTTCGTACCGGTTACCTCTACATCAGCCAAAGCATTTGCTGTAGGTGAGATATAAATCACACCTATGTTCTGATCGGGTTTGGACGGAGTTGTAGCAACATCAACAGATTTGGTTTTATAACCCATAAAACCTATTTTGAGTTTATAAGTATCAGGTGAAACGTTCTGTAGTGATAATTTACCTTTCTCATCTGTTACTCCGCCATTAACCGATTTATTATCTTTTGCAGTAACCAATGATACTGTTGCATAGTCAATTGGCTTTTTGGTTAAAGAATCGAGGATTGTTGCCGTAATACGTCCGGTTACTGTTGATTTTTTTGCGCCACCTCCAAAGCCAGGAGCCCCAAACTGGGCCTGGGCAGAAAAGAATGTTCCGAGGGTGATGGCGAAAAGTAGAAGTTTTTTCATGTTTAATGTTAGTCTTTAGTAATTAGTCTGCGCAAATTGCATTTTGTTACAAATTATCAAAACAGTTCTTGGGTAGACTAGTCGATTAGTTCGGCAAACTTAAGCCTTTTGTCGGTAAAAAAAGCAGTATAAATCTGGATAAGTATCCATTGTAAGCCTGATGGTGCTTAACTCCTTAAATGTTATGGAAAGAGACTAAGCAAAAAAGGCTGAATTTCCATTAATTAGGAGATTCAGCCTTTTATAAAACAATTGTTAAATAAATTGGTAACTAAACTTTTCTGATTTTGATTATCCGCATCCAGTGCAAAACTTTCATCATTGGATAAGTTGGATCAAACTCCCACCATTTCGTTGCAAAATTCGGACTATTTGGTTTTTTATGGTGATTATTTTGAAAAAGTTCACCCATCAATAAGAAATCCCATGGAAGTGAGTTTTTACTGTGGTCGTCATTATCATGATTCGAATAACCATATTTATGCCCACACCAATTCACAATTGCTCCGTGAAGGGGTCCCATTAAGAAGTGGATCGGCAATAATAAATACATCCACCAGTATTCTGCAAAAACGATATAAAACCCAATATAAAACAGTCCACAAGCAATTCTCCACACCCAGGAGTCCCCAATCCGGTCAACCAAAGGCCACTCCGGATAATTACCTCTAAAAGCAGGTTCTGGCTCGATTTTAAAGTGCAGGTAATTCATATACATATTCTTAGTGGCAATCATCATTCCAAATACATCTTTAAAAAAGTGCGGAGAATGGGGATCTTTTTCAGTATCACTGTAAGCATGGTGCATCCGGTGTAAGATAGCGTAAGCCCTGGGATTTAAAAAAGAAGAACCCTGGGAAATCAGTAACACCAGATAGAAAAATCTTTCCCAGAAAAGTTCCATCTTAAACATTTTGTGTGAAGAGTAACGATGGAGGAAAAAGGTTTGACTAAATAGTGATAAAAACCAATGGGATAGAAAAAAGATTAAAATTGCCATGTAGAAATAGTATGCTTTATAAACGATATTTTAAAGCATTTGGTTTGTAAGAATTCTATGTTAAAAAGGCATGCTCTGGTTGCAAATACCTTAAATGTTATACAAATGAAGCTATTCTCCAGGGAACAGCTTCATTTTTTTATTTTAAATATGCGAAGAAAACTATCTTCCGAAATCGTCTTGTACCCTTACAATATCGCTCTCATCTGATGGATTTGAAGCATCTGTGTGTTGCCAAATCTCTGCCACTACACCCCAATCATCTAATCCGATTAAACGGTGACGTTCACCTTGTTGCAATTTAATCTGATCTTTTGGTCCGTAATGTTTTACTTCTCCTTCTTCATCAGTTTCACTTGTTTTAATCCCAACAGTACCGGTAACTACTTGCCAGATCTCGGCTCTGCGGTGGTGATATTGCCATGAAAGACGGGTGTTTGGGGCAACGATTAAGATCTTCGGACTTAATTTACCGCCAATTTTCAGGCTGTTAACGTCCAAACCGTCGAAATAAGTGTCAGCAAATTGTTGTGCCTGAGCTTCATCGATAACAAAAAAACCACCCCAAGGACGGGTTTCATCACGATTTACAACATTGAATCCTTCACTTTTTAAACGTTGTGCAACAGTTTCAAATATTTCTTTCTTTTCGTTTTCCATAATTAATTAAGGTGATTAAAAATTAAAAAGCCCCATCAGTTAATGCTGATGGGGCCGATGTGGAGATTACCGGATTCGAACCGGTCACCTCTTGCCTGCCAGGCAAGCGCTCTAGCCAAATGAGCTAAACCCCCATGTTTATATTTCAGAAGCACAACTCTTTAAACTGTCACCTTCCCGATCCTGGATCGGGACGCTATAGCCTAATGAGCTAAACCCCTGTTATTTTGATAAAATTAGCAATTCTTATCCAAGTCGCTGATCTTAGCAGTCGCAAAAATAACAATTAGTTCCTTTATACCAAATTAAAGTAAAAATAGAATCACAGACATTTGTAAGTCAAAAAGAAAAATTGCCTTTCTGTAGGTCTTTAAAACCACAAAAGAAGCTTAATTTTGAAAACGGATTTAAAAATAATGTTTAAGCGTATCATTATAATCAGCTTGTTTCAGTTAATTTATTTATTTTCATTTGGGCAAATCAATTGGAAATTTAGTACTGAAAAGGATGGAATCAAAGTATATACCAGTATTCTGCCCGAATCAAAAATCAAGGCAGTAAAAGTTATTTGTGAAGTAAATGCCAACCTCCACCAGTTAACAGCACTGATACTGGATGTAAATGCAGGTGCTGAATGGGTATATGAAACAAAATCTTCTGTTTTACTTAAGCTGATTTCTCCAACTGAACTTTACTATTATTCAGAGGTTAAACTCCCCTGGCCACTGCAAAACCGCGATTTTATTGCCCATTTAACCGTTTCGCAAAATCCAAACACTAAAATAGTTACCATTTATGGCCCGGCTGTTAAAGATTTCATACCAGAAAAAAAGGGTATCGTCAGGATAAGCGAATCTGTTGGCAAATGGCTTTTAGCAGCCCAGGGACAAAATCGTTGCAAAGTAGAATACACGCTGCATGTTAATCCAGGAGGAAACATCCCCAGCTGGCTGGTCAATCTGTTTGCAGACCAGGGGCCGCTACAAATGATTAAAAGGTTGAAAACGCAGGTAAAATTGCCAAAATATAAAAACGCTTATTATTCTTTCATCAGCTCTTAAACTTTCAATTTAACGGCAAACATCCCCATAAAACAGCAGATGGAAACCGCTGAGGGAAAAGGATAACTAATAAATAAAAAGAGCACAAAAGTGGCACTTAGCAAATACCCTAAAAATAGTAGCGCCTTGGAAAAAGAATCCATATAAAACATGGCTAAAATGGCTAAAAGGTATATCGGAATGATTACTACAGAAAGAAACATTACCGAATATAAATGCTGCTTATTAAGGCTATATTAAATTATTGGAAGGTTTTCTACCACACCATTATTTAGCAAATTCTGGTAAGTTTCTACAAACTGCGAAACATGATAGCCATCTGCAAGCGCATGATTAACATGAACGGAAATGGCCATTATTTTTCGTCCTCCCTCTTCCCTTACCTGTCCGAATGAAATTTTTGGGCAACTGTCATGAATGCCAAATTTTCTTGCATGCGATAAAGACTTAAAATTTAACCAGGGCAAAGCTGAAAAATGGATTACATTATCTCCTGCGCCTGAAGGAATAAGTCCGCTCGACTGCTGTACTTTTTCTATTTCTTTTTTTGCGTTTTGCTGAAATTGACAAAAATCTGCTTCAAAATCCAGGTATCCAAATCCAAAAGTACCATCCGGCCGGTTAACAGTTGTAGCTGCATTTACCACTTCATACTGCCAAACATCACCATCAATAATACGATACCTGAAATTTTCGATTTGATTTGCTGCTGTTAACGATTTGTGCAAATACAATAAAAAGAATGAAACACCAGCTGCTTTGGCTTCCTGGTAAGTAACTGTGCAATCAACATCAATGGTAATTCCGAAAAAAGGCTCTTCAAAAGTGTTAAAAAAATTAAAGTGGTCTTTTCTGACCCAAGTGTTTATATCTATTTTTCGTTTCATACTATAAGTTGGGGCAATACTTCTCCAAGGCTTTTTACCTCATAAAAATTGGCGCTCTCAATGGTGTGGTCTATATGCTCATGAATCCAGGTGGTGTGGTAAGGGATATGAACAGCGTGTGCTCCTATATTCAATACCGGGAGTACATCTGATTTTAAGGAATTCCCCAGCATTAAAAACTCATCAGGCCTGCAGTCCAAATGCTTTAAAAGCTTTTGGTAATCCTTCTCCTGTTTGTCGCTCATAATTTCTATGTGGTGAAAATAATGATCCAAACCCGATTTTTTGAGCTTACGCTCCTGATCCAGCAGATCGCCTTTGGTGGCTACTACCAATCGGTATTTACCATATAAAGCTTTTAAAACATCCTCTACACCATCCAACAACTCGATAGGTTTATTCAACATCTCCTGACCAAGATTAATTACCTTGTTGATGATATCGGCATCTACCTTTCCTTCGGTTATCCGGAGTACTGTTTCGATCATACTAAGCATGAAACCCTTAATACCATAACCATACAGCGGAAGATTAGCAATTTCGGTTTTATAGAGTTCTGCCACGATGCTGTGCCGGGGTAAAAAATCTTCGAGCAAGCCGGCAAATTGTTCTTCTGTTTCTCTAAAATAAGGTTCATTTACCCAAAGGGTATCATCGGCATCAAAAGCGATTACACTAATATTCTCAATCATTTGCTTATTTTTATTGCTGTAAAAATAGTGCAAACAAAAGTCCCGATAAAGGACATTTGACCCGGCGACAAAAAATGTTAAGAACCAACCTCGATTTTCTAAATTTTATATCACATTTTCACCACAATGAAGACCAGGGAAAAAATGTTCATTTAAAAATTTTTCCTGCAGGTACCAGATTTATCGCACAGGGAGAAAAAATCAAAAATGTGTACATCATTAAAGAAGGGATCACAAAATGTTTCATTTCTGAAGAAAACGGCAAAGATTTTATCATCGAATTTTTAGGGCAAGGGGAAATAGCAGGCGAACTGGAGGCCATAAAAAAGATTGATTGTCTTTGTAATGTAGAGGCTATTAGTGAAGTTAAAGCCTACACCATTCCAGAACATTTCTTCCTGGAAATGCTCGATAAAAATGCGACATTAAACCGGATCCTTTTACATGAACTTGCAACCCGGGTAATCCAAACCAGTAGCAGGGCTTCCTTCCAGCAACTTTATACGCTTGAATATTGCTTATTAAAATTATTGCGATTACAAACAGACGAGCAGGTTGCCATTTCTAAAGATGATATGGCAGCTTACCTGGGTATTCCAGTTCGAAGTTTTAACAGAACATTAAAACAACTCATACTCAAAGGTGCAATTAGTAAGCCATCTGGCTCTAATAGCATCGATACACTTATTGACAGTTTTAAATAAATATTAAAGAAATAGTAATAAAGGAAAGACACTTATCTTATTTTAATCTTCAACAAACATATTTGCCATAATCTAGTTTAATTTATAAAAAACAAAACCATGAACGTAGAACAAGTATTTAAAAATAATGAAAAATGGATAGCCGATAAATTGGCCATTGATCCTAATTATTTTACCGAGTTATCTAAAGGGCAAAGCCCTGAATTTCTATACATAGGATGTTCAGATAGCCGAGTTACTGCAGAAGATTTAATGGGTATTCAACCTGGGCAAGCCTTCGTTCACCGAAATATTGCCAATCTGGTAAACAATGTAGATTTAAGCGTGATGACGGTATTAAATTATGCTGTACGCCATTTAAAAGTGAATCATATTGTGGTTTGTGGCCACTACAACTGCGGCGGCGTGAAAGCAGCTATGCAACCTGCAGATATGGGCATTTTAAATCCCTGGCTCAGAAACATCCGTGATGTATACAGATTACATAAAGACGAACTCAATGCGATTGAAAATGAAGACGCCCGCTACAACAGATTAGTGGAGTTAAATGTTCAGGAGCAGTGTGTTAATTTAATTAAAACTGCTGCTGTTCAGGAAGCTATTCTTTCTCGCGGACTCACCGTTCAGGGCTGGGTATTTGATATCCATACCGGAAAACTTATCGATTTGAAAATTGATTTCGATGCAATTCTGGAAAACATCAGAGAAATCTACAAATTATTTTAAATGTAAAATGGCCGCTTCAACAAACTGAAAGCGGCCATTTATATTTAATTAGATGGTGTACCAAAGGTACTATCTACCCATCCAACCACCATCTACTGTTAATATTGTGCCATGTACATAATCGCTGGCCTGAGAAGCTAAGAATAAAGTTGGCCCTTTAAAATCTTCCGGAGTACCCCATCTGCCTGCAGGAATTCTGGCCAAGATGGAAGTGCTTCTGTCCTGATCTTCACGCAAGGCTGAAGTATTATCTGTAGCAATATATCCTGGAGCAATTGCATTTACGTTTACCCCTTTTGAAGCCCATTCATTGGCAAATGCTTTGGTTAACGAAGAAATGGCACCTTTACTTGCTGCATATCCCGGAACAGTTATTCCGCCCTGGAAAGATAAAAGAGATGCCGTAAAGATAATTTTACCACTTCCTCTGGCAATCATATCCCTGCCAATTTCCCTGGTTAAAATAAATGGGGCAGATTGGTTTACTGCAATTACTTCATCCCAATATTCATCAGGGTGCTCGGCAATGGGCTTACGCAAAATAGTTCCGGCATTATTAACCAGAATATCAATAACAGGATGCTCTTCTTTTACCTTTTTAGCAAAGGCTAAAGTGGCCTCACGGCCACTAAAATCGCATTGATAGGCGTAGAATTTTCTACCCAAAGCAACAACAGCTTTTTCAATTTCACTGCCATTGAGTTCTAGATTGGCAGAAACACCAATGATGTCTGCACCAGCTTCTGCAAGTGCCAAAGCCATGGCTTTACCAATTCCCCTTTTACTTCCGGTAACCAGGGCAAGTTTACCTGTTAAATCAAATATATTTGATGACATTTTGTTTGTATCTGTTGGTTTATATTATTTAACCACCACTTTTAATGGTGATTTTAATTGTTGCTGATAGTTTTTGAGGTAATCGAACCAGGCGGTTTCTGACGTAATTTCTCCTGCCTTGTTCCAGGCTGCTCCTGCATAGTAAACATAAGGAACGTTATTTTTAACGGTAGTAATTCCAAGCGCTTGCTTAGGTGCATCTGCAGTATTTTGCAACGGGTTTAAAGTTACTGCGCCTACTCCGGTAATACCATCATCGCCATGAACAGGTTCCCAATAGCCTAATACTCCTGTCTTATCCAACAATAGCTTTTTAGATGCTTCGTTTCGGGTTGATAAACCTATGGCTACCGGAAGACTTCCTGAACCTGTAAAAGTATATAAGTGCTCAATTCTGTTAAGCTGTGAGCCAGCATCAATAGAAATTGTTTTGATTACATTTACCTTTATCCCAGCTGCATTCCACTCATCATAAGTAAGTTGAAAAGTTGAGCGCAAAGGGCCATTATCCAATACTTTAGATGAACGGTAGTTTCCTGAATACCTTACCGTATCTTTAATGTAAGGAGCCATTCCTCCAGCACCCAGGGTAAAACCTACACTGTAGTAATCTAGTCCGTCACCATGATCTTTGTGGTAATCATTTTTTTTATAGCGGTCGTTGATCACCAGATTTGCGGTATTCTTGGTCCAAAAATCAATACCATAAGCATCTTCGGATGTTTTCTCCAAAGCTTTTCCATACATCCTGAAAGCTACTTTATCGTTTTCCCAGGCAAAATCATCTTTACGCTCGGGTATATAGCGTGCGTAAGTTTTAGCTTTTACAGGTGATGCTTTCCCAGCTACAATCGCTAATTCAGTTTTTCCTTTTGCCTTTACAGATACCTGAAGTAATAAATTCTGTATTTCCGGTTGCCCCTTGTGCTCCAATTGAAAAGGAATTTCTTCCTGTGTAGCGGAATTGATTACCTTAAAGTTCGCGGTATCAATTTTAGGGTTGGATTTTAAGATAGTAGCCCAGTTCACGCTTACTACAGCTGCGTTTCTATCCTGATTGGCCGTATTGGTTATCACAATAGTGGATTTCTGAGCAGAAACAGTACTGTAAAAAAATAGTACTGAAAGAATATACATGATGGATTTCTTCATTGCTTTTCTTTAACTTAAATCATTATTTTAAGTCTGTAATTGCGCAATGGTCCATATCACCATAGTCTAAATTCTCGCCTGCCATACCCCATATAAAAGTATAGTTGCTTGTTCCGGCTCCGGAGTGGATAGACCAGTTAGGAGAGATCACTGCCTGATCATTTTGCATCCAGATGTGACGTGTTTCCTGAGGTTGCCCCATAAAATGGCATACGCTTTGACCCTGAGGAACTTCAAAGTAAAAATATGCTTCCATCCTTCTATCGTGCGTATGAGCAGGCATAGTGTTCCATACACTTCCAGATTTCAATTCGGTCATCCCCATCTGTAATTGACAAGTGGGCAAAACACTGTTTACTAAAAGCTTATTAATGATCCGGTGATTGGCTGTTTCCGGTGTACCCAATTCTACCACCTCTGCCTCTGCTTTGCTTACCTTTTTGGTTGGATATTGACGGTGTGCGGGTGCTGAGTTGATGTAAAGTTTGGTTGGCTGACCAGCATCCGCCGATTCAAAGGTAACTTCTTTAGTTCCCTGGCCAATATATAATGCTTCTTTGTAAGCCAATTCAAAACGTTCTCCGTCTGCCGTAACAATTGCTGCCCCGCCAACATTGATAATTCCAAGCTCTCTTCTTTCTAAAAAGTAGCTGGCTTTTAAATCATCCGGATTTGGAAGTGAGACCTTTTGGTCAACAGGCATTGCCCCTCCTACAATGTATCGGTCAAAGTGAGACAAGGTGAGGTTCACTTGATTGGGTTCAAATACATTTTCGATTAAGAAATTTTCCCGCAATGCAGCGGTATCCATTGTTTTTACTTCTTTAGGGCTTTGCGCGTAACGGCTTTCGAATTTATTCATTAGTTAAAATTTGATTACAATTAATGATCTATCTCATTTGATAAACCTGATCCACAAATATATTTATACTATGCTTATTATCAGATTATAATTGAAAATAGTACAGCCTTTAAGTAAAAGCCTGCTGATAACGCAAAGGACTTTTACCTGTTATCTGCTTAAAGCTTTTGTGGAAGCTGGTAAAATTATAGAAACCACATTCAAAACAGATTTCCTTCACACTAAGTTTATCTTCTATAAGCAGCTTACAGGCCTGTCCAACCCTGATTTCAGTTAAAAATTGGGTATAGGTTTTCCGGCTCTTGGCTTTAAAAAATTTACAAAAAGAATTCGGACTGATTTTAGCCACATCAGCGATTTCCTTCAGGTCAATCTTCTTGCGGTAGTTGGTGATGGTATAATTATATATAGCCTGGATCCTGTCCTTTTCTGTTTCCTGAAAATTTGGTTGAAAACCCAGGGAAACTAAAGTTTTGGCCTGTTTACATCGTGCAATTTCACTTAATGCCTCCATTAAATATACAATCCGGGTAGAACCCGTTGCCTCAATAATTTTGGGTAACAAATGCGCCAGTGCATCCCGGGTTGGACCCAAAACCTGTATACCTTGTTTAGACTGCTCTATAACCCGTTTGATCTCCTGGTTTTCCGGTAGATTCAAAAAAATACTGCCCCAGAAATCTTCTTTAAAGTGAACCACAAAAACATCAGCATGCTCGTGCTCGCCTTCCTCAAAATATTCGTGATCAAAGCGCCAATAATGGGGCAGGTTACTCCCTACAAGTACAACATCTCCATCATTAAAATTCTTAATACTATCACCAATGAACTGAGTTCCTCTACCCTTTTTAAAATAGATTAGCTCTAAGGCAGAATGATAGTGCCAGCGATTGTTTACATCTGGCATCAAATCCCTTCGGGCACTGAAAGAATGGATTGAATTGGTCGAAACATTTAGCAGGTGTGGTTTCATTTAATTCCTTATATCTGGTTAAAATTTAATCTAATATGCATTAAATTACATTAAAACAAAAATCAAACACAAAATCGCTTAATAAATTGGCAATTCGATTAACTTTTAATCGATCTTTTAAATCTAATTTGCTTATTCGTAATCAAACAGAATTAACCAAGTATTAAGCATAATTTATAAGATAGTATAAAACCTTATGAGCCAAACGTCTTCAACAGCATTTGAAACTACAGATACCCCAAAAAAAGCGGGTGCTTATCTGTTCCCTTTAATCTTAGTTACCAGTTTATTTTTCTTCTGGGGCTTTATCCACAATTTAGATCCTGTACTGATTCCACACCTCAAAAAAGCATTTCAATTGACCGATTTGGAAACTGCTTTTGTAGATTTTTCTGTATTTATTGCATACTTCATTATGGCATTACCTGCAGGATATTTTATGCGGAGGTTCGGGTATAAAAGCGGTATCATCCTGGGGCTGGCTTTATTCGCTATCGGCTCATTTCTGTTCGTTCCGGCAGCAGATAACCATCAATATATATTCTTTTTAGGGGCATTATTTGTAATCGCCTGTGGACTTGCCTTCCTAGAAACTGCGGCGAATCCTTATGTTACAATTTTAGGCGACCCTGCTACTGCTACACAAAGGTTAAATTTATCACAATCGTTTAACGGACTTGCGGCTTTCCTGGCACCTGTAATTGGGGGTTCTATCATATTTTCTGAAACGAATTATACCGATGAGCAGTTAAACAAAATGTTGCCTGCAGCAAAAGAAGCCTACATTGCTGCAGAAGCCAGCAGTGTTAAAGGCCCTTATCTCACTTTGGCCATTATCATTACCCTGGTAACGATCGTTTTTATATTCACCAAACTACCAGACATTAAAGAGCAAAAGGATGATTCAGAAAAATCCAGTATTGCCCATGCATTGAAACATAAACATTTAGTTTGGGCCATTATTGCCCAGTTTTTCTACGTTGGCGCTCAGGTATGTGTATTGAGTTTCTTTATCAGTTTTACCACAGTTGCAGCAAGTATTACCCCAAATGAAGCCCGTTGGTATGCAGGTGCAGCAGGCGCAGCATTCATGCTCGGCCGCTTTGCCGGAACTGCTTTAATGCAATTTATTTCTCCCAATAAACTACTTATGCTCTATGCAGTTATAAGTGTAGTTTTAAATTTAGTTGCCATTTTTGCCCAGGGGATGATTCCGGTTTATGCTCTTATTGGCATTGCCTTTTTCATGTCAATTATGTTCCCCACTATTTTTTCAATGGGCATTACAGGCTTGGGAAAAGATACCAAACTGGGCTCTTCTCTCATTGTAATGTCTATCGTTGGGGGGGCTTTTCTACCACTTGGTTTAGGTTACATTTCCGATATCACGGGCAACATCCAATATGGGTACATTGTTCCTTTAATCTGCTTTTTAGTGGTATTTATCTTCGGTTGGAAAAAATGGAAGCCATCTTTGGTTGAGAAGCCCATTAGTGTACAATAATTCACCATCGAAAAAGACAAATTATCCTTTATCCCTATTAACATTAAAATGAATTTATAATATTATGAATAATCTAGTGCTTCAAATAAATGCAGCAGACAATGTTTTGGTCGCCCTTCAGGATTTATCCAAAGGAGATGTGATCTCGCATTTAGGCCGAACCTATAAATTAGTTGATGATATACCTGCAAAACATAAATTTTTTATGCAGGATATGAACGCTGGAGAAGAAGTATTGATGTATGGTGTGCTGGTTGGAAAGGTGCAATTTCCAATAAAACTCGGTGAGCGCATGAGTACAGAGAACACCAAGCATGCCGCTGAACCTTTTGCATATCGTTCATTCGACTACCAATGGGAGTCGCCTAATGTAGATCGGTTTACCAACCGGAAATTTAACGGCTACCACCGCAGAGACGGCAAAGTCGGGACTGCGAACTATTGGTTATTTATTCCTACAGTGTTCTGCGAAAACCGCAACTTAGATATCATCAAAGAATCACTTCATTCGGGTTTAGGCTATGCCGTGGATGATAAGTATAAAAGTTATACTAATAAGTTAGTTGCTGCACTGGAAAGTGGTGAGAGCATCAATACAGTATCTTTTGAACCCAGTAAAACACCTCAGGCTAAACGTGTATTTAAAAATGTTGATGGCATAAAATTCTTAAACCACAGTGGTGGTTGCGGTGGTACCCGCCAGGATTCAGATACGCTGAGTAAACTTTTGGCTGCCTATGCGGATCATCCCAATGTAGGTGGAATTACCCTTTTAAGTTTAGGTTGCCAGCATTTACAGGTTGCCGACTTTAAGCGCGATCTCTTAAACAGAAATCCTAAATTTGATAAACCGCTATTTATTTTTGAACAGCAAAAATCACAAAGTGAAGAGCAGTTGATTCAGCAAGCCATTAAAAATACTTTTGAAGGATTAATCTCAATTAATGAACAGGAACGTTTGCCTGCAGGTTTAGATAAACTCTGTGTTGGGGTAAAATGTGGTGGAAGTGATGGTTTTAGTGGTATTTCTGCAAATCCTGCAGTTGGATATTGTGCAGACCTTTTAGTAGGTTTAGGTGCTAAGGTGCTTTCTGCTGAGTTTCCAGAATTGTGTGGTGTAGAACAGGAAATGATTGATCGTTCTGTAGACCAGGCTACAGCAGAGAAATTTATCAGGTTAATGACCGAATATGATGCGCTTGCTCATCAGGTAGGTTCTGGTTTTTACATGAACCCTTCACCGGGAAATATCAAGGACGGTTTAATTACAGATGCTATCAAATCTGCCGGAGCAGCGCGTAAAGCAGGTTCATCGCCGGTAGTAGATGTATTGGATTACACCGAGCCGGCAACCAAAGCGGGCTTAAGTTTAGTGTGTACCCCAGGGAATGACGTGGAAGCCACCACAGGTAAAGCAGCATCAGGAGCTACCTTAATTCTGTTTACAACAGGTTTAGGTACACCAACAGGTAATCCGGTATGCCCAACCATTAAAGTGGCCACAAACTCGGGTCTTGCTAACCGGATGAGTGATATTATCGATATTGACACGGGCGCGATCATCAATGGAGAAAAAAGCATCAACCAGATGGGGGAAGATATTTTAGAATATTGTATCAGTGTAGCCAGTGGCGAAGAAATACCTAAAGCCGTACAACTGAATCAAGATGATTTTATTCCCTGGAAAAGAGGTGTAAGTTTATAATTATTAATGATATGAAAAGATATTGTTTTGCCCTGGATTTGCTATCCGATCCGGAACTTATTGCAGAATATGAAAAATACCATGCAGCAGTTTGGCCAGAAATCCTGACCAGTATCAGCGAGGCTGGTGTTGAAATATGTGAAATTTACAGAACAGGAGATAGATTATTTATGATTATGGAGGTAAATGATTCGTTTTCTTTTGAGGCCAAAAACGAGGCAGATGCAGCGAACCCAAAGGTTCAGGAATGGGAAAAACTGATGTGGAAATATCAAAAAGCCCTCCCCAATGCTAAACCAGGAGAGAAATGGATCTTAATGAATAAGATATTCGAACTTTAATCACTCATAAATGAACTTAAATTTAAAAGATAAAATTTTCCTGGTGAGCGGAGCTGCCAAAGGTATCGGTGCTGCAATTGTACGCACATTGGCTGCAGAAGAGGCACTTCCCATTGTCATCGGTAGAAACGCGGAGGACAATCTTAAATTAGTAAACGAACTCAAAGAACAGGGCTTTAAAGCCGATCATATTGTGGCCGAATTAACTAATCCTACAGATTGTAAACGAGTAGTTGAAGAAGCATTAAGCAGATACAGTACCATTGACGGGCTGATCAATAATGCTGGGGTAAATGATGGAGTAGGTTTAGATAGCGGTGATTACGAAGCTTTTATGCATTCACTTCATAAAAATGTAGTGCATTATTATTTGCTTGCTCATCATGCTTTACCGGCTTTGAAAAAGAGTAAAGGTTCAATTGTAAATATTGGCAGTAAAACGGCCGAAACCGGTCAAGGTGGAACTTCAGGTTATGCTGCTGCCAATGGAGGCCGTAATGCCTTAACCCGTGAGTGGGCTGTAGAACTTTTACCTTTCGGAATCAGGGTAAATGCTGTTATTGTTGCAGAAGCCTGGACACCATTGTACCAAACCTGGATCAGTACCTTCGATCAGCCGGAAGAAAAACTTAAAAGCATTACAAGTAAAATTCCTTTAGAAAACAGAATGACCAAAACAGAAGAAATTGCTGATATGGTTGCTTTTCTGTTGTCAGACCGCTCCAGCCACACTACAGGTCAGTTGATTCATGTAGATGGCGGCTATGTGCATTTAGACAGGGCGATTAGCTAGGGGAAGAGCAAGGAGTTAGGATTAAAGACCGAATGCGCTAAGAGAACTTGCAAAGACGATTAAACCCCAAAAATTAACAATAAAGGCTGCCCGGATTTACCGCGGCAGCCTTCTTCTTAACTAACTAACCAAACCTAATTTATCCAGCCAGCATTTTGCTTGATATTAGGATTTCTTTCTATTTCTACTGCTGGTACTGCCCAGTTATAGATGTAATCTCCTTTGAAAGAGTAAGCGCTGGTAACCCTGCCCCAAATCTGTTTTACACCATTGCCCGGGGCAAAAACTTTATCTTTCCAGCTTTTCCACCTCATTTCATCGAAGAAATTAATACCCTCGTTCGGGAATTCAACCCTGCGCTCGTTGCGGATACGCTCTCTTAAATCCGTTTGCCCGGTAACATAAGTTGGCAATGCAGCATTGGTATTCTGCAATAAAGCCACTCCTGCCCTTGCACGCACTTCGTTTACCTTAGCCATGGCTTCGGCCGTTAAGCCTTGTTCATTCAATGCTTCAGCCCACATTAACAGTACATCTGCATATCGGATAAGGGCAAAATCTGTAGGTCCGTAATCTCTTCCCGGTGTTTCAGACACGCCCTCGTAAACATATTTTCTGTAGAGGTAATAAAAGAAACTTTGGGTATCGGTACGCAAATCGCCATTAGTAGCAGCTTCCGCACGATAAGGCCATCTGGAAGTTACCACAGCATTTGCACCAGCAAAAACACCCACATAAGTAGAATATGGTGTAATTACATTAGCAGCCAAACGCGGATCACGGTTTGCATAGGCCTGTAAAATCCTGGCTTCATTGCCCGTTGGTAAATACAGGCTCATTTTAGCGCCCCTGGTAGTTGCTGCTGCAATTTCTGTAGCGGTTAAATTGTTACGCAGAAAATAAACTTCTCTTTCTGCTACGGTTAAAGATGAATATCCGGGAAGTACTGCATCCCAGTTAAATTTTGAACCGTCGGCATTTTCATATAAATCTACCAGATTTGGTGATACATGATAAGTATTCCAGCAAGAGCCAAAAGACGAACGCGTTCCACAATAGAACTGTGTGGTAGAGCCATAACCTGTAACGCCAATATGCTGAATAGAAAAGATCATCTCATTGCTTTGCTCATTGGCTGTTTTAAAAAGGGTATTATAATTAGCAAACAAGCCATAACCAGCGTCTTTTACTTTTTGAAAATCAGCCGCAGCTAAATCCCACTTCTCTGTATACATATAAGCTTTACCACGAAGCGCGTAAGCAGCACCTTTGGTAACGTGACCATAAGATGCATTTCCGGCAGCGTATCTGTCTGGCAGATTAGGTTCGGCAATTACTGCGGTTAAATCGGCAATAACCTGTGCCCAAACTTCTGCTTCTGTAGCGCGTGGCTTAGTTGCTTCTTCTGCCGTAAATGGCTCCAGATAGATGGGAACGCCTTTGTAAAGCTGATTTAAACGCAGGTAAAAGTAAGCCCTTAAAAATTTGGCTTCTGCAATGTATCTCGCCTTTTTCTCCGCAGATGAGGGCGACTTTAAAGGAATATTGACTATTGCGCCGTTTGCTCTCTGGATTCCTTCAAAAAGATTTTGCCAGTGTGAACTGAAATAACCGTTGGATGGGGTAATTGTTCCAGACAATAAGGCCTCCACTCCTGTTGTTTGACCTGTAAAACCTAAACAATCCATTTGATAGAGTTCTAATCCGGAAGCACCGCCTGATGCATTCCCATATCTCAATTGGGCATACACACCGGTCATACCTAAATCGGTGAGATTATCTGTGGTCCACATCGCTTCTGAACCCACCTGAGAATATGGAGCTGTTTCCAGCAAATCTTTTTTACAACCTGCTAATAATGCAACTGCTGTGATAGCAGTAAATATATATTTTTTCATTTTCTTCCTTCTAAATCGTTAAAAAGTAACATTCAATCCTAAAGAGTATTGACGGAGTGTTGGATAGCCAACATTTGCACCGATTTCCGGATCAAGGCCAGGGTATTTGGTGATGGTAAACAGATTTTCTCCGGATAAGTAAAGTCTAGCTCTGCTAATAGCAGCTTTCTTCGAAATTCTTTCAGGTAAAGTATATCCTATCTGTAGATTTTTCAATTTCAGATATGAAGCATTATACAGATAAAAATCACTGGCAACCGACGCATTTTGTGCATCTGTAGTATTTTTTAAACGTGGATAATGTGCTGTAATGTTATTGGCCGGATCATTTGGATTGGCATCATTATAGTAATAGTGATCGTTAGCAATTAGGGTGCTTACTGCATTACCCAAAGATACAATAGAGTTGTTGTAACCGGTTGAATTCCAATAATACCACATGCCTGCACTACCCGACCATAACATAGACAAATCAATATTCTTAAAAGAGAAGTTTAAGTTTAAACCAAAATTGTACCTAGGTGTAGTTGATTTGTTCATAAACTGCGCATCGGAAGCATTGCCGTAAAGCCCATCGCCATTGTTGTCTGCATAGATCAAATCGCCATAATAAGTTTTGGTTTTACTCACACCTGCGGTTGGTTGAAACGAATATCCGGCAGCTACCATAGCATTTAACCAATCCATATCTTGTGGTGTACGGATCATTCCATCTTTAGGGCCACCATTTACATTCACTTTTCCGTCAGTAAAGTAGCTTCCATCACCTTTGTATACGGTTTGCAGGTAGTGTTCATTTATTTCGTGACCTTCTAATATTCGATTTGCAGCTCCGCTGGAAACCAAACCTAAATTGGTTGTGTAAACCCGGTTACCCAAAGCATCAGTAGTATAACCTTGTTGCAACTCCCCTTTATATTTTTTAACACGATTAAAATTATAGGCAAAGTTTCCAGATACACCATATTTGAAATCACCAGCTCTTCCATTATAACCCAAGGTAAACTCAATACCTTTATTCGATACTTCAGCAATATTCTGTGTAGCAGCCGAGGCTGTTCCTGTTGTAAGTGGAATGGTTGGAGTAAACAAAATGCCATCCGTATATTTCCGGTAAAGATCAATTTCGAAAGTTAAGGCACCTTTAAACAGGTTTCCGTCTAAGCCCAGATTGGTGGTAGTGGTAGATTCCCATAGTAAACTGTTGTTACCAAATCTACCAATAATTAATCCTGAGGATTGGATTCCGTTGTAAGAATAGTTTGTTCCGCTGTAAAGTGCCTGGTAATCATAAACCCTGGAAGCATCATCAGCACTCATCACATTATTACCCGTTTTACCCCATGATGCACGGAGTTTTAGATTGCCCACATAATTGTTGATATTTTTCATGAAAGGCTCTTCAGAAATGCGCCATCCGGCTGAAAATGCCGGGAAGAATCCCCAACGTGTTTCTGGTGCGAATTTAGATGAACCATCATACCTGAATACCCCTTCTAACAAATAGCGGCTTTTAAAGGCATAATTCAGTCTACCAAAATAAGAACGAATGGCATAATCATATTCATTACCTGAAGCCGATGTTAATAAAGTTGCAGAGTTCAAAGTAGTAAAGGCTTCATCTATTAATCCTCTCTTACTGGCTCCAAAATTATAGTAGTTGTAGTAATTCTGATTGTAACCAGCCAACACGCCAATATCATGTACTTTAGCCAGGGTGGTGGTATAGTTTAGAATATTGTCTATGGTATAAGAATAGTTTTTATTAAAACCATAGTTTGTACTCAACTGATCTGGTGTAGTTGCCGGGCTTTTTAGCGTATTGGAGGCAAAGTTCCAGCGCTCATAGGTATTAGAGTGGTTATTAAACTCCTCCTGACGGGATTGATAATTGAACCGGGTTTCGAAATTAAGCCCTTTCAAAATGTCTACCTTAGCAAAAACGGTTGAATTTAAACGCGTTTCAATATCATCTCCACCGGTACTATAAAGATATTGCGTAATGTTATTAGCTGTAGAAGATTCTTCTGCTGCTGCAGGAAAACCATATTTACCCTGGTATACAGGATATACTCCTGGCGTAGTTTGACGCAAAAAGTTAAAGGCATTCTCGGTACTGGCTAAACCAAAGGTTTGGTAAGACGCAAAAGTCTGTGTTCCTACGGTTAAGAACTTAGTCACCTTAGATTGTAAGTTTAGCCTCAAATTATACTTATCCGATCCGGTGTTGGCCATTGTACCAGGGTTGTTCAGGTAAAATGCCGATAAAAGATATTGGGTATTTTCAGATCCACCATTTAAAGAAAGATTATGTTGCTGTAGCAGGTTATTCTCAAAAATAGCCTTTCCCCAATCGGTATTTGGATAAGCAATATAGTTTGGAATTCCTTGTGGGGTTAAGCCGTCTGGATTGGCATTTGCAGCATTCCAAAGGGCAATTGTTGCATCCGTATAAATTGGATTTTGCCCCAGGTTCCTATAACCTTCATTTACCAAATTCATGTGGGTTACATAATCACTTACAAATGTGGGCAAATTAGCCGGCTTGGCAATTGAAGTAAGGCCGCTGTAAGTTACATTGGTTTTACCCTTATTTCCTTTTTTGGTGGTAATTAGAATTACACCATTTGCTGCCAAAGAGCCATAAATGGAAGCCGCAGCAGCATCTTTTAATACCGATACTGTTTCTACATCGTTTGGATTTACCGCATCCATGCTTCCTACTATACCATCTACCACAACCAGTGCATTATTACTATTTAAGGTTCCTGTACCGCGGATACGGATGGTTGCTCCATCTGCTCCGGGTTTACCGGAAGATTGCCTCACAAATACACCAGAGCTTAACCCGCCCAATGATGAAGAAAGATTGGTTACTGGCCTGTTTTCAAGTGATTTGGCATCTATTGTTGCCACAGAACCGATTACGTTCACTTTTTTCTGAACACCGTACCCTACAACAACCACATCATTCAGGCTATTATCCGATTCTTTTAATACGATATTCAGGTTTGCTGCAGTACCTGCTATAACCTCTTTAGTATCATAACCAATGAAGGTAAAAACGAGTACACTTTGGGCAGAAGGTACGCTGATGGAGAATTTACCACTGCCATCAGTCATTACTGCGGCAGTACCACCCTTTAGCTTAACACTAACACCAGGCAAAATGCCTCCCTGGTCATCTTTTACTGTACCACCTACTTTAACGGATTGGGCAAAGGCAGCAGATAAAACAATATTGAATAAAAAAATAAAAGAGAGCAATTTGACAGGAAATCGATTGGTATACGATCTCAACTGTTTTAACCTGGGATGATCATAGCGTTTATCCATGTTATTAGTTAGTTATGTTGGTTTATAAAGTTTCCGGGAAACAAAAGTTCGCAACGATTATTTGGTTATCGTGGCTCTTCTTGGTGGAGCCGCGTCTATTTGGTTAGTCCAAAAATCCCATTTCGATTGAAATGATCAGGGGTGGAATTCTTAAAGAATGGGGGTGGAATTCTAAAAAAAAAGCTGGATAACGTTTCCGTTACCCAGCTTTTAAGCAATTAAAGAGAAATTTAAGGATTATTTAAAATTGCTAATCACATTCAGCACACCTTTCACCAAAGGTGCCTGATCGCCTTTGTCAATGATGTAAACATAAGCACCATCTGCCAGCGGAGCACCATTGTAAGTGGCATTCCAGCTGTTATCATAGCTTTGTTTATCATAAATCAACTGGCCATTGACCGTGAATACTTTTACCGAGTTTTTCGGGTACTGGCTGATATTTTTTATCTGCCAGGTATCGTTCCTGCCGTCACCAT